>Ga0187887_10004196_pt1 | contig 10873 bp, 7 predicted proteins | sample June2016WEW_7_10_FD_132977 | JGI IMG/M metagenome (GOLD analysis project Ga0187887, IMG submission 132977) | Peatland microbial communities from SPRUCE experiment site at the Marcell Experimental Forest, Minnesota, USA - June2016WEW_7_10 | ecosystem: Environmental > Terrestrial > Soil > Wetlands... | reverse complement strand
GGCCAGAAGAACACCATCGACGGCGTCTACCCCACCAACCACCAGGAGCACGAAACCCTCGAGCTCACCGAAGGCATCACCAACTGGTCCGAGATCGGCTTCTACGTCTTCACCAGTTGGCAGGATGGCCACGGCGTCCAGTGGGTAGGCGACCACATCCGCCCCCGCGTTCGCGTTCCCGATAGCTGGCACTGGCCCGTAGGCGTCAGCCTCTCCACCGAGGTCGGCTATCAGCGCCCGGAGTACTCACCCGACACCTGGACCTGGGAGATTCGCCCCATCATCGACAAGTCCATGGGCCGCTGGTATCTAGCCTTCAACCCCGCGCTGGAGCGCACCCTCCACGGTCCCGACGTCAACCAGGGCTGGGGCTTCGCTCCCGCCTTCAAAGTCAGCTACGACTTCACCCCCATCATCAGCGCCGGCTTCGAGTACTACGCCGACTACTGCAACATCGCCAGCCCCTGCCCCGTCCACGATCAGCAGCAGCAACTCTTCGCCGTCACCGACCTCAATGTCTCCCCCAACTGGGAGATCAACTTCGGCGTCGGCATCGGCCCCACCGCCTCCACCGACCACCTCATCGTCAAAGGCATCCTGGGCCGCCGCTTCAACTGGGGCAAACACCCCGACGTCCAGTAGCCGCCACTGAACGCCGAGACCACCCATACTCCACACCAGCGAAGCCTCCCAAGAACTCCGTCATCTCGACCGGAGGCGTGCGGCTTTTGCGCGCCGTAGTGGAGAGACCCCTGTATTGGCTTTGGCTTTGGCCTTTGCCTTTGCCTTTGCCGTTGCCGTTGCCGTTCTTTCTGTCATTCCCTCTGGGAATCTGCTTCTTCTCCTGCCCTTGCCGTTGCCGTTCTTAGACAATTTCTAAAAGAAATTGTCATTCCGACCCTGAGCGAAGCCGAAGGGGAGGAACCTGCTGTCTCCCGTTCTTGCCCTTGTCCCTCCCTATGTCGCGCCGAGGACTTACTTCGCCCCAGCCCCAATCGCGTCCAGCTCCTTCAGCGTCTCCGCATCTAGCTCCAAATCCGCCGCCGCCAAATTCTCCCGCAAATGCCCCACCGACGACGTCCCAGGAATCAGCAACAAATTCGGCGAGCGATGCAACAGCCAAGCCAACGCCACCTGCATCGGCGTAGCTCCCAACCGCTCCGCAATGTCGTTCAGCTCAGACGACTGCAACGGCGAGAACCCACCCAGCGGAAAGTAAGGCACATAAGCAATCCCCTGCCTGGCAAGATCATCAATGAACCCATCATCACCGCGCTGCGCCACGTTATAGAAATTCTGGATGCAAACAATCTCCGTTACAGCCTGCGCCGTCGCTACCTGCTCCGCCGAGACCGTGCTGAGCCCGATATGCTTAATCAACCCCTGCTGCTTCAACTCGGCAAGCGCAGTGAGCGGCTCTTCAAACGGTTCATCCTCAGGCGCACTCATCCCGCCGAGACGCAGGTTCACAACATCCAGCACATCAAGCCCAAGATTCCGCAGATTGTCGTGCACGGCATCAATAATCTCCTGCCGCGAGCGAGCGTGCGGCCAAGACCCATCCTCACCACGCCGCGCCCCCACCTTCGTCACGATCACCAGATCGTCGGGATAAGGATGCAGCGCCTCCCTGATAATTTGATTCGTTACATGCGGACCATAAAAGTCGCTCGTATCAATGTGATTCACGCCCGAAGCAACCGCCTCGCGCAGAACAGCAATCGCCTCCGGCACATCCTTCGGAGGCCCCCACACCATCTTCTTGCCATCCTTCCCTGCCAACTGCATCGCGCCATACCCCAGTCGCTTCACCGTCAATGTCGTTCCTGGAAACGTAAACGTCCCGCAAAGCTTCTCTACCTTCGTATTCGCCATGAAATCCTCCCAGCCCTCTTCGAGCCGCACGTGTTTAGATGAAGCTATCTTCAGTTTCGGAGTTCGCATTTGCCCACCGCCCCCAAACCGCTCCTGAAACCCCGCAAAACCCCTATCCAGGCCCGTTCCAACGCCTCTGTCGACGCCATTCTCCAAGCCACCCTTCAGGTTCTGACCTCTGTCGGTAAAGAGCGCCTCACCACCACCCGCGTCGCCGCACGCGCCGGCGTCTCCGTCGGCACCCTCTACCAATACTTCCCCAACAAGAGCGCCCTCCTCCAGGCAGCCCTCCGCCGCCACATGGACCAGGTCCGCACCGCCATCGAAACAGTCTGCGCGCAACACCAATCCGAAAGCCTCCTCGACATGGGCACCGCCCTCATCTTCGCCTTCCTCGCCGCCAAGATGCAGAGCGTCAAAGCCAGCGCAGCCCTCTACGCCGTAAGCTCCGACGTCGACGGCGCCGCCATCGCCAAAGCCGCCGGCCACCGCTCCCGCCGCGCCATCGTCGAACTCTTCGCCACCGCCCGCGAGCCCCCGACCAAGGACCCCGAACTCATCGCCACCGCCGTCGTCTCCGCACTCAACGGATTCTCCCGCAGCCTGCTCGAATCAAAATCCCCCGAGCTCCAACTAGAACCCCTGCGCGACGAACTCATCGTCCTGGTCCACGCCTATCTCCGCACCTGCATCCGATAACAGCAGCGCGTCTACATAAACTTGACGCCGCTCTCCCCAATCACCGTAAACACCTTGAACAAATCCGTAACCCCCAGCAGGTGCTGAATCTGTTTACTCAAATTCTTCAGCTCCACGCTGCTCCCCACCGACCTTCCCGCCACATACAGCCGCACCAGCGTCCCCAGCCCGCGACTGTCCGTATGCTGTAAATCCGCCAGGTCCAGCACAATCCGCTTGTTCTCCGGCATCAGCGCGCGGACCGTCTCGTAAAAACCATCCTCGGTGCCCGCCACCAATCGACCATGGCACACCACCACCGCGCAGTCATCCGCACAAAGCTTTATCTCGGTCGTCAGAACAAGCAAAGCCGGTAAATTTTCAGACATTGGGAGCACTCCTGGACGCAACAGAAATACCTGGCCCGGAACCCCAAAATTATCGCACGCCCCCTCTTACCTCGGCGGCGCATTCTTCACATACTTATCAAACCATCGCAGCATCTCGTAGATCAGTTGTTCATTCGACTCCATCGCCGTGTACCAATGCGGCTCATGCGGCAGAATCACCAGCCGCGCCGTTCCGCCATTCCCGCGTATCGCCTCGTACAGCCTGCTCGACTGCAACGGAATCGTCCCCGGATTCGCATCCTCCCCTCCATGAACAATCAGCAGCGGCGTCTTGATCTTGTCCGCGTAAAAAAACGGCGACACCTTCATATACACATCCGGCGCCTCCCACACCGACCGCTGCTCATTCTGAAATCCAAACGGCGTCAGCGTCTTGTTATACGACCCGCTAGTAGCCACCCCCGCGCGAAACAAATCCGAGTGCGCCACCAGGTTCACCGTCATCAACGCACCATGGCTATGCCCCGTCACACCGATGCGATTTGGATCGGCAACCCCCAGCCGCACCGCCTCATCCACCGCCGCCTTCGCATCCGCCACCAACTGTTCCGTATACGTGTCGTACGCTTTCTTCGGATCGCCGACGATCGGAAACGAGGCGTCATCAATAATCGCGTAGCCCGCAAGCAGCAACAACCGGTACTGATACAGCTGCGTGAACCGCTCCTCCGACCCAGTCACCTGTCCTGCCTTCGACGGATCGGCATAGTCCTCTGGATACGCATACAAAATCGTCGGAAGCCGCGTGCCCTCTTTGTAATCCGGCGGCGTATACAGCGTGAACGACAAATCCAATCCATCCGCGCGCTTATACTTCACCAACTTCTTCTTGATCGCGCGCACCTCCGGCGAGGGATCAGGAATGTGCGTAATCTCCACCTTCGTCGACGCGAACATCGCCTCGCCCGCAGGCGCCTCCACATGCTTCCCAAGCGTGCGCTCGTACGCATTCGGCGGATCCATCGGCGACTGTTCCCACGTCAAAAACTTCCGCGTGTCCGCCCCGGTGAACGATAGAAATCGATCGTACGAAGTCTTGTCGCTGCGAAACAGCCGCTCGTACGTCAGCGTCTTCACGTCGAAGCGATCCAGAAACGGCCGATCCCCCTCCGGCGACGACCCGATCCCCGCCAGGTATATCGAATCCCCATCCTGCCGCATCACCTGGAATCCGTTAGCCAGCTGCTTCGTTACCGGCATGCCCGGGTCCGCGTAATGTTCGTCGCTCGACAAATCCCAAATCTGCCGAGGCGTCTGTTGCGGCTCATCAAAATCCACGATCAACGTGTGCCGCATATGCTTGTTGTTGTCGTACTCATACAACAGCGCAACGCTCGGACGCTCGCTCCAATCAACCCCCGCATACCGCTGCTCGCTCTGCACAATCTCTACAGGTGGCGCTTGGAACGGCGCCTTCTGCAGCATGATTTTGTCGCGCTTCGGAACATTCACATTCCAGTCGCCCTTATCCAACGCCTCTGCCCACACCAGCGTCGCCGGATCCGTCGGCCTCCACTCAAACTCGCGCGGCCCCATCGGCACGCCTCGAATCGGAACCCGGTCCGCCAGCGGCAGCGACGCAATCGTATGCGTCGTCACCCCTGCGCGATCGGAGATGTCCCACACCTCTACCTCGTGCGGAAAGCGATCGTACGTCGTCACATACGAGTAAGGCTTATGAATCGCGGTCACCAGAATATGCTGCCCATCCGGCGCCGCCGACACAGCGTCATAGTTCGCCGCCTTCCCTACCCGCGTGATCGCCCCGGTCCCTGCATCCACCAACGCCAACTGCGACGCCGCGTAGTAATCGAACACGTCCTCATCATGCGTATTCCCCAGCGTGTCGCGAGTCTCATAGGTACTGCTCTGCCCCGTCTGCCCACCCGTCTCCTGGATCGACGGCCCAGCCGGCGTCACCGGCTCCGGCGGAGGCCCGCCCATGCCTTCCGGCACCAGTTTCACCAGCAGCGCCTTCTGATCCGGCATCCATTGCATCTCCGCTCCGAACATTGGATTCAGTCGCACGCCCTCTACGCGATGCACCGCACCCGTCGCCGCGTCGCCTATCCAAAGCTCCACCGAATCCGCAGCAATATTCGCAAACGCAAACTTCTTTCCATCCGCCGCCCACACCGGCTCCTGCGGACACGCAGCCTCAGGCAGCGCCACATGAACTAACGCCCCACCCGGAATCGTCGCCAAATCAAACGACGTCGCACAGTTCGTAATCCCGTACCCGCCCGGAGTGTCATGCCGGCTGTGGTTCTTCGGCTCAACCCGCACACCCGCCAGCCGCAGGTACGGTGTAGCCACGCGCGCAATCGACGGATACAGTTGCCACACCACCAGCAGCATCTTGTCCTTCGTAGGACTCACCACCGGCGCCGGCGGCAACGGAGCCCGCATCACATCCAGAATGTTCTTCGGCGGCAGATCATATCCAGAGCTCTGCGCAACCACGTGCATCGACGCACACGCAATCAACACTCCGACGGACCAGGACCTCAAGACTCGTTGCAAAGGCATACGCTTCCTTTCAATACTCCGGCGCCCGCCAAACCTCCGGCAGCCTCAAGAGGGATCCGGGCAAAATGTTGATGCTGAATTGTATAGCGGGCCAGAATCTCGCAGCACAAAAGACGACCGAAATTCCCCCGGACCGCGAATGCCTAGACGCCTTGCACCCTGCACGAACCCACGATCCACTCTGTGCCCGCTGAAGACAAGCCGCCCTAAGGAACGACGTTCTGTCCGATCGTGTAGTGCCCCGGACCGCCCGTCACCCGCACCGGCACCACCGCGCCCGCATGCTTCTTTCGAAAGAACGGCGCCAGCGGTTTCAGCAGAAACGACTTGAACCCCGTCGTCGCGTGCGTTAGATCCGCCTGCATCCGAAGCTGGCCAGTGATATCCACTTTCTCACTCCCCAGGTCGAACGTCCCGTTCCCCTCAATCGACGCGCCTGGCACCGTGAACACCAGTCGCGTCCCATGCACCACGCCCTTCGCAATCACCACACTCCCCACCAGGCTCGAAAGCACATCCTGGTCATCCGCCGCCGCAGCCGCCTTATCATCCGACACGCCCTGCGCCCGTTCGCTGAACGCCGTGAGACTCTTCTCGGTTGGAGAATCTGTCAGCCGCTCCTTCGGAATCTCGAACTCCCCCTTCATCGTGAATCGTTCCAGGAAACTCTCCGCATGTTCCGCCGCCGCAAGGTGTGCGTGGCCATGCAGCTGCACCGGCCCAGCCACCGGCGGTTGCGCCCGCATAAACGGCCGCAACAGATCCTGCGTTCTCCCGCTCGCAACCGAGACATCCAGATCCGTCACCTTCGGCGCACCCACAACCTGGCCTTCCACATGCACCACCGTCTTCCCCACCGTCACATCCACGCCCTGCAGCGCGATCTCCCCGTTCAACGCATTCACCGCCCCCGTCGCCGAACCCGCAAGCGTAACCCCCTTCCCCTCGCCCACACTGAAATTCGTAATACTCCCATCCGCCCGCGCCTCAATTGCCGCCAGCCTCCCCTCAAAACTTCCCTTCGCCGTCAGCACTCCATGCAGATCGCTGATCCCATCCAGCTTCACATCCTCATAGGTAAACCTTCCGGTGACCGGCGTCTGTTCGAGCTTCCCACCAACCAGCGGCCCGAAGTTTCCTGAAGCCACCAGTTGCCCAACCGCCTGCGGTGTCGCCATCTCCACGGTGTACCCCACCGCCGCATTTTTCTGAAGATTCGTAATCACCAGCTGCTTAATCGGAAAGGAGTACCGTCCCCCATTCGTGCGCAAAATATCGAGCACCGCATCCCTCATCACAAATCGACCAACCGCTGTATCCGGACCCTCAAAATCATTGCTGCTTCCTGCCGGAAAATCCTCCTGGTTCGCCCGGCTGCCCACCGGAGGAATCACCACGTGCAGCCCATCCGCATACACCGCGACAATCCGCCGCCGCAGCAACAGCAGATCCAGCCAGCTCCCCTCCACCCGCACCCGCTCCACCGACCCCACCGGCGGCAGATCCAGCGCAGTGTTCCGCCGCAGCGTCAACCCATCCGCAACAAATCCCGGATGCGGCCAGTACGTCCGGTGGTAGTGCGTCATCTTGATCTTGCTCGCGAAAACCTTCTCCAGCGTAGGCTCCACCATGCGATACCGGTAAGGCCAATACGTGCTCACAAAATAAAACCCCACCGCGAACAACACCACCGCAACGGCGCAGCCGCCGATCACGCCTCGACGCAAAACCACCCCGCGCTTTGTAGTCACCATCGTTCCGCTCGCCATCTATCGTTCTGATGCCGTCAAAATAGACCAGGTGTCCCGCCCCGCATCTTTATTCTCCCCACACCACGGCGTCGACGAGCCACCAGCCCATTCCCAACCACTGAGAATTCAGTTGCCAAAAACCCAACTTGAGTAGAAACTCGGAAAATTCACGCTTGCACCCTTCGAGAACGGGCGAGACCATTTTTCGACATCCGCACACTCCTGCGGGATGTCTTTCGATGTGCGAACTTCCCAGGCGAACGTGAACGAAGTCGGGCGCGATCGTAGCGCCAGAAACGACTCAGCGCTCGTGCAAGCCCTGCGATAGCTCTTACGGCCAAACATTCATTTCAAGCGAAACCCAGTCGAGGTACGTTCTGGGCATTCCAATACGAGGCGGTGTTTTATGAAAGTCAAGCTCTTTGCATTGACTGGATGGGTCCTTTCCTTCGGCCTATCCTCGGCTCTCTCGGCGAACGCACAACGCAAGGCGAAAGTTGTCTCGGAAGTCCCCGCGTCCGAATCGGTCACCTTCGAGCTCTACATTCCGCTCTCGCATAAGGCGGCGCTGGAACAGCTTCTCATTGACCAGCAAACGACCACCTCAGCGCAGTATCACCAGTGGCTCACGCCCGCGCAGATCCAGGAGCGCTTCGGTCCTTCCGCAGAGACGGTGTCCGCCGTCAACCAGGAGCTGGTGCGCTACGGGTTGACCGTCAAGCAGGTTTCGCCGCAGTTGCTTCAGGTGACCGGCCCGGCTGCGGCGGTCACGGAGGCGCTCGGCGCCCCGCTGGCACACGGCCTCACGCCCTCAGGCCGCAGCGTAGTCTTCACCACCCGCCCGGTTTCTCTGCCGTCCGCCACCACCAGTGCAGGTGCGCTGCTGACCGGCCTCTCCGGCGTAGTGCGCCAGCATACGCACGCGAAGAAAGTCGCCTTGCCAGCCAACCGCTACTCGCCCGAAGGCGGTTACTGGTTCGATGACCTGAAGCAGGCCTACACCTTCCCGTCCTACCAAAACTACACGGGCAAAGGCAGCAAGATCGGCATCCTCATGTCAAGCGACATCAACCCCAGCGACATGGCCGCGTACTTCGGCCACGAGAAGCTCGCCGTTCCCAAGATCACCGTCGAGCCAGTCCTCGGCGGCGCGCCCTTCGATCCCAACTCCGGCGCTTCGGTAGAGGTTAATCTCGACGTGCAACAGAGCGGCGGCATGGCCCCCGACGCCAGGATCACCGTCTACAACGTTCCTGACCTCTCCGATGAATCCATCATTGCCGGCCTGGATCAGATCGTGAGCGACAACAAGGTCGACGTGGTCAACATGTCTTTCGGCGGCCCGGAGCTCGGCTACACGCCGGCCTATAACTCCGGCGTCGATTACACCTATCTGCTTAAAGCCGAGGACGAGATCATCGCCAAGGGCAACGCCCTGGGCATCACCTTCGTGGCATCGTCAGGCGACCTCGGCGCGCTCTCCATTCCCTCCGCCGCCTGCTTCGATGAGTTTCCGCCTGACCCCTGCGGCACCTTCCAGCCCTCAGCCGAGTTCCCCGCCTCCAGCCCCCACGTCACCGGCGTTGGCGGCACCAATCTCATCACCGCCTACAACCCCAATAATCCCAACGACCTCAACTCCGCCTACATCACCGAAGAGGCCTATGCCGACACCATCTCCGGCGACTATGAGTACGGCACCACCGCGACAGGAGCCTACTTTGGATCTGGCGGCGGCGACAGCGTCCTCTTCGCCAAGCCCTTCTACCAGTTCCTCGTGCCAACCGGCAGAGCGACGCGTACCGTTCCCGATGTCGCGCTTCACATGGGCGGCTGCCCCGCGGTCCCGGCAGCATTCACAGAAACCTGCAGTCCCGACGACAGCTATGACATCCTGGCGTTCGCCGGATACTACTACGGCGTAATCGGCACCAGCGCGGCCGCGCCCGACTTCGCTGGCCTCACCGCACTGAACATCGAGAAGTCGCACGGCCGCGTCGGCAACGAAAACGCCTACATCTACACCCTGTCGGCTCTGCAGTCGGCCGGCCTGCTGAAGGTCTACCACTGGGGCATCCCCGGCTTCAACGGCCTGTACAGCTCCGGCAACCAGGGCTACAACCGCGTCCTGGGCAACGGAACCCTCGACGCCAAGGACTTCCTCCTGGCCCCCAACACTCCCTCCGCAGGCATCCCCCAAACCAGGACCAATCCATAAAACCGTTCCGCAATCGTTCAGCAGCAGACCACACGCAATGGCCGTTTCCCTCTCAAGGAAACGGCCATCGCGTTGAATAGTCCACCCACTCCTCAGCGACCCGCACCCGCATCCAGCGCCAACCACGCATCTACATCCCAGCGCCAACCGCGCATCTACATCCCAGCGCCAACCGCGCATCTACATCCCAGCGCCAACAGCGCACCCGCATCCCAGCGCCAACAGCGCACCCGCATCCCAGCGCAAACGGAGCACCCGCACCCAGCGCAAACGACGCACCCGCACCCAGCGCCAACGGCGCACCCGCACCCAGCGCCAACGGCGCGACATATCACAGCCTGGGGCAACGCCCCAGGAAACAATCGCCGTGCGAAGCACGCTACCACGCTGCCGCAGGCCGGAGTGAAGCCGCAGGCGCAACGACTGAATTGCCCTCTTTCGCACCACCACAAATCTCCCGGGATGCTACCCTCAACCCAACGCATGTCCGACCAAAAGAACAAGCTCTACTACGGCGACAACCTCGAAGTCCTCCGCGACTACATCCCCGACCAGTCCGTCGACCTCATCTACCTCGACCCACCCTTCAACTCCCGTCAGGACTACAACGTCCTCTTCGCCGAGAAGGACGGCTCGCGCAGCGCCTCCCAGATCACCGCATTCAAAGACAGTTGGGAGTGGAACCTCGAAGCCGAGCGCGCGTATCAGGAAGTCGTCGAACGCGGCGGCCGTGTAGCCGACGCCATGCGAGCCTTCCGCACCCTCCTCGGCGGCTCCGACATGCTCGCCTACCTCGCCATGATGGCCCCACGCCTCGTCGAGCTACGCCGCGTCCTCAAAGAATCCGGCTCCATCTACCTCCACTGCGACCCCACCGCCAGCCACTATCTGAAACTGCTGATGGATGGAGTCTTCGGTGCGCGATCTTTCAAGAACGAGCTGATATGGAAGAGAACAACTGCAAAGAACGACTACATCCAAGGCGCTACAAATTGGGGGCGGATACACGACGTCATCTTGTACTTCACAAAGTCCGAGACGCAGGAATTCCACCAACCATTCGCACCAGCAGACGAGAACTATGTGAAATCGCACTACAATCTTCGGGACGCAAATGGGCGAGCTTATCGGCTTGATAATCTGACCGCACCCGGAGCGGGCATGCGCGGTCATCCTATTTTTGAATTCCTTGGTGTCACCAAATACTGGCGTTACAACAAAGAAAAAATGCAGCGGCTTTATGAAGAAGGCCGCATCGTTCAAACTCGCCCGGGCCGAGTGCCAAGTTACGTGCGCTATCTGGATGAGATGAAGGGGACAGCTATCGGCGACATCTGGACCGACATTCCCCCCATCAACTCCCAAGCCCAAGAACGTCTAGGCTATCCCACCCAAAAACCCGAAGCCCTGCT
>Ga0187887_10004191_pt1 | contig 10884 bp, 9 predicted proteins | sample June2016WEW_7_10_FD_132977 | JGI IMG/M metagenome (GOLD analysis project Ga0187887, IMG submission 132977) | Peatland microbial communities from SPRUCE experiment site at the Marcell Experimental Forest, Minnesota, USA - June2016WEW_7_10 | ecosystem: Environmental > Terrestrial > Soil > Wetlands... | reverse complement strand
GGACTATATCGATTTCCATATGCTTCCGGTCAACACGGTGGCGGGTGACAATTTCCTGCTCAATACCCTCACCATCGCCCAGTCGGCCGCGGCCGTGGGCAAGCCGGTCGCCATCACCCAGGCCTGGCTGGAGGATGAGACAGCCTTGGAAGTCAACAATCTGAACATCGACGTGGTGCGCGCCCGAGGGCCATTCGACTTCTGGGCGCCCCTGAACGAGGAGTTCATGAAGATGGCCGAAGCTCTGGCCAACTACACCAACATGCTCTATCTCGGGCCGCAATTCCCGGTGTACTTGTTCGCCTACCAGCCATACGGCGGAACCATTGCCAATGGCGGGGCCGCCAACTGCACGTGCACCGCCGCGATTCCCGCAACCGCCACGACTCCCGAAATTCCCGCAACCTGCTCGGATTACCTGATCATGCAGAACGAGAATACGCTGGCGGGCCCGGCCGATCAGAACAGCGTGTACACGTGGGGCGCGCTCACTTACTACAACCAGATTGTCAAGACGCCCGACACTACTCCGCCCACTTCCCCGGCCAGCCTGGCCGGCACGGCGGGCTACACCACGGTCAGTCTGACATGGAGCCCCTCCACCGACAACATCGGAGTAGCCGGTTATAACGTGCTTCGCTGCACTCCGTCGCCGTGTACGCCCGTCTGGATCGCTAACACGACGATGCCGGGTTACGGCGACTCCTCACTGGCGGCCGGCGCGTCATACATCTACCAGGTCCAGGCATTCGATGTGGCCGGCAACAACTCGCCGCTTTCCTCACCGGTGACCTTGACGACGTACATCACATCGGTGAACGCCGCGACAAATCTGGTGGCCACCGCGGTTTCGCCCGTGGAGATTTCGCTGAGCTGGTCCGCGCCCTCGAACGGAGGCACCAAGGGCAGCTATCAGGTTTATAGCGGGACCTCACTGTCGAATCTTCAGCCGATCCCAGGAGGGGTCAGGGCGTTCCCCACGACTACTTACAATGCTTTGTCCCTGGCCCCCGGAACGACTTATTATTTTGGCGTGGTAGCCAGCGAACAGGGCGTTGCCGCGCAAATGTCTAACACCGCCTTTGCCAGCACGCTGCCGCTGCCACCTCCGCCCAGCAGCGTGGCTGGGACATCCACCGCTCCCACTAAGGTCGTTCTGACCTGGCAGGAGAACCTCCTGCCCGGTGGCTTGCCAATCGGGAGCTACGAGATCTTCGAGAGCACCACGCCCGGCGTTTATCCCACAACGCACGGCTCATCGACGGCCGCAACCTACACGGCGACATCCCTGACGCCCAATACGACCTACTACTTCGAGATCGTGGCGTCCGACACGAGCCACAACTTTTCGGGGCCGTCCGGCCAGATATCGGTCACAACCCTTCCCATGCCGGCCGCGCCGACCAACGTCGCAGCCAAGGCGAGCTCCTGTACGAAGGTCGTCGTAACATGGACCGAAACCATCCCGCCGGGTGGTTTGCAGATTTCGACCTACAAGGTCTTCCGGGCGAGTTCGCCCGCCGGACTCCCGGGCGCCACCCCGGTCGTGACGACGGCGTCGCCATACAATGACACTACCGTTGTGGCGAACACCATTTACTACTACGCGGTGGAAGCGACCGACAAAGGCCAAGACACATCGCCCATGTCCGCCCCGGTCATGGTCACTACGCCCGTGGAGCCTGCCGCGCCGACCAACGTGGCAGCCACGGCGAACTCCGCCGCCAAGATCACGGTATCCTGGTCGGAAACCGTCCCACCCAACGGTCTGCCTATAACAACCGCGGGCAACGCCTACACGATCTACCGGGGACCGACGTCCACTAGCATGACGAAGCTGACCTCCCGCGCGGCGTCTCCGTTCCTCGACACCGGGGTTTCCGCTAACAGCACTTACTTCTACGCGATAACGGCGACCGACACCGGCGGAGACACTTCACCCCAGTCGACACCGGCGGCGCAGGCCACTACTTATGCGATGCCCGCCGCGCCGACCAACGTGCGGGCCACGGCAAATTCCAGCACGCAAATCACGGTAACATGGTCGGAAACCATCCCGCCCAATGGCATGCCCACGGTTTCAAGCTACACGATCTATGGGGCGCCGGCGTCCACTGGCCCCTGGACCAAACTGGGCGTCCGGACTACGCTCTCGTACAGCCAGACCGGGCTTACTCCTGGTGACACTTACTACTACTACATCACCGCGACTGACAGCGGAGGGGATATTTCGCCCGCGTCGGCGACCGTGAACGCCACCACGCCGTAGCAACCGCTCCCTGACGGTCGCGGCTCGGTAGCGTCGCGGCTGGGTAGCGTCGCGGCTCGGTAGCGTATCTTTATCGCCAGCGGAACAGCTTCAGCGCCACCGGAAAGCACACGGCCAGCCACGCGGCCAGCACCAGCAGTTGCGGCGACACCTGCGCCAGGCTGGCCCCCTGCAGCATGTTCGCCCGCAGAGCGTCGATGGCCGCCGTCAGCGGCAGCGCTTTGATCACCGGCTGCAGCATGTCCGGAAACCGCTGCGCCGAAAAGAACACGCCGGAGACGATCCACATCGGCATCATCACCAGGTTCATCAGTCCGGACGCGGCCTCGATGGTCCGCGCGCGCGAAGCGATCAACAGTCCCAGCGCTCCGAACGAGAGCGAGGTCACCACGCACAACAGCGCCAGGTCCGCCAGCGAACCGCGCATCGGCACCTTGAAGATGAAAATGCCGAAGCTCAGCAGGAAGCCCACTTCGATCACCAGCATCACCAGCCGCGACAGCAGGAACGACAGCAGATAGTAATGCCGAGGCATAGGCGTCGAGATCAGCCGCTTCATCAGCTTTCTGCGCCGCGCATCCACGATCGCGAATCCCATCCCCCAGATCGCGCTGCCCATCAGGTTCATCCCCAACAAGCCGGGAATCAGGAAGTCGATGTAGCGGGAGCCCGGCTCGCGCATCAGGCGATCGATGCCCGCCACGGGATCCACGCGGCCCGCGGCGCGCTCCACCGCGCGCTCGGCCAGCATGCGCGCAGCGCGCCCTTCGGGATTGGTGTTGTCGAAACCGTAAACCACCGCTTTGTCCGGTCCCGGCTCGGCCAACAGCGCCACCTTGCCCGTGCGCAGCGCCTCGCCGGCGGCCTTCGCGGGCAACTCCTGCACGTCAAGCAGCTTCTCCTGCCGCAACGCTCGCGCCAGTTCCGGCGTGACCGCGGCGATCTTGAGCACGTCCGCCGGCCGGTTGCGAAACGCCAGGCCCAGGCCCCCCGCCAGCAGGATCGGGAAGATGAAGACCCAGAAGAGAGCTTCCGGTTCGCGCAAGAACTCCCGGAAACGGGTCAGGGTCAACTGCACCAGCGCATGGTTCGCCAGCGAACTCTCGCGGGGCGCCGTTCCCAGAGGGCGCCCCGCCATTTCTCCCGGCTGCATTTCGGGAATCGCAGTCATATTACTCATCGCGCAAATGCCGTCCCGTCAAGGTGACGAAGACGTCCTCCAAAGTGGCTGAATGCGTTCGTAGCTCCGTCAGCGGAACGCCTTGGCGTGCCAGTTCGTCCAGCAGCGCGGGCACCGCGCGATGCAACTCGGTCACCTGCATTTGCACCGTCCCATTCTCCGCGCGCACATCGCGCACGCCCTCCATCCGCCCCAGCGCCTGAATCTCCAACGCCTTTGCCGCGCCGCCAGCCGAAAACTCCACCATGTGCTCCACTCCGATCGAGGTAATCAGTTCGCGCGGCGTGCCCTGCGCGATCACCTTCCCGTGATCCATGATTGCCACGCGCTCGCAGAGCCGTTCCGCCTCGTCCATGTAGTGCGTGGTTAATAGAATGGTGCGGCCCTGCAGTTTGAATCTTTCGATCAGTTCCCAAAGCTGGCGGCGCGCCTGCGGATCGAGGCCCGTGGTGGGCTCGTCCAGAAACAGAAAGTCCGGATCGCCCACCAGCGCGCAAGCCAGCGCCAGGCGCTGCTTCTGCCCGCCGGAGAGGCCGCCCACCCGCGAGTTCATCTTTTCTTCAAGCTGCACCAGCGCGATCACCTCGGCCGGCGCCGGGCCGCGGCGGAAGAAGCTGCGGAACAGACGGATGGTCTCCAGCACCGTCACCTTGTCGGCAAGCTGCGTCTCCTGAAGCTGAATCCCCAGCCGCTGCCGCAGTTCCGCCGCGTGCGTTCCCCAGCGCATGCCCAGCAACTCCACGTCTCCCGAGTCGGGTTCGGTCAAACCTTCGCAAATCTCGATCGTGGTGGTCTTGCCGGCGCCGTTTGGTCCCAACAGGCCGAAACACTCGCCCGTGCGCACTTCGAGTTCGAGGCCGTCAACCGCCACGACGTCTTTAAACGTCTTGCGCAGGTTGTGGACACACAGGGCCGTCGTCTGAGCGGGAGCGGGCATCTCCCTAGTATCGCTTCCAAGCGGCGTACGGTCAAACGCGCGGGAGAAACCGGAGCGCTGCGCGATCGGATAACCAAAGAGGACTGGAGTCCTCGACGGGCCACCATCGATAATCCAAGGTAGTAGACATGGGCAGCGTACCGCGAGAAATCAACGCCACTCAGGTTGGAACGCGGCGCGCGTTTCCAGTGCCATCCATTGGCTTATTCCTCGGCCTGCAAGTGCTCGATGTATTGACCACCATGGTCGGCCTGCGCCTGGGCGCGGAGGAAGGCAGCACTTTCATCGGCCATTTACTGCAAACCGAACCGCTGAGCGCGCTGATCGTTTCCAAAATCATTGCAGCCGGATTGGCGGCCATCGCGGTGTTCCTCAATCGCAAGCGTATTCTAGTCTTCCTCAACGTGTGGTTCGGCGCGGTGGTAGCCTGGAATGTGATAACGATCGTCGTGCAATACGCCGGCCGTTGAAGCGTGATTTCTGACTTCTGACTTCTGACTTCTGTCTTCTGTCTTCTGTCTCCTGCGTTAGTGCGCCCCGTACTTCAACTCACCCGCCTCGATCCGCACGCCGAGCCTATTCTCTTTCGGCGGCAGCGGGCACGTCGCGTATGGCGTAAAAGCGCACGGCGGATTGTAAGCCTTGTTGAAGTCCAGCACCACTTCGCCGTCTTTTCCCAACTCCGTGTCGAGGAATCGGCCGCTGCCATAGGTCTCCTTGCCAGCGGTCAGGTCCCGAAAAATGAAGGACAGTTCGTTAGGCGCTTCCTGGACCGGCGTCAGCCGCAGCTTTTGGCCGTCTATCTCAAACTCCACGTATCCGGGGCTGGGAGTGTCTTCGATCTGGCCCAGAACGTTGAGAATCGGGATCTTCCTCGCATCCGGCACCAGACGCGTTCGAATGCGGTACTCCTCCCGCACAGGGAAATAATGCAGGCCAGTGAACTCCTTGCGCAGCCGGCTGTTGTTGTCCTTGAGCCGGATGCCGAGTTTGCCGCCGCGCTGGATAACGAACATGGTCAAGCTGCCGACGGTGACAGCGTCTGGTTTCCCGTTGGAATCCGGCTGCAGATCGCGCACTTGCGAACCCATGCGAAACGCGACCTTGCCCTTGGACAGGACGAACGCGCCGCCGTCGTCGAGCGCCGGGTCCGCGGGGAGCACAATGTCGTTGGAAGCCGCGGAGCCGAAAGTGTTCACGCCCTCGTGCAGCCAGAACAGTCCGGTAACCGTCAGCCATCCGCCATCCGCGGTGAGCGCCGCCTCCCGGTGCCGCCGCCAATTCTCGATCTGCGCGCGGTAGGCATCCGATGCCGGCCACAAGACACCGCACATCACGAAGAACACGGCCCCCAATCGCATCACTCTCCCCCCTCGAGCGCCTGCTGAAGCAGGCCCGCGAACTCTTCGCTCTTGCGGTCCACGCGCGCTCTTAGTTGATTCAGATCCTGCTCCAGGTTGTGCAGCCGGTCCGCCAGGTGCATACATGCCAGCACCGCGATGCGCGTCGAATCCGCATTCGGAGACTTGGCCGCGATCGAGAGCATCAGATCGTCCAGGTAACGCGCCAGTTCCTCCACCTCGCGCGGATCTCCGGCGGTGAGCAGCGTGTAAGACTGGCTCAGGATGGTGACGCGGACCGGGCGTTTTTCGGGTGTGCTGGCGGCCACGGCTTTAGCCGGCGCTGAGTTGGTCGATCTGCCCCAACAGCTTCTCGATGCGGCTGCGCACCTGCTTGCGTTCGGCGTGCAGCGTCTTCAACTCATCGGAGAGCCGGGCGGCTTCCGCCCGCGCCGCGGCGGCTTCCTCGACAGCCGCGTCTTTCTCCTGCCGCAGCCGGACCACCAACTGCACCGCTTGTTGGATGCGCTGCTCGAGCGCCTGAAGCGAATCGGTTTCCAGTTCCAGGGTACTCATCAGACCGCCGGCTCCAGGGCCGCTTTGGCCCTCTCCACCAGCAAGCTGAAGTTCGCTGGGTCTTTGGCCGCCACTTCGGCCAGCACCTTGCGATCCATATCCACACCCGCCGCTTTCAGGCCGTGCATGAATTTGCTGTAGGAAATGCCGGCTTGCCGGCAGCCCGCGTTGATGCGCACGATCCACAGCGAACGGAATTCGCGCTTCTTGTTCTTGCGCCCGACGTAAGCATATCTGAGGGCCTTCTCGACGGCTTCCTGCGCCGCGCGGTTCAGTTTGCTCTTCGTCAGGAAAAAGCCGGACGCGCGATCTAACGTCTTGCGGCGCGAATCCCGGCGATTAGTTCCTCGTTTAACTCTGGGCACGTTTTAGCTCCTTTTTGATCATCGTGGTTTGCGGTGGATCGGGCACGTGCCACGCGCTCCGTCCACACGCGCTTGTCTCCCTCAATACGGGATCATGCGCTTCAATACTGCCTGGTCGGCGGGATCCGCCAACACGGATTTGTGAAGCTTTCTTTTCCGCTTGCGCGACTTTGAGGTCAGAATATGCCGGGCGAAGGCGTGGTTACGCACCACCTTACCGGTCCCGGTCTTCTTGAACCGCTTGGACGCACCTTTGTGAGTCTTCAGCTTGGGCATAGATGTTCCTGGATCGTTGCGAACCTGAATCTTTCAAATTATAGCAGGTGTGGGGGCTGTCGTGGGGGGACCCCGCCGCGTCCGAAATAAAATGCGGGAGGATTCGCCGCGCCGCGCCACTATTCGTTAGCTTTCCGTGAAAAGTGTCAGAAGCTGGTTCTCGTGAGAAGCACTGGGGCTTCGAGCGAGAAAGCCCGGGGAGTAGCCCGGGCCTTCACTTGGAGCAGAAAGGAGGATCTATGATCCTTTTGTTGGTGATCCGGCTTGCGTTTATTGGCCGGTTCACGGCGTTGATCGTGTGGACCCGTAAGGGCCAGCGGTAGACGCCGCGGCGGGATCGGCCGGCTAACCGGTCCCGCTACCAGCATCATAGCGCGGTTGGGCATCAATTACCAGGGGAAATCCGCGTCCGAGATAAATGAGTGAGGATTCCGCGCACCGCCCCACTATTCGTTAGCCTTCCGTGAAAAGTGGCAGAAGCAGGTTCTCGTGAGCGGCACAATAGCTGCAAGCGAGAAAGCCCGGGTTCGGCCCGGGCCTTCACTTGAAGCGGAAAGGAGGATCTACTAATGATTCTTATGTTGGTGATCCGGCTTGCTTTTATCGGCCGGTTCACGGCGTTGATCGTTTGGACCCGTAAGGGCCAGCGATAGACGCCGCGGCGGGATCGGTACTGCAAACCGGTCCCGCTACCAGCATCATAGCGCGGTTGGGCATCAATTACCTGAGGAAATCCGCGTCCGAAATAAAATGCGTGACGATTCGCCGCGCCGCCCCACTATTCGTTAGCTTTCCGTGAAAAGTGGTAGAAGTTGGTTCTCGTGAGCGGCACCAGAGCTACAAGCGAGAAAGCCCGGGTCCGGCCCGGGCCTTCACTTGAAGCGGAAAGGAGGATCTACTAATGATTCTTCTGTTGGTGATCCGGCTTGCTTTTATCGGCCGGTTCACGGCGTTAATCGTATGGACCCGTAAGGGCCAGCGGTAGACGCCGCGGCGGGATCGGTCTAGCCCCCGGTCCCGCTACCAGCATCATACCGCAGTCGGGCGTCGATGACCAAATGAAAACCGAAAATCCCGCCGCCAGCCGACGCGGCGCCCAGCACTATCCCCGAAGGGAATACGCCTGTCTCTTTATGGGGTAATCCGGCAACTGCGCCCCAGCCCCCCCAAAGAAAGCCCAACCTCCCCAGCCGTGGCGCGCGTGACCGTAAACTCCACGGTCTTCTTCTCCCCAGCGCGTAGCGGCACGCGCTCGAATCCTCGCAGTTCCCGCACCACTCCCGGATACTTCACATACAACTGCACCACCTCTTCGCCATCGCGCTTGCCGGAGTTCTCCACGTCGACAGAAACTTTGACGGGGCTGCCCGCGCGCGCCTCATCCGGCGCTCGCAGATTCCGGTAAGCAAACGTCGTGTAACTCAGCCCATAGCCGAACGGGTAGAGCGGCTCGCCTTCGAAATACCGGTAAGTTCTGCCCTTCATGCTGTAGTCGTCGAATGGCGGTAATTGATCTTCCGACTTATAAAATGTCACCGGCAGCCGCCCCGCCGGGTTATAGTCGCCGAATAACACGTCGGCTAGCGCGGTCCCGCCCGCCTGTCCGGGATACCACAGTTCCACGATCGCCGGCACGTGTTCGCGCGCCCAGTTCACCGCCACCGCGCTGCGGTTCAACAGCACCAGCACCACCGGCTTGCCCAGCGCCGACAGCCGCTGCAGCAGCGCTTCCTGCACGCGCGGGATGCCCAGCCGCACGCGGTCGCCGCCGCTGAAGCCCTCCACATGCACTTTCATCTCCTCACCTTCCAACCGCTGGGACAGGCCCAGAAACATCAACACCACATCGGCCTGCCGCGCCACTTTCACGGCCTCCTCTTCGTAACTGGCATGCGGCGGCGCCCACACCAGCCGGATATCCGCGTCGCCATGCACCTCGTGGAAATCCACCCGGATCGCATACAGTTTGCCCGCTTGCAAGTCCACCGTTTCATATTCGTAGCCGCGCTCGTGAACGTTGTCGCGTCCTACCAGCCGCTTGCCATCCAGGTACACTTCGAAAGCATTCAGACCCGTGGCGCCCAATCGATACTTACCGCCCACCGGCGGCGCCAGGTAGCCGGTCCAGCGCACACCGAAGTTGTCGTCGTCCATATCCGCGCGCGGCGCGCCATCCCGCCAGTCGAAGTCCACCGTAGGATCGATGCGCGTGAACAACGCCTGCGGACTCGCCGGCACAACCGCTGCCTTGCGCATCGCCTGCGAGACGAACGCCTGGCTGAAATAAGGCCGCCCGTTGAAAGCCGCGGTATTGAAATATTCCGCCTGCAGGCCCGGGCGGCGGTCCGCGGCGTCGGACGTAAACAGCGCGCTGGCCGGCACCGTTTCGAACAGCGGCATGCCCTCCGCCAGATCCGAGCCCCTGGCATACAGCACCCGCGCGCCCTGCCCCACTTTCCGCCGGATTCCCTCAAGCGGCGTCACCGGATGCGACGGCTGGCCATTGTAGTTGCCCAGCATCACTTCCACCGAATCGGCATTCGGTCCAATCACCGCGATGGTCTTCGTCTGGCGGCTCAGCGGCAGCACACCGCCCTCATTTTTCAGCAGCACGATGGATTTGCGCGCCACTTCCAGCGCCAGCTTCTGGTGTTCCGCGCTGTCGTTCACGCTGTATGGGATCTGCGCCCAGCGCACCATCTCCGGCGGATCGAACATACCCAGCCGGAACCGCGCCGTCAGCAGCCGGCGCAGGGCCGTGTCCACATCTTTCTCCGTCATCAATCCCTGGCGCACGGCGGGCACGACGTTCTCATATTCCAGGCCGCAGTCGAGATCCGTGCCGGCTTTCACGGCCATCGCCACGCCTTCGGCAGCGCTCTTGGCCGCTTTGTGCCCCTGGTAAATATCGCCGACCGCGCCGCAATCGGAAACCACGTAGCCGGGGAAGCCCCACTCCCCGCGCAGGATATCGCCCAGCAGCCGCGGATTCGCGCAGGCGGGTAGACCGTCCACGCTGTTGTACGCGCACATCACCGAGAACGCGCCGCCATCCTTGATGGCCGCTTCAAAATGCGGCAGGTAACTCTCGCGCAGGTCCGCCTCGGAAACCACCGCGTCGAACACATGGCGCGACGATTCCGGTCCGCTATGCACCGCGTAGTGCTTGGCCGTCGCCACCGTCTTCAGGTATTTGGGATCGTCGCCTTCCAGACCGTGGATGAACTGTACCGCCATGCGCGAGGTGAGGTACGGATCCTCGCCGTAAGTCTCCATCCCTCGCCCCCAGCGCGGATCGCGGAACAGGTTGATGTTGGGAGTCCAGAAGGTCAGCCCCTGGTAGATGCCGCGCTTGCCGCGCCGCACGAATTCGTGATGTTTGGCGCGCGCTTCGTCGGAAATCGCCGAGGCCATGCGCAACACCAGGCCGGTGTCCCAAGTGGCGGCCACGCCGATGGTTTCTGGAAACACGGTAGCGCGGCCCGCGCGCGCGACGCCGTGCAGGCACTCGTTCCACCAGTCGTAGGCCGGAACGCCCAGCCGGTCGATGGCCGGCGAGGCGCCCAGCAACTGCGAGGCTTTTTCTTCCAGCGTCATGCGTGAGAGCAGATCCTCTACGCGCTTTTCGAGCGGCTGATTGGGGTCCCTGTAGGTCTGCCCGGCCAGGGGCCGGCAGGCGGCCACTGCTGTGAGGAGTGCCGCGAGTAGGAAAAGGGATCGTGCTGTCATCGTATCCATAATGCCTCAAATCGGATACACTGGTGCGGAATGAAGAAAATCTTTTTCGTATCGATTGCAGCGGTGGTTCTGCTTGCGCCGGGCCTGTCGCTCGAAGCTGCTCAGCCATTCGCGGGCCGTTGGGACCTGACCGTCACCACGCCCAAGGACACCTACCCTTCCTGGATGGAAGTCACGGAGAGCGGCGGCCAGCCGCAGGTGCG
>Ga0187887_10004190_pt1 | contig 10890 bp, 10 predicted proteins | sample June2016WEW_7_10_FD_132977 | JGI IMG/M metagenome (GOLD analysis project Ga0187887, IMG submission 132977) | Peatland microbial communities from SPRUCE experiment site at the Marcell Experimental Forest, Minnesota, USA - June2016WEW_7_10 | ecosystem: Environmental > Terrestrial > Soil >... | reverse complement strand
CGGCATCGCGCCGCTGGAATTGCGGGCGTACCGGCGTACCGGTGTGCGTAACTTTGCGCACGCGCAATCGCGAAGCGGTTTCGGGAAATCCCACAAACGCTTCGTCCACCCAGCGCGCGAGCAGACGATTGGCTCGTCCGGGGATGGTGTTCGATTCGTGCAGAAAGGTTTTCGCACCAAAATCCTTTCCGACCCAGACCGGCGGCGCACCGGTAAATCCGCCCATGGTGAGCACGGCATCGGGTTTGCGCCGGCAAAAAGTTTTCCTCGCCGCAAACAGCGATTTTACAAAGCTGCGGGCAAACGAAAAATAGTTTCGATTTTGCAACCCCACCGCCGGCAGCGTGACGACGGCCAGGTCGCCGGCCGACTTCACGGCCTGCTGGTCAACCTCCTTTGGGGAAACCAGGAGCATAACGGCGCAACCGCGCTGCGTCAGCTGCCCCGCGACGGCCAGACCCGGAAAGAGATGCCCGCCCGTGCCGCCGCACGCGATGGCGACGAAGGGCGTTTGGGCTCCAGACCGGGTCATGTGGATTGGGCGGAAGGAAGTTCGTCGGGTTCGATGGCGGTGGTGGGAACTTTTTCGCGCACCTGGGCGTGCCGCGCGATGCTGAACAGAATGCCCACACACGTCAACATGGCCATCAGGTTCGAGCCGCCGTAACTGATAAAGGGCAGCGGCAGGCCCTTGTTCGGCAGCGCGCTGGTGACCACACCAATGTTAATCGCCGCCTGCAGACCAATGAGCAGCGTGACGCCGGTCCCAAGCAACAAACCGAACAAATCGCGCGCGTTAAGTGCGATATAAATTCCGCAAATCACAATGATGACAAAGGCCAGCAGGATAAACAGCGTGGATACCAGACCCAGTTCCTCGCCAATGATGGAAAGAATGAAATCGGTGTGATCCTCCGGCACGAACCCGAGCTTTTGCCGTCCGTTGCCCAGGCCGAGGCCGGTCCAGCCGCCGGAACCGAGCGCAATCATGGCCTGATAGGCTTGATAACCGACACCGTCCTTGTGCTGTTCCAAATCCCACCAGCTGAAGACACGCTTCAGGCGCATGGGATCGAACAAAATGGAGATCACCAGCGCAACGACCCCCAACGCGATGGGCGGGATGATGTATTTCCAGCGGGCACCTGCCAGCAGCAACATCGCGCCGCCAACGGCCGCCAGCAGAATGGTCGTGCCGCGGTCAGGTTCAACAAACACCAAACCGAGCACCAACGCGATGAAGACGCCGGGCAAGAGGACTCCGCGGCTCCAGGTATGCATGGACCGCTGACTGTGGTGGCCATACCATGCGAGCAGGATGACCAGCGCGAGTTTGGCAAATTCCGAGGGCTGAAAGCGCATGCCGTTAAAATCGAACCAACGGCGCGCGCCATTGATCTTTCTGCCGATGTGGGGCACGAGCACCAGCACCAGCAAGGCCAGGGCCAGCAGAAAAATCGGCCAGGCGAATTTTCTGAGCAGGTGATAGTCGAGCGTGGTCGCGGCCACGCAGAGCACGAAACCAAACGCGCACCAGACGAGTTGCCACATCAGGTAGTGCGCGCCGACCTGGCTCATGCTTGAGCTGTAAAGCATCACCAGCCCCAGCGCCAGCAGGGCGGCAACGCAAAAAGCCAAGGTCGTAACGGCGAATTTCACCTCAACATTTCAAAAAATCCCCCGACCGTGAATGAGTCTCCGCTATTGTGTATCCGAGTTATTATCCGGCGCGGGCGTCGTGCTCGCTGCCGGCGGGGCGGAAACCGGAGCCGGGGCGGCCTCGGGAGCCGGAGCCGCTTCGGTCTTCGCCGGTATCTTCAGTTTTTCCCCCACTTTGATGCGCGTGGTGGACAGGCCGTTTTCCGATTCAATCGCCTTAACGGTCACGCCGTTGCGTTTGGCGATTTTGGATAACGTGTCACCCGACTTGACGATATAAGTTTCCCCACCATTGTCCGTACCGGCCGAACCGGTCATATCGGTTGCCGACCCGGCAGCACTGGTCGCGCCCGGGATGGAAAGTTTTTGGCCCACTTTCAATTTGGCGGGATCAATATTGGGGTTGGCAGCTTCAATCGCCTTGACCGTCACGCCATTCTTCTTGGCAATTTTCCAAAGCGAATCGCCCTTGATCACGACGTACTCCGACCCGGCGGCTTCCGGAGCAACCGGCGGCGGAGTCATTGCCACTGGCGGCTGAACTGGTGGATTGGACGCCTCGACCGCGGGCGGAACATTGGTGTCCACTGCCGGCTGGTTGGTGTCAAGTGCCGGCGGCTGATTGTCCGCCTCCGTCTGCTCGCGCTTGCAACCCTGCATGAGCAGGGCCATAAGGCCGACGACGTTGACCGTCAGCACGCAGAACACGGCGAACTTTACCCGTGAACGGCGTTTGCTTTGTTGCTCCAGCAGGGAGCCTTGGGGTACGAATGGGTTGGGACTATTCATTGATTTGGCGCTGATTGCGTCCTTTCGTGATGAGGTTGGTTTGTTGAGTTTCCTGCCCTGAGGTTTTCCCTCTCAAAACGTCATGGCATTTTAAAGTGTTATCGTTCATCAAGTTACGCTTGAAGCTGCAGCAATGCAGGTCGCTCAAAACCGCGTGGGTCTCAAGCCTTCGGGTCGATAAAAGCACCTTTTGGGCCACCACGCGCCCCACCGCTGCTGGCAATGTTTTTAACAACAGACGGCCCGTAACGCAAGGGGCAAAGCGATCTGAACAAAGTTTATTATTAGTCGATTTGAACATCAACTTTACCTCAGTTTCAACGTGGCCAGCGCGACCACCGCGAACAGCACGCACAGAATGTAAAAGCGCATTACCACTTGCGATTCGTACCACCCCTTTTTCTCGAAATGATGATGCAGGGGTGCCATCAAAAAAATTCTCCGACCGGCGCCGTACCGCTTCCGCGTGAACCGAAACCAGCCGGTCTGGAGAATGACCGAAGCGGCTTCCATCACAAACACCCCGCCCGCAATCACCAGCACAAACGGCTGGTGAATCAACACCGCGATGATGCCAAAGGCACCGCCGAGCGGAAGGGATCCGGTGTCGCCCATAAACACCTGTGCGGGATGGCAGTTGAACCACAAAAATCCGAGGCCCGCGCCGATCAGCGCGGCGCAAAAAACGGTCAACTCGCCCGCACCGGGCACATAGGGAATTTGCAGATAAGCCGCGGCCTTCAGATTGCCCGCCAGATACGTGAAAAACAAAAACACAAACGCCACGATGAGGGTGCAGCCGGTCGCCAGCCCATCGAGGCCATCCGTCAGATTTACCGCATTGGAACTCCCGACGATCGCCAGCACCACGATGGCCAGGCCAATCCATCCCGCGTCCACCGCCACCGGATACTTGTAAAATGGCACCATGATTTCCGTCACGAGCTTGCCGGTCGAGGGGGTCAGCCACAGATACACGCCGATGAAGGTGGCCAGCAGGATTTGCACCCACAATTTCAAGCGCGGCGGGGTGCCGCCGCCGCTTTGTTGAATAATTTTGGCGTAATCGTCGTAAAATCCCAAACCCGCCAGCACGAGCACGGAAAGCAGGGTCAATTCCACCTGCGCGTTCCACTGCGCCCATAACATGGTCGAAAACACCAGCACCGCGACGATCAGAATGCCGCCCATCGTCGGAGTGCCTTTCTTGCTGAGTACCCGCGCGCCCAAACCGCCGGCGGTCTCGGCCTTGTCCGCGTAATCCTGGCCAAATTTCAACTGCTTGAGCCAATGAATAATTTTCGGTCCGAGCCACCAGCTTAAAATCAGCGCCGTGATCGCCGCGCCGGTACTCCGGATGGTGATGTAGCGAAAGAGCCGCAAAGCGGAGAGATGATCCCCCCAACGCGTTCCCGCCGACCAATCGAGCAACTTTTGGCTCAAATAATAAAGCATGGCCTTGATTCACGACTGCTCCGACTTCAATGATTCCGCGATGCGTTCCAGACGCGACGCTCGCGACGCCTTCAACAACACCACATCACCTGCCTTCAAAAAATTCTTCACTGCGCCCTTTGCCGCCTCGACATCGGCAAATTCAATCACCCGACTCAAGCCGGCTTTGCGCGCCGCCGCCCCCATCACCGGGGCCATTTTACCGACGGCAAACAACTGGCCAATGCCCAGTTCCGCCGCGCGACGGCCGACTTCCGCATGGGCGGCCTCGCTTTGCACACCCAGTTCAGCCATGTCGCCGAGTACCGCCACCCGCCGTCCCTGCAACGGCAGATCACAAAGCGTTTCCAGTGCTGCCACCGTCGAATCCGCGTTGGCATTGTACGCGTCGTCGAGCACCCGCACACCGCCGGCTTCCCAAAATTCCATCCGCATCCTTGCCGGTTTGCAGTCGGCCACGCCGTCCCGCACCACGGAACAATCCAGGCCCAGTTCCTCACCGACCGCAACCGCCAAAAGCGCATTCCCCACTTGATGGCGACCCAGCAAATTCACCCGGTACTCGCCGCTGAATTCATGCTTCGGCGCGTCCACGCGAAACGTCGCGCCGCTTTTGTCCAGCCGGACACCCTTTGCCCGCCAGTCGTTCTTTTCACCAAAGCCGACGCGCACCACCGTTGCGCGGGTGCGCCGGACGACCGCTTCCGTCCACTCGCTGTCCCCATTGACAAAGAGCCTGCCGTCGGGCGGCAACAGTTCCGCAAGCCGGCCTTCTTCCTCCGCCACACCGGCCACATCGCCAAAATATTCCAAATGCTCGCGCCCGATGCTGGTAATCACGCCGTATTTTGGCTGAATCATTTTTACCAGCGGCGCCAGCTCACCGGGATGGTTGGTCCCCGCTTCCAACACGGCGGCCTGATGTGATTTTTCCAGGCGCAACAACGTCAGCGGCACACCGATGTCGTTGTTGAAACTGGCTTCACTCCACAGGACCGTCCACTTTTGACGGAGCACAGACGCAATCAGTTCCTTCACCGTCGTTTTGCCGTTTGATCCACCCACAGCAGTCACCGGCAGGCTGAATTCCCGCCGATAGGTCGCCGCCAGCCGACCCAGCGCCCGGCGCGCGTCATCCACGACCAGCACCGCACATTCCGGCAACGCCGCGGGGATTTTCTCCCGTTCCACCACCACCGCGCCCGCGCCTTTGGCGGTGACTTCGTTCAGGAAGTCGTGACCGTCAAAGCGCTCGCCGCGAATCGCGAAAAACACATCGCCCGTCCGCGCCTGTCGCGAATCGGTGCAGATACCCTGAATGAACATCTCTCCGGAGCCGCGCTTCAATTCGGCAGCGCAGGCTTCGGCCACAAATTTCAAAGAGCGTGTTTCCACGACAATGGTTCACCGCCATCACGGATTTCCCGCGCTGGCCATCGACTTGACGGCGCCGGTGGCGACGAGCGGCGGCGGCGCATCGGGATCCGGTAAATTTTGCTCGGACGGAATATTCAAATAACTGGCACAACGTTCGGCAATTTCCTTGAAAATCGGGCCGCAAACCTGGCCGCCGTAGTAACCTTCCTTGGGATCGTCCATGACAATGGAAATGCAGAGTTGCGGGTTGTCCGCCGGAAAAAATCCAATGAACGATGCGAAGTATTTGCCCGGGAGATAACCGCCGGGGCCGGCTTTTTGCGCCGTGCCGGTCTTGCCTGCGACCACATAATCTTTCATGGCCGCGTCGGGCGCGGTGCCATCCGGTGAAACCACGGTTTTGAGCGCCTCGATCATCAATTTATCCGTGGCCGGACTGATGACCTGCCGGATCATCTGGGGCGCGTATTGCGCCACGACATCGCCATTGCGATCCATGAGGCGACTGACCAGCATCGGTTGCATCAAACGGCCGCCATTGGCAACGGCGCACATCGCCATGGCCATCTGCAACCGCGTCACCGCCACGCCCTGCCCCATCGGAATCTGCGCGATGGACACCTTGCTCCAATCGTTGACCGGATGCAGGATGCCGCTGACTTCCCCGGGCAGCGGTATGCCGGTGCGCTCACCAAAGCCGAAATCCCAGGCGTAATCGTACAGCCGGTCTTCTCCCAGCCGGATCCCAATCTTTGCCGCGCCAATGTTCGACGACTTGGTAATGATGCCCTCGGTGGTCAGAAGATCGAAAGGCTCATGGTCATGCAAAATCCGTCCCGCGTAGGCAAAATGACCATGGTCACAATCAAAGGTGTCATTGAGTTGCACCACCCCGTCGTTCAAGGCGCCGGAAACCACCACAATTTTGAAGGTCGAGCCGGGTTCCATGATGTCACTGATGACCCGGTCGCGGCGGGCATCGGCGGGCGACGCGCCGGGATTGTTCGGATCGAAATTGGGCAACGTCGCCATCGCCAGAATTTCGCCCGTCTGCGGACGGATGACGATTCCGGTGATACTGATGGGCGTGTGTTTCGCCAACGCGTTGGTCAGCGCGGTTTCGACAATGTGCTGGATGACTCCATCGATGGTGAGCGCCACATTATAGCCGTCCCGCGGCGTCACATCCTGATCCCGCAAGGACGCCAGTTCCTGGCGGCGGCGGTCCATTTCCGTGACGCGCCAGCCCGGGACTCCGCTCAACGACGAATTCAAGGACAATTCAACACCGTCCTGGCCCGAGGTTTCCAGGACCGGCTGGCCGCCCACCGACAGTTCATCGGTGTTGACAAAACCCAGCACATGCGCGGCGAGCGACCCGTTAGGGTACACGCGCAATTGATCCTCCACGGGACCCGGAAAAATCGCCTGCGTGCGCAGGTTGCGGTAGAAGGCCCGCTGGCCCTTCGTCCAGCCTGCTTCGTCCGGGCCGACGCCAAGCCGGCTCATGGCCAATTGAATTTCCTGCCAGGTTTCATCCCTGACTTTGCGCCGCAAAACGACATAGCGGTTGGTAACCATTTCCCCCTTGTCGTTCTGCCGCGCGCGCGGAAGCAATCGCTGATACAGATCCGCCTCGTTCAGGTGCAACAACGGGGCCAGCGTGTGCGCCACCACCGCCCGCTGGTTGCCAATCAAAACCGGATCGGCGCAAACCGTTTTTACAAAGATGCTGGTCGCCAGCAAATTGCCATGCGCATCCAGGATGCTGCCCCGGCGTGGTTCGCGAAAATATTGGAGTCCCGTGTTCTGCTGCGCCAGGGCCGCCAGTTCGTCATGGCGCAACCACTGCAAATCCACGAGCCGGTAACCCAGGCCCGCAAACGCCAGGCCCAGCACCCCCAGTAACAGCAGCATCCGTCTCAGTTGCAGTCGTTTTATCATTCCAAAATGGCCAACCGCCCGCGGCGATCGGTTCCTCACCCGACGGCGTCACGGGCGGCGGCCAAAATTCTCAGATCATTGTGTCATCCCGCCATCCTGCCTTGCCGCGAACCGGCGATTCGCCTCGCCATTCGATGGCGGCTCGACCAGCCGGTAAATCTGGGTCGGCACGGCGGGCACCAGACCCAGGTTCAATTCATGCACGCGTTGATCGACCATCATCGGCGAACGCAACACGGCCAACTGGTCGCCCAGTCTTTGGTTCTCATCGCGCAACTGCGCCAGCCGGGTTTCCGATGACGTGATCTGGCGACCCAGCTGGTAAATCTGGCCTTTTTGCCAGACGTAACCCACCGCCAGCCCGGCAATCACCAGACATAACAGCAACGCCTTCAGCGCCGGACCAAACCGGATCGCTGCCGACTGATGTTTTCGATTTTTTGCCATGTTCGTTTGTTCGATCGAAATTCGCCGTTTGTCCCATCAACACTTTTCAAACACCCGCAACTGGGCGCTCCGGCTGCGCGGATTTTCCGCCAATTCAGCTTCACCCGGCTTGATGGCCCGGCGCGCCACCCATTTCAATTCCGGCGCGCGGGGCGTACGCAACTCCGGAACGTCCACCCCCCCGGCAAACGTGTAATCCCGCGACCGGGCCCGCGCAAAATCCTTTACCACCCGGTCTTCCAGTGAATGAAACGTGATGACCGCCAATCGCCCGCCGGCTTTCAATAGTGTCACCGCTGCTTCCAGCCCCGGTTTCAAAGAGCCCAGCTCGTCATTCACCGCAATCCGCAGCGCTTGAAAAACCTTGGTCGCCGGGTGCGTTTTTTTTCCGCGCCGCGGCACCAGCCGTTCCAGCAACTCCGCCAACCGTCTCGTCGTCTCAAACCTCCGCTGCTGGCGGTCATTCACAATCGCGGCCGCCAGCCTCCGCGATTCGCGCTCACCCCCCCATTCCCAAAAAATCCCGGCCAGCTCGACGGCGCTCGCGCCATTCACCAGATCCGCCGCCGTCAGCGGTTGCCGCACATCCATTCGCATGTCCAGCGGACCGTCATGCTGAAAACTGAATCCGCGTCCGGGCGAATCCAGTTGCGGCGAACTCACGCCCAAATCCAGCAGCACGCCGTCGCAACTCGCCGCCGGAATCCATCCGGCCAGCTCTGTGAAATTGCCGTGGCGGATTTCAAACCGGCCCGTAAATTCCCTCAGCCGCGCCCGCGCCGCTTCAACCGCGACGCCATCGCGATCGCACCCATACAGCCATCCAGTCGGCGAACTCGCGTTCAGAATGCTCGCTGCGTGTCCAGCCCCACCGACCGTGCCGTCGGCGTAGCGGCCGCCCGGCTTCGGCTTCAGCGCGTCCAGCACCTCCGCCACCATCACCGGTTTGTGAACGAAATCGGGCACTGCGCATTGGATTTAAAAATTCAGACCGCCTTCACTCCAAATATCTTGGCGCCCAACCGGCCCCAGGACTCTCCACCCTGGGCCGGTGGCACAATCGGTTCCGCCACTTCCGGCAGCGTGCGCGATTTGATCGGTACAATCTCCACATCCGCGTCACTCAGATCGTTGTGCACCACCTTCACCCGGTCCAGTGAAAGCTCGGCTTGCAGGGGGCACCGCGCCTTTTCCGGTGTTGGCGGGCGCGCGTCGCGCCAGATTGAAATGGGATTTAATTTTTCCATCCAGCCCGGTTTGCGGGGAAGGGCCTTTGGAAAAGCAGGCAATTTCTGGGTCTTGGTCCCATCGGAAGCCGTCCGGCTTTTGACCGGTGCGGGCACCACGACCGGTGCGGGCGCCACGACCGGCGCCGGCTCCGCCCGGGCCGGCGGCACAAACGGATTCTTCGGTGAAATGAATTTTGGCAGATAGGAGCGGTCGCTGATGTGATAGGAAATCTCCCGACTTCCCCCGATGATGCTTTTTCCAGTGGCCAATAATTTTCCAAGATTCATAATTTTATGTTTATTCCATCAACCTGAAGGCATCCGGCGCCAACGCCGCGTCGGCCGCCTGGACCTTCTCATAACGGTCCGGATTCCAGATTTCAAACCGGTCCAGCAACCCGACCAGCACCGCTTCATTTTTCACGCCGGCCGCGCGCGCCATTTCGTCCGGCAGACAAATCCGTCCCGCCTTGTCCACGCTCGCCTGGGCCGAGTCACTGCCAATGATGCGTTTCAAAACGACCTTCTTGGGGTCGTGGTTCGGCATCTCGTCAATGGACTGCATCAATTTCCCCATCTGCCCCGGCGGCAACACCCGCACGCAGGCCCCGACCCCCTCCCGCGGCCACAAAATGAGCGTTAACTCCCCCGTCGGCTTTTGCGGCCGCCACTTGGCGGGGATTTGCACACGCCGTTTCTCATCCACGCCATGACGAAAGCGTGAATTGTAATAGGTCGGCTCCGCATTTTTTGTGCTGCCCATTTTATTCGCAGGACAAATGAAAAAGCCATTTTCACCCACGACGACCCACTTTTAACCACTTTGACCCACTCAAGTCAATACAAATTCACGTTAAATTTTAGGGGTTATTCAGAAGTTATTCACAACCCCCTTTTGGCACAAGTCGGAGCCAAAAAATGTCACCCTGTTTTTCCATCGGCGGCCTGCTAGGATTCGGTCGCGATGCGAACCGCTGATTTTGACTTTACCCTGCCGCCCGAGCTGATCGCCCAGCATCCCGCGCCTCGACGCGACGAATCGCGACTGTTGGTGTGGCGACGCGACAACGGGCGGGTCGAACACCGGAAATTTCGCGAGCTGTTGGAATATCTCCACGCCGGGGACGTATTGGTCTTGAACGATTCACGTGTCATTCCCGCGCGCTTACGCGCCACCCAGGCCGATTCCGGCGGCCGGTTTGAAATTTTGTTGGTGGAGGAAAACGCCCGCAACGATTGGTGGGCGATGTTGCGTCCCGGCAAACGCGCGCGCCCCGGCACGCCCCTGGTTCTCCAGGACACCCAGGGCGGTCCCACCGCCATCCGCGCGATGGTTCTCGAAGTGAACGAAGCCGGTCATCGGCGGCTGCAATTCTCCGGCACCCCGGACCTCAAACAGGAGCTGGAACGGCTCGGCGAAGTTCCCCTGCCTCCCTACATCACGAGGCGCAACCCAAACGAAATGAGTGAGGACCGGGAACGTTATCAAACCGTGTTTGCTCAAACCGGCGGATCCATCGCCGCCCCGACGGCCGGCTTGCACTTCACCCCGGAATTACTGGACCAAATCCGCCGCCGGGGTGTGCAGGTTTTTTTCGTCACGTTGCACGTCGGTCCCGGCACGTTTCTGCCGGTGAAAACCGGGGTGCTGACCGGACACCGGATACACGAGGAACGGTTTGAACTGGGCGAAGAAACCGCGCATGCCGTAAACGCAGCGAAGGCCGCTGGCCGCCGCGTCCTGGCCGTGGGCACAACGACCGTGCGCGTGCTGGAAAGTGTGGCCGCGCAAAACGGTGGAAAACTTGTGAAAAACTCAGGAAAAACGGGTATTTTCATCCATCCCCCGTTCCGGTTTCAAATCGTTGACGGACTGCTGACCAACTTTCATTTGCCGCGCTCGACCCTCTTGATGCTGGTGAGCGCCTTTGCCGCACCGGAGGCGACGCGGGGGCGCGAGCTGACGTTATCCGTTTACGCGGAGGCGATT
>Ga0187887_10004189_pt1 | contig 10890 bp, 13 predicted proteins | sample June2016WEW_7_10_FD_132977 | JGI IMG/M metagenome (GOLD analysis project Ga0187887, IMG submission 132977) | Peatland microbial communities from SPRUCE experiment site at the Marcell Experimental Forest, Minnesota, USA - June2016WEW_7_10 | ecosystem: Environmental > Terrestrial > Soil >... | reverse complement strand
TTGCCGCCGTTGCCACCAGCGCCCGTTATCGCCCCCTGATTGTTGATGGTCCCTCCGAATGGGCCGTCGGGCTGGATGTAGAAGCCGGAGCCGCCAGCGCCGCCTGGTCCGGCGTTGCCTCCGATGGCGCCGAAGCCGCCCGCTCCGCCAGCGCCACCATTGCCACCTGTACCTGTGACAGTCCCTTGGTTGTTGATAGTGGCGAATTCACCATCGAGGATGCCGTAGCCACCGTTTCCCCCGGGTCCGCCTTCTGACCCTGACCCGACACCATCGCCTCCGTTACCGCCATTGCCACCTGTGCCCGTGAGCGTCCCCTGGATGTTGATTGTGCCTGAATTGTCGACGCCGTCGCCCCCTCCACCACCCTCTCCTCCTGCACCGGCGCCGGGAGCGCCATCTTCACCATTACCCCCCGAGGCAGCGACGTTCACGCCAGGACCCACGTCCAGGACCGTCCCAGGGGAAATGGTAAGAGTCGACTCGATTGAGCAGGTGTCGGTCTCCACGTTCCAAGTCCCGGACAGGGAGCCGGGGCACACGGTCGCGCCGTCGGAGACGGTGACGGAGATGACCGTCTGAGCGTGCGCTGCCGGGACGCGCGGTCCGGCCATGGCCATCAGGAGGAGAAGGACCACGGCGAGCGTCAGCGGGAAGCTCCGAAACAGGGCCGGCTTCCTCACGGCCGGACTCCAACCCCTGAAAGATGACCGTTCCCTTTCTTTAGGAAAAGCCCCACCAAATTCCCGTCACCAAGTATCGGTACAGCCACTGGCTCCCTTTCCTCCTGCTGAGGATAAAAGCCCTTTGAGAGGAGTCTTCAGACGGCCTCGGGGCCTGGCGCGGTTCGCGAGTAAAAGCCGCGAGCAAACGTGACGCTCCCCAACCGTAGCCTGAAGTGTCTTGACGATATGGAGCAGCAGGGGCACAACGACCCAGTGCATGACGGTCGAAGCGGGATGTCGCGTCTTCCCTGACGGTAGCTCTAAATAACAGCATGTTAATGCCATATTAATATGGTCAAGGCGATTGTCGACATCGACGACGAGGCCAACAGGGTCATCAACATCTTGAAGGCACAATACGGCTTGAGAGACAAGTCTCAGGCCATCAACAAGCTCGCCAAAGAGTACAGGGAGATCGTCCTGGAGTCTGAGTTCAGACCGGAATACATCCGCAAGCTCCTGGAGGTGCAGAAGGAGCCGATAATCAGGCTCGGACGCGTGCCTGACCTTCGGAAGAGATACGGACTGAAGTGAATGTACGACATCGAGATCAGGGAGCATCTCGACAGGGAATTCAGGAAGCTAGCCAAGAAAGACTCCAGGCAGATGGAAGCTGTCGCGAAGAAGGTTCAGGAGATAGTCGAAGAGCCTCACGCGTACAAGCCACTTCGCTTCCCCCTCGCTGGGCTGAGGAGGGTCCACATCGGCAGCTATGTCTTGCTCTTCTCAATCGATGAAGCGAGGAAGACCATAGTCCTCGAGGACTATGAACACCATGACCGCGTCTACCGGACGTGATGACGACTCCTTCTTCAAGACAAGAGTCCGCTGACCAGCCCAACATGTGGATGAAATGCCCCGGCGGAGGCGCGATGAACCCTAGCGTGGTTTCAGACCACTTCCGCATCTAGAACAAGACGCAGCTCGGGCGGAGGGAGAGGGCCCGGCGCGGTTTGCACGTAAAAGCCGAATAAAGAACGGATTTTCTATTTCCTCGGCGTTCGGACAAAACTATTAATCGCAAGTCGGTCCATTTCAACCACGGCCTCAACAATTGAGCAGTCGGACGACCTACGTCTTTCTTACAGTCCTCCTGCTACTCGCAACAACCATCTTCCTTGGCGCCACGCCCGCTGCTTCTCTATCGAGTACCGGTATCGAAGTGACCAACGTGAAGGTCGGATTGCAACCATTGGACCTGCTCTACAATCCTTCCAACGATTACATCTACGTGGCCAACGCCCAATCGTGTCCCGTGTCAGGAGACCTAGTCGTGTGTAACGCTCCAGGAACGATCTCTGTCATCTCCGGGATGACGGTGGTCGCCAACATCACCGTCGGCACCGCTCCCTTCACGCTCGCCTACGACTCGCTTGATCACTACGTCTACGAACTCGACTCTTCGAACAACGTTACCGTCATCTCAGGAACCCAGGTCGTGGGCGCCATCGAGGTCCCCGCGTCCCCCTCCAGCGTGGTCTACGATTCATCCAACGACTACCTCTACTTGAGCAGCTTCGACCATAGTACAGGCGAGGGCGTGGTCTCGGTGATCTCCGGGACGACCCTGCTCGGAACAGTTGAGGGAATAGGTTTCTCCTCGGCCATGACGTACGACGCTTCCAACCACTACATGTACATCGCCTCCGGAAACACGGTCTACCTCGTCTCCGGGCTGAAGGTGGTAGCCCAGTCGACGCCCAGCGTCAACAACGCCCAACAGCTCCTCTACGACCCCACGAACGCGTACGTGTATGCGGCCAACTTCAACGACTCGTCGGTGACGATACTGGACAATGCCACCTTGATTGGCAACGCGACCATGCCCAAAGGGTCCACCCCAAACGCTCTCGCGTACGACCCGCAGAACAACTACGTCTACGCCACGAACTTCTGGAACGACACGGTCGCGGCGATATCAGGGACTACGGTCCTAGCAACGATAGCGGTGGGCCAGACCCCCGACTCCGCGTTCTACAACCCAATGACAGACGAAGTCTACGTAACCTACAACAGCTTGGGCGAGACCATATCTGTCATCTCCGGGACCAGCCTCGTGAGCAGCGTCACGCTCGGAAAGGGTCCAGTCTCTCCGGTCTACGATCCTTCAAGCCACGAGGTCTATATCGCGGACTCTGGCTCGAACGAGGTCTCCGTCCTGGCCTACACCGCAGCTGGATCGACCGCCGTCTCCTCGCCCTCTTCATCACCCTCGTCTTCCTCACCCTTTGCAATCGTCGGTCTTGCGGTGGTCCTCATCGCCGCTGCTGTAGGCGTGACTGCGCTATACACGGCGAGGTCAAGAAGGTCTCAGCATGAACAACCAGCCCCCACGTAACCCTCGCTCGAGGAAGCGGTGGAAGGCCGCAGTCCTTGTAATCCTGCTCGTCGCCATCTTCTTTCTCGTTCCATTGGTGCCAATGGGCCACGCCAGCCCCTGCGCGGCTTTCTGCGAGGGACCCAACGGCGTTCCGTGCCCATGTCCGGTCGAACCAACCTTCCCACTGTTCGGTTCGCCTTGCTACGCGCTGACCCGGCACGGAGTCGCCACACTGATTGAAAACGGCGTCCCCACGTTCGAGTTCATGTGAGAACGAAGCTAAACATGCCAAAACTAGGACGGCCCCGCGGACGGCAGTTCGGACAAAACTATTAATCAACAACTCTGTGTCTCCAATCACAAGGCGCTTCGGTTTGAGCTCTCAGCCGGTCCGGAGCTATCTCGTCATCGCTGCGGCGATCGTCATAGCGGGGGTGCTGATTTTCGCGAGCGTCTTCGTCGCCATAGGGGGAGCGAAGACCCTAACGTCGACCTCGACGTACACCTCAACCGCGACGACCACCTCCATACAGACGACTCTCGTGCAGTCCACCACGACCTTGGTTCAGACCTCTACGACCACGTCCAACCAGGTGTCTACTTCCACATTCACGACGACCATCACCAGTACATCGACCGAGACGGAGACGTCCACGAGCTTCGAGTGCACCATCACCGGCGAGCCTGCGGGGGTCTTCGTCAGGGTCCTCTCCGACTCCAACCAGACGCCGGTCGCGGGGGCGCTCGTAGTCGCCACCAACCAACCCGCCGACTGCGGCACTTCCCAGGCGACGGCCGAGAGGACCGTAAACTTCACGACCTCGGCCGCCACACAATGGTACCCGCTCAACTCCAACGACAACTTCGGCTACTCCTTCCTCGTCGCGTACTCGGGTCAGACCTACACGTTTCAGGCCAGCCTGAGGCCTGCCTCTGTGACCTGCGCCACGCTCTACGTCCCGTCGGGGAAGACGAACGTCACAATCACTGAGTTTCAGGGATCCTGCCCTCTCCCGACCGGCTCCCCGAGCAGCATCAAACTCCAGCTGTCCGTGAATGCGAGCGGAGGCGTGATTAGCATCAACGCCGACGACTTCAACACACTCCCGCACACGAACAACGTCACGGCAGCGAACGAATGGGTGGTCGCCCTCAACTACACCGACGGCGCGCCATGCGGAGATGACACCTATGCACAGAACCCAACCGTCGGTTTCGCCATTGCCAAAGGTTACTACACCTCTTCAAATGTGACGGAAGCCGAACTCCTAGACCTCGTTAACCCGAATGCCACATACAACTGCCCGCTGTATCTCGGATATGCGAACCCAACGGGTTTCCTCTTCCAGCCTCTGAGTGACATGGCTACCTCCTACGGCTGCGACCAGCAGAGCTGCATGTCAGGAAGCGCGTCCACGGGGGTGTCAGGCTCCGGGGCCGTCACAGGATATTGGAACAAGGGAGGGACATTCACGAGCTTCCCGAAGGGGACGTACACCGTCCTGGCGGAGGACCAGTGGGGCCAATACACTCTAGCCTACTTCACGATCTCCTGATGAGCTCCGGCCTCGGGACCCGGCGCGGTTCGCACGTAGAAGCCGAAGAGCAGCTGGAATATCCGTCGCACCTCTCTCCCAGACGACCATAGCTGACGTACCTGGATGAAGCGCCCGCAGAAGGTGTGATGAACCCCTTGCGCGGCAGGACCGTCTCCAGGACGCTCTGGGAGCAGCCTGCGGCTAGGCTTCGGGTGCGGGAGCCTTCGGGATCTCTACGGCTACGACGTCCGTGAGCACGCCCAGCTTCGCCTTTGCGGCATGGAGGGCGTTCTTCCCCAGCTGGAGGTCCGCTGTCTTGACCTGAAGCTCGAGTATCGTCGTCCCTATGCCCACCCTCGCGGCCAGCCCTATCGGCTTCCCGAAGGCCTTCCGCATCCCTTCCTGGAGCCTGTCTGCGCCTGCGGTGGCGATCATCTTGTTCTCGCGGAGGATCTCATGGGGGTAAGTCTTCACGGTGAGCAGATAACCCTCTTCGCCGAGGGACACGAGCTTCTTGTTAGCCGCAACGCGGGCAGCCTCGAGGGCGTTGTGCCTGATAGCCACCCTCCCCTTGGAGACCAGGTTGATTTTGAAGTTGTAGTCGGGGCTAGCCTTTCCGGTCGTGAACCTGGCAACCTTGGAGTTGGGTGCGCCGGGTGCGTAGTACTTGCTGGTGTACGACATTGACTTGATCTCGCGGTAGTTGCGTCCTTTGATTTTCTCTAACCTCGGGTGGCCACGACCAAATCTGGTTAGTTAAATATACTTTCATTGCTTCTTACTCGGCCGATTTCCACCTCCACGATTTGGCCTCATATCTGGTGACACTGTCGGGGAGACCTCCTTCTCAATGGGAACTCCTTCGACGGCCAAATGTCTGGGGGCCTGAAACAACCATCATGATAGCCATTTGGGCTAAAGAAGTCCATCGCTCTTTCAGCCTCCCTCAGTTTCTCACCTAAGAGATAGGGAAGCACTTCCTGCAGGATTCTGAGAGCTCTAAGACCAACAGCTCTCTTGACCCACACTGGCTGGGAGAAGTGATCGTCCTTCGGTCTAGATGGCCTTGACATGCCGATAAGGTCACAGAGTTTGAAGATTGGATCGGGATCTGTCATTCCAAACGCGAGCTGAATTGCCGTACTGTTCATGGACCTAACATAGTGGCTCTCTACGCAGCCTTCTCCTTGAATCAATCCTCCCACCCATGATCTGTCCTTAGGTGAAGCAATGATGATTCCCGGAATGTCTTGTTGGCGGGGTGATTCAACATCCACTCGCAATGACCACTTTGGTGGCCGCTTCCCCTCAATTCCTGTCATCTTCATGCACCTCAGTCAATCCACGGCGTTTCGTCCTCATAGGGAAATCACCCCGAGACCAAATGTCACGATTCCTGAAGCAACCGCGGTGGCAACCCTCGGCCTCAAAGAAACTCAGCGCCTTCTCCGCTTCTCTCCGTTTTGTGCCTGCTAGTAGGGGCAGAATCTCATGCAGGACTCGAAGGGCTCTAAGACCCGCAATGTTCGTATGCCATAGAGGCTTCCACTGGTGATTCTTGATTGGCTTCGCAGGCGGGTTAAGTCCGACGCACTTCGCAAGCCTGAAAACTGGAGCGGGATCAACCATCGACACATCCAAAGCTAGGTAGGTGCAATCACTCTTCTTGACGTAGTTGCTTTGTATGCAACCCTCGCCCTGGATGATCGATGCGACCCAAGCCCTTTCCTCTACGTCAGTGAGGACGACTTCAGGGATGCTCCGCCGCGCGACCTTGGCCAAGTGTGGCCGGCGGTGCCACCGATCAGGCGCCTGAACTCCCAGCCTTTGCATATGATATCGCACCGTGGTCGCACTGTGGTACCCCAACCTTTGGATCGCCTCAATGCGGGAATCGCTCGTCTTGATGACGTTCTCGAAGTAAGCCGCGAACTCCGGACTTGAGGCTGGTGGCCCGTTATCGCGTTGGATTGCTCTTGTCCTCTTCCTTCCGGCCTGCCTGCCGTCCTTCTGGACTTTCGTGTTCCTTCCATCGTTCACTTCCTCCGGCTTCTTATCCGCCATCGCTTCATCGGTCATCTCAGACACCTCCCAGCTCCCTGACCACTGACCCGAACTCCTCCATCGTGTACGCCATGAAGTCGGCGTCGTCCATCACCGCCCCCACCACGCTCCGGAGGGACTCCATGTAGACCTGGGGGAACTCGGCCAGCCCGAGGCACCTCACCCCGGGACGGACCGCCCTCCTTCACACCTTTCGTATACTGAGCAGACAGCCCTCGTTCCAGATGGCTTCGAGCTTCGGATCGGTCACCGTCCTCCAGAACTCGAATTGCTTCAGCGTCTCCTTCCTTGTCATGAATTGTACGGGGTTCGCAACGCTCACCATCTTGCCTTGGCGCAGCTCATGCACGGGAATCGGTCGGGCAAGGGCGTGGTTGACCTCGAGGCCCACACCCGAGGTGATCCTATTCAGGAGTCTGCTGAAGACCAAGGCGTCGCAGCAGTCTATCAACCTGAACCAGTATGCCATCCCGTCACTCTTACTCTGAATGTTCTGAAGAGTTCCGGGATTCACCACCTCGCAGTCGGGAAAGTGAGATGCTATCGCGTGCAGCTCTGCCTTCTCAAAGGTGGTCCCGTAGAGACACATGGCGTGGGCATAATAGACTCTCACACACCATCATAGCGTAAAGTAGTTCAGACCTATAATCGCCAAGGTGTGGGCCCAGACTTGTAATGGATGCTGCAGCGAACGACATACAAATTCGGCAGTCGGCTTGTAGCTTGCGTTAGGAAGCACATTCGTTTCGCGCTATCTGAAATGCTCAACCCTCTGAGGACAGTTAGCCCAAAATCTGCTATATTCGGGCGACATCACAATCAAGGGCCACAGTTCGGACATAACTATTAATCAGAAATTGCTTCGGCGGCAGGTGAGTTGATGTGACGCCTCGGCGCAAGGGGGTTGGGACGACAATTGCTGTCGTGGCCGTGGTGATCGTCTTGGCGATAGCGACGATAGCGTTCGTGACACTTACCTCACAGACCAGGACGCCGATCCCCGGTACGTCGTCGGCCGCCTCGTCAGAAACGTCCTCGATGTCGTCAGGAGGCTCCTCGACGACCTACTCGACCACTTCGGCCTCTGACCTACGGTTACAGATCACGTTGAATTCGAGCACCATTCAATCGCTGGGAGAGGTCGCGGTCCATATAGAGGCGCTCAACCTGAAGAGCCAGAACGTCTCTCTCATCGTCGTTCCCAACCAGAACATATCGAGATGGAACGGATACGACTTCTTCTGCGGGAGCAACCCATCCGACTCTCTCGTGGGCTTCGCGCTCCTCAAAGGACACATCTCAGCAGGGAACGTCTCATCAGCCGGACCCCCACTGCAGCTCGCGGCTTCGTCCGTGGAGCTGCCATGCCCTTACAGCTTACCTTTGAACGACACCACCTTCCTCCCCAACAGCGACAAGACCGTGTCCTTCAGCTACTGCGGCCAGACCGGGGAACCCCCCTTTGCGGTGACGGCTGAGGTCAACGCGACAACGGGCTACTGCACATTCTCGTCGTCCCTGTCTGGTGGTTGTCAGGAAACCTCGGGTGTCCTCGGATACTGGAATGCAACCTCAGGACGTGTAGGGAACTCGACGCTGGCATCCCCAGCCTTCACGTACCTGCCTCCTGGAGAGTACACCGTAGAGGCGATGGACGACTGGGGCCAGACGGCCTACGCCCACTTCCAGGCCGAGTCGCCGCCCATCAACTCAACTAGGGTTCCCACGATGACCGTGAACGGGTCCCTGTACTACGCAGACGACGTCTCCAGCGACATAACGCTGGGCGGCCCCGGGTACAGCTACTTCCACAACGCGTCGGTGACGTTCCTCGGGGTGACGTTCGAGACCTACTGCCCGCCCTCCGACAGCGGGTGCCCGGTCCCGTCAGGGACGACGATAACGTCCACCACGACTGTGATGCTGGGCCTCATCAGGTTCAGCGCGACGTTCCCAGATGGGACCACCGAGACGATGAACGCCGTCATCGGGGACGCCACCTACGTCTACGTCTTCTCACGCCACACGGACCCTCAGGCGGGAATCCTCATCAGCATCACCTATGGGAAGACGACGACCGCCGAGGTCTACCTCCTCGTATCGTAGCTGGTCGGACAAAACTATTAATCAGAAATCGGACTCTTTCTGTCAAGAGCACCTCTTCATGGAGAATCTGCCGGTCCGGAGCTACACCAGGCTCGCGATAGCCATCGTCATAGCGGCCCTGATCGCCGGCTCGACCGCCGCTTACCTGGTCGTCCAGCAGGATGGCAAGACGAGCTCCTCCTGCGACGGCTCGGCGACCGTCCACTGCGTGGTCTTCCAGCAACTGGGAGCATGCTCCCCTGCCTTTTGGGCCGTGCCGTGGTCTGTCACGATAGGAGGCACGACGGAGGTCCAACCACACGGCACTTCGTTGCCCCTCGACAACCTTGTGTCGTACGGCACCTCCAACGCGAACCTCTCGGTGATCGTCTTCCCCCTCCCGGATGGGACCTACCAATACAGCGTCAGCCCCAACGCCTTCCTCACGCCCACCTCAGGCACCGTGAATGTCAGCGGGTCGGACGCCCTGGTCCAGATTGCCTACACCGGGACGTCGTGCGTGACCACCGTGGCGTCGACCTCCTCGATGTTCACCCCGACGTGCGTCCAGCTGGAATCCGAGCCGCTGTTCCTCATCGTCAAGAACAGCTCCACCGGGAGCCCGATCAGCTCGGTGCCCGTGCAGGTCAAGGAATCGACCCCGACCGACCTCTGCTCCGCCACGAGCCCCAACACCACGAAGAGCCTCGGCGTCCTGAGCACGGACGTCAACGGGACCATAGAGGTGTGCTGCACCGGCTCGACCTTCTCCTTCAACGCGACATATCTGGGAGCAAACTACCAGGTCACCTCCACAGCCGAGGGAGCCGAGAGCGTCCAGTGCGTCACGCTGTACATCCCGTCGGGAGTGACGACCACGACGTTCAGTCCAACGTTCCAAGATCACTGCTAGCCTGCGATTGTCGTTCTACGACGAGGGCCCCAATGAACCCTCATGCGCGGCATCAGTTCACTTAACTAGTTCTGAAAGCATTCCATAGTGTCGGATTTGCCTGACTCGCGAGCTGGGAGTACAATTTCCAGTGGTGACAATTCGAAACTCTACAAGCATAACAAGGGTTTGAAGCGGCCTGGCGGAAGAAGAAGACGAGTGCAAAGGGGAATGTTGGTCATGGGGTCGTGGACGTGCCCAATCTGCGCCACTATCCATTACATACATATTGGGGAAACGAAAAAGGAGACGCAATGCCGCAAGTGCGGTTGGTTACCAACAGAAGCTATTGATTCCTCCATAAAGATTCGAGAGAATCCCAAGATCCGGAAGGAGATACTGCTGAAGGACCGCAACAGGAGAAACCTCAAGGCAATCGACGAAGCAAGACCATACACAAGCTTCTAGCTCCCTAGCTCGACCGCGAGGTCTGCGCTCGCTGATTACAAGATATGGAGCCAATCTCTCCGGCGGAGGCGCAGTGAAACCTGATGTCTGACGAAACATTTCTATCGGGAAGCAGCCTGGAATTCTGTTCATGGTCGAAGTCGTTCCTGCCAAGACTGTCAAAGATTTGGAAGACGTCATCACTCTGTCCCAAGAATACGTGACCTGGATGGTTGCGGAGATTAGGCAGCGTTACCCGGAGTTAGACGTTGGTGAGTTCACCTCGGAACACGAGTACGATGATCTCCGGAAGAAGTTTCCCGGGGAACACGTCGCGCCTGACGGTTGCCTTCTCATCGCGTCGAGTGAAGCTGAAGCTTGTGGTTGTATCGCGCTGGGCAGGCTGACGGAGACCATCTGTGAGATGCGCACCCTCTTTGTGCGACCCTCATGTCGTGGCAAGGGAATAGGAAGGAAACTCGTCGAGGCATCGCTGAACGAAGCGCGGAAACTCGGCTACGCCTATGTACGACTGGACACTCTCTCGTTCATGCATGGTGCGCTTGGACTCTACCGCTCCCTTGGATTTTATGACGTCTCACCCTACCGCGATATGCCTGCCTCCTTGAAGCAGCACATCCGTTTTCTCGAAATCAAGCTACCGTAATGGCGTCTTGCAAAATCCGGTTCGGACCAGACCTCGGTTCCGTTCGGTTCTGCGACACATTGCGGAGGCGTAGCGCCGTAGTCCTATAGCCCAACATGCGGGTGATTATCCCAGGCGGGGGGGCGCAATGGACCCCACATGCCTCAAGGCCC
>Ga0187887_10004188_pt1 | contig 10892 bp, 9 predicted proteins | sample June2016WEW_7_10_FD_132977 | JGI IMG/M metagenome (GOLD analysis project Ga0187887, IMG submission 132977) | Peatland microbial communities from SPRUCE experiment site at the Marcell Experimental Forest, Minnesota, USA - June2016WEW_7_10 | ecosystem: Environmental > Terrestrial > Soil > Wetlands... | reverse complement strand
GCCGGCACGCGCTGCAGCACCGCATTGACGCTGGTCAGCAGCACCGCCGGATGTTCGCGCCCTTTGACGCGCGCCAGCCGCGCCAGCGTCATCATGCGCTGCGCCACCATGCCGGCATGCGGCGACACCCGGTCGTAAGGCAGGCAATCCCAGGCCGGGAATTCCAGCACCTCGATATCGGGCGCGAAGAAGCCGAGCGCACGCGACAGCGTCGCCATGCGCTGGCCGTCGCGGCAGATGACCGCGACGCTGATCGGCGGCGGGTTTGCGCCAGCCGCCACCGCGCGAGCCAAGTCGGCAAGCACCAAGCCTTCGGCGCCGTCGGCAATGCCGGTCAATGTCAACGGCCGGCCGGGCGCCAGCCGCAGCGCGGGAGATTTCGTCGATCCGGATTTCGTCAATCCCGGAACCTGCCGGGGGCCTTGCACTGTCACGTTTTGGCCTCGGCCAAATTATGCTGGCTGTTATGAAAGCTGATGAGGTTGCGCAGCACCGTAGTGTCGAAGGCGGCCGGAACGCTTTCGCCGCCGACCACCCAGGAATAGAGATCGGAATTCGGCACTTCGATCAGCCGTTCGAAATCGTCGAGCCCGGGCTCGTCGAATTTGTCGATATAGACGTCGGCATAGCGGCCGACGATCAGGTCCATTTCGCGCACGCCGCGCCGCCAGGCCCGAAACAGGAGCTTGCGGCGGCGAACATCCAGTCCTTCGCTCGATCGTTCTGTCATTTCCGCCCCCAATTGCATCCACATGCATCGCGTCGCCGAACGCCGAAAGCCCGGACGCGGCCGGGCGACCGGTATATAGAGAGCGACGCGCCGAATGTCAGCGGGATTTCGATGCGGCCGAATGTGCTCAATCCGCTTTTTGCGTCGCTCTCGGCCCTGCCCGGAATCGGGCCGAAGCTCGAAAAGCTGTTTGCCCGCCTGATCGGCCGTGACGGCGAGCCGCCGCGCGTCATCGATCTGTTGTTCCACCTGCCGATCGGATTCGTCGACCGCCGCAATCAGCCCAAGCTCAGCGACGTGACGCCCGACACAGTGGTCACGGTCGCGGTCACCGTCGACCGGCACCGGCTGCCGCCGTCGAACCGGCCGCGCGCGCCCTACAATATCGATGCCAGCGACGACACCAACACGCTGACCATCACCTATTTCAATGCGCGGCGCGATTACCTGGAGAAGCTATTCCCCGAAGGTGCGCTGCGTTACGTGTCGGGCATCGCGACGCTCTACGACGGCCATTTGCAGATGCTGCATCCCGACCGGGTGGTCGATGCCGCGGGCTTCGCCCGGCTGCCGCTGATCGATCCGGTCTATCCGCTGACCGAGGGCCTGCATCCGAACCAAGTGCGCAAGGCGCTGGATCTCGCGCTCGACCGCCTGCCGGCGCTGCCGGAATGGCAGGACCCGGCCTGGCTGACGAAGAACGCCTATCCGAGTTTTGCCGCGGCGCTCGCGACCCTGCATCGCCCCGCCGCGCCCGAGGACATCACCCCGGAAAGCGCGGCCTGGTCGCGGCTGGCTTACGACGAATTGCTGGCGAGCCAGCTGGCGCTGGCGCTCTTGCGCGCGCATATGCGCACCCGCGCCGGCCGCGGCAGCTCGGCCGAAGGCAGGCTGCGCGACCGCATCATCGCGGCGCTCCCCTACTCGCTGACACCGTCGCAACAGCGTGCCGTCAGCGACATCACGGCCGATCTGGCGCAGCCGCAGCGCATGTTGCGGCTACTGCATGGCGACGTCGGCTCGGGCAAGACCGTGGTCGCGCTGATCGCGGCGGCCCATGTGATCGAGGCCGGTCGCCAGGCCGCCTTCATGGCGCCGACCGAGATTTTGGCGCGGCAGCATTTTGCTACGATTGCGCCGCTCGCGGCGTCCGCCGGCATCCGCGTTGCCATTCTCACCGGCCGCGACCGCGGCCGCGAGCGGAGCGAAATCTTAAGCGCGCTTGCCGCGGGCGACATCGATCTTATTCTCGGCACCCACGCGCTATTCCAGGACGAGGTAGCGTTTCGCGATCTGGCTTTGGCCGTCGTCGACGAGCAGCACCGCTTTGGCGTTCATCAACGGCTTGCCCTGGCGCGCAAAGGCGAGGCGGTCGATCTCTTGGTGCTCACCGCAACCCCGATCCCGCGCACGCTGGTGCTGACCTATTTCGGCGACATGGATGTCTCTGAGCTGCGCGAGAAGCCGGCCGGCCGGCAGAAGATCGATACCCGCGCCGTTCCGCTGACGCGTCTCGATGAAGTGATCGACGCGGTGGCGCGGGCGCTCGACGAAGGCCGGCGCGTCTACTGGGTCTGCCCGCTGGTCGAGGAATCCGAAAGCGTTGACCTTGCCGCCGCCGAGGAGCGCCATCAGCACCTGCAGCAGCGTTTCGGCGAAACCGTCGACATTGTCCACGGCCGCATGAGCGGTGCCGACAAGGATCGCGCCATGGGGCGCTTCGGCAGGGGCGAAACCAGGCTTTTGGTGGCGACCACGGTGATCGAAGTCGGTGTCGACGTGCCGGAGGCGAGCGTCATGGTGATCGAGCACGCCGAACGCTTTGGGCTCGCTCAATTGCATCAATTGCGCGGCCGGGTCGGCCGCGGCGCCGAACGGTCGATCTGTCTCCTGCTCTACCGCGCGCCGCTCGGCGTGACCGCCAAGGCGCGACTTGCCGTGTTGCGCGAGACCGACGACGGCTTCCGCATCGCCGAGGAGGATTTAAAACTGCGCGGCGAAGGCGACGTGCTCGGCACCCGGCAAAGCGGCATGCCCGGCTTCCGCATCGCCCGCCTTGATGTTCACGGCAAACTGTTGCCGGCGGCTCGCGACGACGCCGCGCTTGTGCTCGCGCGGGACCCAAAACTTAATTCGGCGCGCGGCGACGCGCTGCGGCAATTGCTCTATCTGTTCGCGCGCGACGAGGCGATCAGGCTGCTGGGCGCCGGGTAGCGTAGCCGCCGGGGCGAAAATAATCGGCGCCGAACCTATTGTAGCCAGTCGTGCCCCGCATGCACCACCACACGATCAGCAGGAGCGTGCCGAAGAATGGCACCAGAACCAGCAACAGCCACCAGCCGCTGCGGTCGGTATCATGCAGCCTGCGCGCCGAAACGGCGATGGCGGGGATCAGCGTGGCGAGGCCAAACAGCGTCGCAAACGGCGCACTGCGAAGGCCCGTGCCATAGTCGAACAGTTCCGCGACCAGGCCGGCGAGCACGATAAACAACTGCCAATACCAAAATTCGGAACGACAGGCGCGCTTCTTGAAGTTCAGGTAATTGGAAAAGCCCGCGCGGATCGCCTCTACGAAATTCATGGTCGCCCCCGACATTGTCGCGCAAGGATAATTGTTAGTCGGTCGGGGTGGCACTCCGGTTCATTGCGCCGCGGAAGGCTCAGTTTTCCGCGCGGCTTGTGCGGCGCGCGCGGTTTCGGCCAGCGCGGCAAGCCTGCCCTGGCTCGGAGCGTCGCCGCCGGGCTGTACGATGCCGGCCGACATGATCACCGTCATCGCCTGCTCGACGCTGATGTCGAGTTCGATGATGTCGCGCTGCGGCACATAGAAGAAGAAGCCGGTCGTCGGGTTCGGTGTGCACGGCATGAAGGCTGAGACATGTTCGGCCGGGGGCAGCCGCGCGGAGATTTGGCCTACCGGCGGCTGGGTCAGAAATACCAGCGACCACATGCCTGGCGACGGAAATTCGACCAGGCCGACGCCGCGGAAGCTTGATTCCGATTTGGAAAACAAGGTCTGAAATATCTGCTTGGTGGTGCGGTAGATCGGCCGCACGATCGGCATCAGATTGAGCAAGCTCTCGCCAAAGTCGACGAGCTTGCGGCCGAGCAGATTGGCGGTCAGGAATCCGAGCAGCGTGAGCGCGAGAAAGACGATGATCAGGCCGAGGCCCGGAATATTGACCGGCAGATAGGTTTCGGGCCGATAGGCTATCGGAAAAAGCGGCCGCACCAGAGCATCGACGGTCGTCACGAACCACCAGATCAGCCACAGTGTCACCGCGCCCGGCCCGGCGACGACCAATCCAGTCAGAAAGTAATTGCGGATGCGGCCCATCATGCTTGTCGTCTTGCCCGGGGTCACGGCCGGTCCCGCGTTCTGTTCGTTCGACATCGATCCGCTTTAGCCCTGCGATCGGCAATATATAGGATGTGGGACGGAAATGGCACTGCCGCGACGACCGCGCACGCTCATTCCACCGCCACCGAATTATTCCACGGTAACGGATTTGGCGAGATTGCGCGGCTGATCGACGTCGGTGCCCATGATGACGGCGGTGTGATAGGCGAGCAGTTGCACCGGAACCGCATAGATCAGCGGCGCCATGGCCGGGTGCACCGTCGGCAAGGTCAGCGTCATCATCGACTGCACGTCGGCTGAGCGCGCACCCTCGGCGTCGGTCATCAGGATGAGCCGGCCGCCACGCGCGGCGACTTCCTGCATGTTCGACACGGTCTTTTCGAACACTTTGTCGTGCGGCGCGATCACGATCACCGGCATGTTCTCGTCGATCAGCGCGATCGGGCCGTGTTTGAGTTCGCCAGCCGCATAGCCTTCGGCGTGGATATAGGAGATTTCCTTCAGCTTCAGCGCGCCTTCGAGCGCCAGCGGATAGCTCGTGCCGCGGCCGAGGTAGAGCACGTCGCGAGATTTTGCCAGATCGCGCGCTAACACTTCGATCTGCGGTTCGAGCGCCAAAGCCTCGTTGAGGTGGCGCGGCACCTCGATCAGCGCGTGGACTAGCGTCTTCTCGTCGGCCTCGGTCAGCACACCGCGAGCGCGGCCGGCGGCGATCGCAAGAGCCGCAAGCGCCGCCAATTGACAGGTAAAGGCCTTGGTGGACGCGACGCCGATCTCAGGGCCCGCCAGCGTCGGCATGACGACATCGCTTTCGCGGGCAATGCTCGAACTCGGCACGTTGACCACCGAAAGAACGTGCTGACCATGCGTGCGCGCATAGCGCAGCGACGCCAAAGTATCGGCGGTCTCGCCCGACTGCGACACGACAATCGCGAGATTGCCGGGAGCGAGCGGCACGTCGCGGTAGCGGAACTCGGACGCGATATCGACCTCGACCGGCAAATGCGCGAAGCGTTCGAACCAGTACCGCGCCACCATGCCGGCGTAATAGGCCGTGCCGCAGGCCGCAATCGATATCCGCTTGAGCGCCCGGAAGTCGAACGGCAGCCGCATCGGCAACACGACTTGTTCGGCGGCCATGATGACGTAATTGGCAAGCGTATGGCCGACCACCTCGGGCTGTTCGAAAATTTCCTTTGCCATGAAATGGCGATGATTGCCCTTGTCGATCAGCATCACCGAGGCTTGCGATTTGAGTACGGCGCGATGCACGATGTTGCCCGAGCCGTCGTGGATTTCGGCGCCGTCGCGGCGCACGATTACCCAATCGCCGTCCTCCAGATAACTGACGGTGTCGGTGAAGGGCGCAAGCGCAATGGCGTCGGAGCCGACATACATCGCGCCGTCGCCGAAGCCGATCGCGAGCGGCGAGCCGCGCCTCGCACCGATCAACAGATCGTCCTCACCGGCAAATAGAAATGCGAGCGCGAAGGCGCCGCGCAATCGCGGCAGCGCCGCCTTGACCGCGGCAATCGGCGAGGCGCCGCGTTTCATCTCCTCCGAGACGAGATGCGCGATCACTTCGGTGTCGGTATCGGTGGCGAATTTAACGCCCTTGGCTTCGAGCTCGCGGCGCAGCTCGCTGAAATTCTCGATGATGCCGTTATGCACGACCGCCACTCTTTCCGTCGCGTGCGGATGCGCATTGTTTTCGGTCGGCCGGCCGTGCGTCGCCCAGCGGGTGTGGCCGATGCCGATCGTGCCCGCCAGCGGCTCGAGCGCAAGCCTCAGCTCGAGGTTCTTCAGCTTGCCCTCGGCGCGCCGCCGCGTCAGCGCGCCGTGTTCGAGCGTGGCGACGCCCGCGGAATCGTAGCCGCGATATTCCAGACGCTTGAGTGCGTCGATGAGCTGCGGCGCCGCCGGCTCACTCCCGATGATACCGATAATGCCGCACATCCGTGTGGATGCTCTCCTCAACCCGTGCAGCGGCCAAACCCCGCCGAGCCATTAACCGTTAAAGCGCAACAATCCTTAAGCCAGAAATCAAATAACGTTGCGTTCCATGACACATTCGGCGCGGGCGTTTGCGCTCAATCGCGCGAACGCGCCTTCTTTTTGCCGAGCGATTTCAGTCCGCGCAAGCGCGCCGCCCAACCTTCCTTAATGACTTGCCGGGCACGCGCCAGCGCCAAAGCGTGGGCCGGCACATTGGCGGTAATCACCGATCCGGAGGCAATATAGGCGCCGTCGCCGATTTCGACCGGGGCCACCAGCGCCGAGTTCGAGCCGATGAAGGCATCTTTGCCGATCGCGGTGCGATGCTTGTCGCTGCCGTCATAATTGCAGGTGATGGTGCCGGCCCCGATATTGGCGTTGGCGCCGACCGACGCGTCGCCGATATAGCTTAAATGATTCGCCTTGGCGCCGGCTTCGATCACCGCCGCCTTGATCTCGACGAAATTGCCGATGCGCGAACCCTCGCCAAGCTGCGTGCCCGGCCGCAACCGCGCAAACGGTCCAACCGAAACGCCCTTGCCGACATGCGCGCCGACCAGATGTGAGAAGGAGTGGATGACCGCGCCGTCTTCCACCGTCACCTTTTCGCCGAACACCACATAGGGCTCGACCACGACGTCGCGGCCGAATTTAGTGTCGGGGCAAAGATGCACAGTGTCCGGCGCGATGAGCGTGACGCCGGCTTCGAGGGCCGCCTGACGCAGACGTTGCTGCGCCACGGTTTCCGCCTCGGCGAGCTGGCTCTTGGTGTTGATGCCGCGCACGTCGTCCTCCTCGATTTCGATCGCCACACAGCGAAGCGCCATGCTGCGCGCGATCTCGACCGCATCGGTCAGATAGAATTCGCCCTTGCGATTGTGGTTGCCGATCCGCTCCAGGATGGCAAGCGCGCTCGCGCCCGCCAGCGCCATGATGCCGCCATTGCAGAGATCGATTTTCCGCTCGCCGGCGCTCGCATCGGCCTCCTCGCGAATGGCGACAAGTTCGTCGCCCGCCATGATGAGGCGGCCATAACCCGCCGGATCGGCCGGGCGGAAGCCGAGCACGGCGATCGCAGCACCTTCGGCGAGCGCCGCGCACAGCCGTTCCAGCGTCGCCGGTCGGATCAGCGGCGTGTCGCCATACAGCACAAGAATAGCGTCGGGCTGCCGGGCAATGGCCGCTTTGGCGGCGAGCACCGCATGTGCGGTGCCACGCCGTTCGTGCTGCACAAAGATTGCGGCGTCGGGACATGCCCGCGTGACCTCATCCCCGACCGCGTCCTGGCCCGGACCGATGACCACCGCAGTCGCCGTGACGCCGGACTTGCCGACCGCGGCGAGCACATGGGCCAGCAGCGATTGGCCGGCGACCTGGTGCAAGACCTTCGGCCGAGCCGAACGCATGCGGGTGCCCTCGCCGGCTGCGAGTACGATCGCAAGGCAGCTTCGAGGCGTCATCGCAACCTCCGCGGCGCTGTCTTAGAGCATGATCCCGAAAAGCGGAAACCGGCGGTCAATCTCAAGTCCGAAATGACAGAATCTGCTAGGTTTTTAGCACTGATTCGTCGGAGGGAGCCTGCCGGTGCGCAACATGGTGGATCTTGCGCAGGGTGTGAGAGCGCAAATTATCAAGGAAACCGCCCCAAAATCCGCGGCGACGAAGTCTTTCACCATGCAGAGGCTTCGCTATGCGGCGCTTTGGGGCGCGTGTGCGGCCGGCGCCTTGCTGATCGCCGTGCTGTCGAGCCGGGGCGAAGTCGGAACCCAGCGGCTGGCCGGTGTGCCGCGCGGCGGCAATGCGCAGGTCGCCACCGCTCGGACCGACACCGCGCCGGTCGAGACGGAGCGCCTGGCCGAGGCCGTACGCGGCCTTGCCGCGGATGATGAACGCGTGAAGGCCCGTCTCGCTGCCGTCGAGCACAATTTGGACGATGTCACCGGCTCGGTCAGCAAACAGATCGAGGCGGTCGGTGCGGCGCGACGCGCCGAGGACGGGCCGACCATTACCGGCACCGCGACCGCGTCTGTGGCGCTGTTGTCCGTTCCAACACCGCCGCTGCCGCCCATCGCCGCGCCGGCCGCGATCCAAGCGCCGCCCGACCCTGTGGCACCGGCAGCGCCGGAGATGGCCTATGGCGTCGACATCGGCAGCGGCCTGACCATCCAGGCGCTGCGACTGCGGTGGCTGGCCATGCGCTCAGCCCACCCGCAATTGTTCGAAGGGCTGCAGCCGATTATCAGCGTTCGAGAAGTCGCCCACGCCAACCGGGTCGAGTTGCGGCTGGTGGCCGGACCGTTCGCCGAGGCGAACACGGCCGAGCAATTATGCACGGCGCTCGCGCAGTTCGGCCTGTTCTGTCAGCCGACAATGTTCGACGGTCAGCGGCTGGCGCTGCGCTGAAGTTTTGGCCGATACAGCGGCCACCGCTCGGCGCAACGATGTTCGAGAAAATTCGCAATCTTGCGTATTCAAGGCCGCTGTGGTCTGGCTCGCAGTGCAATCGCCGTAGCCCAAACAATCAGGCGCCATGCATCGCCCGCTTTTTCGACCGACTCCGCTTCAGACCAACGCGCTTCTGATCGTCGCATTCCTGGCGGTCGGCGAGGCGCTCTATATTCGCTATATGGCAATCGAGAACACCAACATGTCACTTGTCTGCCAGGGCGGGCTCAACACCTGGCTGTGCGGCACGTTCCGGCTCAGCATTGTTCTGTTCAATCACGAAGCGTTCGGCGTCGTGGCGCTGGTCGCAGCCGTGCTTAATTTGCTGCGACCGTCGATTGTGCTGGCCGCTTTGGCGCTCGCGGCAGCGGGCTTCGGCGTCGTTCTGCATAACGCCGACCTCTCGTCGCTGGCAGCGGGCCTGTTGATCCTCAGTCTGGCGCGACCCGCGCCTGCGCCAGAATAACGGCAAGACCGACGAGACCTGTGCAAAGCCAGATCGCCTGCCAATTGGCAAAAGTTTCGTTGAAAGCGATATAGACCGCCGAAACCGCAACGACGGTTGCGGCCAATGTCTCCGCCACCGCGCGTGCACCGCCTGCGCGCTCGGTCGAAATCATCAGCACGAGGAAGGCGACGACGCCCGCGCTCTGCGGCGCGAACGGGATATCGCGGTAGCGCGGGTCGAACACCAGGCCGAGCGCGGTTTCCACCGAGAGCAAGGTCAACGCGATCAAGCTTCCGCCAAGCGCAATATTCAAGCCGTCACGCGCCTCAGCGGTGCGTGCCAGCAATGCGGCAAAGCTCGGGGGGCGGCGGCCCGCCGCGCAGGCGGCAGCGCAGGCGATCGGAGCGGCGGCGGCGACGGCCGCAAAGGCAAGCAAGCGCAGCCAACCGCCGACGCCGAAACTGTCGATCGGCACCGTCTCGATCGTCCAGCCGAACAAGACCGCGGGCAAGAAAGCGAGCGCCGCAATGCGCGGCCATAGCGACCGCGGCGCGTCCTTGCCACGGCCGCCAAGCCGTGCGGCGGCGAAGATCAGGGTTTCGAGCGCAATCCCGACAATCGCCTGCATCAGCCAATGGGGGTGATCGGAAACGTTGCCGCCGAAACTGAATTTCGGCTGTCCGGTGGCGCGATCGATGATGCCCCAGTAGCCGCCCGTTGCGCCTTCGAGCTGGCGCTTCCAGGGTTGGTCGAAGGCTTCGATGACGTTGAGGCGAAAATTCTCGCGCTGCGCCAACGCCAAAGTCTCCTCGATGGCGCGCGCCTGGTTCGACGGCGACGGCCGCGCGCCCTCGCGCATGCGGCCGCCGCTTGGCCAGCCGAATTCGCCGATGACGATTTCCTTGTTTGGAAACGCCTCGGCTACTTTTTTGCGTATCGCGTCGACATGCGCCGCCGCCTGCGTCGCCGCGATCGGAAAATCCTCCCAATAGGGCAGAATGTGAATGGTGACGAAATCCACCGCGTTATGGACGTCGGGAAAGCGCAGCCAGAATTCCCAAACGTCGGCATAGGTCACCGGCATCGACACCTGGGATTTGACCTGCCGGATATAGCCGATCAGGTCGGCCGCCGTCATTTCGCCGCGTAACAGGACTTCATTGCCCACTACGACGGCCTGGATGACGTCGGGAAACTCTTTGGCGAGTGCGACGGTGGCGGCGATCTGCGCGCGGGTCTTGGCCGCATCGCCGGAAACCCAGACGCCATAAAGCACTTTCAGTCCGTAGCGCCGCGCGCTCTGCAGTGCGTCGCCGCGCACATCGTCGACCGAATAAGTCCGAATGCAGTTCGTGTAGTGCGACAAGAGAGCGAGGTCCGCGTCGATCTCTGCCGCCGACACCCGCGTTCCCTCCACCAGCGGATCCTGGCTGCCGCGGAACGGCGCGTAAGACACGCAGTAAAGCTTGCCGTCGGCGGCGAACGGCGACGGCGGCAACTGCACGGGCGCGCCGAGCCACCACCATGCGACGGCAATCGCAAACGCGGTAAAAGCGTAGTGCGCAAGCGCAAGAGCTGGAGATTTTCCGTCAGGCGGGCGAAGCACTCCTTGCCATTAGCCTCCGCCGCGCCCGATGCCAAGCTTTCCGGCCAAGCTTCTCGGCTGCACCAAATGGGTGGCATCGGGCGCGCTGGACAAACGGACGCGGTTAGGGTGATGTCTCGGGGGCAAGTTTCGGCGCGGCCGCCGCAATCACGGCGCAATCCGGTGGCCAAAACCAGTGGCCGAAGCTCTACCGGCCACAAACTCTGGTGGCCATTAACTGTGGCGGCCAATAATTGAAGCGGTCGAAAGCGCGGTCGGGAAACGGATCGCGCAAATGGCCTACAAACGTTCGGGGAACGTCCTTCTC
>Ga0187887_10004187_pt1 | contig 10893 bp, 20 predicted proteins | sample June2016WEW_7_10_FD_132977 | JGI IMG/M metagenome (GOLD analysis project Ga0187887, IMG submission 132977) | Peatland microbial communities from SPRUCE experiment site at the Marcell Experimental Forest, Minnesota, USA - June2016WEW_7_10 | ecosystem: Environmental > Terrestrial > Soil >... | reverse complement strand
TGGGCATGCGCACAGGTACGATCGATCAGTTCAGCAACCCCAGCTTTCCCGAGTTGGCGCAGGGCTGCGTAGGTGGCAAATCCTCGTCCCCTGCGGGACCATTCCATCGTCCAGTCGATTTCATCGCGTGCGTCCACATCGTGTGTCAGATAGGCGGCCCGATGGGAAACAGAGCTACGGTGTGCTTCACGATTCCGAACGAAGGCATACCCGACTTCTATGACCTCAGGGACAGAATCTTTCTGGAGCGGCGAATCCTAATTCAGGCGAGGAGAGAGGCAGAGCGGACATATTTCGAGAAGAAGCCTTGGGAGAGAGAGCCAGCCTGAAGACTGAAGCCGGATATGAAACCAGAATTCAAAGTCGGTGACTTGGTGAAAGTCGGTATTGACGAGGATGGTTACTTCACGCCTTGGAATTCGCGTGCCGAGCGGAGGTTCTGCCCTTGCGTAGTCGATGCAGCCGAAGGTCCGGGCATGGTGAACCGCATTGCGGTCAAGATTGACAATGAAATAAAACTATTTGCGAGTGACTATTTCAAGAAGGTCGGCAAAGAAGAGAGGGTACTCCTCAAGATGGTCGAGTAGACCCGCCGTCACATTCGCTGTGACGGCGTGGCTGCAATGTGCCGACGAGAACGGCACAATGGGAAGCTTCTTCAATACACCGCTGACGCCGGAGGAGCGAAAGGTTGCCGATGTTGAAGGGTGGATTTTGGGGGTGGTTGTCTGAGACTATGCCCCAATTCGCACGTTACATCGGCATCGACTACTCAGGCGCGGAAACCGCAGACTCCAGTTGCAAGGGCTCCGAGTGAACGTCGCTGAGGGTATCGGCAAGCGTTCTCGGCAAATGACAGTCTAGTGAGGCTGTCCTGCGAGAACGATTACAATCGCCACATGCACGACGTGCTTGTGTATTCACGCAAGGAATGTCATCTCTGCGATGTCATAAAGCAGACTCTCGCGCATCTCCAAGGCGAGGCCGACTTCCACTGGTGCGAGGTAGACATCGATGCCGACCCTGAACTGTGCCGAAAGTACACTAATGAGGTTCCCGTAGTTTTCATCGACGGTCGTAAAGCATTCAAGTATCGTATGGACGGACAAAGCTTTCTACGAGCGTTGGCGGGAAGAGAATAGAACAACAGAGTCTCTGAAAACTAGCTCAGCTGCGGAAGGTACTTCAATCCTCTGTTGATGAGGTCTAGGGGGCAGGAATCATGAACGAAGACCCGAAGATAAGCGAAATGACACAGCAAGAAAGAAACACAGCATTGGCTTTTGACCGGGAAGATTGGGCGGCGTTGGGGCTGGCTTTCTTGGCTCTAGGTGCGCTCGTGGTTGCGGTGATTGCAACGAAACCTTCGCCGGAGAAGGCCACGATTGTCGCAACGCGGTAGCGCAGTTCCACCTTCCCGCTATGAGGTTCCATCCATTAAGTCAAACTTCCCCTGAGGCTGGAACCAGTCCGGGAGGAATCCCGGACTTCCCAACCGACAAGCCAAACTAGCAGTGACGCAAATCTACTTCTTATCACTCTTGCGTGGTTCGATGTGCTCCATAACCGACGCGCACAGTTCTTGCACTTCATCTGTTGTCAAAGTTGATGGTGCTCTGAGTCCCTTCCCTCATGCGGTTAGTCTGATTCTTTCGGTGTAAGTTTCGTCTCGTCGGAGACAATAACCTCACTGACGGGGCATTCTAGGGCATTCACTCTGCCAAGCAACGGGGCGTGTACATCAATGGGAACACGAGTCATCGCCAGCGCCACACCATGCACGCCACAGAGCGGCGGGTCTGAACCAGTCTTGATAAAGCAGCGGTCTGACATAAGCCTCCTCCGGCAGGAGTTACGACGGCTATCCTACCAACAGGCTACTGCTCGTTAATCGACAAATGTCTGTGAACGACATCACATCAGCCATTCGGGTTAAGCTGCTCCGAACAGGTCGAATCCGAACCACTTAGTTGAGCGACCTCCGAAGTGAACCGAACATACCCACAATCCTGCCGACTAAATGGAGTTGTGACGGACACGAGTGAGCCGTTGACCATCGTTTGCTGACGGCCCAATTCGTGGCTCTTTGCGCTCTAGCCGAGTATTCGGACTGAAGCCGCAGAAGCTTCTTAGCTGGCTAAGCGAACGAGCATCGGATTTCTTTGGCGGATTGTTCCCGGAAAACCCGTGACAATCTCTCATTCAAAGCTAAATCGCACAGACAATATGCATAGATGCGGAATAGTATTGCGAACAGTCTTTTGCGGTTGATAGGGGGTTTATGCTCACACTGCTGACGCCCAGCCTCATACACCTACTTAATGCAGACGAAAGCCGCGATTCAATCTGCACGCTGTGCATTGCAAGGGTCGCCACGGCTCAGAATGAATTGGAACTGGGTAGCTTTGAATCTGCTCACATTTGTGAACGGGCAAAGCTTTTACTGTGCTAGTCGCCATTGTCGCCGCGACGGCAGTGGAAATGACCCAGCCCAGTCAAGCGATTGCCGTGCTAACGAGGGTGGTGCCGATGCCTACGTCGTCGACTAGACCCTTGTATTCTCGATTTCATCAACTTCCCTAGCCCCTTTGGCATAGAGCGCCTCTTCCTCAGGAGCAAGCGCGTACAACAGCTTCAGAAACTCTCCTGCGTGTACAAGTTCCTCGTTCGCTATGTCCTTGAGGACTGCCACGGCGAGTTTGTTGTCAGTTGACTCGGCAAGCTGCATGTACATCTGAGTCGCTTCGTACTCTGCGGCTACCATGAACCGGATTGCTCTGACAAGTTCCTCGTCCGTGAGCGCCCTGCTGTTCGCCAACTCTGAAAAAGGTGACCCGAATTGTGGCATATCATTTTCCTCCGCTTCATGCCCGGTGACACGCCACAACTTGGATTGCGGCTTTTAGGCTTGTCACCTTTGTAGCCCTGTGGCTTCCTGAGGTCTGAGCGGGATTGACCATTGCGTCAAATGTCCGCCCCAACACAAGCAAGTCTGTCGCAAAGCCTTGCACGACCTCAAGGCACTTCTGAAGCAGCGTAAGATTCTGTGAATGTGATGAGGATTCTGTTGCAGACAAAAAACTAACCTCCGAAGAATAACTTCTCTTCGGAGGCGCTTGTACGAAACAAGATAACAAAATGGGAACCAGTGGTCAGTACCGGAGGTCGGTGGTGCGCGACCACTGGCAATCCCTATACAAACGAAGTTAGCTGTGGTTTCCCCTTCCACGGCTTCCCCGTATCGCCCGACTCTAAGAAGGCTTTCTTACTCGCCTTCCGAACCATGGTGACAAATGGAGTGTGCCCTAGGTCGAGGGTGCGTTCCGTGATTGCGGTCACAAGAACAGGTGCGTCCAAATCCCACCATGACCAGCGCAGGAAGGATGCGGACAGGAGGGGGCGTTCTGCGTACCGTCGAATCCCTTTCTGTGTGGAGAACTTCGCCTGTACATCCCGTCGGAGGACTCTATCGGTCGCTGACCAACTCGTGGTTCACCGTCCGCGTCTCGGGAGCGTGCGTATTTCAAAGACAAATGTGCGGAAAGGTGGTCTGAATTGACCAGACAATCCCTCCCCGGCGGAGGCGAAGATTAACCAAGTCTTCGCTCATGACCTAGAGAAGGTGAATTATGCCCAACAGGTTCGGTAATCACTTCCACCGGCATAACAGAAACGGTACCCACGACTCAATTTGCACCGGGTACTACGTGACAGTTCGCCACTGTCAGCGAGGAATCTCAACTCCCTAACTTCGAGTACGCCCACGTTTGCGACCCTGTGCGCCTCCATCATGTCCGCGAATGCACACGCCACGCGGTGGGTGCTCTTAACCTCGACTTCGGAAAATCCCAGTCTCGTGATGTGGGGTAGTAAAGAGCAAGAGCAGCTTAAAGCATTTCAGCCTATATACGCTCCGGCTCTTCGCGTCTTCAGCCCACCAAGTTCCTTACCGCCCCGCAACGCCTTCACGGAATACATCACCATGTTACCCACGCATGTAACTGGTGACCCGGACTCAATCCGGTCGCTATTACAGAAAGCTGTGCAGGTCATAATGCCCCGTAAGTATAAGCTTGTATTTGCCTGTCAAAGCCATCCAACAGGTTGGAGAGTTCAACATGTCAGAACCGACAATCGCTCAAAAAAGTCCTTATCCGGTAGAAGTGGAAGCAGGTAAAAGTTACTTCTGGTGTGCGTGCGGCAAGAGCGCCAATCAACCCTTCTGCGACGGCAGTCACAAAGGCTCCGATTTCACTCCTGTGAAATACGAGGCCACAGAATCGAAGACGGTCTATTTCTGCGGCTGCAAGCATACCGCCCAAAAGCCCTTCTGCGACGGTAGCCACAAAACTCTCTGACGCGTTTTGCAGGGGCTCTCAGGAACTCATGGGCGACCGTGATTCCTCCTTAGCCCCTCACCCACCCTTGTTCGTTCTCGGCCAGTCGATGCGCCAGCGTTCTTTTCCAGCCGAAGCCCAAAAGAGTTTCCTAAACGGCGTGCCTTTCGCATGATGGTAGAGCACGGCGGTGCGTTCGTAGAATCCTCTCGTGTGCCATGAATCGCTGAACTTGAACAGGTGATAGTCGAGGTGGTGACAGAACTCGTGGCAGAGTGTGCTCAGGAATGTGCCGTATGACGTGACTTCCTTCTTTACCGCGGTCCGCATCCACAATCGCATCAGCATCGTCGCGGGGTCGTAGTCGCCGAATAGCTCATACGTCCATTCGCGCCCTTTCAGCGGCCGTGCTGCCAGCACTCGCACACCGCATTCGGGCACTTGATAAATTCGGGGAGCTTCTGAAAGGAACCCAGCGCAAGCAACTCGAACTCCCTTCGTTTCGCCTTTCTGCATCTCTGCTTCAATGCTCTTCGCAATCTCCGGCAGCAGAAAGGCGTCCCTTGGCAGGTCGAGAGTATTGATGCGGTCGCTCTCCGAAAAGCCTTGCCGGTTTTTGCTTCGAGGAGTGGCATCGGTAAACATGGCGGACTCTTGCGGCAATTATCTCAGCACTGCTGCGGCAGCAGATAATGGAGAGCAAAGAGCCAACATATGGACTGGATACCAACGGCCATGCCTCACTTCAACCGCTACATCGGCATCGACTATTCCGGTGCGGAAACGCCAGACTCGAGTTGCCGGGGGCTCCGGGTTTACGTCGCCGAAGGTAGCGGCACGCCGGAACAGATTCGGCCACCTTCGAACCCACGACTGTATTGGACGCGACGGGGTCTCGCCGAATGGCTCTGCGAGGAACTCGCTGCGGAGACCCCGACAATCGTCGGCATTGACCACGGCTTCTCATTTCCCATCCAATACTTTAATCGGCATGGCCTTCCCCGCGACTGGCCAAACTTCTTGGTCGATTTCCAGAAGCATTGGCCGACCCATGAACCTCACACCTATATCGACTTCATCCGGCACGGCAGTTTTGGGCAAGGCTCGAAGCGGATGGGCGAGAACACTTGGCTCAGGCTGACCGAGCGGTGGACGGCAACCGCGAAATCCGTCTTCTTATTCGACGTTCAGGGCTCGGTCGCCAAGTCCACGTTCGCCGGCCTGCCTTGGCTGCTCTACTTGCGAAGCTGGTGCAAACGCCCAGTTCATTTCTGGCCGTTCGATGGCTGGCAGATTCCCGAGGGGAAATCTGTCGTCGGCGAGGTATACCCAGCCCAATGGATGCGACGGCTGGAAAGAGATGGCCGAGATGGAGATGAACATGCTGCATACGCGACGACTGCGTGGCTGCAACGCGCCGACCGGAACGACTCACTGGGAAGCTACTTCAATCCGCCGCTGACGCTGGAGGAGCGAGAGGGCGCTGCTGTTGAGGGGTGGATTTTGGGTGTCGTATAAACTCGCGGCGGATTTAGGCTACGCGAGATTCTGTTGATTTGGGTTGTCACGCTCCCCCCAGTCCCGGATGTGTCCTGCACACGACGCCGAAAACCCCCGGTTCCACTTCATCAACTTCAAAGTGAAAGTAGTGAGCCCCAACATGTGCTTGTGTGCTATTCAGGTACCCGAAGACAAAGAATCGCCCCCACTATTGCGGATGAGAGTAGAATCTTGCGCATCTGGGGAGCCAAAGTGGCAATCTGGACTTCCTCAAGTCTGAAGCGGTCGCGTACCCATCCGAACTGCTCCCGTGACGACCACATCCGGGATGGGCTATTCAAGTGTCCGAGGGTGAGAAGCATGTCCTTTGACCTCGTCACCTTTCTGGAAGAAGCAGGAGTGGGACGAAAAGTCGCCCATTTGCTGCCAAAGCAGCGCTTCTTTTCGCAGGGAAGCCGGGCTGACTCCATCTTTTATCTTCGGACGGGCAGTGCAAAACTCACAGTCGTTTCGCCGGATGGCAAGGAAGCCACGGTCGCGCTGCTCTCCTCCGGGGAATTCATTGGAGAGGAGTCTCTCGCGACCGTGGGCGGGCTCCATTTGGCCACTGCCACCGCCGTTGTCGTTTGTACTGCGCTCCAGATAGCGCGGCAGGAGATGATCCGCGTGATGCACGAGGAGCATTCTCTCTCAGAAATGTTTATGAAATTCCTGCTGGCTCGGAGTATGCGAACCCAAGCCGACCTTGTCGATCAGCTTTTCAACTCCAGCGAAAAGCGTTTGGCGCGGATTCTCCTGATGATGGCGGAATTCGGCAAACCCGGTGAACCGGAAACCTTGATTCCTCCCATAACGCAGGAAACTCTGGCGGAGATGATTGGCACCACACGATCCCGTGTCAGCTTCTTCATGAATCGCTTTCGCAAGCTCGGCCTTATTGAATACAACGGTCGCATCCGCGTCGATAAGTCGCTGATGAATGTGATTCTGCACGATCATTTCACCGAGCAAGAACCCCGTGTCAATGGCGGAGAAACAGGGGACTCGGTGCAAAAGAAACCCTCGGAGAATTAACCGAGGGCTCTGCCTGACTAACCTATTGCTTTGGGGTTCGCTGGCCGCGCCTCTTCTTACTCTTCGCCTCTTTCGTGCGCCCATCCAACCCACCCCTGTCCCAAAGAGTGCTCCGGCACTTCTTGCTCGCACACAGGGTCGGGTTCTCGACCAATGGAATCCAAACGTGTCCGCAAACGTCGCAGACGGCGACTTTTTGCATTGTCCATCCCATGGCTCGAATTATATATATTGCGCCTTGGGCAGAATGCCCTTGATTCCGAATTGGCACACCGCTGTAATATGCTCTAGGGGCAGTATGCGTAAAGGACATATCACATGGAACGCCACCCAAGTTTGGGAGAGGCTCTGGCTGGGTGGGCTGGCAGATGCCGAGGAACTCGCGGCTTGCAATCCCCATGGCATCACGACCGTCGCGTCGTTATCGGAGATTCCTGTCGAAAGGAAGTCCCGGGACATCAACTACGTCCACTTGCCCATCGAGGACGCTGAGCCTCTTCCCTTCGCGCAGCTTGACCGCATTCTCAAAGCCTTGAGCGAGAACATCCGTTGCGGCACTGTTCTTCTTCACTGTTCACAGGGCGTCTCTCGTGCCCCAAGCTTAGCAGCGGCATACATGGATGCCGTTGGCTGCAAGGGTATGGGACATACCAAAACGAGACAACACTCTTCGTAAATTGTGCGTTGCTCGGCTTAGCCGGTGACCTTGAGAACGCGCCGATCTTACTGGATATCAGGCGGCGGTAATGTAAGCCGCGTTTTGCGCGTGTCGCAGACCGAGAGCCAGCTGGAGCAAGAAGAACCGGGTTGGGACTTCTGAGTGAAGGTACTGCGGGGGTACAGCTACTCCCGACTACCGAGTTCACGGTGGCTCTCGGATCAGAACACTGGAAACAGCGTCCTCCACAACCACGGATCACTTCCGCAAGATTGCCACCGCAAGGTTGCGGATTGTGGTCAGGAATCAGGGAAGATCAATGAACGATGAAAAAGAGGGCTGGGTTCCGATTGAGGTCCCCAACAATTTGGAAGAGATGTTTGCAGCCATGACCAGTTACGCTGGCGAAAAAGTCGGGTGGTGTCTGCTCTGCAATGGCCCGATCCAAGCAGAAGCAGACATGATTCCAGGCACGAGCACCCACGACTGCGAGCTGGGTCGAGCACTAGAAGCCACTATTAAATCGCACAAAGCCAAGTCACGTTGCAGGCCTGGGCGCCGAGTAAGAGCCAACCACAGAAAGAAGAGAATCTGATATGGCATCAACATGCAAGAAATGCGGAGGCACCGGGAAGTGCCAGCCCTGTAAGGGCACCGGGAAAACGAATGGAATCGGCAATGGCTTTGTCGATAAGAACAAGCCGGATTGCGCCTGGTGCGGCGGCGAGCGTATGTGCCGGATATGCAGGGGTATCGGGGCTTTGCGATAACGGAGCACGCACAGTGCTGGCGACGTCTGGCTGATAGATGTCCAGCGGTGAGACTGAACCACGAACAGAAAGTGAGTATTCGATGGCGTGTCAGTGCAGCGCGTGTGGTGGAACAGGAAAATGTGCGACATGCATTGGTAGTGGCCGAATCGAGCGAACTGAAATCGTGATCGCTCGCAGGACAAGGCGACATCGTTTCGACACGCCCGATTCACAGCTGCGCGGCGTCTGGCGATATGGGAACTTATCGGTGGCGAAGGCTATGACGGGCGGTGAGACGTTGGCGAAGGATGACTCCTTGCCGACAAATCCGGATTGCGCCGAAGAGACGATATGGCCTTGTGCGCCTGAAGACTGGCGGCTCTGTACCAAGTGCGGAAACCTCGTTTGCGAGAAGCATGATTACCGGGTTCCAGTGTTGCCACCAAGCCCGTTCTGTTCCGATTCGCCCGACATGATTTGTAAGGAATGCATTGCGGCGATGTGGAGCAGAGGAGACATTGCCCAAGGGCCTCGGATTCAGTACCTCTACTAGCGCCCGTCCAGAGTGTGAGCCGCAGATTCCTGTGGTGGGTGAGTGGCCCGTTCCCAGAAGCCGCGTTCCTGTCAAAACCTCCGTAGAGTCATACAGCCGCACATTTGCTTGTGCGGTATCTAAGGAGAAATGACCACTAGAAGTCTCAGCAGCAGGAGCATGAGACCAGTTTCACACGGTGACAGGCAAAGTCGGACAATCCCTTCAACTTCTTGATTCCACGACCGATCATTACTTTGGCGAGGCACAGGTATTGGCTGACTACCAGATAATCGGAATCATGCCTGACTTCTTAATCTGCTTGTTGTGAGTGACGAGTTGGACCCCTTCAACCAGCGCAGTAGCTCCAATCAAACGGTCCTGAGGATCTTTCGGATAAGAACCGGGGAAGCTGACCGCGCGAGCTGCGATCTCTGGCGTGATGGGAAGCACCGTCATTTTAGAAGCACACAGGCGGACGAAAGATTCGACGCTAAGCGTGGTTTCTACCCGTCCATTTTCAGCAAGCCAAGCTAACTCCAGGAGGGTGATTCCTGCAACCGCAAGTCCACCTTCGATACGACCGGTACGGATAACTTCTTTCGCGCGTTTCGACAGTTTGTCCGGTTCAAAAGCAAGCCAGACGACAACATGAGTGTCGAGAAGAATCATTCCGACAGGTTCCAATCGGAGACCGGAATCGTGCTCTCGATGTCTCCAATAATGCGGCCCTTCCCTGCCAGGAATCCGAAGATTTCGTTTTCATCTGACTCAGCCGGGATGATTCGAACAACCGGTTTCCCGTGCTTTGTGACCACGACCGGCCGACCGCTTTCGGCCACCTGCTCCATCACCGCGAGGCACTGCGATTTGAATTGTGCAGCCGGAATCTTCCGCATGAGATACTCCCACCAATATGACCATAATATTATGACCACTTCAGTAATGCAAACTCGACACCAAGTCTGTCGCGTTGCGCATGCCGAGAGCGGGCTCAGACAGATGCTTGCCGCTCGCCATCATGCGGATCTGCTGTACGTGCTCGCCTAGCGGCGAAATCCGAACTCATCTGACCCCAAGTTCGCAATAAAGGCGTTACTTTGCGGAACGCCGAATTGATGCGGGTTTGGCCTAGGCCGAAGCCCAAAGGAGGTTCAATCAGCCTGAGGACGCCATCGAAAATTCTGCTCACTGCAGCCTCAACCTGCCGAAGAAGGCTCACTATCTGCTCCGGGGTGTGCCGTCTTGCGGCCGTGGCAGATGGATCCAAAGATGATAGAGGTGGGCGTCCACCTCATGCGATCTGCTTGGGGCTGCGGCTGGGCGAGGAGTCTTTGCGCGCGGTGCTCGCGTATGGATTCGACACGATGAGGCTGACGGTGATTGTCGCCGGACATGGTTTAGGGCACGACAACTCGCAGAAGCTGCTCGAGCGCGTGGGTTTTGGCTATAGGCACAACATCATGTGGGGACCGAAAGCGATCGAAGTTCGCATGTATGCTATCGATGCGGGAATGTGGCGTTTGACAGGCACACGGGAGAGCGCCTAAGCACGCGATCCTGATGTGGTATGTCTATCGCTGACTCCGCTTCATCGAGGATTCTTGATAGGCGGTCATTCACTCGGCTTGATTGGGTGTGCCTTCATCGCTGGAGGGTGTTGCTGTGTGAGAACGCAGCTCACTCCCGGCTCTCCTCTCCACTTCCAGAGAACCACGACAGGCTCGAATCTCTCAACTTCCAGCCGGCTTAGTTTTTGGGTTTTGGGTCACGGCAAAGCTCCAAACCGCGGTGTCACAGCTCCCAGTGGTTCCGAGATTCGGGAGCCTGTCTCCGAGGAGCCTTCCGCGAGGTCTGGGTCTATCCACATCGAGTTTCCTGGAAGCGCGATGATCAGCGTAATGAGAGGCGCTGATTCGGGGCTTCTGCGCACTGTTCTTGAGAGTCTGCGGAAGTGATCGATCTGCCTACTGGAACGAAGATCTGGATCGCTGCCGGCCTGACCGATAAAAGGTACGTGCTCAAACCTGTGTGACTGCA
>Ga0187887_10004184_pt1 | contig 10897 bp, 14 predicted proteins | sample June2016WEW_7_10_FD_132977 | JGI IMG/M metagenome (GOLD analysis project Ga0187887, IMG submission 132977) | Peatland microbial communities from SPRUCE experiment site at the Marcell Experimental Forest, Minnesota, USA - June2016WEW_7_10 | ecosystem: Environmental > Terrestrial > Soil >... | reverse complement strand
GGAGGATTCATCGAGGTGGTATTTTTCGCGAAGGGCGCGCAGGTTCTCGCGCTCCTTGCGTTCTTCGTCCGAGTAGAAGCGCGCCTTCTCGAACTCGTGGTTCGCGATGGCGTTCTCCATGCGGTGGACGATGAACTTGATGCGCTTCTGGACTTCGGTCAATTCTTCGGGAAGCGTGGTCTGGCGCAGCTTCACGCGAGCTCCGGCTTCGTCGATCAGATCGATGGCCTTGTCGGGCAGGAAGCGGTCCGGAATGTAGCGGTTGGAATGCGAGACGGAGAAATTGATGGCGTCGTCGGTGTAGGTGACGGCGTGGAACTTTTCGTAACGCTCTTTGATTCCGAAAAGGATTTTTACCGCGTCGACTTCGTTGGGCGGCGGAACTTTTACGGCCTGGAAGCGGCGCTCAAGCGAACGATCTTTTTCGATCGACTTGCGATATTCGCCCGGCGTGGTTGCGCCGATGCACTGAATTTCGCCGCGCGAGAGAGCGGGCTTCAGGATGTTGGCGGCATCGAGAGAACCTTCGGCCGAGCCGGCGCCGACTAAGGTGTGCAGCTCGTCAATGAAGATGATGGAATTCTGCGATTCCATCAGTTCTTTCATGATGGTCTTGAGGCGCTCTTCGAACTGGCCGCGGTACTTGGTGCCGGCGACGATCAATGAAAGATCGAGAGCAAGGATGCGCTTGTCAGCGAGGAACGAGGGCACTTCGCCGTCGGCGATGCGCTGGGCAAGACCTTCGACGATAGCGGTTTTGCCAACGCCGGGCTCGCCGATCAGAACGGGATTGTTTTTGGTGCGGCGGCAGAGAATCTGCACGACGCGCTCGACTTCGCCTTCACGGCCGACCAGCGGATCAAGCTGCGTGTCCATGGCAGCCTGGGTAAGGTCGCGGGAAAATTCGCTCAACAAAGATGATTCGCGCTGGCCACTGCGCTGCGGTTGTGCTTTTTCCTGGCTGGTGCGGGCCAGTTCTTCGCGGATGGTGGAAAGACGCAATCCGCGCTCATGAAGGATTTCGGCGGCGAAGCACTTTTCTTCTCGCAGTAAACCCAGAAGCAGATGTTCGGTCCCGATGTGTTTGTGCGAAAGACGTTCCGCTTCTTCGGCGGCGTAGGCCAGCACACGCTTGCACTCATTGCTGAGGGGCAAATCAACCGAGGTAGAAACCTTCTCCCGAATCGTGGTATGGCCTTCGATCTGCTTGCGAATTGATTCGACCGACGCGTGGGAGCGCAGGAAACGGTTGGTCAGGGCCTTATCTTCGCGCAACAGTCCGAGCAGCAAGTGCTCGGTCTCTATATAAGGAGAGCCGAACTGGCTGGCCTCATAGCGAGCGAAGAAGATAACGCGCCTGGCTTTCTCCGTGTAGCGTTCAAACATATACTGATTCCCCCCAGGTTGGCGCGGAAACAGCATTTCCGCCCAACCCCTGACCCAACACCAATTATGCATTTATACCGCTTAAACTGCTAAGCGATATTCGCCCAAAAGTGACCCAAGTTTATATTGCGGATTACTTTGGTCGTACTGCCTTCCTCACGCCGGAAGCGAATCCGGCGCCACCTCTTCCATTGTGCCCCGATCCAGCCGCAGCACTCTATGGCACCGACGTGCAAAGGCCAGGTTGTGAGTAGCGATTAAAGAGGTCAGTTGTTTCTCCCGGTGCAATCGCGCCACCAGGTCAAAAACCACTTCCGCAGTCTGCCCATCGAGATCGCCGGTTGGCTCGTCGGCCAAAAGAACTTGCGGTTGCGTGATCAACGCTCTCGCCAGTGCGAGGCGTTGCTGTTCACCGCCGGAAAGTTCGCCGGAGCGATGAGTGGCGCGCGCTTCAAGTCCTACTTCGCGCAACCAGCGTGAAGCTTCCTGTTGTGCCGAATCGAGTGGCTGCCCGCGGGTTAGCAGAGGCATGGCCACATTTTCGAGCGCGGTGAATTCCGGGAGCAGGTAGTGGAACTGCCAGACATAGCCAATCTCGCGGTTACGAAATTCGGCGGCGTCATCTTCGGAAAGCGTATTCACCTGGGAATTCGCGCAGTATACGGCACCTGCGGAAGGACGATCAAGCGCGCCCATGATGTGCAACAAGGTACTTTTGCCGGCACCCGATTGCCCAACGATGGCGAGCATGGTTCCTCTTTCCACCTGAAACGATAAGTTCTCAAAGAGCACCAAGTCCGCTTCGCCTGAGCGAAAGACTTTGCTCAGCCCTTCAACCCTCACGAGAGGATCTTCAGGTATTGGATGCAAACCGACCCTCCTAAGTCTCAAAGGTGAGGGAGCGGCCACTGCACGAAGGCTGCAAAGGGCGGCTCCTTCTCCATTAGATCACGAGGAGGAAACCCTTGTTCCCGCGACTTGAACTGCGAAAAGTGGGTATGCGAAAAACTGTATACCCCAGAGAAAAGACGCAATGTGACCGTAGTCACAGAGACGTGGAACCGCGAACACGTCCGAAGGTGCGTGGCGTTTCGAACTACCGGCGTAGAAAATCGCGCGAAGATTGTTTCAGCTAAGGCGCGTTCGCAACACTGTCCTAAGAACCCGTTTCTGCGAAGGAGACGGCGCGCAAGTTCCCGGAAGCAGGGGCGAGCGACGGCTCAGGCGCGGCAACCCAATTGCGACGCTCGAGAATCGTGGGCGGCTCATAGGTGACGCCGCGGGCGAGACGCTGGTCTTCACGCCGCGTCGACCACAGCAGAACCGGACCCATCGCGGTGGAAACGATCCGCGACAGGGTGCCGAATTCCTTGCCGATCTCGCGCCGAAGTTCGTGGATGTGGCGGCTGACATCTTCGTTTACGTTGCGGAAATAGCGCTCCGCTGCCCATAGCGCTGCGCTATAGACGGTTTGCAGTTTGGCATTCTCGCGGGCGAAACGCTCGCGTACGCGGAGGTCGGGATAATTCTTGTAGCGCCGCCATCCGGAAAGCATGGTCTGGCACATGCGAGTAAGACTTGGACCGTTGCGCTCGAAGTCGCGCCAGAACGCCCAGTCCAGAAAGCGCTTGGAATCGTCGCGGGAGATGGCAGCGTGCCGGAAGTTGAATTTGTCCTGCCCGTGGATATCGGCGAAGTCAATGCCGTCGAGCATTCGTCCTTCGGCGGAAATCTGCTGGTAGAGCGGCGTGCCCGGAACCGGCGTATAAAGCATGAACTGATGGAAGTCGGTGTTGTGCGCGACCGCATATTCAATCTCTTCGCGGATATTGTCGGGCGTGTGATGTTCAAGGCCGATGATGGTCGAGCCCTGCACGCGGATGCCGTGCTCGCGCAGCGTGCGCGTGAGATCATGCGAATCGGTGCCTTCAAGCTTGACGTAGTTTGAGCGCGGAGACTCGAGGCCCATCCAGATCCAGGAGACGCCGAGTTCGACGAGTTCTTCCATTTTGTATTGGCGGATCGCATTCGCTGAGGCAAAGACGGCCATGCCCCACGCTTTGTTGTCGGCCTTCATGCGCTCGAGCAGGCGCAGGGCGCGTTTTTTGTGGAGCAGGAAATTCTCGTCCATCATGAAGAAGGTCTGGACGCCGAGCGATTTTTCCGCGTTGCACATGACGTCGTAGAGTTCGTCGCCGGTTTCGTAGAAGTTAACGAACTTGCCTTTGCCGCCGAAGAATGCCGAAGTCGTGCAGAAGTTGCAACCCATGGGGCAGCCCACGGACGGGATGATGGTCGCGGCGGTCTGGCCTCTTTTTTCGGGCAGATTGAAGCCCATGATGCGCGTCTTAAGTCCGGAAACAATTTCGGGATGCTTGATGGGGGCGTCAACGTCCTCGCCCAGGTAGCGCCGCATCCAGGAGATCCCTTCGCCGCGGACGATGTGGTTGGCGTCGATCATGTGTTCGAGCCCCGGCGTCGCTGCGACGTGTCCGCCGATGACGATGGTCGAATTCGGCGAGAGCTCGCGCACGATGCGGCACATTTCTCGCACTTTGCCGACATTCACGATGATGGAGGAGATCCCGACAATGTCGTAACGATTGGCTTTCAGTTCGCGGGCGAAATCCTCGCGCGTGGGGAAGTCCAGCACCGTGCAGGGCGCGGAGATATTCTGCTGGATCATCATGATTCCCCAGGACCGGTGGAACATGCGGAGGGAGAAACCGCCTTGGGCTCGGGTGACCTGATTGTGATAGAGCTCCATCGGGTTGATGGCGCGGGAACCGAATTCGTCGTCCTGCGCGTATGGCCCGAAGACCGAACTTAGCAATACACGTGCGTTCTTACCCTTGGGGTGAATTTCTGTTTCAAGCACACTTGTCATGATCCGAACGTAACGGAGCGGCGGGGGTTGAGTCAGTGAGGGATGGCGGGTAATACAAAAGTTTTACACAGGAGAAAATATCGAGAGGACAATGACTAACGGGTATGGTCACCAACGCTCAGTGTCAAACTCAGCTCGGAAGATGCGGGCAAAATTTCCGTATGAATGGCCACGACAGTAGCACCGGGTCATGAACTGGAAATGGGGAATTGAGGGAATTGGAGGCGCGGGTCGGAATCGAACCGACGAATAGAGGTTTTGCAGACCTCTGCCTTACCACTTGGCTACCGCGCCCTTTGCTGAAATTGTGGCGATCCCTCGCACCGCTCGGGATTTCGCCTGCGGGCTCCCGCTTCGCTCACGCCCGCAATAACGCTCAACTTGGCTACCGCGCCGAACCCTAATGCGCCAAGCTTTGTAACGCCAGACTTCAGGCGCCAATCCTGGCTAAAACGAAAAGCCCTCGCGGGCTCGGGAGTGGATGAAAACTGGAGCGGGAGACGGGAGTTGAACCCGCGACTTCGACCTTGGCAAGGTCGCACTCTACCACTGAGTTACTCCCGCTCGTTCCTGGTCAGTATAAACGACCCCCTAGCCGGGGAGCAATCCTTGATTCCAGAGGGCTGTGGCTGAATCTCGGAAACTCTTTACGACCGGGTAAACAAGAGGTGTATGGACTGATCACTCCTCTAATAGAGGCGGAATTGCGAGAGCTCTGCGACAGCCGAGCTTGCAACGGGCATCTGCCGGTACGGCGGAAAGCAAGCGACGGAATTGGGAAAGAAGCGACAGAATCGAAAAGGTAATGGAGCCGACGACCAGACTTGAACTGGTGACCTGCCGATTACGAAGTGAGCAGCCCTGACCCGGCTCCGTTAAGATTCAGCGAGATAGGCCGCCCAGCAAGGGGACAAACGGGCTCGTTCGGCGTTAGTTGGCGGCGTTTTGTGGGCCACTTTGTGGGCCGTCTACTAACGTTTCTTCCCAAGAGAAGGCAGGCCGCCCTGCATCATCGGCGGCTTGGACGCTGAGAGAGAAAACCCGTTGGCCCGTGCGAGGCTATGGACGTAGGCTTCCGATACAGGTCGGCGGTCGTATTCTGTTATGAGTTCGAAGCGCCCCGTAGAATCTTCTTCTACTATCGTCTTTTCTACACCGTCGGCGTCTTTTACCCTGAATAGCACCTTGTCCATGCGCTGATTTTACTACTCAGGAAGCGGTGAAATCCATCGTCGGTTGGGAGTCACCGGCAAGGGGCCCAACGACCGCCTTCCCATCTTCGTCTCGCAAATCAAACGGAGAGACGTAATAGAATCCGGTGCGGTAATGTGCATAGTCCACGGGCCGCTTTTGGAGATATACCATGACATTCGCTTTGCAGTTGGAGCGATATTCGTCGAAGTAAACGTGGCGCGGGTCGTCGATACGGTGCACGTTTGATTGCTGCAGTTGGTCGCCCGTCATCTCCAAGTACGGCCCGCGCCCGCCGAACTCTACGCGCTCGTACCCACAAGCGAGCAGCAAACCGTCAGCGGTGAACAACCGCACAGATGGATGCCCGTCGTGAGGAATGAGCATCCGTTTTCGATAGTCAGTCTTCGCCATCGCCTTTTACAAGAGCTTCTCTCGGAGGTCTTCCATAGGACACGGATCGGCGTTTTCAGGATCACGAAGGATGTCGTCTCCGTCTTTGTTGATGCCCTTGCCGGGATTGACGTGTTGCTGGGTTAACTGCGGATCATCGGTTGGGTGGGCTTCATCCCACGCTTCCTTGCAGCGCCCGTGGACATAACCTGTAACCGTACCGTCTGTTACTTCAGCTGCAAATGGAGGAGCCAACTCGGGCACCGGTGTTCTGCACAGCAAGCAGTTCGTGGGACGCCCGGCATTTTGTGTTTCTCTGATTCTGGTAATCGTAGCCATTGCTACCTCTCTTCCTTCTTTGCCATCGTTCACTTCCCGTCGAAATCCATCTGCGGTTGCTTAAGCGGGGGTTGCGGGTCGGGCTTACGCTTTGCTTCGGGCTTGCGTCGTGGTTTGCGCTCATCCGGCGGCACCCACTTGGTTGTGTGCATGCTGTTTTCGGGGCCAGCCACAGTTGGGAGAAACTGGTTATAGTATTTGACCCCGTTCACTGGCACTACGCCGTCATCAGCACTTGGCGGGACATCCACGCGGTACCAGTCATGTTTGAGACGCCAACGATCTCGTGCGCGACGCTTCCGTTCCTCCGCTGATATCTTGGTTCTGCGCGCCATCGTTCACTTTCCGGCAGCCTTCGCTGCGGCCTTCGCATTTTTCTCCATCATCTTTGTACAGTGCTCGCAGATTTTTCTGTTCATTCTGGAACATCGTGCGTTGGCTGGAATTCCAGCGCGTAGCTCAGTGGCTGACCATCGGCAATCACAAACTGCGACCACCGAATCTCTAAACTCCAAGTACCAAACATGGTGACCGGCTGATTGGTTTTGCTCCTGTGAAGGATATGCTGCTGTAAAAAACTTTTCATATTCCATCTTGCCCTCCTGCCTCCTTTTTATGCCCGCGACCCGAAACGGGAAAGTTACTTCGGAGTACAATTTCGGCGGGAGTTCCCTTATGCCGGTAGAACCGTCATCTCTGCCGTGGTGGGCGTGGCTACTCTGCGGTGCAGGTGGAATCGTGGTGGCTTTAATTGCAGGATTTTATGCTTCCACAGCTGAAGTCACAGGCGACAAACATACATCCTTTTGGGAGGTGTGGTTTGTGGGAATGCTGGCAGGGCTCGCCGGACTCATCGCTTTAGCCATCGGACTTATCCGGTTTGTAAAATGGGCTTGGAGTTAGGTTCCGCTTCACTCTTCATTACCGCTTGCGACGGGGTTTCTTGGCGATGGCTTTTCTGGATTTCGTCTTAAGGACCGTCGTCGAACGGTTCGAAGTCTTAACGACAAAGTCATGTTTACCAGCTTTGTTTTTCTTCGGTCGGGCTGCACCTTGAGGCAGAGGCGTTGTTGGCACGGGCACCCATTCTCCTTTCGGATGCTCTGGCACCATATCACCAGCGGGCGGCGGAAAGGACGCAAGCACAGACGCCTCAATCTTCGAACTCTCGTTGCTTGGTTGCGGCGGGATGTCATTATCTCCCGGTTTATTGTTCATAGGATTACTCTTGCGCTATTTTACGCCGGTCACCAGTTTCGATACGGGATGTCAGAAGATTCAACTTCGACCGCCTTAGTGTCTGTCCTGCTCCTCAACAAACTGTCGACAGATCGGCGAGCTTGCTCTCGGTTTGGATTCGGCCCGACGATAACCTTCTTCAGCAGAAAACCTCCACTGCCATCCTTTAGGCTTATGCACCGATAGGGTATAACCATAGATTTGCCAACCCGAAACTCGAGTCGATTGGGTTTTTCAATAGGAAAGTTTGGCGCGTCATCCATCATGACTCGTGAGATAATTCGCCACTCTCTTTCCTCTGCAAATTTTGGATGTTTGAAAACCAGAGCAAAGACATGCAGTGTAAAAAGCAACATAACCCTCACAATTTGCTCTGTACTAATAACGCCACCTTTTTGGGAGTGGTCAAGAACTTCTGTGACGATAGCATCAACAACCTCAGAGTGCTTCTCGGGCTGGTAGATGCAGCGTGCTAATACAAAAGCTTCAGGTAGAACTAAGCGCTCACATTGGAAGCCAAGAGCAAAACCAGACGATGGGCCTCCGTATGCTCGCCATTGAGACAACGAGTCCGGCTCCTCAGAGAATGAGGCGACGTAGAGATTTACATCCTCGTTTCCCGGACCATCCAACGCCGAGGACATCGTCTCAAGCAACGATCGGTTGCCGTCGTTTGCGGATATACGCTTCTTAAGTTCCACGCGAACTAATTCCTTGGCGTACAGGAACTCTTGGCTATCGTTGAGACACTGATGGTGACTGGCCCAAATCTCCTTGCTTTTGATAATCTCCAAGAACGCCTTTTGGTCCGTGTAATGATAGAGCAGTTTGTTTGGGACTTCTTCTAGCACGCTGTTCAGGACATTATTTTTCACATAGAGCTTAATGCCACCAGCGGAGCGCATGGACCCTCCGCTTTAATTTTACGCCCGAAAGCCCGCTCCTAGGATGACCTGAGCGGGCGACTTACGCCCCGGCCCGGCCCGTGCCCCATCCTCTTCGCCGTAGCCCGCGCTGGTCAATAAGGGATAAGTATGCCTTCGGATTCCTATTCTTCTTCTTACTCCGCTTGCCTACGCCCGGCACCAGAGCGAATGTTGTGCCCGGGGAGGTACCACCATGAAACAGGCACTCGAAGTGAAAGGTTATCAGGCCCGGAAAGCCCTCGGCCTTTGCGTACGTGATCGGTGTGAGGAGAAACCGAAAAAGAAGGCGGACGGCACGCGCCGTTCATATTGCGCCACTCACAATGCCCAAAACAAAAAGCACGCGGACGCTTTCTACGCCCGTCAGAACAAGGCCGCCAAGGCGCACAAGGTGAAGAAGGCGAAGGCTGCCGCGAAGAAGGCCGCTGCCGTCACGCCGGAGGGTTCGAATGGCTGACCAGAAGCATAACGAAAAAATCACCTACGACCTACGCCGGGCCGCATGTCGGCTCGGTGCATCGGCGATGGATTTGTTCGACGTTTATGCACGCGCCGAGGAAGAAGCCGGGCGAGACCCCGGCCCAGCCCCTGACTTGCTACCGTGGAACGCATCGCAACTTAGGCGGGCCGCAAAACGGCTGGCAGTTTCGGCGATGAGTATGGAGATGACCATGAACAGGCACGCGCGGGAAAAAGTGCGGAAGTGAACTGGCTGCGGTCACACGGCCCGCTTCGGCGGGCCTTTTTTACTTGGCCGCTGATTTGCGGCGGCGGAATGACGCGAGGCTTTCAGCCGACCACCGTGTGCTGCGGTCGATCTCCGGCTGCGCTTCGACCGGGGCCGGGGTCACCGGGGCGGCCTGCTTCCTTCGACCGGTCGGCTTGACGCGGGGCGGTCGCTTGCCTTCAATCACCTCGGCAATACGGCGCGCCCTGTGAAGGATTTGACGGCAGTTGGTTGGCTTCACCCGACCCTGCATAACCTGCGATACAGAAACTGAGTTCATGCCGCAGCGCCAGCTGAAATACAAAACGCCAGCAACCAAAGCACCCGGATACGTCAACGAGATTATTTCAGCATCCAGCGATTCGATAGCCCCGGACAACATCTTCGCGGTCGCAAGATCACCGGAGCACTTCGCTTCGACGTAACGGTTACACAAGCCCTCAAGCACCTCGATCTTCCGGGCACGTCGCTCAAGGCACCGTTTCTGCGCGCGCTCCAGCCGTTCACTTTGAGTACCCGGCTGTGGCTCCCAATAGCCAGCCCGGTTTTCAACCATCCTCAAGAGAACTTCTCGAAGCATGTTCCCGTTGTCCTTGAGCAACCAATCCGGTACCGTCTTCTTCCCCTCGCTTCGCTTGTGAACGCTCATCGACGACTGGTAATCGTCAAACGAAATGTAGCCATGAGGCTCTTCACCCTCACGGTAGCCGGAAGTGTCCACCGGCATTGCTGTGGGCTTGTAAAAGATCGGCTCTGGGTCGTCTATAAAATGAGCAGGAGCGGGTGGGCACAAGGTCACGGTTGGCAAGGTGATTCCCTCCAGAATACCGGGTTGGTGTTACGCCGTTTCCGCGCCGACGGTCGGTTAACGCGTCGGGCGGAAAAGGTGCGGGCCGGATTCCGTTCTATCAGGAGGCTTGGAGTAGCCCATCGCCCACGGAATCCGGCGGTTGTTGCCGGGCGAAACTCTAACCAATCAGCTTCTTTATGAAGGCGTCCTGCTCTTCCTTCGTCATGCTGCGACCAAGCCGAATCTCCTCATGTCTCACAGCTCGCGCGCGGTTCAAATCCAAGCGCGGGGCCTTCCAGTCGTTGCTCTGCGGAATGTTGATGCTGACGCGGCCCGGATGCTTCGGCGCGCCTACTATGACCAACTCGTCTTTTTCCATTTCACTCTCCGCCTTCCGTATGTCTGCTGGGCTTAGGTGCGGCATTGCTTCCTCGCCGCAGCTTTCGTTTTCAAGTACTCGATGTAATCTTTCGCCTGTCGGTTCTGGTCATAGATTGCGTTCACCGTCAGCTGCATGTCGGCGACTTCTTTTCGCAGGGCAGCTACCGCAGCATTCGCAGCAGCCAGCGCTTCAGCTGTGTCGGGGCCTGCTGGCCCGCGTTCTCCGCGTTCGCCCCGGTCACCGCGACCAGCTGGGCCGGGCGGCCCGCTGGGGCCGGGCACCGTCGAAGCGGCACCGTCGCGGCCATCACGCCCGGCAGCACCACGTTCGCCTTTCTGGGGCGCGGCAGGAGGCTCTGGTGTCGGCAGCGAATCAATCCGGGCATGTGCGCGCGTCACTTCGAAGATTGCTTTCTCCGCGACCTTGATCGTTTCCTCGACTGCCTTCCGCATGTTGTAGTTCGTGACTGCCATGACTTTTTACTCCTTATTCACTTGCGGACACGGCGGACACTCGCGGCTGAGCCCGGACTCGTGCATGACTTTCCAGATTTCCAAGCCGTCACCGAGTGCCCACAAAACGTTCGCGTAAGCCTCGTCCGACAGTTTGTTCAGTTCCTCAGCCGTCCATCCTTTGT
>Ga0187887_10004183_pt1 | contig 10898 bp, 9 predicted proteins | sample June2016WEW_7_10_FD_132977 | JGI IMG/M metagenome (GOLD analysis project Ga0187887, IMG submission 132977) | Peatland microbial communities from SPRUCE experiment site at the Marcell Experimental Forest, Minnesota, USA - June2016WEW_7_10 | ecosystem: Environmental > Terrestrial > Soil > Wetlands... | reverse complement strand
TGTTTCGTCAGCCATTTCGTGATTCCTCTCATCTCTTTCGAGTTGTGCCGGCCAGCTCCAGGCTCGCCATGGAGTCTGTGAATACCCGCGGGGCAGGACGGGTGCGGAAGCAGGTGCGGCGGTTGAGTCGTGCGGCACGCGACGGCAGATGCCGCAGCGCAGATATTAGACCGTTGCGGCGGCGGGCTCTACGTCTGTTGCCACAGGCGCTTCCGGCTCTGCAACGACTGCTGCTGCCTCGGGCTCTGCGGCTGCTGCGACGGCAACCGGCGCGGGCGGCGGTGCGATGGGCTGCGCACTGCGCTTCACCTTCGAGTCGCGCAGGGCCTTCACCTTCGCCAGACGCTTCTCTTCCTCGTCCATGCGTACCGTGATGAACTTGATCACCGGCTCGGAGACGCGCAGGCGGCGTTCGAGCTCGCCGATCAGGCTGCCGGGAGCGGCAATCTTCAAAAGAACATAGAATCCATCGTTGAACTTGCGGACCGTGTAGGCAAGCCGGCGGCGGCCCATCTTCTCCTCATCAGGCTTGGATAGGATCTCTCCGCCTCCGCTGGCGACGTTCTTCTTGAAGCTGTCGATGAGTTTATCGATGTCGGCTTCCTCAACGTCGGGACGAACGATAAACATGATTTCGTAGGTGCGGTTCATTCGGTTACTTCTTTCTGCGAAGTTCTGCTTCGCACCGTGCGGGCTTGTGCTCTGCCAACCCGGTCTGGAATGTTTGACTACCGTAAGCCTGTAAAGCCGTTCCTTCTTCCTCAGTTTCTTTTGCCACGGCTGAAACCGTGCCCTTCCGACTACTCCCCGCCCGGTGGGCGGTTGAACTCATTCATCGCGGCGCTCACCCCTTGGGTGAGGATCGCCTCGACTGCGCTTCTGACGCGGTCGAGTACTTCATCCAACACGGCAAGCTCTGCCTTGCGCATTGGCGAGAGCAGGTACTCCGTGCCGCCTGCCTTCACCTCCGTGCCATCCGCCAGAGCAGGTTTCCCCACCCCAATCCGAATCCGCAACCACTCCTGCGTGCCAAGCGCGCCGGAGACCGAGATTGCTCCGTTGTGCCCGTTCTCCGAGCCGCGCTCGCGAATGCGAAGCGTGCCCAGCGGAAGGTCCAGCTCGTCGTAGATCACAATCACATCTTGCGACGGAACCGTGATTTCCAACTCCTGAACCAGAGCGGCCACCGAGAGCCCGCTCAGGTTCATGAACGTCTCCGGCTTGGCCAGCAGGACCTCTTGTCCTGCAAACCGAGCCTTCGCCGTAAGCGCCCTGCTCCGGCGATTCGCGAGGTGCACACCGCAGTATTCGGCGATGCGGTCCAACGCGAGAAAGCCGGCATTGTGCGGCGTGAACTGATACTCGATACCGGGGTTGCCGAGACCAATAATCAGTTTCACGCCGTGCGTTCCTCTGCCTTCAACAAACCACTACCAACTAACCACGACCAACTGTCTATTCCTACTTCTTCTTGGCGTCCGCCTTGGCATCTGGCTTGGCTTCGGCCTTGACGTCCGCCTTGGCATCCGGCGCGGCTTCCGTCTCGCCCTTGCCCTTCTTGACAACCTCCGGCTCGGTCGGCTCGGCGACCACCTCTTCCACCGCAACCACCTCTTCCTTGACCAGGGAGACGTGCGCAACGGTCAAACCCTCGTCGTCGAGGAACTTGATCGAGCCCGAGTGCGGCAGATCGGAGATGTGGACGGCCTGATTGATCTCCAGCCCGGAGACATCGGCGTCCAGATGGCTTGGGATGTCTGCGGGGAGGCACTCGATCTCAACCTCGCGCAGCACATGCTCCAGAATGCCTCCCTGGGTCTTGACGCCGACCGGCATTCCGATCAACTGAACGGGCACCGAGACGCGTATTGCCTTGTCCATCGCGATGCGCTTGAGGTCGATATGCAGCAGCGCGCCTTTGATCGGCTCATTCTGCCAGTCAACGATCATCGCCTTGGCCACGGGGGCCCCGGTTACGTCCAGGTCGAAGATGGTGTTGTGGCCGGTGTCGGAGTGCAGAATCTTGATGATGACGCGCGGGTCCACGGTGACGGCGACGGCAGCCTGCCCGGCACCGTAGACAACGGCGGGAATCTTGCCTTCGACGCGCACACGGCGGGCTGCGTTCTTGTTGAACTTGCCCTCGCGGGGCGTGGCGACGACGGCTGAAATAGTGGTTGTTGCCATGATCTTTTCCTTTCGGGCACGGGAAGACAGTGGTAAGTGGTCAGTTGCCAGTGGTCAGCAAAAGCCCCAATCGCTGCTTTCTTGCTCCCTTTGCGGCTCTGCCGCGCAATCTAAACTGCACTTTCGTATTTCCAACTGACAACCTGCAACCTGTAACAAAAACCGCCCTAGTTGAACAGCGTACTGACGCTGGTCTCCATGTGGATGCTCTCGATGGCGCGGCCAAGCAGCCCGGCAATCGATAGCACCTTGATCTTCGGCACCCGCAGCGCGTCTTCGCGCAGCGGAATGGTATTGGTCACGACCAGCTGCTCCAGCCGTGAATTTGCAATGCGTTCCACCGCCGGGCCCGAAAGCACCGGATGCGAAGCGCACGCATAAACCTTCTTCGCGCCCTGGGCCAGCAGCACATCCACCGTTCCCACCAGTGTTCCGGCGGTATCGATGATGTCGTCGAGGATGAGGCAGGTGCGGTCGCGCACATCGCCGATCACATGCATCACTTCGGTCACATTCATGTCGGTCCGCCGCTTATCGACGATGGCCAACGGAACCTCCAGCTTCTTGGCGAAGAAGCGCGCTCGCTCCACGCCTCCCGCGTCCGGCGATATCACCGTCAGATTGGGCAGCCCAAGCTCCCGGAAGTAGCTCACCAGCACCGGGCTGGCGAAGAGGTGGTCCACCGGGATATTGAAGAAGCCCTGAATCTGCGCCGCGTGCAGATCGACCAGCAGGGCGCGGTTTGCACCGGCCGTACTCAGCAGGTCCGCCACCAGCTTGGCCGTAATCGCCACTCTCGGCCGGTCCTTGCGGTCCTGCCTTGCGTAGCCGTAGTACGGCATCACAACCGTAATCCTGCCGGCAGAGGCGCGCTTCAGCGCGTCCATCATGATCAGCAGTTCCACCAGGTGCTCATCCACGGGGTTGCATGTGGGCTGAACCAGAAACACATCCACGCCGCGAACATTCTCCAGCAACTGAAAGTAAACCTCGCCGTCGGCGAAGCGCTGCAACTTGGACTCGCCAAGCGGCACGCCGACAAACTTACAGATCTCCTCGCTCAGAGGGCGATTGGCCGATCCACAGAAAATCTTGAAGCGCTTGTCTTCATTCAGCCGGGGAGAGCGCTTCCGCTCCGTAGCTGTCTTTGCTCCATCTACAGCGGCCTTTGCCGCATCGGACTTTTGAGCTTCCATCTTCGACCCATCCGGTTTTGACAGTTCCGGGGATGGCTTTGGTGCAGGCTGGGAGGTTGTTGTTGTCTCCTCAGCCTGCCCTGAAATAGGGGAAAGAACCGCAGTCGTGTATTGGTTGTTCACGTCGAAACCCTCCAGGCTGGTTGACCTTGGGTGCTCCTGCTGCTTTACGTCTTACGGCGCCATTTTTTCTGCGTCGCTACTTCGCCCTGCGAAATATCAGACTCGGCCCTTCAAACTTCTGCTTCTGAACCTCTACATTCGCACCCAGTTCGGTACGCTCTGCAAACCTCAAAAACCGTCCAACTTCCGCGGCATGTTGCTGCCGCCAAAGAACCCTAAGTTGCTCGTCTGACCGAAGTCAGCCGATCGTCCGCGCTTGCTGTTGACCCGCGCGGACCATTCGTTCGCTCTCCTCGTTCTGTGCGTCGGCTCGTTTGGCTGGGCGACCAGGATTCGAACCTGGACTGAGTGCGTCAAAGGCACTTGACCTACCATTAGTCGATCGCCCAGTACGGTTGCCGGTGTTCCCTGCCGGCAATCATCACTCTGCGAACATTCTGCGCCAGTACTCTTGTCGGGGCAAGGTCTCCGTTAGGAGCGCCTTGCAGCCGGAAGCCTGAACGCGTTGTTGAGCCGCCCTTGCGTCTGCCTCGGACCGGTAAAGTCCAAACAGAGCGGAGCCTGAACCCGAGAGGCCCGCGTAAAACGCAGTACCGCTCGAATCGCCCGGTGTGCCCGAAGACACGCCAGCCGGAGTTCCCATCAATAAACGCTTGATTTCACGCAGGAGGGGATACTGAGGAAAGACGACCGTTTCAAAGTCGTTTTCGATCCCGGTGCGGACAAGCGCGAGAAGGGTGTTCTCGGCCAGACCGTTCCATGTGCTGCCGCGTTCGGAAGATTCCTCCTCCAAACCACCTTGTTGTGTCTCAAGGCTTCGGCCATGAACGATACCGGATGTGTCAGGCGTTTGCTCTGTCTCAGGAATAAACCCAAAATCCGCAGGGCCATCCCGAAGAACAGTTGCGTAAACGTGACTCAACTCCTCCAGCCTATCGGGTTGCGCAGGGGAAGTCAACGTAGCGCTCTCGTCAATCGCTATCCCCTTTGTTTGCCTCTCGTCCCAGTCGCGAAATGCCTGAGGCGTCGAGACTCCCACCTCCGGCACAGCGATGACGCACCAGGTCGCCGGCAGGTCCGGCATCGCCTCGACGCACTCGCCGCGCCCCGTTCCCATCACCGCGCCGCCCAGCAGGAACAGCGGAACGTCCGAGCCAACCTCCGCAGCCAGCTCCATCCTGTCTGTCCCGGATAGCGAAAGCCGCAGCTGGCGCTCCAGCGCGTTCAGCGCCGCCGCCGCGTTGGCCGAACCCGCGCCCAGCCCGCCCTGCACCGGAAGGTTCTTCTCGATGTGGATGGCAACCTCGGCCGTGACATTCGCCCGCTTCAGCGCCAGCTCCACCATCTTCCACGCCGTATTGCGCGCGTCGGTCGGCACCTGCGGGTGGTTCGTGGTCAGCGTGATTCTGGACTCGCCAGTGCTTGGTTTAGCCTCGACCGTCACCAGATCGTGCAGCGCCAGCGTCTGATAGAGCGTCGCCAGCTCATGAAAGCCATCTGGCCGCACCGGCCCAATCGCCAATCCCAGGTTGATCTTCGAATACGAACATACACGCGTAGCCATCAAATCATTCTAAGACTATCCATATAGAGGCAACCCGGTCAGCGGTCCATTTAGCTTTCTCCCTCAGTAAATGGCGATCAAGCTATCCTGTCAGCAGTGTTCCATCGCGTTCTCTGGAGTTGCCTCAATGCGTCTTGGTCTCCGCATCTCCGCATGTTGCGTCGCACTGGCGTTCTGGGGCGTATCTATCGCGGCCCAGAGCGGCGTCCAGCAGGCAGCCCCATCCAACCCCTACGTCCTCATCAGCCCGCCGCCTACGCTGGCCCGGCACGCCATGGTGGTCAGCATCCATCACGATGCCTCCGACGCCGGCGTCGAAGTCCTCAAAGCCGGCGGCAATGCGGTGGACGCGGCGGTCGCCGTCGGATTCGCGCTCGCCGTCGTCTTCCCGCAGGCCGGAAACCTCGGCGGTGGCGGCTTCATGCTCGTCCGCATGAAGACCGGCGAAACTCACTTCCTCGACTACCGCGAGCGCGCCCCTGCCGCCGCCAGCGCCGGAATGTATCTCGACGCGCAGGGCAACATCGTCGCTGGCCTCTCCACCACCGGCTACAAGGCCATCGGCGTGCCCGGCACGGTCGCGGGGCTTATCTATGCGGAGAAGACCTATGGCAGGCTCACGCTGGCGCGGGTGATGGCCCCGGCGATCCGCCTCGCCAGCCAGGGCTACATTCTCTCGGACGAGGAAGCGCGCAACCTCGCCGCCGCTAAGAACCTCGCTATCTTTCCCGAATCGCGCCGCATCTTCCAGCGCGACGGCAACTTCCTCAAGTCCGGCGACCGTTTCACTCAGCCCGAACTCGCCGCCACTTTGCAGCGCATCGCCGCCAATCCAGCGAGCTTCTATAAAGGTCCCATGGCCGCCGAGCTTGCCGCCACGATCCAGAAAGGCGGGGGCCTCATCACCGCCGCCGACCTCGCCGCCTATGTGGTCAAGGACCGCGCGCCGCTCACAGCAAGCTATCGCGGCTGCCAGATCGTCACCGCTCCCCCTCCGTCGGCCGGCGGCATCGTGCTCCTCGAAATTCTCAACATCCTCTCCGGCTACGACCTCGCCAGGATGGGCGACCGCTCGCCGCAGCAGGTTCACCTCATCACCGAGGCCTTTCGCCGCGCCTACAAGGACCGCGCCGACTACCTCGGCGATCCCGACTTTGTCACCATGCCGCTCACGCAGCTAGCCTCGCCCGCATACGCCGCCGCCTGGCGCAAGACCATCCTCCCCATCACGCCATCGCCCTCGGTCACACTCATTCGCCCCGCCGGCTTTCTGCCTCCGCCGCCCGCTTCGCCGCGCACCACGGCGCACGAATCCACCGAGACCACGCACTTCTCCGTCGTCGATGCCGAGGGCAACGCCGTCGCCAGCACCTATACCCTCAACGGACTCTTCGGCTCCGGCGTCACCGCCGGCCCCCTCGGCTTCCTGCTCAACAACGAGATGGACGACTTCACCTCCGCACCCGGCGAGCCCAACATGTACGGCCTCATCCAGGGCCCGGCCAATGCCATCGCTCCCGGCAAGCGCCCGCTCTCCAACATGACGCCCACCATCGTGCTCAAGGACGGCAAACCGCTGCTCGTCCTCGGCTCGCCCGGTGGATCGACCATCATCACCACCGTCGCCAACGACATCGTCTCCATCCTCGACAACGGCCTCAACGTCCAGCAGGCCGCCGACGCTCCGCGCTTCCATCATCAATATCTGCCCGACGTCCTCCAGGTCGAAAAAGCCTTTCCGCTGCCTGTCCTCGACGCGCTCAAAGCCACCGGCTACGCGGTCAGCCGCATCAATGAGGCAGACGAGAAGAACCCCGGCGTCTGGGGTGACAGCGAAATGATCTACATCAATCCCAAGACCGGAATGCTGATGGGCGGCGACGATCAGCGTCACAGATTCGGCAAGGCCGCCGGATATTAATCCGCGCGGATTCACGGTCTACGCGCCGCTGCTGTACCTTTAACAGCAATGCAACCCGGAATCTCCACTCACGTCTTCTTCCAGCACCGCCTGCACCCTGGCCTGCTGGACGCCCTCGCCGCCGCCGGCGCGCAGACAATCGAAGTCTTTGCCGCGCGACACCACTTCGACTACTCCGACGCGCCAGCCGTGCGCGAGCTCGCCGCCTGGTTCCGCTCCAACGATGTGCGCGCCGTGCTGCATCAGCCCATCTATATCTCCGAGGGTGGGCGCGACTTCAGCAGCGCGGACGCGGCCCAGTGGTCGCGCCACGTCGCGCCCAATCTCGACCTGATCGCCGCCGAGAAGTCCCGCCGCATCGCCGCCATGGATGAGGTCAAGCGCGCCATTGAGTCCGCCGAGCAGGTCCCCTTCACCGCCATCGTCCTCCACCTCGGCCTCAAGGACGCCGCCTGGGATGAGCCTGCCCTCGAGCGCTCGCTCACCGCCATCGAGCACCTCAAGGCCTTCGCCGCGCCGCTCGGCGTCCGCCTGCTGCTGCAAAATTTGCAGAACGAGGTCGCCACGCCGGAGCACCTGCTCACCATCCTCAAGACCGGCCACTTCGACTCGGTCGGCGTCTGCCTCGACGTTGGCCACCTCCACCTCGCCATGCCCGCCAGCGACGCACCGCACGACTCCGGCGTGGCTGCTGCCGTCGAACTCCTCGGCTCGCGCATCGCCCAGGGGCATCTGCACGACAACCACGGCACCTTCGCGCACGTCGGAGCCCTCAGCAACACTGTTGACAACAAGGACGAGCACCTCTGGCCCGGACTTGGCAGCATCGACTGGCCCGCCGTCTCCTCCGCGCTCGCCACGCTCCCCGCCGCCACGCCCGGCATCCTGGAGGTCGCAGGCGAACGCGACGAGCCCGCCGAATCCGTCACGCGCAAGGCCGAAGCAGCCTTCCGAGCGCTCGCAAACCCGCAATTTGCGCAGCTCGCGCAGAATATGTAACCAAAAATGATCGGAATAAGTGCCTTATGAGTGAATTAGAAACAGAATCAGTTACAAATCCTCCCGTCGCCACAATCTCCTCCCTCGCCGCGCACGTTGGAGACACCGTCACCCTCCGCGGATGGCTCTACAACATGCGCCAGAGCGGCAAGCTGCTCTTCCCCATCTTCCGCGACGGCACGGGAACCATCCAGGGCATCGTGCCCAAGGCTGCTGTCTCGGAGGAAGTCTTCGAGCGCGTCAAGTCCCTCACCCAGGAGTCGTCCATCATCGTCACCGGCAGCGTCCGCGCCGACTCCCGCGCCCCCTCCGGCTTCGAGCTCGATGTCGCCAACCTCGAGATCGTTCACCTCGTCCCCGCCGACGCACCCTTCCCCATCTCGCACAAGGAGCACGGCGTCGAGTTCCTCATGGAGCATCGCCACCTCTGGATGCGCACGCCGCGCCAGTCCGCCATCCTGCGCATCCGCGCCACCATCATGCGCGCCGCGCAGGAGTACTTCGACAGCAACGGCTTCGTCCGCACCGATCCGCCCATCCTCACGCCCGCCGCCTGCGAGGGCACCAGCACCCTCTTCGAGCTGGACTACTTCGGCGACCCCGCATTCCTCACACAGTCCGGCCAGCTCTACGTCGAGGCCACGGCGCTCGCCCTCGGCAAGGTCTACAGCTTCGGCCCGACATTTCGCGCCGAAAAGTCCAAGACCCGCCGTCACCTCACCGAGTTCTGGATGATCGAGCCGGAGGTCGCCTTCATGGACCTCGAAGGCGACATGCAGCTCGCCGAAGCCCTCCTCACCCACATCGTCACGCGCGTTCTCGAACTGCATCGCGCCGACCTCAAACTCATCGGCCGCGACATCGCCAAGCTCGAAGCCGTCATCGCCCCCGCCTCAGCCGTATTACCGGAGGGAGCAGGGGGCTTCAGCCCCCTGAATCCGCCTGCCACCGATCCGGGCTTTAGCCCCGGAGCCACCGCCCCACGATTCCCGCGCCTCTCCTACGACGAAGCCCACGCCATGCTCGACGAAGCCTTCAAGGCGGGCAAGCTCGAAGCCCCACACATCTACGGCGACGACCTCGGCTCGCCCGACGAGACTTACATCAGCAACCAGTTCGACCGTCCCGTCATGGTCCACCGCTACCCCGCGGCCTCCAAGGCCTTCTACATGCAGCCCGACCCGGCCGACCCCACCAAGGCCCTCTGCGTCGACGTCCTCGCGCCCGAGGGCTACGGCGAGATCATCGGCGGCTCGCAGCGCGTCGACAGCTACGACCTCCTCCGCGCCCGCATCCTCGAGCACCACCTTCCGCTAGACGCTTTCGCCTGGTACCTCGACCTGCGCAAGTACGGCTCCGTCCCCCACTCCGGCTTCGGCATGGGCATCGAGCGCGCCGTCGCCTGGATCTGCGGCCTAGACCACGTCCGCGAAACCATCCCCTTCCCCCGCACCCTCAACCGCATCTATCCGTAAACGTGGGTCAATCGAGGGCTATACTTTCGACCATGGCATATTCACTTGATCGCGATAAGCTGAAAAAAGATTATGATATGCGTCTTCCTTTGCTAATAGCGCTAAAGGAAGAAGCCGTTCATGAGATTGGCCTCGCACTTGATCGGTCAAAGCTTAAATTTCATTCGGTGACTGCGCGTGTTAAGACACTGGAGTCAATAGCCAATAAGGCCGAAGACAAGCAACTCAACGCTCCGCTGGATGAACTGTCGGACGTTGTAGGTACAAGAGTTGTAGCTCTATTCTTGAGTGACATCGAGAACATCACCACGCTTCTCAAGAGTACTTTCGATGTGCATATGACGGACAATAAAATTGAGGATGGAGATGCGTCAAAGTTTGGTTATCTCTCTGTTCACCTTCATGCACGGATCAAGAGTTCCTTTTCTGGAACACGGTACGACCTCATTAAAGATATCCCTTTCGAAATTCAGATAAGAACCATTGCAATGGACGCATGGGCGTCCGCATCTCATTACCTGGACTATAAGAACGAAGAGGATATCCCAAGGGATCTGAAGCGAGATTTTCATGCACTCTCTGGGCTTTTTTATGTCGCGGATAAGCACTTTGAAATGTTCGTCCGATCGCGGATTAAGTCCGTAAAGAAGGTGCAAAAATCCCTTACTGAACTGAAGGACGCACTTGATCAAGAAATCAATCTTGATACTTTAACCGCATATTTGGCTTCAAAGTATCCAGATAGAGAGCGGGCAGGCCCACGGGGAGTTTCTGAGATCGTCAAGTCGCTACGAAATGCCGGATATGTCAGGCTGGATATGTTAGATAAAGAACTGGATAAGAAAAAGGACTTTTTTGACAATTATGAACGGCTGCACCCTGCAACTTTGCGATCCAGTAATCCACCAGTAAAGGGCCGATTCGCTGACATTGGCGTCGTGCGGATATCGCTACGTGATGATCCGAAGTTTGAACCACAGAGAGACAAAGCGCCGAAACTCGGTCAGGGATTAGACCAAGCGAAAGACAAACCTAGCTAATCATGCTGTGCCAGGGTGCCCCATTCATCGCGCCCTTGTCTCATGCGATGAGTGGGCAGGCGCCCCGCGCGAAGCGCTCTCCTCCAACCCACCCCAATCTATCCGCCATCCTTAAAACGGAAGGGCACGCGTTGCCGCGTGCCCTTCACCACTTCACAAACCGCTAGATTCAAATCGTCCCCTACGCCAGCTTCACGTTCACCAGTTCGATTCCTGCGCCTTTGCCCAGGTTGCGGCTGTACTTTTTGTCCGCGGCGTTGTTCCAGTGCTCGTGAACGCCCATGCTGGCCAGCGCTTTTCCGGTCTTCGCCGGATCGTAGACGGTCTTGGAGGGCGGCTGGTTGGCCAGCGCCATCTCGTGCAGGTAGTTGTCCACCGCGCCGGTCACGATGG
>Ga0187887_10004182_pt1 | contig 10899 bp, 9 predicted proteins | sample June2016WEW_7_10_FD_132977 | JGI IMG/M metagenome (GOLD analysis project Ga0187887, IMG submission 132977) | Peatland microbial communities from SPRUCE experiment site at the Marcell Experimental Forest, Minnesota, USA - June2016WEW_7_10 | ecosystem: Environmental > Terrestrial > Soil > Wetlands... | reverse complement strand
TTACAGTGCCATTCGCGGCCGGCTCGATTCAGTTGGCCAGCCGCTGAAGAAACATGAAGACGAAGAAAAACAAGAACCCAAGCCCATTGGGGCAAGCACCAGCGCAAGCAGGGGAGCTTGCCGCCATCCGATTAGATGGCGTAAATCATCGCATACCTGAGGCCACGCTCGCCAACGGGATGCAAGGCGAGCGCCACCGTCTAGGAGCTGGTCTTGAGCTGTTCGTTGACCCGCGCCATTACCTGGAAGGCGTCGGCGATATAAACCACATCCGCCTTGCCGCGCGTCCATCCGCAGTTGGGATCGAGGGAGATGGCGCGTCGCTCGCCGATGAAACGCCAGCCGACCACATGAGGCTCTTCGCCGTGGCAGCAGGTAGCGAGCCCCTTGGGGTGGCGCGGCGTTGAGCCGGTCTGTCCAACCTGATTCAAATGCGTCAGAAATGGAAGCACGGAGTGTCCTTCGCCTCCCTGGTCAACGAGGGATTTGGAACTGCCGAGCGAGGCGCCGGAGAGATGCAGGAACTGCAAAATCAAATCGGCCGCCTCGAGCGCGTGAATCTGCCCGTCGGGCTGTTTCTTGGTCCAGCCCGCTCCGGCGACGAAAAGAAGCTTCGCGTCGGGTCTAATTGTTTGTGCGTCCTGCCGCGGCGCACGGTACCCGATAACCTGCGTGCGCAACTCCGGCAAATCGACCGCGATGGCTTCAACCTGCGCATTGCCCTCGGCGCTTGCAAAGGCAGCGTGGGTTCCTGCTTCGAGCAGCAGAAACCAAGGCCGCGCGTTGCGGGTAAGCACGGCCTCGATCCGCTGGCGATAGAACCAGCGAGTGATTTCAACGGTTTCCGCTCCGCCAATGGCTGTGATGTGGGTGTCGATGACGCCGCCTATGCGCGCCGCAACGCCGGCCATGACACGCGCGAAGCGCGAGCATTGCGGAGCAAGAATGATGGTTGGATTTGCCGCACGGCAGAGGGCTTCGCAGGCTGCCGCGTCGCTGGCGTAGCGGGGTTGGGCGAAGGCCTCGCCGGAAACCGCCAGGAGTCTTGCGCCTGCGCCGGCGAGCGCGCTTGCGACGGCCGCCGCATCCTGCGCCACAATACCGACGGCAAGCGTCGCGTTGAGGCGCGTGGCGAGATGCCGGCCCGCGGTCACGATTTCGAGCGAGCCCTTGGTCAGTGTTGCGCCGGATTCGTCGATGTGTGTGAGAACGAGAATCGATTCCATGAATCTCCTGTAGCTGTCAGCCGTCAGCTCTCAGTCGCTAGCCCTTTTCGCGCAGCTTGTGGCTGACAGCTGAAAGCTGAAGGCTGTTAACTGTCTTCTCCGATCCAGGTGACGAGCTCGCGAGCGATCTGGTCGGGGGTCAGGTTCTTCTCGACGCGCGTTTGGCGCTGCTGCCTGGGCAGGTTGACCGCTGTATAGCGCAATCCGTTGGCCTGGAGCGATGCGGTGCGCGCCTTCTGCAGCGCAGGCATGATCGTTCGCATATTGCTCATGCCGATCTGCGGATTGTTGCGCGGCTCGGGCAAGTTGCCCGTTGCCCAGCCAAGAACCGCGGGCGCGCCCGCGCAGACTGAGACCTGATGCTTGCCGCCTTCGACGCGTTCGAGCACTTCAAAGGATCCGTCGTCGCGCATGTCGATTTGGTCGACGCCCTGGAACTGGTCGATGATACCCAGCCGCTCGCCGATGAGCTGCAGCGTGACGCCTGCGCCACGCGAGGCCGATTCCCACCCGCCGAAGATCAGGAGCCGAGTGCGATCGATTCCGGGAATGGCCTCGATGGCGTTGGCGAGCGCATTGGCGGTGGCGTGCGCATCGGGAAAGCCGCCGATGGGCCCGTCGACCGGAACCAGCTCGAAAGCAGCCTTCTGCGCCACGGTCATCATCACCTGCTGCAACTTGGTCTTGGGGCCGAGGGAGACGAGGCAGAGCTTGCTGCCGGGATTCTTCGCGGCCAGGTTCGCGGCCTCATACAGCGCGCTCGCTGCCCACGGATCGAGAACAGCGGGGAGAGCCATCTCATTCTTGAGGCCGGGACCGGTGGGGCCTGTGATTGGCTCGAGAGTCTGCAACGGATCGGGCACGATGCCGGCGCAAACGACGATGTGGAGTTGTTGAGGCACGTTGGTATCTCCGAGCGTTGTGAGCTTGTAGCCGGGTAGCCTGTAACTGGTAGCTAAGAACCGGCCGGCCGACTTCGAGCCGGTAGCCAATGGCGCTAGCCAGTAGCTAAGAGCGCGACGGCGACCGTTTGGTCCCTGAAAGAGTTTGAATGAACGAGAGAAGCATCTTCGAAACTTCGTTACCGCGAAATTCCACTTCTTTCAGGGCTTCCTGCCACACTTTCAGTTCGCGATAATCCTGAGCCAGTCGTTTTCCTTTCTGCTAGCGGCTACCGGCTAATAGCTGCACTTCAATTCTCGGCCGAGTGCAAACCGCCGGCGCCGGCATTGAACCGGATGTTGCTGCGCTCGCCGTCGGGCGAGTGCCCGCAATTCCACAGACAGGCGCCGCAATGAACGCACTTCTCGCGCTCGAAGGCCGGCGCGCCGTCAGCACCGAGCGTGATGGCCTGCCCTGAGCACATCGCGATGCAGGTTTTTTCCAAGCAAGTCTCGCAGACGGCCGGGTTTTGGAAGAGTACGTGGTCAGCCGACCCGGGAATGGCCTGCACCTTGCCGCCGAGGAGCAGCGCGTCCTGGTGCGTGACCAGCAAGCGTCCGTCGAATGGAACCTCGGGCCAGCCGCGTGCGGACATCAGCGCGTCGTGCAATGGCCGGCCGGTGTCGAGAGATGCGGCGATCGCCTGGCGAAGCTTGAGGCCGCCCGCAATGTAGGTCTCGAAGGGGTGAATCTGGCTGGGAGCGGGCGGGATTTTGCCGTGGAGCGCAAACCGGCCCTCTGTGAGTCCCGCGAGCGCAATGCCGATGAGGCCGCGCAGGAAACCGCGATGAAAGCCATTGCGCGCGAACTCGGCTTGCTGCGCTCCGCTCTCGACGGAGCTGGCGCGGCGGTTTTTTTCATAGGTCTTGGATAAGTTCTCGTGGGTAAACGGGAGGCCGGCGCGGAGCAGCTCGAGCACGGCTTGGCCGAGCAGCACACCGGTGGTCCATGCCTCGTCGACACCCGAGCCGGTGAGCATGTTGGTCGAACCGGAGCCTTCGCCGATGCGCGCGTATCCGTCACCGGTGAGAAATGGCTCGCCGAGTTTGCCCGATTCCTCAAGCGACTTGGCGCCCCACGAGCGCAATGTGCCGCCCCTGAGGCGCCCCCACAACAAAGGATGCTGAATGTAGTGCTGCAAATAGCGATAGGCTGTGCGCTGCGGGTTGCCGAGCCACGAAGGGATGAAGATGCCGACGGATACCAGACGCTCAGGATGCACGTAGAGGAAGCCGAAAATTTCGGGCTCGGGAAAGCCGAAGGTATGCCACACGGTGCCGGCAGGGAGAGTGGTGTCAGGGCTCTGATCAGGGGGCAGCTCGATGACCATCTTCATGCCCAGCGCCCATTCGCGGCGCGCATGGCCGGGCGGGAGACCGAAACGCTCGTCCAGCTTCTGTCCGAGAGCGCCGACGGGACCATCGCCAATGACGGTGAGGTGCGCGCGGACGTCCATGCCCGGCATGTAGCCGTCGGCAGGCTCACCGTGTCGATCGACTCCCTGATCGGCCAGCCGCAACCCGAGCACGCTGCGGCGCTCCGGATCCGGAGTCTCGGCAAAGATGGGTTCGGTCACCGGTGTTCCTGGCCAGATCTGCACGAGGCCACTGGCCATGAGCTGCGAGCCAACCCACTGGTTGAATTGACCGATGGAGAGAACGAGGCCGCCCGGTTTGTGTAAAAAGGCTGGCGTCCAAGGCAGCTCGATGGCGTCATCTTTGGCCCACCATTTTCTTCCCAGGCCAAGAAAATAATCTCCAAAACGCAAGAGCGCGGAGCGCCGGCTGGCGCCAACGGGATCGAGTAGGTAAAAAACGCGTTCTTCAGCCACCTTGGCCGCCATGGGAATTGCCGCTGGATCGAGTGCGGGAAAACTGGCGCGGATGCTTTGGGCGCGGGTGACCACGCCGCTCACTCCCGCGGCAAGATCGTCGGCACGCTCATAGCAAAGCACCTGTAGGGGCATGCCCGGCGTTACGCGGCTTTCGAAGGCGGGATCGGCGGGATTTTGGCTCCAGCCGTGAGTGAGGGTGGTCAGAAAGCCGCCCATGGCGGGGCCGAATCCGGCGCAGGCAATATCGACGTCGATCGATGGGCGGTCAGCCTCCACGGGTTGAGGTAATGAGCTCATGCGTAAGCTCCCGGCGCGGAGACGTCCGTTCCCACCCTAGCGACAAGAACTAAGACGTCGCGAGGGCGGGGCACCCAGGCCTCCCAGGTCACAAAAGCGGGACCCGGGGCGCCCATGTTTGGCGGGACGCTCATGCGGGCCCAGCCGTTGGATAGTCCAATGCTTCCGGAATCATGACCTTGCTTACGATGTCGGCAGCGCGGTCCTTGGCAAGGCGCGCGCCGGTCAGGCACATGGTCAAGCGGTTCTGCAGGCGGAGAAACTCGCTCGATCCCGCGCAGCCGGCGCAGGGCCCGGCCTTGAGCGGATGGCTGCCGTCGGCCGCCAGCACGTCGACCGCTACGGCGGTGATCCCCGGCATGGTTTCTTCCAGCTCTTCAAGCTCGCTTGCCAAGAAACAGCTGCGGTGCTCTTCTTCATCCCACGATGGATGCTGGTTGTAGCCGAAGACCAGCTCTGCACAAATCCGCGAAACTTCTCCGGCCGCCTGCGCCGCCTGAACGTGACAGAGATCGTTGAGGAACTGCGCTGTGCCCACCAGACCTTCCGCGGCGGGAGAGTCGGACGGCCCGCGCGATTCGAGCTCGAGCACATCGAGAATCTGGCAGCGCGAGGCCACCAGCCAGCTCAGCGCATCGGCCAGCGCAAAGGTGACACCCTGCCTTTGACCGTGGTAAAGCTTGTTGCCTGCGGGGTCGATAGCGCTTTGCAAATAATTCATCGTCCATGCCCAGAGGTTCATGGCCGAAGCCAGCGTGCACGCCCCAGTGCCGGGATGATCGCTGGCGATGCGGCGCATCTCGCGAGTCCAGCCGCGGAATTGCGCGAGGAAAACGTCGGACGTCATGGTCACGGTCAACTGGCGACGCTGCACGGCCTCGGGGCCTTCATAGGTGGCTTCGAGCTGCGCGTCCATCCACTTGTTGGCGAGGAAGCCCGGGCAGTCTTCGGTAATTCCGTAGCCGCCCATCAGGCTTACGGCCTCGCGCATCATGTTGGCGCCGTGGCCGGTGTTCCAAAGCTTGGTTGCCGGGCAAAGGACATTCGCTTCGGCGTCCTTGATCACGTATTGCACCAGCGGATCGGCTTCGAGCTCGGCGCGGCGCGGGCTATCGGCTCTCAGGCTTAGCAGTTCGATGGCGCGCAGTTCGCTGTCTCGCAGGGCCTTTATCTCGGCGCGTCCGCCGTGGACTCCGCGCTCGTTCAAGATGGTTGTCTTTTGTTTTTCCAGCGGGTCCAGTTCATCGAAGAGCCGCGCGGCGGCAAATCCGAGCGAAACTGCAGCCTCGCCTGTGGCCCAGACGTCGACTAATCGATGCAGGGCGTCTTCGCGCTGCTGGATGCCCTGCTCATAGCGAACGGAACCTGGCTTGGCGCCCTCGGCTCCGCGGAACCGCTGACGCTGGTAGCGGATCACCGGTTCCACGGCGGAAAGAAGTTTTGCCGCGGTCATCAAGCCGACGGGTACGCGGGTGCGCCGGAAGACCGCGTCGATCACTTCGCTGTGGTTGAAATTGGGCACAATCACGCCGTCTTTGACGGTGTATCCGCCCACGATGCGGCTGGCCGGCACCTGGAGATTGAATACGGGATCGCCAGTGGAGGAGAGCTGGTGCACGAGCTTTTTGGTTGCGGTGCCGCGATCGAACGTGCCCGGGTCAGTCTCTTCGAGGATCACGACGCAACTGCCTTTGATGCGGGGATCGTCTGAGTTGACGGCGGCGGTGACAAAGTTGGCGAAAGCGATGCCAGTGATGAAACGTCCGCGCTTATCGACCTGGAGGATGGGCTCCTCGCCCTCGTTCCACCTCGCCACGCGCAGTTTGCCGCTCAGCATGCCGGTATCGACGCCCACATAGGGGATGGGCTCGGTGAGCGCGAAAGCGCCCCGCCAAGGCTGGCGATCTTCTCCCGGTTGCGGGGGCGCGGCGAGTTTTTTGTAGCGGGAAACTTGTTCCGGCGTGCCGCGCTCGTGGATGGGGGAGAGCGCGAGAAATCCGGCGAGGCTTGCTGTGGCCGCGCCGCCGTCGACCCATGCCAGTTCGAAGGCCGCGAGGCCGAGTGCGAGATTTTTTGGCCCGACGATGAAGCCGCCTTCTTCGGGCTCCATAAACGCTGCCGTAACTCCGGCGCGATCGAAGGCGTCGAGCATCTGGTCTTTTGCCGGTGTCCACTCATGGGTATTGCGCTCGCCGGCAGCCACCAGCCGCGCTACGGTTCCGCGAGCGACTCCGCGCGCCGATTGCACCAGCATCTGGAGATCAAAACGATCGGCAAAACGCCAGAGGATCTGGCGGACGGCGTCTCCGGGGAGGGTGAGCATGGAAATTGTTTCAGGAATGGCAACTGTACCCATTGGAGGGCCACCTCAAGCAGCGCCCCTATTGTCCTAAAAGGAAGATGCCGGAGCATGTGACCTGTATCACGAGGAGGGAAGCCAGCAGCTTGTAGCTCGCAGCCGGTAGCTTGTTCCGCGCCACACCGGGTTGAGGCGTAGGGCGCATTCGGTCAAGCGGGACCGCACCATCTCTGCGGGACCCCGTTCAACCGGCATTCGGCGCGCTGTTACCAGATGACGGGGACGAGCCTGGACTTCTTGATCGACTTGTCGTGAGTGACCAGTCCAAGGCCTTCAACCAGCGCAGTTGCTCCGATCAGGCGGTCCTGAGGATCTTTCGGGTAGGTATCGGGGAGACTGACCGCGCGCGCAGCGATCTCGGGCGTAATGGGGAGCACGGTCAATTTGGAAGCGCACAGGCGGACGAACGATTCCACGCTGAGGGTGGATTCTATTCTCCCGTTTTCGGCGAGCCAAGCCAATTCCAAAAGGGTAATTGTTGCAATCGCAAGTCCGTCTCCAAGACGAGCGGCGCGGATGGCCTGCTCGGCGCGTTTCGACAGTTTGTTCGGTTCAAAAGCAAGCCAGACAACGACATGAGTGTCGAGAAGAATCATTCGGGCAGATTCCAATCTGAGACGGGAATGGTGTTCTCGATGTCTCCAACAATGCGGCCCTTTCCAGCCAGAAAGCCGAAGATGTCGTCTTCATTGAACTCGGCCCGGCTTATCTGCACCACCGGTTTGCCGTGCTTCGTGACGATCATGGGCCTGCCACTTTGGGCGACCTGGTCCATTAGGGCGAGACACCGCGACTTGAATTGCGCGGCGGGAATCTTCTGCATAGGGCCTCCACAGTCCAAATGGTCATAATAATATGACCACAATCAAAAGGCAAGGACGAAGCTTTTGGCGCGCAGAGTATCCTCGGGCCGTTGCGTTATCTTTTCCATCAACCCTGAACCCGTTTTTGTGATCTGTGTCATGAGCGATGTGACACCTATCACTGCCAGATGGCAGCTAAAAGAACCACCGTGGATATGCGATCCCCAGCGACAAAGGCTGTTCTAGAAGAAGTACCGGAATCCGCAGCGAAGGCTGCGGCGGATGAGGGGGAACTTTGTTTGGTTCGGGAAGGAAGACGGCGGAATGAACGAAGCCGCGGTAAGAACAGTGGTCAGTGATCAGTGGTCAGTGGTCAGAAAAGCACAGATCAGGAATCAGGGGTCAGCCCCAGCGAGCAAAGATCACTCGCCGCGGACCCCGGCAGGGAGCAGGGCTCGGGGAGCATGGATCGGCGCGCGAATCGCGTTGGTAGTTCTGGGCCTGGCGGTTCTGGCGGTTGCGCCGCGAGGATTGCGCGCGCAGGACTGCCTGACTTGCCATGGCGATGCGAGCATGACCGACAGCGCTGGTCACAGCATTGCGGTCGACGGGAAAAAGTTCGGCGACAGCATCCACGGCAGCCTGCAATGCAACAACTGCCACGCCGATATCAAGGGCTATCCGCATCCTGACAAAATTGCGCCGGTCGATTGCAAGACCTGCCACGCCGACCAGGCGGATCAGCTCAAAAGCAGTGTGCATGCCGACGGCAAAGAGCATCCGTGCACAAGCTGCCACGGCAATGCGCATGAGATTTTCGCCAAGACCGATGCGCGCTCTCAGGTATATCCGCTGAACGTGCCCAAGACCTGTGGCCAGTGTCACGGTAAAGACGGCATGGCGGGCAAGCACGGGTTGGCCAGCGTCTACCCGAACTATATCGACTCAATTCACGGCTTCGCGCTGAGCAAAGAGGGATTGCTGGTTGCGGCCAACTGCCAGAGCTGCCACGGCTCGCACAAGATTCTCAGCCACACGGACCCGCAGAGCCCGACGTACAAGGCAAACATTCCGCAGACTTGCGGGAATTGCCACGCCAAGATCGACGCGGATTACGAGCAGGGTATCCACGGCAAAGCGGTCGCCGCGGGAAAGATGGCCGCGCCGGTTTGCAGCGACTGCCACACCGCGCACGCGATTCTGCAGCCCACGGAGTCAGAGTTCCGCATGCAATCGACTCCGATCTGCGGCAACTGCCACAAGGACAAGTTCTCGACCTACCGCGACACATTTCACTCGCAGCTCGGCTCGCTCGGGGGCTATGTGGAAACGGCGCGCTGCTGGGACTGCCACCAGGCGCACGACGTTCGGCCTGCCAGCGACCCGAGTTCGCCGATCAACAAGGCGAATCTGATTGTCACGTGCGGAAGGTGCCACGCCGGGGCCAACAAGAGCTTCGTGCAGTATCAGCCGCATGCCAATGCACGCGATCGCAAGCTGAATCCAGGATTGTATTTTGTGCGGCTGTTCATGAATCTGCTGCTGGCGAGCGTGCTCACGTTCTTCATGTTGCACACCATCCTGTGGCTGATCCGCTCGCGCTACCAGCAAATTAAAACCAAGAATGGCAACGGAGGCAAACATGCCTGAGCTCGAGCGGGCAAAGCAAACTGAAACGGAAACTGCCGCGGCAGGGGGACGATACTTTCTGCGCTTCACGCGCGAGCAGCGGTATATGCATGCCGCACTGTTCACATCGTTCTTAGGATTGGCGGCCACGGGCCTGCCCATGCGCTTCAGCGAAAGCTTCTGGGCGCGCAGATTTGCAACCGGCGTGGGCGGCTTCGGCGCCATTCTCTTTCTGCATAAGTTCTTTGCCGTGGTGCTGACCATTGCTTTCGCTTTGCATGTCAAGGAGATCGTGCAGCGCGGCTTGATCAACCGCGAGAAGGGCATTTTCTGGGGCCCGACCTCGATGGTCGCCAATTGGAAAGACGTGAAAGACGTCTTCGGACACATGCGCTGGTTTCTGGGGCTTGGTCCCAGACCGCAATTCGATCGCTACGCCTATTGGGAGAAGTTCGATTACTGGGCGGTTTTCTGGGGCATGATCGTCATCGGCTTCTCAGGCTATGCCATGTGGTTTGCGCCCTTCTTCGCGCACTTCCTGCCCGGCTGGGCACTGAACGCGGTGCTGGTGATTCATAGCGAAGAAGCGCTGCTGGCCGTTCTCTTCATCTTCTCCATCCACTTCGTCAATACGCATCTGCGGCCCGATAGCTTTCCCATGGACATGGTGATCTTTACGGGCGTAGAGAGCGAGGAAGAGTTCAAGCACAAGCGGACGCTCGAATACGAGCGGAATTCGCAACGCGGCGAGCTGGAGAAGAAGGTGGGCATCGCGCCGCCGTTGTGGCTGGTGAACTTCTCTAAGATCGTGGGGTTCACGGCGATCTTCATTGGGCTGACGCTGCTGGTGCTGACGCTGACGGCGTATTTCAGCTAAAGCCAACTTTCAGCTAGCCAATCGCGAGTGCAACTTGCAACAAGTTCATGTAATTGACTGAAGTCCCGAAATGCAGGTCCCCATTCGACTCCGGTCATTGAGATGACCTCCGCTCAGGGCAGGCTTTCGACTCGGCCGCCGCGACGACCTTCGCTCGGGATGACAGATCAGCGGAAGACCTTTGCGAGGAAGGCAAGCTGAGAGCTGATAGATGAAAGCTGAAAGCTGCTTTTGTGACTCCTATCACGGCGGGAAATCTCAGTTAGGCGTTTGCTCGAAGCGTGGACTCTGCTCGAAAGTTGTTTGTACCCACGCTGGCTTTTTTCCTTCTTTTCTGGGCCTCAACCGCACTCGCCGCGCAGAAGCTCAAAGACGCTGATTGTCTGACCTGCCACGGCGATTCCAGCCTGACCACTGAGCAAAACGGCAAGTCTGTCAGCCTCTACGTCGACCAGAATAAGTTAAAACACTCGATTCATGGCAGGCTGTTTCACTGCGTCGACTGCCACTCGGATGTAAAGAGCCTGGCGCACGACACGCCTCCCGCCGAGATCTCATGCGCCCAGTGTCACGCCGCAGCGCAGCAAGCCTACGCGCACAGCGTGCACTCCCGCGATGGCAAGCCAGGTCAATCGGCAGCGGCCACCTGTGTCGACTGCCACGGCAGCGCGCACGAGGTTGTGGGGCCGGGCGGCCCTGCCTCGCCGGTCTACCACGCCAACATTCCGGCAACCTGCGGCCGGTGCCACGGTCAGAAGTTCCTCATGGAGCAACATGGCGAGAGCGCGCAGGCGTTCATCTCTTATCAGGACAGCGTGCACGGACGCGCGGTTGAAAACGGCTCAAAGCAGGCCGCGGTATGCACCGACTGCCATGGCGCGCATGAGATTCTGCCCGCCAACCAGGCACAATCGCCTATTTACAAATTCAAT
>Ga0187887_10004178_pt1 | contig 10910 bp, 11 predicted proteins | sample June2016WEW_7_10_FD_132977 | JGI IMG/M metagenome (GOLD analysis project Ga0187887, IMG submission 132977) | Peatland microbial communities from SPRUCE experiment site at the Marcell Experimental Forest, Minnesota, USA - June2016WEW_7_10 | ecosystem: Environmental > Terrestrial > Soil >... | reverse complement strand
CGAGATCGTGGCCGACTTCGAGCGGCGCATCATCCTGGAGCGCCTGGAGCAGCATAACGGCAGCCAGACCGAAGCCGCCGCCGCTTTGCACGTGCCGCTGTCTACGCTGAATCAGAAGATTAAGAGGCTGGATATCAAGATTCCGAAGAAGTCGGAATAATCTTGTGGGGCAGGCCCTCGGCCTGCGGCGGCCTCTCAGGCCGCCTGCCCCTTTTCAACTGTCCGAACGTGACGACATGTTCGCCGGCGTTGCCTTTCCAAGATTACAGTATGTTAATAAACAGGTCCGGAAACCGGGTTTGGATATATTGCAACGGAACCAGGGAAATCCTGCTTGATTCTAGCCGCACGGAGTTATACTGTGTTCAAAATCGGAACAAGAGGATGGCATCTTGCCATCCATGTTGGGGTAACGAGAGTCCACACTTTGGAAAAGGAGCATCTGAATGCAGCGCATTAGTCGAACGTTTTTGCCGCTGCTGATCCTGTTCGCGCCCACGTTGTTCGCGCAGGGCACGGGCTCGATTACCGGCGCTGTCAGAGATAATACCGGGGCGGTCATCGCCAAGGCCGAAGTCACCTTGACCAACACCGGCACCCGAACGGCACTAAGAACCACCACGAACGCGGATGGCGAGTACCTGTTTGCCGCCATTCCGCCTGGCACTTACGATCTTGCCGTAAGTGCCGTGGGTTTCAATACATATGACGCCAAGGGGATCGTCCTGGACGTCTCGCAGCGTGCGCGCGTCGACGCCACGCTAGGCGTCGGAGAAGTGAAAACCACGGTCACCGTGGAAGCCGCCGGCGCCACCCAGGTGGAAACCGAATCGAGCGAAGTCTCCGGCGTGGTTACGGGCAAGGAAGTCACCGGGCTCGTCTTGAACGGGCGCAACTACACGCAGCTCGTCTCACTGGCGCCGGGCGTCAGCAACCAGACCGGAACGGACGAGGGCGTCGTCGGCGTTTATGGCAACGTCTCTTGGAGCATCAACGGCGGCCGCGTCGAGTACAACAACTGGGAACTTGATGGCGGCGACAACATGGACAATGGCAGCAACAGCACTCTGAACGTCTATCCCAGCCCCGACGCCATCGCGGAGTTCAAGGTCCTGACTTCCAATTACGGCGCGCAGTACGGCCGCAACGGATCGGGCACCGTGGAGGTGGTGCTCAAGTCGGGCGGGAAGGACTTCCATGGCGACGCGTACGAATTCGTACGGAACAACGACTTCAACGCGCGCAATTTCTTCGCGCCCACCGTGCCGTCATACAAGAAGAACGATTTCGGATACACCGTCGGCGGTCCGGTGTTTATCCCGAAGGTGTATAACAAGTCGAAGGATAAAACCTTCTTCTTCTGGAGCGAGGAGTGGCACATCGACCGGCTGCCGGCCACGTTCGATAACCAGGTACCATCGACCCAGGAGCGGCAGGGCATTTTCAACGACGTTTGTCCGGCGGGGGGCGGCCCCGTAAACACGACCGGCTTTCCGGATTGTCCGGTCAACCCGCTGACCAAGGCGTACTACCCGAACAACACGGTGCCCATCGATCCGAACGCCCAGGCGATGATGGGCATGGTCCCCGCGCCTACCTCGGGCAGCGGAGCGGAATCCTTCTTCACCGCATCCGCGGTAACGCCGACCAACTGGCGCGAAGAGTTGGTCCGCGTCGATCACAGCTTCTCGGACACCGAACGCTTATTCTTCCACTATATCCACGATTCTTGGAATACCATCACCCCCACGTCGTTGTGGAGCGGCGACAGTTTCCCCACGGAACAAACCAAGTTCGTAGGTCCCGGCACCAGCTTCACCTTGCACACGGCCAGCAACGTTTCACCGACTCTGTTGAACGAGTTCACCTTCAGCTACACCGCCGATCACATCTTCCTGACCCCCTCAGGCGATTGGCAGCGGCCCTCGAGCATGACCATGACGTCGCTGTTCAACAACGGGTATGACGGCAAACTGCCTGGCTTCAGCATCAACAACGGGGCGCCCTATGGCGGCGGGTTCACCGCGGATGTTGGTGGCGACGCGCCTTGGAACAATGCCAACCCCACCTACACCTTCCGCGACCAGATCGCCAAGATCTGGGGATCGCACAATGTCTACATCGGCGCTTACGTGTCCTTGGCCCAGAAGAACGAAGATGGCGGCTCGGAAGTCGCCGGGTACCTGAATTTCAGCAACACTTCGCCGGTCTCCACGGGCAACGCCTGGGCGGACTTCCTGGTTGGCCGCATCGCGAACTACTCTCAGGTCAACCAGCAGCTCAAGTATTACTACCGCGACAAAGTATTCGAACCGTATATCCAGGACGATTGGCACGTCAGCAAGAAACTGACGCTGAACCTGGGCCTGCACATGAGCGGTTTCGGCGCGTATACGAATAGATACAACGAGTTCTACAATTTCTATCCGTCGCTCTACAATCCCGCGAACGCGCCCCAGATCGATGTCACCGGCAACATCACGGGCGTGCAAGGCGACCTGGTGCCGGGTGTGGGGAACCCCTACGATGGCGAGGCCGCGTGCGGCACGAACGGCACACCCAATAGCTGTTCCAAGGGGCACTTCGTGAATTGGGCGCCGCGTTTGGGCTTCGCGTTCGATCCCACCGGAGAGGGCAAATGGGCCATCCGCGGCGGTTACGGGATCTTTTACGAACACCTGAACGGGAACGAAGGCATCTCGGGGCTGGAAGGCGCACCTCCCGGCGTGCTGAATCCCACACTGTACAACATCGTTGGCTACACCAACATCGGCGGCAACGGCTTATCCGGCACCACCGGCATCGGCGACTACGGCGCTCAGATACACTATCCCCAAGTGCAGCAGTGGCACTTTGACCTACAGCACGATATAGCCAAAGACACCGTGGCTACCATCGCTTACGTGGGCAGCAAGGGAACGCACCTGTCTTGGGAGCGGGATATCAATCAACTCCAGCCGGCGAGCAACAATCCGTTCCAGAAGGGGCAGCCGCTGTCGGCGACACAATGCAACACGGTAAACGGCGCGTGGACCCCGAACGTGACAGGCGTGATTAACGGCCAGACGGTGACCGGAGTCACGGCGCAGGATCTGGCCGTGGCTTGCGGCTTGAGTGCGGCCGATCCGTACCGGCCCTACACCGGCTATTCCAACATCACGCTCTACGAGGCGGAGGCCAATTCCTCATACAACGCACTGCAGGTCTCGGCGCATCGGAACGCGAAGTATGCCCAGTTCACGCTCGCTTATACCTGGAGCCATTCCCTCGACGACTCTTCCGACCATGGCGACGGCAACTTCCTCAACTCGTACAATATGGAGATGACGCGGGCCAGCTCGAATTTCGACCAGCGGCAAATCCTGAACATCGGGTACGTATTCGATGCCCCGTTCTTCGAAAATACGGCGAAGCTGACCGGCAAGGTGCTGGGAGGCTGGCACTGGTCGGGTCTCTTTACTGCGCAGACCGGAACGCCTTTTAGCGTGGTGGCCAACACGGGCAACGGCCTGATACCGGGCGCCGGCGTGGGCAACGGCACGGGCACCAACTCGTTTGCCGATCTGATCGGCAATCCGAAATCCGCGCCGCCCATTACGAATGCGGCCAATATCATTGGTCCGCTGCTGTTCAATCCCGGCGCTTTCTCCGCGCCCACCGGCCTCACCTTCGGCGATGCCGGCCGTAACCTCTTGAACCAGCCCGGTCGCTGGAACGTCGACATGGGTCTATTCAAGAACTTCTTCGTGAACGAGCGCGCCGGTTTCCAGTTCCGCGCTGAAGGCTTCAACGTCTTCAATCACACGCAATGGAACGGCATCAATAACGGAATCAGTTGCTACGGCGGCTCCAACAATTCGGCCGGCGACCCGAGTTGTCTCGACGAGAGCTTCTTGCATCCCAGCGGAGCGCACAACCCGCGCATCCTGCAATTGGCGCTGAAGTTCATCTTCTAATCCCGGTTGCAATGTAAACGCACACGGCGGGCGGCTCCGCAAGGAGCTTCCCGCCGTTTGTTTCCAGCTACACTGGAGTGTGAGTGCGATGGAATGCCGCTTCTTGCCATGCCACAGCCTCCTGATTCTGGCATTCCTTGTGCCGCTGGGGGCCGCGACCGAGCCGGACAGTGTCCGGGCAGCCTTCGAGCGGGGACAGCAGGCACTCACTCGCGGCGACCTCATCGCCGCGGAAAAGAACTTCCGTCAGGTTCTGGCCGCTGAGCCAAACAACGTGGGCGCCCATGGCAACCTGGCGGTAGTCTACATGCGCCGCCGAGAATGGGCGCCGGCCTTGGTGGAATTGCGCGCCGCTGAGCGGCTCGCGCCGAAAATGCCCGGTATCCGGCTCAACATCGGGTTGGTCTACTACCGGCAGGCCGACTACCGGCACGCCATCGCGCCCTTCGAATCCGTCCTGCGCGATGGGGAATCCGGGCAGGCACGCTACCTGCTGGGCCTGTGCTATTTCTTCACGGAGCGATACGCCGAAGCCGCTCGCACGCTCCAGCCGCTGTGGCCTCAGGAGTCCGAAAATCTGAATTATCTGTATGTGGTGTCAATCGCTGCGAATATGGCGGGACTCGTGGAACTCGACCAGCAGGCCACTGCGCGGCTGATCGAGGTGGGCCAGGACAAGGCTACATTTCACTTGATCATCGGGAAGGCCTACTTGGCGCACCAGGATTACAGCCGTGCCATCGACGAGTTTCAGCACGCCGCCCGCCTCGATCCGGCCCTGCCCTTCCTGCACTACTTCTTGGGAACGATATACCGGCGCAGCAATGATTTCGAGGCCGCCAAACAGGAGTTCCTGAGAGACGCGGCCATCGAGCCCGATGTGCCTTACGACTACGACCAACTGGGCGCCGTCTGTTATGCCCTTGACCAGATCCCCGCGGCGGAACGCTACTTCAAACAGGCGCTGCGCCTGGACCCGGGGATGGGCACCTCCCACTACGGGCTGGCGAAGATCTACAAGCAGCAGAACAGGTACACGGAGGCCCTGAAAGCGCTGCAGGCCGCTGGGACCACCGATCCGCAGAGCGCCAGCGTCCACTACCTGCGCGGCCAGGTGCTCTTCGCCATGGGCCGCCGTGCTGAAGCCAAGCCCGAATTCGACGAGGCTGCCCGTCTGAAACAGGCCATCCGCGACGAGTTGGAGCGCACGATTAGCGGCCAGCACCCGTCAGACCCGCAATTGGCGCGCGAAGACCACTAAAGCCAATGCTGTTCACTAATGATGTCTCGGTGGGGCAGGCGATCGTTTTATGTCGCCTGCCAACGCTCCCAGAAGGCGGCAGACCACAAAGTGCGATGGTCTGCCCCACCAAAGTGAACAGAATTGCCACTAAAGTCGACTACTGCCGCGCCTTCCGCCTTGCCGACAGCGCTGCGTGCATCGCCGAGCGCAAGGTGTCGTTGATGCGCGTCTGGTAACCCGCCCCCTGGCTCCTGTAGAACGCCAACACGTCCTTATCCAGACGGATCGAAACGATTTCCTTGACGGGCCGGTAGAACTTGCCCCGCACCGCCCGCGTGAACCATTCATCGGTCAATTCGGGAATGTCGGAGAAGTCGATGTCTTCATCCTTGATTTCGGCGATGCGCTTAAGGTTTTCCTTCTGCCGGCGCGTGAGCGGATCGCCGGGCTTTCGTTCATAGCGGACGATGGCCATGGTAGTAACGATTCCTTTCCTTGCGGTTCGCTTTTCGAGCCGAGACGATCCGAACGAAATCTTCCTGAGTCCACGTGTGGCAGACCAATAGGAGTTCCTTCACCCAACCGATGGTCTGCCAGCGCTCTTCGCCGTTCACGAAGCGGTCCTGCTCGCTGCGATGGTTCGGATCGTCGAACACCAGCGCCGCGACCTCGAAGTCCACACCGTGTTTGCGGCGGTTTTGGCGGTTTTTGGCTTCATCCCATTCGAAGCGCACTCATCTATACAATAGCGTAAATACACCCGCAAGGAAAGGGCGCCCGGAGCCGTGGCGCCGTGCCGGACACGCCCCCGAATGCGCTGCCCGCCGCCGCGTCGCTGTTCGAGATCGTGGCCGGCCGCGAGCGGCGCATCATCCTGGAGCGCCCGAGCCGCATAACAGCCGCCAGACCCAGGCCGCCGCCAGCCTTGCGCCAGCCGCTGTCCACGCTGAGTCGGGAGATTAAGAGGCTGGGCCAATATTCCGAAGAAGCCGCAATATCCGGTTTTAGGATATAACTCGGGCAATCACACTAGATCGTCCAGATCGATCCTAAGCGCCGCAGCCAACTTCTTCAGCGTGCCCACCCCTCCCGTTTTATGTCCAGCCTCAATCGCGGCGATCATCGGCCGCGAAACCCCCGTCGCCTTTGCGAGAGCCTCTTGCGTCATTCCCCGATGCTCCCGCCATAGCTTGAGCGCACTTTCCCCGGCCAAGCGGCGCTCCGTCATCTCCAGCGGAATCAGTTCGTCCTCGCCGCGCTCCAGCCGCCCCTTCGCCGCGTCGTAAGCTCTCACGTCCGCCAGCATCTCCGCGTCGTCCATCAGTTTCTTGAGCCGGTCCATCGGCAGTACGGCGAACTCTTTGCCGCCACGGGTGATTTTTTCGATCCGCATCAGTACATTCCTCCTCTCGGTCCGACTTCCAAAACCAGCATCACCAGGCGATCGTCATGTAATTCGTAGATGACGCGCCAATCCCCAATCCTAAGTCTGTATCCGTCGCGGCCCTGCAGCTTTTTTAAGTTGTTGTTCGGGGCGTAAGGGTCTGCCGCAACCTCTTTGACCTTCGCCACGATCCGCCTCCGCCAATTCACCGGGAGCTTGGCCAGGGTGTTATCGAACGCCTTCGTCGTGACGACGTGGTACATGGCGGCTAATTGTTACCCATAGAAACAATTATACGCCCAGGCAACGCCCGTTTTCGTGAGCCGCTCGAAGACGCCGTCATCGAGGGAGAACGCCAGGGCGCACATCGTCGTGCCTCCCGCCGCTGCGTCGCTGTTTGAGATCGTGGCCTACCTCGAGCAGCGCATCATCCTGAAGCGCCTGGAGCGGCATAGCGGCAGCAAGGCCGCTGGCGCCGCCGCTTCGCACCTGCCCCAGGCAGTCGGAATAATCCCGGTTGCGAACCGGCTCCGCGACCGGCGGCCTCCCAGGCTGCCTGGCGCGCCCATTGTTGGCCCAAAAACTGCTAGCCTTCTCCTAATGCGCGTGGCCGCCGCTATCCTGCTGTTCACCTGCCTCGGCTGCGCCCAGTTCAGAAGCACCGCGCCGCTAGTAGTCGCACCCACCACCGTCACGGATTCCAAGGGCCGTTTCGTGGATGGCCTGGCGCCCGACGACCTGATTCTCTTCGACAACAATGTGCCGCAAACCATACAGATGGATTGGATGACTTATCCAATCGACTTGGTGGTCGCGGTCCAGACCAGTTCGAATTCCGGAGCCGTGATCGACAAGCTGGGCGGCAGCGGCATCCTGTTTACGCAGTTGCTGGCCGCGGATGCCGGAGAAACGGCGGTGATTTCGTTCAGCGACGAAGTGCAGCTCCACCAGGACTTCACCGGCAACCCGGATTCCGTGATTCACGCGCTGCGCATGTTGCGAATGGAAGGTGGCGGCGCGCACATGCTGGATGCCTTGCGCCAGGCGCTCCTGATGCTGGAACGCCGGCCGCCGGGGCGGCGCCGCATCATCCTCATGATTGCCGAGAGGCGCGATCGTTCGAGCCAGGCGAAGCTGCCCGAAGTGATGGAGCAAGTGGAGCGGCTGAATGCCGCGATCTATTGGCTGACCTATTCGCCCATGTTGCAGCCCTTCACCGTGAAGCCCAAGACGGCCGAGGATCTGAAACCCGAAGCCGAGCGGATCAAGGGCCCGCAATGCGCTGGTTGCCCGGCTCCCGACGACACACCGGTCCCGCCCGATTTGGGACCGGGCGGGTTCCTCTATACGATCGGCGAATTGATCCGGTTGCACCAGCCGGATCTTTCCAGCCTGTTCGCCAGGATCACCGGCGGGCGAACCCTGAATTTCCTGAAGAAGAATGCTTTGGAGCAGGCCATTCAACTGGTCGGCGAAGAGGTGCATCGCCAGTACATTCTCAGCTTCGAGCCGAAAGGGGGCGAGCCGGGCAAGTTTCACGCGATCCGCGTCGCGGTGAAGAACAGGCCGGAGCTCCAGGCGAAAACGCGCGAGGGATACTGGGCACTGCAGTGACGCCGGCGCACCGAGCCGCGCGCGTAAGCAAGCGGTTCAATTCCCCGTGCTCAGGACCACCCGGAACCGCGCCTTGCCGCTCAGCATGCGCTCGTAACCCTCGGCAACTTGCTCCAGCGGCAAGACCTCATTCATCGACCGCACCCCCGCCAGCGCGCTGAACGAAAGGGTATCCTCCGAATCTATGGATGTGCCCGAATACCACCCTTTGATGGCGTGGCTTCCTCCGATGAGCCCGGCAGGTGACAGCTCCAGGGACATCGCGGCTCCAATGACCATCAGCGTTCCATGGATGCCCAAGCCGCCCAGGACTGCACCCATGGCATCGCCGGCCGTGACGGTGGCCAGGATGACCTTCGCGCCGCCCAACTTTTGCAGTTCCGCGGCAGGGTCCTGCGCCCGGCTGTCGATGTATCGCCAGGCGCCCAGGGAGTTCGCCAGCGGCTCTTTATCCGGCCCGCGTGCGATGGCTACCGTCTTGAAGCCCATCTTCGATGCAAACTGGACCCCCAGATGGCCGAGTCCGCCCAAGCCGAGCACCGCCACCAGATCGCCAGCCCGCGCGCCGCTGTTGCGGAGACAGTTGAACGTGGTGATGCCGGCGCACATCAGCGGCGCCGCCTCCACCGCAGACAATTCCTCCGGCACGCGCGCCAGCGCTTCGGCGCGCGCGATGGTGTAATCGGCATAGCCTCCGTCGGTGGTGACGCCGGTGATGTATGTGGCCGTCTGGCAGGCGAAGAACTGGCCCCGGCGGCAGTTACCGCAATACCCGCAATATCCGCCGTTCCAGCCGAGACCGGCGCGTTGGCCGGGCGTCCATCCGGCCACTCCGGCGCCGACTGCATCTACAATCCCTACGACCTCATGTCCTGGAACCCGCGGGTACGATAAACCCGGAAAGTGTCCTTCCTTGGTCAACGAATCGCTGTGACAGATTCCGCAAGCCTGCACTTTGATTCGTACCGCTCCCGCGCCGGGATCCGGGATCTCCCGTTCCACGATCTCAAAGGGCCCGCCTGGGCGGGAAACCTGCACCGCGCGCATTTTCGACATATGGCCTCCAATAACGATGTTGACACAACTCCGCAAGCGCCATGCGATCCCCGCAGCCACACTCGAGTGCGGTTAACTACAGTCAATATTTTCAGCTATTTACATCGCTCCCACAGCCCCAGCTCCGTAATGCTATAATTGCAGCTTATGCTTGAAGCAAACGCACGCCGCTGATTCGGGCCCCGGCGCCCTCACCCTGTATTTCCTCGGCCGCTCGCTTGGGCCGGTTCTTAGAAAACCAAATTTCAGAAATTGAGGTATTTTCGGTATGCGAAGACTGCTTTCGAACGGTTTGGCCGTTTTTGCCGGCGTGGTTTCCCTGCCGGTAGCCGGAACCCCCGCGGATTCCGCCAAGCCAGCCACCGCCGAACATCGCAACGAACCCGCCAAAGATCCCCGACTCGCCTTCCTCCGCACGTTCTTCGAGCAGGGCAATTGTCCCGCCGCAAGGCTCTCTCCTGTTTTTCTCGCCGCCTCCGACATGTACGCTCTGGACTGGCGCCTGCTACCCAGCCTCTCCTTCGTGGAAACTTCCGGTGGCAAAGCCGCCAGGAACAACAACCTTTTTGGGTGGGATTCCGGCCGTGCGGCATTTTCATCGGCGGCCGCTGGCATCCGCGCGGTAGCGGCCTCCTTGGCGAACTCCGCGCTATACAGAAACAAGGATGTCGACGGTATCCTGAAGACCTACAATCGAAGCGCCGGCTATGCCCGCAAGGTGAAAGATGTGATGCGCCGCATCTCCCCCGCGACGGACTGAGCGCGACAAGCGGTAGTGGGTCGATTCTTGCGTAGCGTAGCCGTGGGGGCGGCCAATCCTGGCCGCCCTCCAATTGCAAACTGACCCACTACCCGGCAAGCAGACGGCGCAGACCTTCCGATCTAAACAAGGTGGACTTCACGCAGTTGCCTCTGGAAGACCGAAAAGCCGCCCCCCTACCCTTCCGGCCGCTCCGTAGCTTTCCCGGCATCCGCGCTCAAATACATCCGCCGGTCATTGTGGAACGCCACGTTCGCCAGGTGCGGAGCCGACACCGCGCTCGCGCCCACTTCCACCGGCGCGTTCGGCTCCTTGCGCGACTTCACGCAATCCAGAAAGTTCTGAATGTGCGACTCAATGGGCACCGGCGCGTCGAAGGTCTGCACCGGCTGCTGGTTCTTCGGCCACGGCTCCTTCCACACGCGGTATCCCTCATTGTTGATCGCCAAGGTGCCCTGATCGCCGCAGAAGGTGATCGACCAGTCGTTGTCGTACGAGTTCGTATAGTTCAGCGTCCACGTGGCCATCAGGCCGGCGTATTCGAACACCGCGCAGAAAACGTCGGGCACCTCCGAACCGATAGTCTTGGCGATCTGCCCATAGCACACCGCCGATTTCGCCGTGCCCGCGTTGGTGAACCACTGCACCACGTCCATCAGATGCGTGCCCTGGTCCGTCATGTTGCCGCCCGAGTAATCCCAAAACAGCCGCCACGCGCGGAATCGCATGGGCTGCAATTCGCGGTCCCTGGCCGGACCCAGAAAGCGCTTCCAGTCCAGCTTGCCGGGCAGCGGCGAGTTGTCCAGCTCGTGCGCCACGTTCCAGTTCCACATCGGCTTCACCAGCGTGATCTTGCCCAGAATCCCGCTATCCACCAGCTGCTTCGCCTTGATGATG
>Ga0187887_10004175_pt1 | contig 10918 bp, 11 predicted proteins | sample June2016WEW_7_10_FD_132977 | JGI IMG/M metagenome (GOLD analysis project Ga0187887, IMG submission 132977) | Peatland microbial communities from SPRUCE experiment site at the Marcell Experimental Forest, Minnesota, USA - June2016WEW_7_10 | ecosystem: Environmental > Terrestrial > Soil >... | reverse complement strand
GGTAGTGCTGGTTGGCCTGTGCGCGATCATCAGCGTGGGCCTCGTCTCGTTGACAGGATGCAGCAAGAAGAGCGAAGAGTCGTCGGCCGCTCCGAGCAATATGGCTTCGCCTGCGCCGGCGGCAACGCCGATCGATCCCGCGACCGCGGCGAGCGTCAGCGGCACGGTTAGTTTTACGGGAACCGCTCCCAAGATGGCAAAGATTGACATGAGCCAGGATCCGGCGTGCAAGGGCGTGAACATGGCGGAGAGCGTGGTTGATGATGGGGGAAAGCTGTCCAATGTTTTCGTTTACGTGAAGGACGGGTTGGGTAGCCGGACGTTTGACGTTCCGAGCACTCCGGTCACGATTGAGCAGAGCGGGTGCAAATATCATCCTCACGTGCTGGGAGTGATGGCAGGGCAGACGATCAAGGTGGTCAACAGCGATCCCACGACCCACAATATTCATCCGACTCCAGCCGACAATCGCGAGTGGAACGAGTCGCAGCCTCCACAAGCGCCAGCCCTGGAGAAGAACTTCGCGCGCGAGGAGATCATGCTGCCGGTGAAGTGCAATCAGCATCCGTGGATGAAGATGTATGTCAACGTGGTGAAGACTCCGTTCTATGCGGTCACCGGGCCGGACGGCAAGTTTGAAATCAAGGGACTGCCTCCGGGAACCTACACGCTGGCGTTCGTGCAGGAGAAGCTGGGTACGCAGGAGCAGAAAGTCACACTGGCTGCCAAAGACAGCAAGACCGTGGATGCGACTTTCAAGGCGGAATAGTTGCGACAAGCAAGAGAAGCCGCCGGGACCGGCGCGGACAGGAATGTCCGCGCCACACGATCTGCCAGACGGCCTGAACTGAAGGAGGGCGGTTGCTTACGATGACGATGCTGGTGATATCGCTTGTCCTTGGTATAGCGCCTCTATTCGGTATTGCCTGGACATTTGTTACGGGCACGATCAGGACGCAGGATGGCTTGTTCATGAGCCTGATCCTGCTGACTCTGTCGGGCGTCTTCATGCTGAATGCCTACTGGGAGATGCGCGACCACGGCGCGCTGGCTTTTCTGCATAAGAATAAGGCGGCTCCTGCGGTTTCTCCCGCCGCATCTTCAGCGGCTCCGAAAGCGGCGGCGAAGGCCGCTTCTGACGTCAAAGAGGCGAAGCCCAAGGAGAGCGAAGGCTAGAATCTCCGACCCCTCATGGCTGCGCAACCTACTCTGCCGGTGACCGAGATATCCTCCGCTGACGGTGACAAACCACTTGAGCCGCGCGCGGCGCGTCCTCGTATGTCGACGCGCAACCGGCTGCTGTTTTTTCTGACAGCGTGGCTGCTGGTGCTGATGCCGTTTCTTTTCTGGTGGAGCACGTGGTTCGGGCGCGCGCTTACTGACAAGGAGATGCGCGAGTATCTCCACGACAATGCTCATCCACGGCATATTCAACATGCCATCGTGCAACTTGGACAGCGCATGAGCCAGCACGATGCGAGCGCGGCTCGCTGGTACGGCGATCTAGTGCGGGTGGCTACCGATCCGCATGAGGAAGTGCGCAGCACCGATGCCTGGGTGATGGGCCAGGATACGGCGGGCCCCGGTTTCCACGAGACTCTTCTCAAGATGCTGGGCGATTCGTCGATGACGGTTCGCGGCAATGCGGCGCTGTCGCTGGTGCGATTTGGCGACAACTCCGGTCGAGCACAGATCGTTGCTTTATTGCAGCCGGTCGTGATTACGAGCGCTTACTCCGGTCGCGTCGTCGATAGCGCATCGGTGGGTACGGCTGTGCATCAGGGTGGGCTTATCGCCAAGCTGCAAAGTGCGAATGGTCAGGTTCATGAGGTGCGCTCGCCGATTACGGGGCGCGTACGTCTAGTTTCTGCTGCCACGGGAGCCGGCGTAACTTCGGGGACTGCGGTCGCGACCGTGGATCCCGGAGAAGAGCAAGTGTGGGAAGCGCTGCGCGCTTTATACGTGATCGGGCAAGTCGATGACTTACCTGCAATTCGGCCTTATGAAAGGGAATTGCCGGAGGTTCCGGAGCGGCTGCGGCAGCAGGCGGTCGATACGGAACGGGCAATTCAGGAGAGAGCGCGCTAGCAGGAATCGTCGTCAGGGCTGCGCGCTGTCTGTTCTGTCAGGCATGTTCCCGGTCTGCACCGTACCACCCCCGCCCCCCACCTCCCACCCCCCTTGTACCCGTTATATTAGAATCATTGACTTAGCGATTTTTTCCTTGCAAAGTATTGATTCATCACTGTTTATATGCAAAGTATTGATTGCATATGACTTAGAACCAGAGAGAGCGGTGTCTTTGCGGTGTTTCTTCTCAAAGTATTCAAAAAGAAAGACTTAAATGTATAGTCTTCTAAAATAAGGAGTTACATCATGGCTTTCAATAATTGTCAAAGAACAGACAGACCCGACGCGACACATTAACGTGCCCTAAGGTTGAGTTGAGTCTAGTGTGAAGGCTAAGTCAAGTTTTTTGCTGGCTGCGTCCAAGCAGTTAGCGTCCAAACGCCCGCGGGCGCGAACTGCGGGACCGAGTTTTCGATTGGCGAATGGATTCTTGATTTGTACGGCAATATGCCGTACAGTAAGAGGAAAGAGGTGAACCTATGGCGTCTGTGCGGCAAGGCAGAATCGAGGCCCGGGTGAGCCGCGAACAGAAACGACTGTTTGAGCGGGCCGCTGCGATCGAGGGGGTTACGCTGACCGATTTTGCCATCTCAAGCATGCAGCGCGCTGCGGCCAGCGTGCTGCAGGAGCACTCGATCATGGAGTTGAGCGTGCGCAATCAACGAGTGTTTATGGAGGCATTGCAGAATCCTCCGGAGCCTAACGAGGCTCTTCGCGAGGCTGCACGGGTCTACATGGACACGAAGTGAGTTTGTGATCGCCGACAGAAGTAAATACAACATCGAGCCGCTCGGTGACCACGACCGAGCGGCCTTTTCATGCGGGAAGGCTTCTCTGGACCGATACTTTCGGGAGCAGGCATCGCAAGATGTAAAGCGGGGGCTCGCCAGCGTTTTCGTCATTACCCCGAGAGATGATCCTAAAACCGTTCTCGCTTACTACACCCTCTCCAGTAGAGAACTCAAACTCGAACAGCTCCCAGAGGGAATCGCGAAGAAGGCGGGGAAGTATCGGCATGTCGGTGTGACGCTTCTCGGGAGGATGGCAGTTGCTGAGAAATGCACGGGCACGGGGCTTGGTGCGCTAACCTTGATGAGTGCACTGGACAAGAGCCTGGTGGCATCCAAAGACGTTGCATCGTGGGCGGTGTTTGTCGAAGCAGTCGATAACGCGGCAGCAAGCTTCTATCGGAAATATGGATTTACTGAACTGCCGGAAGACAAGCTCAAGCTCTTCCTGCCCATGAAGACGATAGCAAAACTGTTTTCGTCGTGAGGCGTCCCGCTACGGACATGCGAATCTCGGAAATATCAGTCGGCCTGGAACCTAATAGCTCATCGGGCCGACTTCTTTTTCTACTTCTGCGATGTCGACCATGACGATTGCGTCCCAGGGGCAGCCATCAAGGAAAGCGCCTTCGGGGCCTTTGCTCACGCACTTCTTGCATCCGATGCAGAGGATGGGGTCGACTTCGATGCGGCCGAAGGGAGGGTGGTCGGGATCCTCAACCCAGAACATGCAGTCTTCCACGGGACAGTACTCCACGCAGGCAGGCGAGCCGGCGCAGCCAGTGCAGCATTCGGTGATGACGGCCAGCTCTTTGGGCTTTTTCTTGCGCGGAGTGGTCAGGCCCTTGGAGCGAGGCTCCATCTTTAATTCGTCAGGGACCATTCCGGGCGCTTTGGCGAGTTCCGACGCCGTTGGCATTGAGGGGCATTATATCCCGGGTGGCGCGGTTTTCAAGGGGATTTATCGGGCCTTCCAGTCGTCCCTCCGGGACTTAAATCCGTTACGGCTGGGGGTCCCGGCGCTGAAGCGCCGGGCTATTGTCAGTCGTCCCTCCGGGACTTGAATCCGTTACGGCTGGGGGTCCCGGCGCTGAAGCGCCGGGCTATTGTCAGTCGTCCTTCCGGGACTTAAATCAGTTACGGTCGGGGGTCCCGGCGCTGAAGCGCCGGGCTATTGTCAGTCGTCCCTCCGGGACTTGAATCCGTTACGGCTGGGGATCCCGGCGCTGAAGCGCCGGGCTGTTGTCAGTCGTCCCTCCGGGACTTGAATCCGTTACGGCTGGGGATCCCGGCGCTGAAGCGCCGGGCTATTGTCGGTCGTCCCTTCGGGACTTGAATCCGTTACGGCTGGGGATCCCGGCGCTGAAGCGCCGGGCTATTGTCGGTCGTCCCTTCGGGACTCTAGCCAGGAACCTAGCATTATTCGCGTGACCCTGCCTAGCGCCAGAGGCGGGTGGCGTAGTCGGCCATGCTCAGGGACAGGAGGATGAACAGGAAGAAGATTGCGCTCACGATGACGAGGCCGGTTAATTTTTCGTGCGTGTATTTTACATGCATGAAGAACAGGACCACGAGGATGGCTTTGCAGGTTGCGATGACCAGGGCTGCGACCGTGTTCAGGGGGCCCAGTTCGACGAAAGCGGCGCCTACCGTCAGGCCGGTGAAGGCCAGGAGCGCGAGCCAGATGGCTACGGACGATCCGACCGAGGAGATGTGTTCGTGCGGCGAATTATCTTGCGCGGTAGCGGCTGTGGGCACGGGTTGGTCAGTCATTCGGTCACCTGTGGCGGTCGATCAGATAGAGCAGCGGGAATAAGTAAATCCAGACAATATCGACGAAGTGCCAATAGAGGCCTGCGTTTTCAACGGGCGTGTAGTAATGCGGACCGTAACGGCCGCGCCAGGCCATCCAGGCAAGGTATGCGAACAGGACGACGCCGATGATCATGTGCACGGCATGCATACCGGTCATGGCGAAATAGAGCGAGAAATACATTTCCGCGTGATGGGGGTTGGCATACTGGCGATCCTCGGGAGGGAGCTTTTCCTGGCTGGGCAAGAGCTCGTGATAGCTGAAGCTGGCTCCGGGGACATGATGCTTTTCGAACTTTTCCGCGTACTCGTCGGCCTTGATTCCCAGAAACACGAAACCCAGAACGATGGTTGCGAGCAGCCAGAACACGAGCGCCATGCGTTTGCCGAGTTGGGCAGCGCGCACTCCAAGAACGACTGTGAGGCTGGAGCAGATGAGCACGACTGTGTTGATCGCGCCCAGCTTGATGTCAAGTTGCTGGCTGGCGGAGCCGAAGTCGGCGAAGTATTTGTAGCGATAGATGAGGTAGGCGCAGAACATGCCGCCGAAGAACATGACTTCCTGGGCGAGGAAGAGCCACATGCCAAGGCTCGCGGCATTTTTCTGCTGCGACTCGGTGGCGAAATGATGGAGCAGAGCCGGGTTATCGTGGGCGTGATCGTTCTCGTGTCCGGAGACCGCCGCGACTGGACTAGTGGGCAACGGGAACCTCCTGCTTCTGCGGAATCTCGCCTAGCTCATCGTAGTTGTAGGCTTCCCAAGTCACGACCGGCTGCTCTTCGAAATTGGAAGTTGGAGGCGGCGAGGGAATCATCCACTCGAGGCCTGCGGCATTCCATGGATTTGGGGGAGCCGGCGGGCCATAGCGCATGGACCACAGGAAGTAAACCATGGGCAACAGATAGCCAACGGCGAGAACGGTTGCGCCCGCGGTCGAGAGCACATTGAGGATCTGGAACTCCGGCGGATAAGCGTGATAACGGCGCGGCATGCCCATGTAGCCGAGAAGGAACTGCGGGAAGAAAGTCAGGTTGAATCCGATGAAGACGATGAGGGCGGCGAGTTTACCCCAGGCTTCGGGATACATGCGGCCGGAGATTTTGGGCCACCAGAAATGCATGCCAGCGAGGTAGGCGACGACCATGCCTCCGACCATCACGTAGTGGAAGTGGGCAACGACGAAGTAGGTGTCGGTAACGTGAACGTCGATGCCGAGGCAGGCGAGGAAGAGTCCAGTCAGGCCGCCGATGGTGAACAGGCCAATGAAGGCGAAGGCATAGAGCATCGGCGTCTGGTAGGTGATGGAGCCCTTGTACATGGTGGCGGTCCAGTTGAAGACCTTGATCGCCGAGGGCACGGCCACGAAGTAGCTCAAGAGCGAGAAGACCAGCGCCGCGTAGAGCGAGATGCCGGCGACGAACATGTGGTGCGCCCAGACGAGGAATCCGATGACGGCGATGCCGAGGACGGCGAGCGCCATGGCTTTGTATCCGAAGATGCGCTTGCGCGAGAAGCAGCAGACGATTTCGCTGACGATGCCCATGCCGGGGAGAATCATGATGTAGACGGCCGGATGGGAATAGAACCAGAACAGATGCTGGAACAGGAGCGGGTCTCCGCCGAGTGCGGGGTTGAAGACTCCCAGATGAAACAGGCGCTCAAGGGCGACGAGAACGATAGTGATGGCGACGACCGGAGTGCCGAGCACCTGGATGATGCTGGTGGCGTAGTGCGACCAGACGAACAGAGGAAGACGGTTCCAGGTCATGCCGGGGGCGCGCATGCGATGGATGGTGACGATGAAGTTGAGTCCGGTGAGAATGGAGGCGAACCCGGCGACGAAAACGCCGAGGGCGGCGGTGATGACGTTGGTCTTGGCGAACTCGGTGCTGAGCGGAGTGTAGAAGGTCCAGCCGGTGTCGACGCCTCCGGCGAGGATGGTGTAGAACATCAGCAATCCGCCGGCTACGAAGAGATACCAACTGAGCAGGTTGAGGCGCGGGAAGGCGAGATCCTTGGCGCCGATCATGATCGGGATGAGGAAGTTGCCGAGCACGGCGGGGACACCGGGAATCAGGAAGAAGAAGATCATTACCATGCCGTGCATGGTGAATAGCTTGTTATAGGTGTCAGACTGGACGAGGTCGCCCGCGGGAGTGAGCAATTCGAGACGGATGAGGAGCGCGAAGAAGCCGCCGATAAAAAAGAAAAATGTAATGGTCAGCAAGTAGAGCAGCGCGATGCGCTTGTGGTCCCGGGTGAGGAGCCACGACTTGATGCCATAACCTGCGTTCAGATAATTTTCGCGTTCCAAATCTACTGGTACTGCGGTTGCCATGTCATTCACCTATTGCGGAAAACTAATTTTGCCCTGGACGGAGCCTAGCCCCGTCACCACACAATTGTTGTCACTTCTACTGAGTCACCGTTGCCATGCCCGCCACTGGCTGTGCCGTGGGCTGGGTCAGCGATTTTACGTAGGCTACCAGCGCGTTTAATTGCTCATCGCTCACTTGTCCCTGGAATGTTGGCATGACCGGTTTGAAACCCTTTACTACTTTTGCGCCCGGCTCCAGGATCGATTCGCGGATGTAGTTGTCGTCGGCGTTCACGGTGCGGCCGTCTTCCAGAAGCACGGGCCGGTTGTAAAGCCCGGCCAGATTGGGGCCGCGTCCCTGAGTTTCTGCACGATGGCAGGTGGCGCAGCCGAACTGGGAGAATAACTGCTGTCCGGTCACAGCGAGGGGCTGGTTGCCGCCGCCGGAGGTCATCCAGGCTTCGTAGTCGCGCGGCTCCATGACGACGATCCATCCGATCATTCCGGAGTGCTGGGTGCCACAATACTCCGCGCAGAACAGATGGTAGGTGCCCGCCTTGGTGGCGTGAAACCAGAAAGTCGTGTAGCGGCCGGGAAGGACGTCCTGCTTGATGCGGAACGCGGGGACGTAGAAGCTGTGGATGACATCCTGCGAAGTCATGATCAGCTTGACGTCGCGACCGATAGGCACGTGGAGTTCGTTGATCTCGCGCTGTCCGCCGGCATGCTCGAACTTCCACATCCACTGTTTGGCAACGGTGTAGACCTCCATGGCGTCCTGGGGAGGGGTGCGTTCCTGGAAATAGATGACGGCTCCCCAGACGAAAAACGACATGAACACGGCGAAGGGGATAATGGACCAGGTAATTTCGAGGACGGTGGAACCTTCGATCTGTTCGGCAGGACGGCCACGGCGTTTGCGGAACCTGACGGCGAAGACGATCAAGGTGGTGAAGATCAGCACCGTCATGATGGCGGAGACCAGCACCAGGAAAATGTAGAGAGCGTCCACACGGCCTGCGGTGGTGGAAGCGCTTTCCGGCCAAAATGGCAGATGTGAAAACATAATTAGTGGACCCTGACCGCTCCGTGAGCGCCGCTGGCGGGGCCGCGGCGAATCATTACAAAGAAAAGCATTCCCAGACAGAGGAGAGTGGCGATACCAGCCAACCGCAAAATGCGCATGATGGTGGCGCTGTATTTACCCTTTTCGGGATCGTAGTGATAGCAGTAGAGCAAAAGGTCGTCGACCACGTTGCCGATCTTTTCCTGCGAAGCGTCGACCAAAGCCAGGCGCAGATCTTTCGGCGGATAGTCGATGCCGTAGTAGTACTGCGCGATCTTGCCTTGCGGCGTGAGCACCATGATGGCGGTGGTATGCGCGAACTGCTGGGTGCGGGCATCGTATTCGTATTGGAAGCCGGCGGCTTTGGCGATGCTGGTGATGGAATCCTGCTGGCCCACGAGGAAATGCCATCCCTGCTCGGCGCCGGGGCGCTTGTAGCGGCTTAGAATCTGCGTTTTCTTTTTGGCGGCGGCTTCGGGTGTGTCTTTGGGATCGAAGCTCACGGTGACTACTTCGAATTCCTTGCCTACGTCGAATTTGAGGACGCGCAGGGCGCTTTCGAGGCCGGCTAGTTCTTCTCCACAGAGCATCGGGCAGGTGAAATAGACGAGGTTGAGGATGAGCGGCTTCTTCCCGAAATAATCGCCCAACTTTACCTGACGGCCCTGGTCATCGGTGAAGACCAAATCCGCGGGGATCTGCTGATTCAGGTTCTGCTGGATGCCGACGTTCTTCAAGCCGGGAGGACGGACAGTGGCGGGCGGCGACATGATGCCCTGGCTCATGCCTCCCTGATGCATGCCCTGGCCCCACGCAGCTGTGGCTAAGAGCAGCGTCGCCAAGAGGGTAGGGGTCCTTCGACTGCGCGCGGACGTCCGCTTCGCGGACGTTCGCACTTCGCTCAGGATGACTTCCCTTGTAAATACGATCGACTTGATAACATCCGGGTTCATCGAATTTGTGGACTGCTGTGTACTACGCACTGCTTACATCCTCTTCCAGCGCGCCGTTTTCGTGGCTCCGGCCGGAGCGGTTCAGTTCTTCTGTTTCGCAGCCTTCCGGGCTGCGGATTTGGGAACGGGCTGATCTTCTTTCACTTTCCCGGCGGGTGCTACGGCCTGTTCCGGGCTGCCGGGCATCATGTTTGCGCTTTCTGAATCCTGCGCGTTTTCGCTATTCGTAGTGGCGTTTTCAGGACGAACGGGCAAGCCGCGCTGCACAATCAGATCCATGGCGCGGTCGATGGGAATCTGCACGACGCCCTTGTTCTTATCCACCCAGTCGTAGGTGACCAGTTTGCGGTCTTCGTCTTCGATGTACTGGCGGAGTTGCGTGCGCTCGCTTTCCTCGAGGCGGGGCTCGGGGAAGGCCTGCGTATCCGCGTGAGTGACGGTGCGGGTATCGGTCTGCGGGGTCACCATGGGACTCATGGCAGCCTGGTGGTTCTGCTCGTAGGTATCGAGGAAGTGATACATGCCGAACACTATGAAATAGATGACGACGACCACCACCGCCAGGCCGATCATGAAGTAGATCACGCCGTGGGGGCTCAGATCCTCGTGCTCGTAGCTGCCGTGGTCGCCCGTCTCCGGACTTCTGATCTGTTCGTCACTCATGCGCGGGCTCCAGTACGTCTTGTGCAGTCGCGTCGTAGGCGGGCACCAGCGGCTGCGAACTGAGATTGCGGCAGAAATATGCGACCCAGATGCCGCCCATGGCGATGGGGATGAGCAGGTCCGGCAGCGTGACGGTGAAAGTCCTGGAGAAGTTGGGCTCGATGTGCCAGAACAAGTCGACGTAGTGCACGACCAGCATCCATGCGGCCAGCCAAACGAGGCGTGTCACGTCGCGCTTGAAGGAGCGCGACAACAGCAAGAAAAATGGGACGAAGAAGTGAAAGACAACCAGAAACAGGCCCACGAATTGCCATCCGCCGTGCAGCCGCAGGAAATACCAGGTGATTTCCTCGGGCAGGTTGCCGGCCCACATGATGAGCCACTGCGAGAATGAGAAGTAGGCCCAGACCATGATGAAGGCGAGCATGAAGTTGCCATGATCATGCACATAGCTCGGCTTGAGGAGCGTCTTCATGGGTTCGTAATTGAACAGGACGCGCTCGATGACGATGGCGAAGGCGAGGGCTGCGATGAGCTGTCCGGCTACGAAGATCAGACCATAGATGGTGGAGATCCAGCTCGGATTAAGGGACATCACCCAATCGATGACGGCGAATGAGACCGTCAGGGCGTACAGGATGATGCCAGGAGCGCTTACCATTTTGAAGCGCGCACTCGTGTCGGCGAATGGGGGACGGTTGTGTTCGAAGGAAAACTTGCTGAGCAGGTATTGCAGCACGAACCAGATCGCGAAGTAGATCACCGCGCGGATTACGAAGCCTTTGAAGTTGAGGTAATCGCGCAGGATGAATGAATGCTTTTCGAGGTGCTCGCGGATGGCTGGATCGGCGATGGAATTTAACGGCATTGCCCAGGGATAGAGCCTGGGCACGGCGAACAGCATGGGGATGAAGAGCAGGATCATGAGCGGGAGCGTGCGCATGGATGCGCCGAGCACGCGCCGGATCACGGTGCCCCATCCGCCGCCGGTCATGTGGCGGATCATGACGATGGTCATGGAGCCGAGGCATATCCCCAGCCAATCCATATAGGAGACGAGATAGCCCCGGAAGAAGACGGTGGGGTTAGCGAAAGCGAGGAAGATTACGACTACGGCAGCGATCACGCCTACGATCAAGGCGCGCTTGCCGATGTCCTTGATGATGGGTGGCGTGGAGAGATCGAGTT
>Ga0187887_10004174_pt1 | contig 10918 bp, 8 predicted proteins | sample June2016WEW_7_10_FD_132977 | JGI IMG/M metagenome (GOLD analysis project Ga0187887, IMG submission 132977) | Peatland microbial communities from SPRUCE experiment site at the Marcell Experimental Forest, Minnesota, USA - June2016WEW_7_10 | ecosystem: Environmental > Terrestrial > Soil > Wetlands... | reverse complement strand
TTTTACGTGTATGTCATTTACCGGCACGGTCCGGGCATGGCCGCGGTTTCCCTGTCGCAAAGCCGCACGGTCATCAAAGGCGTTCCCGGTACGCGGATTTTCACCCATCACATCGTCGATGACACCAGAAAAGGCCCGTTCCCCACCGGCAAAATTGCCGGCCCCGTTCAGGACGCGACCGTTCGTTACGCGGACGGGACCATTTACACAAAATACGACAACAGTGCCTTCGTGGCCGATGATCTCGTGCACGGCATGGCGGGCAACGGCGTCGGGCTTTGGATGATCCTGCCCGGCCGGGAATACATCGACGGCGGGCCGCTGCGCCAGGAATTGACCGTCCACATGGACAACGTCCTCCTGTGGATGTTTCAAGGCACTCATTTCGGCGCCGGCGCCATCAACTTGAAAGCCGGCCAGAAGTGGAGCCTGTTTTACGGTCCGGCCTTTGTGTATTTCAACCAGGGCAGCTCGATTGACGCGCTGTGGCAGGACGCCAGAATTCGCGCGGTCAGCGAGGAAACCCGGTGGCCCTACAACTTCGTAAACAATCCGGATTACCCTTTGTCGCGCGGGACGGTCATCGGCCAGGTAAAACTTGGCAACGGTGACAGCACGAAGGGAGCCTGGGCAGTTTTGGCCCCGCCGGGTACCAAGGATTGGTGCCAATCCAGCGGCGGTTACACTTTTTGGACCCGGACGGATGACTCCGGACATTTTGTGATTCCCAAGGTGCGTCCCGGCAGCTACACGCTGTTCGTCAGCGGCGCGAACCAGTTTGTGGATTACCGCCAGGACGCCATCGAGGTGGGGCCGGGCAAAATCATCGACCTGGGCACCTTGACCTGGAAACCAGTCACGCACGATCGCACCTTGTGGCAGATCGGAGTCGCGGACCGTTCGACCCGGGAGTTCAAGAATGGCGACGACGTGCGCCATTACGACAATTTCATCCGTTACGCGCGGGAATTTCCCGACGATGTCACGTTCACCATCGGCAAAAGCGAAACCGACAAGGATTGGAATTTCGCCCAATGGGGCTGGTACCACAAAAATCCGTATTGGACGATTCGGTTCGATGAACCGAAGGCGTTGTCCGGCCGGGCGACCCTGACGATCGGGGTTTGCTCCTCATCGGACCGGCGCTTGCAGGTGAAGGCGAATGGCCGCGAGATTGGCGTTCTCAACCTCCCCAAGACCGGCACCGCGCCTTATCGCAGCGGTGGGCAGGACAGCGAATACCACGTGTACACGCTCCGGTTCGACGCCACCTGGTTGAAGGCGGGAACCAATGAAATCACCTTGGCTATCGAGGGAGCGGTTCCCTTTGCCAATCCGGATGCAGCCCGGCCGGCCCGGATCGGAGCCGTGATGTACGACGCCATCCGGCTGGAAGTACAGGAGTAAAGCAGTCGAGAGGCGAGGGTCGAGGGTCGAGGGCTTTTCGCTGGCACTCGCCTCTCGACTCTCGCCTCTCGACGTTTTAGGCTTCAGCCATGATTACGCGTTATTCCCGCCCGGAGATGCGGGCCATCTGGACCGACGAAAACAAGCTCCGGCTCTGGCTCCAAATCGAACTGCTGGCCAGCGAGGCGCTCGTTCGGGAAAGGGTCGTGCCGCGTACGGACTTCGCCAAAATGAAACGCGGCGCCGACAAATGGTTCGCCAATTTGCCCGGTCTGGTTGTGCGCCAGAAGGAACTGGAAAAAACGCTTAACCATGACGTCATCGGCTTCACCACCGCCGTCGCCGAAAAAATCAATCACCGCGCCAGCCGCTGGTTCCATTTCGGGCTGACCAGTAGTGACGTGGTTGACACCACATTTGCCGTCCAGATGGTGCAAAGCGCGGACCTGCTCATTGCCGATGCGCGGACGTTGCGCAAATCCATCGCGATGCAGGCGCGCCGGTACAAATTCACGCCCAGCATCGGGCGCAGCCACGGCATCCATGCCGAGCCGACCACCTTCGGCCTCAAACTGGCGCTGATGTACGATGAATTTGGCCGCGCCCTCGAACGCCTCGAACGGGTCCGCGAAACCGCAGCCGTCGGCAAACTCAGCGGCGCCGTTGGCACCAGCGCTCATTTGTCTCCGCGGGTTGAGGCCACCGTGTGCAAACAACTCGGCCTGCGCCCGGCCCCCATCGCCACCCAGGTCATCCAACGCGACATTCATGCCGAGTACATGACCACGCTGGCGCTGGTCGGCGCGAGCATGGAGCGCTGGGCCGTTGAGTTCCGGCATCTTCAACGCACGGAAGTGCTCGAAGCCGAGGAACCATTCACCAAAGGCCAGAAAGGCAGCAGCGCCATGCCGCACAAGCGCAATCCCATCACCTGGGAGCGCCTCACCGGCCTCGCCCGCGTGCTTCGCGGCAATGCCGTCGCCGCCCTCGAAAACGTCGCCCTCTGGCACGAACGCGACATCAGCCACAGCAGCGTCGAGCGCATCATCTTCCCCGACTCCTGCACCTTGCTCGATTACATGTTCGGCCTGCTCATCCGGCTCATGGACGGTTTGGCGGTTTATCCGGAGAACATGAAGAAAAACCTCGGTTTGAGCCTGGGCATGTGGAATTCGCAGACCGTGCTGCTGGCGCTCATCAAAAAGGGACTGACCCGCGAACAGGCTTACCAACTGGTTCAGGGCGCGGCCATGAAAACCTGGGAAGTGAAGCACGCCGGCCGCGACGACGCGGATTTTGTCAAAGTCCTGAAAGCCGACCCCGCCGTGGCGAAGCACTTTAAGACCGGAGAATTGGAGAAGCTGTGTTCTTTGGATTTTCACTTTAAAGAAGTAAAAAACCGGTTCAAGAAATTGGGGCTTTGATCAAGCAGGCCGATCACGGGATTTCGCCGAGGGGAAGCGTCGGTTTTATGGTCGCCCCGTCTGCGGTTGGCCTGGTGGCACCGGAATATTTTCCGTGATAGGCCGCCAGAAAGTAAATCATCACGACGCCGACCGCCAGGGTCACGCCGCTCCAGAATAACTGCCATTGCGTGCCGGCGCCTTGGGCGCAGGCTTTAAACCACCAGCCGGTGCCGAGGAAACCGATGAGGTTGCCCACCCCGTTCATCATCAACGCCATCATGGCCTGCGCCCGCGCCCGCCATTCGGGTCCCACCCGTTCATTGATGTAAATCTGCGCGGTGATGAAATAGAGCGTGAAGGACAACCCGTGCAAACTGGTGCCGGCCAGCAGCCAAAGTTTGCCGTTCACCGCGCACAAGACGAAGCGCAACAGACCGCAACTCAGTCCCGCAATGAAAATCCATTTCAACCGCCATCTCAGGAACAAACCCGCCAGCGAAAACATGGCGATCAATTCCGTGGTTTGCGCCAGGGTCATCCAGGCGGACGTGTGCCGAAAGCCGAGTTGTTGCAGGTGCAGCGGCGTGAACGGATAAAACGCCGCCAGGGGAATGCTGAACAATGCCGCGGTGATGAAGACCGCGCGATGATCACGGTTCTTCAGCAAAACCAAAGCGTCCCAGCCCAGTCGTTGCAGCAGGGTCGGGTGTCCGGTGGATTTCGGCGGGGGCACGTTGGGCAGCAGGAACGTGAACGCCGCCAGCCCCAGCCAGGTTGCTGCACAGGTGTATTCCGACAGCGTGGAGGTATCGGCATTCAAGGCGCTGACCAGCCAGCAGCCGGCCATCCAACCCACGGTCGCCCCGGCGCGGATGGGTCCGAACTGGCGCTGGGAATTCTGCAAACGCGAGAAAACGATGGTGCTGACGATGCTGCCGGTGGGCGCGGCGCAGAGCGCGTAGATTTGAACCAGCAGCAACACCAGCCCCGGCGACCAGCCGGATTTGACGCTCCAGGCGACCACGGACATGGTGGCAGCGCTGGCCACGGCCAACCCGCGCAATACGGCGACGGGCGAGGCGTGGCGGTCCGCCATGGCGCCAAAAATCAGCGGTGAAACCAGGGCGGCCAGGGCGGAGGTGGCAAAGGCGTAGGGCGCGATGCCCGCCAGATGGTGGGCTTTCAACACCACGCTCAGGGGCACCGTCCAAATGCCGACGGCCATGGACTGGAGCAGGAACAGCACCGTCAATTCACCGTACTCCGCCCAACGGATGGTTCTCACGCGTAAAACTCCCGGGCCAGCAAACCCGTCAGCCGGTGCACCGCCAGTTGCAGATCAGCCAGACGGTCAAATTGCGTTTCCGGCAATTTGCCGCTTTCGGCGGCACGCTGGCAGCGTTGAAAGCGGCGGCTGACAGGCAAACGCGGGTTGTTGAAACCGAGTTCGGCCAGCAATTTTTCAACTTCGGCGGCCAGCTCGCGCGCCGCGCGGATCTGGCGCAGGGCCGCATCGGTCGTCGTCGTTCCCGCGCGCACGCCCAGGAGCTGGCGGCATTCAAACTTTTGGCAACGCACCGGCCGTTCGGCATAGATGGCGCAGGCACACGTGGCGGCGGTGAAAGCGGGACACGGCTGCGCGACGCGCGAACGCTGGCCTTGGAAAAGCGGCGAGGGATCGCCCGGCTCGGGCCGGACGTCAGCGAACAACACCCCGTTGCAGCACATCCCGCATTGCAGGCACAGCGCGTCAATGAACTTGTCCATCGTCGAAATATGGCCGCGCCATCCTACAGGCGGCAGACTGAATCGGCAATAAAGTCGGTGCCATTCCCCTGCTCCACCCGACCATCATTTCCAGAAACCGTGTCGTTTTGATGTGGCGACGGTCCCTGACCGTCGCCATTTGCCCAAAAACAGAAGAAATGCGGCGCCCCTGGAGTGCCGCGACCATCCCCAAGCAACCTGTTATTTCCGGAACCGCGCCTTGACATAAGGCATTTCACTGCTAATCTCGGCGCTCCGTCAAACGGAGTTTTCCCGCGCCGCAGGCGCGAATCAAACTTGATTTATGAAACGCCAATATCAACCGTCAAAAATCCGGCGCAAGCGGCAGCATGGATTTCTCGCGCGCAACTCCAGCAAGAGCGGCCGCGCCATCCTGCGCAACCGCCGCCGTGTGGGCCGGAAGCGTCTGACCCCCGTTTAATCCGCCCGTTCATGCCCGCCTCGTCCCCAGACGCTCCCGCCAAGCGGGACCCGACGCCGGAGGCCAGACGCCTGCGACTGCGCCGCGCGGCGCGGCTCCAGCAACCGCGCGATTTCGCCCGGGTGCGCCAGCAGGGACAGCGGCTGGCCCTGGGTTGTCTTATCGCCAACTGGCACCCGTTGCCGGAGGGCACCACCCCGCGATTGGGCGTCGTGACCAGCCGGAAAATCGGCGGCGCCGTGGTGCGCAGCCGGGCGCGACGGTTGCTGCGCGAAAGTTTCCGGCAGCACCAGAATGAACTCAAGCACCCGGTCGAACTGGTGCTGGTGGCGCGGCCTTCAATTGCCGGCCGCGCGTTTGCCGCGGTTGAGAAGGATTTTCTGACGGTGTTGGATCGTGCAAATCTGCTGAAATGAAAAACACTCAACACTCAACATTCAACATTCAATATCGAACGAAGGCGCGAAGGCGCCACCATTGGATGTTGGTCGTTGAATGTTGGTTGTTGAATGTTCCCAAATCCATTTTGATTTTCGGCATCCGGGTTTACCGGTGGACGGTTTCGCCCCTGCTCACTTTTCTGTTCGGGCCGGCCGGCGGCTGCCGATTCACGCCGAGTTGTTCGCAATACGCCATGGACGCCATTGATTCGCGGGGAGCGCTGGCCGGCGGCTGGCTGGCGGCCAGACGGATTTGCCGTTGTCATCCCTGGGGTGATGGCGGACATGACCCGGCACCTGAAAAAGAATTCAGGATTCAGAATTCAGAATTCAGAATTTAATCATGGACCGCACCGGCATCACAGTTGTCTCGCTCTGCGTCATCCTCTTGGTGGCCTGGTTTGCCATGGAGCAGAAGTATGCCTCGCAGATGGTCCGGACGCCGGCGGGCACCAACCTGCCGGTCACGGCGCAAGCCCAGACGGCCGCCGCCGTATCCAATGCCGTGACCACCGCGGCCACGACCGCGGCCACCACCAATTCCGGTTTCTTCGTCGATACCAACCTGCCCGAACAAACCATCGTGCTCACCAATGCGCATGAGCGTTACACGTTCACGTCGCGCGGTGGCGGATTGAAATCGGTTGAATTGCTGGATTATCCGGAAACCATTTCCGCCCGCTGGAAGGAGAAGTCCGCCTCCGCCGGAGTCGCCACGCTGAACGCGCGCACGTGGGTGCCCATCATGGCGATTCTGGGTGAATCCAGCCTGATCGGCGACGGCAATTTCACCTTGATAAAAATCGATGACGGGGTTCATGCGGAAAAACTCTTCCCCAACGGTCTGCGCATCGTGAAGGAATTTCACATTGGCGCGGACAGCCTGGTGAACGTGACGGTACGGCTGGACAACACGTCCAACCAATCGCTGCCGCTGCCGACGCAGGAATGGGTGGTCGGGACGGCGACGCCGATGGATCCGGACGACAACAACTTCCCCATGTACGGCGGAACGATGTGGTTTGACGGAGCCAAGGAGGCACAGGCCAATCTGTCCTATTTCAGCACCAACACCACATTGCTGTTTTTCTTTCCCCGCACCCCCAAGTCGGAATACCGCGAAGGCACCGGCAATGTGGTCTGGGCGGCGGCGTACAACCAGTTCTTCGTGTTGCTGGCGATGCCGAAGTCGCCGGCGGCGCAAATCATCGCGCGTCCGGTTTATTTGCCGCCGTTCACCAATGTTGACTGGATGCCGGGAATGCCGTTGCCGGAAGGCATCCAGACCGCCCTGGTGTATCCGGCGCAAACCCTGGGCACCAATCAGGTGATTGAACGGCAAATCGTCCTGTATGCCGGGCCGAAGGAATTCCGGACCCTGGCGCACATTGGCGCCCAATACCAGAACCACGCCGACCTGGCGATGAATTTTGGCACGGGTTACATGAGTTTTTGGGGGATCGGAACCTTTTTTGCCAAGGGGCTGTTATTGTGCATGAACTGGCTGCATGACGTCACTCATGCCGGCTATGGCCTGATCATCGTGTTGATCACGGTAATCCTGCGGGGAATATTCTGGCCGTTAACGGCGGCCAGCACGCGCTCGATGAAGCGGATGCAGGCGCTGGGACCGGAAGTCAAGGCGCTCCAGGCGAAATACAAGGACGACATGCAGAAGTTCACCCAGAAACAGTGGGAACTTTACCGGAAACACAAGGTCAGCCCCATGAGCGGCTGCCTGCCGATGATGATCCAAATGCCGGTGTTCTTTGGCTTCTTCACGATGCTGCGCAGCGCGATTGAATTACGGGGGGCGCATTTCCTGTGGGTCGCGGATTTGTCCAAACCGGATACGGTGTTCATGATTCCGGGACTGAATTTTCCGTTCAATCTGCTGCCATTGTTGATGGTGAGTGTCATGGTCTGGCAGGCGCATCTTCAGCCGCCGTCACCGGGCATGGACCCCTCCCAGGCCAAAATGATGCGTTATCTGCCACTGATCTTCCTGGTGTTTCTCTACAATTATTCCTCGGGCATGGCGCTGTACATGACCATGAGCACACTGATGAGCGTGCTGCAAACCAAAGTCACCAAAATGAATCAAGCCCCGGCACCGGCCGGCACGAATCCAGCATTGACGCCGGCGCCGAAAAGGAAAAAATAGCGGCTCGCACGTCATTAATGCACCGTTTTATGCCCACTCAACCCAAAGAAACACTCGGAAAAATTCTGGAAACGCTCGGTTTTCCCGCCACCGTCGAGGAACACCAACTGGAGGAGGGCCTCCTGTTGGAAGTAAAGACCGAGGATGCCGGCCGGCTTATTGGCCGCCAGGGACAACTGCTCGCCGACCTGCAATACATCACCAACCGCCTGCTCTTCCAACAGGACGCCACCGCCCCCAAGGTGATGGTGGACGTGGGCGGTTACCGCGCCCAGGCGCGCGAAGCGCTCGTAAACAAGGCGAAGAACGCCGCGGAAAAAGTCCGGCGTTGGGGCGACACCGTGGAACTGGAACCCCTGTCAGCTTTCGACCGTCGTGTGGTGCACCAGGCACTTAAGGACGATCCCGACGTGGAAACGCACAGCGTCGAGGTCGAAGGCTCGGAAAAGAAAGCCATCCTGCTCCGGCCCAGACACTGACCGGCTTATTGGCCGAGAATGGTCAGATTAAACCCCGGGGAGAGCGTGTTGCCGGGTTTGGGTCCCCTGCCGATATCGTTGTAGAGATAGTCAAACTTGTAGCGATAAGCGACCCCGTTGACTCCGGGCGGCACGGGCACAAAACCTTCCCAGCGATTGGTCACCAGCGGCGTCGGGCGCATGTCATAGAGCTGGCCATTGGCCACCACATAAGGATGAATGGAGTCCCAGCGCAATGACTGCTGTTGCGACGTGAACGCGACTTCGACGGGGTAAAGGTTGTTCGCGTTACGCGGTTGTTCCAGCGGCGTCAGGTTCGTAAACGTCGTGGCGCAACCGGTCAGCAACAACATCGGGAGGAGCGGCAAAGTTTTCTTCCACATAATGCGAGCAGCTTTACACAAGTGCCAATGACTTGTAAAGTTGGATTTTAGCACTTGAGTCGCCCGCATTTTCCCGGATATTTTTGATCGTCGCATGAATCTCCCCGGTCAACCCCCCTCGGTGGTTCGTAATTATCGCTGGGTCATTTGTGCGCTGCTGTTTTTTTCGACCACCTTTAATTACCTGGACCGGCAGGTCATCAGTTACCTGCACGAATTCTTCTGCCGGCCCGTAGCCGAGGGCGGGTTTGGCTGGTCCAACACCGACTTCGCCTGGTTGACCTCCTGCTTCACGGCCTGTTACGGCGGCATGACCCTCGGGATGGGCTGGATCATTGATCGCATTGGAACGAAGCTGGGTCTGGCCCTGTCGCTCATCGTCTGGTCGTTGTGTGGGATTGCCAATGCGTTTGTGGGACGGCTGCTGCTGATGCACATCATGGTCCGCAGCGTTTTTGCCGCGGGGGAAGCGGGCAATTTCCCGGCATCCATCAAAACGGTCGCCGAGTGGTTTCCGAAACGCGAACGCGCCCTGGCCACGGCCTGCTTCAACAGCGGTTCGAATTTTGGCGCCATGATCGCCGCGCTGTTTGTTCCCTGGTGCCTGATCCATTTCGGGGACGAGCGGGGCTGGAAAATGGCCTTCATGCTCACCGGTGCGTCGGGATTTTTCTGGCTGATTTTCTGGTTTTGGCTCTACGACACGCCCCGCCAACAAAAGCGGCTTTCCAAGGCCGAATACAACCACATCCACATTGACGATGAGGCGGCCATGGGCAGCGTCGATGGCGACCGGGGAACGCTTTCCTGGTGGAGGCTCTTCGGCTATCGCCAGGCGTGGGCCTTCTTTTTCGGGAAATTCATGACCGACGGCATCTGGTGGTTTTACCTGTTCTGGCTGCCGGATTATTTGATCAAACAATTTCACATGACCACGCAACAGGTCATGCTGCCGACGTTCACGGTGTATGGCGTTGCCATCATTGGCAGTATTTATGGGGGAAGCATTCCGCTGACGCTCATCAAAAAAGGGATGCCAGTCTATCAGGCCCGCACGACGGCGATGTTTCTGATTGCCCTGGCGCCGCTGATGGTGCTGGCCACCCAATACTTTGGAAATGTCGCCCGTTTCGGACCAATGGCCCCGGTGCTGGCCGTGGCCATGATCGGCATCGGCGCCTCGGCCCACCAGGCGTGGTCGGCGAACCTGTATACGACGGTTTCCGACATGTTCCCGAAGAAAGCTGTCGGGTCCATGATCGGTATCGGCACCACGGCTGGCGCCATGGGCGGCGTCATTGTGCAAATGCTGGCGGGCAGGCTTACGGATCTATTCAAACAAACCCCGCAAACGGCCTACCTGATCATGTTCATCGTCTGTGCCTTCAGTTATCTGATTGCCTGGACGGTCATGAAAATGCTCGTACCCCGGCACCAACCGATTGCCGACCTGTAAGCGAAAACGATAAATTGCTTAAATCGCCATTGCGTCGAATCCCCCGTCCACGACCAGTTCGGCGCCCGTGATGAAGCTGCCTGCGTCGGACGCCAGCAGCAACGCCGCCCCCACAAGTTCACGAGGCTCGCCAAACCGCGCCATCGGCGTTTTGGCCATGATCAGGGCCACCCGGTCGGGGCTCAGCACCTTGCGGTTTTGTTCGGTGGGGAAAAATCCCGGCACCAGCACGTTCACGCGCACCCCTTTGGCGGCCCACTCACGCGCGAGATTTTTGGAAAGGTTGTGCACGGCGGCCTTCGATGCCGAGTAGGTGAATACGCGTGACAAGGGTGTCAGGCCGGAGGCCGAGCCGAGGTTGAGGATGCTGCCGGTACCGCGTTCGACCATATGCCGGCCGAAAATCTGGCACGCCAGCATGAGTCCCTTCAAATTCACGGCGAGGATGCGCTCCATTTCCTCCTCGGAAATGTCCAAAAACGGCGTCGGCGAATTCACACCCGCGCCGTTAACCAGGATGTCCACGCGATTGAATCGGGCGAGCACGTCGGCCAGCAGCTGTTGCAGGCCGGCTTTGGAAGTCGTATCGCACGGAAAAAACTCCGCCGTGCCGCCGTCTTTTGAAATTTTATCAAGCCGGGCTTTCGCCTTGACCGCGTCGCGTCCGACCAGGGCAATGGCCGCTCCGGCTGCCGCAAGACCATCGGCTATTTCGCCGCACAACAGGCCGGAGCCTCCAATGACCACCCCCACCTTGCCTTTTAGGGAAAACAACTCCGCCGGTGACTTCATGCCCTCAGTATTGGGATGACCGGCATTCATTTCAAGCGCAAGCGGCGCCCGCCGGACCATCACTTTGCTCGAAAGCCTCCGGCAGAGGGTGTCAGCTTTGGAACCGGCCGCGATACGCCCACAGTCCGAGCGCCGGGTTTGAAATGAAAAAGATTTTTTCGCCATCCGGCATGACGTTCCAG
>Ga0187887_10004168_pt1 | contig 10927 bp, 7 predicted proteins | sample June2016WEW_7_10_FD_132977 | JGI IMG/M metagenome (GOLD analysis project Ga0187887, IMG submission 132977) | Peatland microbial communities from SPRUCE experiment site at the Marcell Experimental Forest, Minnesota, USA - June2016WEW_7_10 | ecosystem: Environmental > Terrestrial > Soil > Wetlands... | reverse complement strand
GACGACCACCACGTCGCCCGGCTTGAAGGCGCCCACGTCGGTCAAACCGAAGTACGCCGTGAGTCCGGTCATGCCCAGTACGTGCATGGCCGTGGCGAGGTCGAATCCGGTGTCTGTCGGCATCACGGTGAAGCGGTTCGTCTCGCTGGCGATCGCCCACTCCTGCCATCCGGTGGCGCCGGACACGACGTCGCCCACCTGATAATGGTCGGACCGGGACTCGGTCACGACGCCCGCGCCGCCCGAGCGGATGACGTCGCCGAGACCAATCGGGGGCAGATAGCCCGGCGCGTCGTTCATCCAGGTGCGGATCGTCGGATCGATGGAGAGCATCCCCACTCGAACGAGCGCCTCCCCAGGCCCGCAGTCGGGCACGGCCGACTGGACCAGCTCGGTTGTCGTGGCGTCCACCAGCCCGCTGGGTCGTTGAGCCAGGATGATTTGACGATTGATCATGTTCATTTCCTCACCGTTACCGCCACATTAGGACGGCACCGGCGACGCAGCGCACGACCGTGCGAGCACTCGCTGCCTCACACCTCGCTGGGGATCTCCACCTGACCTCGGGGCGCGACCAGCACGTCGCGGGCGATGATGCGAGGGCGAACGTGTTCGCCCAGGGCCAGGTCCGCGCCGACGTCGCTTCGCACGTCCACGCGCACGGGAATCTCGCCGATCTGCACGACCAGCCTCGTCGTGGCGCCGAAGAAGCTCTTATGGGTGATGAAGCCGCTGCCCTGGGGATCGACCTCGATGGCCACGTCCTCCGGACGGAGCAGGGCATCGATGGGGCCCGAGACGTCCCCGGACTCGCTGGTGCGCACGGGGCAACGCTGACCGAAGATGACCACCTCCTTGCCGTCCATCTGGACGGGCACCCGACTGGAGATGCCCACGAACTGCGCGACGAACGCGGTGGTTGGGCGCGCGTAGAGGGTGGCGGGACTGGCGATCTGCTCGATGTGACCACTCGACATCACGCAGACGCGGTCGGCCATCGAAAGGGCCTCTTCCTGGTCGTGCGTCACGAACACCGTGGTGATGGCCAGACGCTGCTGCAGCGAGCGGATCTGATCCCTCAACTCGGCGCGCACCTTGGCGTCGAGCGCGGACAACGGCTCGTCGAGCAACAGCACACGTGGCTCGATGGCCAAGGCCCTGGCCAGGGCGACGCGCTGCTGCTGTCCGCCCGAGAGCTGGTGGGGGTACTTGGTCGACTGGTCGCCCAGGCCCACGAGCTCGAGTAGCTCACTCGCCTTGGTCCGGCGTTGCCCCCCGTTTTGATGGCGCATCCGCAGCCCGAAGGCCACGTTGTCGAGCACGCTCATGTTGGGGAACAACGAATAACTCTGAAAGACCATGCCCATGTCGCGCTTCTGCGCGTTCACGTTCGAGAGGTCCTTGCCGTCGACCACGACCCGCCCGCTGTCGGGGTGCTCGAAGCCCGCCAGCACGCGCAGCGCCGTCGTCTTGCCGCAGCCCGACGGCCCGAGGAAGGCCACGAACTCCCCCGGTTCGATCGACAACGTCAGCCCGTCGAGCGCCCGTACCTTGCCGTAGGTGCGCACCAGGTTCTCGAGTCGCACGCTCGCCCCGCCGGACGAGGCGCCGGGGCCCGAGCCCGCTGTGGTTGATGCTTGAACGTCGGTCACGGGGTGCCCGCCTTTCGTCGTGATCGTCGAGATTGCGAGCGGTCAGCCGCCACAATCAATGAAAGCAGTAGCCACGTGCCGATGAGCAGGGCCATCGAGGCGGCCAGCGTGACGTGGGCGTCCGACTGCTGGAACTGGGCGATCCACACCGGCATGGTGGTCCAGCCGTCCAGGTTGGCCATGGTGTACTCGCCGAACACCAAGGCCAGGGTGAGGGCGGTCGCCGAGAGCAGCGCCGCGCGAAGGTTAGGCATGATGACGCTCCACAAGGTGCGGATCCACGAACCGCCGAGGGAGCGTGAGGCCTCCACCAAGGTCTTAAGGTCGATGGCGCTCAGTCCCGCGTCGAGGGACCGGTAGACGAACGGCATCGCGAGCACCACGTAGAAAATACTGAGCAGGTACGGCGACGACTTGAGCCACAGTGGCGCCGAGCCAAGCACACCGACGATGAGCACGATGGGGGGAACGACGATGGGCAGGATCGTGACGAAATCCATGATCGGACGGAGCTTCGGCACCCTGATGTGCACGAAGATGGCCGTGGGAACCATCAAGATCAACTCGACCGCCGCGGTGAAGAACGCCAATCGCATGGACAAGAAGAAGGCCCCCGAGAAGCCCTGCTCCGACGGCAGGGACGTGAAGGCCCAGAAGGAGAACTTCCCCAGGTCGTTCTGGAGGGCGAACTTGACCCCGGCGTAGAGGGGCGCGAGGAAGTACGCCAACGCCACGACCAGGACGACCAAACGCCACAGCCGGAACTTCTTGCGCCGCCGTCGCCGTCGCTGCGGCAACTGAGGATTCACCTCGGGATTCTCGAAATAGTAGGACTCCGCTACCTGAGCCATTTAGAGGCCCTCCTGCGAGCGAGTCCGTAGAAGACCATGGTGATCGAAAGCACGATGAGCATCCCCAGAGCGATGGCGAAGCCGACGTTCGCCTCACCGGCGATGGCGTTGCCCGACACGGTGTCGCCGATCTGGATCGGCGCCAGCGTCACGGTGCCCTCGGTCAGCGTTTGCGCCGTGGCGTAGGCCGCGAAGCTGCTGCCGAACAGCAGGAGTATTCCTCCGAGGATCGAGGGCATGAGCACCGGAATGCCGACGTGACGCCAGTAGCGCCAGTTCGACGCACCCATGTTCTGGGCCGCCTCTCGCCAGGACTGGCGAAGACCACCCAGCGCGGGCGTAATGACCAGCACCATCAGCGGTAGCTGGAAGTACAGGTACACGAACGCGACGCCGTAGAAGTTGTAGAGGTCGAAGCCGTGGCTCCAGGGGTTGAGACCGATGTGGTTGAGCCACACCGTGATGATGCCCGTGGTCTCGCCGAAGGCCGCAATGAAAATGAACGTCAAATTGATGCCACCGAAGTTGGCCAGGACGGCTGACGCGGTGGCCACCATCCTCTTGAGTACGCCGCTGTTGGACGTCACGATGGCGTAGGCCAGGAAGACGCCGAGGATTCCCGGGATGATCGACGTGATCACCGAGAGAAGAAGGCTGTTCTCGAATCCCTTCAGGTAGATCCCGTGGACCAGCAAGTCCATATTGCTGAACGTGAACTTCCCCTGGAAGGTCAGGAAGGCGTTGCGGATGATGTAGACAATCGGTACGCCCAGACCGACACCCGTGTAGATGAAGAAGGGTGCCATCGCGAGCACCGGGAGCCAGGCTCGACGCAGCTTGCTTTTTCGCCCGCCCGATTCAGGGGGCAAAACCTCGGACCTGGGTACCGAAGTACCCAGGTCCGAGAACAGCATTTGGTTTCGTGGTTCGTTATCGGTCACTTGCTACTACGGACCGGTCGTGACCTCGGTCGGCCACGTGCTCGTGACCGTGGTTTCAGCCGCCGTTATTTGTGCCGGGGTCGGGACGTTGGTCGAGCCCTTCGGCACCGCGGGCAGTGCAGCCTCCCACGTCTTGTTGGCCGTTCCGTGAGCCTCCATGTAGGCCAGCTCCGCGGGACGGGCTTCACCCTGTAGCCAGAGGTTCTGTCCAGTCACCGAGTACAAGTACTCCTCCCAGAGGCGGGCCGCCGCGGGGTCGGGAGCGTTCTTGTTAATGGCCTGCGTGTAGTACTCGGCGAACAACGCGTCGCTCGGCACCGTCACCTTCCAGCCCTTGATGGAGGCGGAAATCTCAGAGGCCTGGAGGTAGTCCCACCAGATCACGATGTTGGTCGCGCCAGACTGAATCGTCGACGGTCCCGCCACGGTGGGCACGAAGTAACCCTCCTTGTTGAGATTCTGGAAATAGGTGACGCCCGGAGCGATGTTGCTCAACGACCCGCCTTCAGCAATGGCCGCCGCCCACACACCGGCGAGCGCCGCACTGGCCGACAACGGACTGTTGTTGAGGCCCACCTTGTAGCCGGCCGATGAGGGCGCGGCCAGGATCTGGGCGAACGACGTCGGGCACGTGGTCACCGCGGCCGTGTTGCAGCCGATCGCGACGTAGCCGCCGTAGTCGTCAAACCAGTAACCGTTCGGGTCCTTCAGGTTCGAGGGGATCTCGTTCCACGTTTGGACCTTGTAGGGGGCCAGCTGGCCGGCCGTCTGAGCCGTCACCGCAAAGTTTGTCCCCACGTCGATCACGTCCGGGTCATTGGAGCGACCCTGGTCGTCGGTCATCGCGGTGATCTCTTGGGCGCTGGAGCCGTCAGGGTTCTGGTCGCTGATGTTGATGTGGTACTTCGCCTTGAAGTCCTTGATGATGGTGCCATAATTCGCCCAGTTGTCGGGCAGGGCAATCACGTTCAGTCGGGCTTCCTTCTTCGCGGCCTTGATCAGCGCCGCCATTGAAGTGGGTCCCGTTGCGGTGAGGTGCGTCACCTTCGCCCAGTTAACTGTCTTCGACGCTCCAGCCGTTGAAGTGCCAGCGGAGATTCCCACTGCCACCACGCTGGACATCGTCGCCGCAGCCAAGAGGGCCGCTTTGAACCTTCGGTATGCCACTAGTACAACCTCCCTGATTTCGAACCGCCGGAGTGGTGATTCTGGGCCAGACTATCCCGTCGCGACGCGGCGCGCATGACGAAAGTTTGTTTCCACGCAGATTTAATATTGGGCGATTACACAATCGTGACGCGCGTGTGAAAGAGCGGTAAATGCGGTGCGTTTAACCGTCTGGTCCTTCTTGAAAGTAACGAGAAATTCACTATGTGGAAATCGTCGCGACATGGCGTCGTGACATCCGCGGCCGTTCTTGGGGATCGACGATCTACGTGGAGTGCATTGTCGCATCGCGCAACAATTCAATGCAGACCGTAAGGCCGCCGCCGGGCGTGTCTTCGAACCGCAACTCGCCTCCCAGCGGCTTGAGGAAACCCGCGGATACCGTGAGCGCGATCCCGGCCACCGACTCTTCGTCGTTGAGCTGCCCCGAGGGGGCGATGAGTCGTTCCTTCGCCGCTTCGTCAACGCCAGGGCCACGGTCGATGACGAGCACCTCCACGAACTCACCCGATTGACCAGCGCTTATTCGGATCGGGCTGCCGACGGGGCCGAAACGCACGGCGTTGTCCAGGACGTTCACCAGCACCCGACTGAGCAGGGCCGCGTCGGTTATCAAGGGCGCCAGGTCCGGCGCCAGGTCGACGTCGAAGACCTGGTCGCCCGCGTCGAGCGTCGCGATCGCTTCGTCGATGAGTTCCTGAAGGTCAACCCTCTCGACCTTCGCGTCGACCAGGCCCGCCTCGAGACGGCGAAGGTCCACCAGATTGGTGATGAGGCGCGTCATTCGTCGCACGTCGCGCTCCAGACCCACCAGAACCTTCCGTCGGGCCTCCGGCGACCAGGTCACGTTGGTCTTGAGCAACGACGTGACGTCGGCTTCGATCAAGGCCAGCGGCGCGCTCAGTTCGTGCGACAGCGCGTGAAGGAGTCCGCTGCGCAGGGCTTCAGCCTGCACCAGCGCCCGCTGTTGTTGCTCGTCGTGAAACGTGGCCTGAGACTTCAGCCCGGCTGACACGCGCTCCAAGAACACCGTGATCAACTGACGATCCTGGTTGTCGAGCGCATCTCCCGAGAAGACCAGCACGTGGTCGTCATCGATGACGAAGCGCGACGTCACCTGGGATTCCTCGACCTCGTCGCCGCACCTGATCTGCGTCGTCCACTGGCCGTCGTGTCGAGCTAAGAGCGCGACGCCTGGAATGGCGAAGATAGCCCTCAACGACTCGAGCAACGGCAAGAGGTCGTCGTCGGTGGTCGCCACGGTTGCGGCCGCCCTGGCCAGTATCTGCGCCTCGATCCTCGCCCGCTCGGCCTCCTTGGTGCGGCTCGCGAACTGACTCACCACCACGCTCGCTCCGAAGGCGAAGAGGAAAAAAGCCACGATCGACACGACGTCGTCCGGTCGAGCCACGGCGAACGTGTGCAGGGGTGGGACGAAGTAATAGTTCTCCAGAGCCGAGGCGACGAGCGCGGCCACGATGCCCACGATCGTGCCACCCCACGTGGTGAGGGCCAGCACCACCAATAGGTAGACCAGGAACACCGTCGAGAGCGAGATACTGGGGCGCACCTCGGCCAGCGCCCAGGTGACGGCCGGCATCACGAGCGCCGTCAAGGCCAACGCCGCCAGGGTCCTCGTCCAAGAGAACTGACTCTTCTGTCGCCGTCGGCGGACCTTGGCGGGTCGCTCGCCTCCTACGGCGATGATGTGCACGTCGAGGTCACGCGCCTCGCGAAGCACCCTCTCGACTACCCCACTTGATAAGTGGTACCTCGATTTCGGGCGGCTGGCGCCTAGGACGATCTGCGTCCCGCGCTCGGAACGAGCGAAGGCCACCAGCGCCCGGGCCACGTCCTCATCCACGATCTCCTGGAACAGGCCGTCAAGTTCGCGGACCAGCTCGCGGGCCTTCGTGGTGTCGGCCTCCTCGAAGTTCCCTGCGGAGTTGACGACGTGCACGGCCATGAGTTCGGCGCCCGTGCGCGACGCGATGCGAGCCGCCCGGCGCAGCAGCGCCTCGTCGGTGTCGGTCCCCGTCAAGGCCACGATGAGCCGTTCCCTCGTCTCCCAGGCCTCGCTGATCCCGTGGGCGGCGAGGTAGCTCTGCAGCGAGTCCTCCACCCGATCGGCGAGCCACAAAAGCGCCAGCTCTCGCAGCGCGGTCAGGTTCCCCGGGCGAAAGTAGTTCGACAGCGACGCGTCAATCTTGTCCGCCGCGTAAATGTTGCCGTGGGCCATCCGACGCCGTAGCGCCTCGGGCGTGATGTCCACGAGTTCGACCTGCTCGGCGCGACGCACCACGACGTCCGGGATCGTCTCCTTCTGCAGGATGCCGGTGATCTTCTCGACGACGTCCGAAACCGACTCCAGGTGCTGGATGTTCACGGTCGTGATGACGTTGATGCCGGCGTCTAAGAGGGTTTCGACGTCCTGCCAACGCTTCTCGTGCGTACCGCCGGGCACATTGGTGTGGGCAAGTTCGTCGACCAGCACCACCTCAGGACGGCGCGCCAGAATGGCGTCGAGGTCCATCTCCTCGAGCTGCGCACCGCGGTACTCGCGCGTGACCTTGGGGATCATCTCCAGGTCACGAATCTTCTCGATGGTGGACGGACGACCGTGGGTCTCGACCAGACCGACCACGACGTCGGTCCCGCGTTCACGCCGGCGCCACCCTTCGTCGAGCATGTGGAAGGTCTTGCCAACGCCCGGAGCTGATCCTAGGTAGACCCGAAGTTCACCCTTTGCCATGGACCCAGTCTGCACTGGTTAGAGGAGAGAATGCGCGTCCACGATCATTGACCACGGAAGGCACCATCAAGGCCGTTGGCACGAAGAACCGTGCCGACCAGTCGCCTCGCCGCAGGACGGCTGACGAAAGGGGCTCAGTGCAGCTTGACAAGCGCCTCGTTAAGTTTCAGCACGTCAATGTAACTCGTGCCCATGAATCCCAACTCGGCGCCCTGGGTTTCGCTCGCTATCAGGCTCCTCAATCTTGAGGGAGCGATCCCGGTCGCCTTGGACACCATGGGAATCTGCACGATGGCGTCCTGCGCCGAAATGTCGGGGTCGTAGCCGCTGGCTGACGTCGTCACGAGGTCCGGCGTGGGGTCAACGCCGAGCGCGTGCCAGTACTTGACCAGCGCCTTGGTGTCGGCCTCGAGGGTCGCGGAACGGGGACCGAGATTAGTCGCCCCGGACTCACCGCTGACGCCATTGGCAACCAGCGGGTTGTCTCCACCAGCAACGTCGTCTTTGGGGTTGGCGGCGTAAGGTCCGGTGTCATCGGGGCGACCGTGGAAGACGCAACTGCCCAGCGGGTTGCCCGGGCACCTGGTGTCGGCCCAGTTCTGGCCGATGAGCGTCGATCCGTTGGCCGTCAGTGAACCGTCGGCCTGATTCTTAAAGAGCAAATGGGAGAGGCCCACGCCGGCGAAGGCGTAGACGAACCCGAAGAAGACAAGGCAGATGACTGCCAGGACCAGCGAGCGGCGTAGATGTACGAGCATCACAGACTTCCTTTAGTAGGCGTGCAACGCGACGAGCACGATATCGATGAGCTTGATGAAGATGAACGGGATGATGATGCCGCCCACGCCGTAGATGAGGACGTTTCTGCGCAGAATCGCCGTGGAATTGGCGGCCCGGAATTTGACGCCCCGCAGGGCCAGGGGGATGAGGGCGATGATCACCAAGGCGTTGAAGATCACGGCCGACAGCACCGCGCTCTGGGGACTGTGCAGTCTCATGATGTTGAGCGCGTGCAACTGGGGATAGGCCACCACGAACAGGGCGGGGATGATGGCGAAGTACTTGGCGATGTCGTTGGCGATCGAGAAGGTCGTCAGCGACCCTCGGGTGATGAGCAACTGCTTGCCGATCTCCACGATGTCGAGCAGCTTGGTGGGATTCGAATCGAGGTCGACCATGTTGCCCGCCTCTTTGGCGGCCGTGGTGCCGGTGTTCATGGCGACGCCCACGTCGGCCTGCGCCAACGCCGGGGCGTCGTTGGTGCCGTCGCCGGTCATGGCCACCAACTTGCCGCCCTCCTGCTCCTTCTTGATGAGTGCCATCTTGGCTTCGGGGGTCGCTTCGGCCAGGAAGTCGTCCACGCCCGCCTCTTGGGCGATGGCGGCCGCGGTGAGCGGGTTGTCGCCGGTGATCATGACGGTTCGAATACCCATCTGTCGCATTTCGTCGAACTTGTCGCGGATGCCCTGCTTCACGACATCCTTCAGTTCGATGACGCCCAGGATGTCCCCGCCGTCCGCTACCACGAGCGGCGTCGATCCGGCCCGCGACACGCGCTCGATGATGGCGTCTAAGTCGCCCGGCGTCGTGCCGCCCTGCTCGGCCGACCAACGCTTGACCGAGTCGCCGGCGCCTTTTCGAATCTGGCGCGAGCCGATGTCCAACCCCGACATCCGCGTGGTGGCAGTGAAGGGCACGAAAACGTGGTCGGCCTCGAGCGAGCGCTCCCTGATGTCGAAGAGCTCCTTGGCGAGCACAACGATGGAGCGGCCTTCGGGGGTCTCGTCGGCCAGCGACGCGAGCTGGGCCACGTCGGCGACCTCCTGCTCGCTGTGGCCTCCCACGGGATAGAAGTTCGAGGCCATGCGGTTGCCCAGGGTGATGGTGCCGGTCTTGTCCAGGAGCAGCGTCTGCACGTCGCCGGCCGCCTCGACCGCCCGGCCGCTCATCGCCAGCACATTGCGCTGCACGAGTCGGTCCATGCCGGCGATGCCGATGGCCGACAGCAATGCGCCGATGGTCGTGGGGATGAGGCAGACCAACAGCGCCACCAGCACCACGACCGACACGGAACCGTGGGCGAAATTCGCAAAGGGCACCAGCGTGACCACGACCGGGATGAAGACGATCGTGAGCACGGCGAGCAGGATCGTCAGGGCGATCTCGTTGGGCGTCTTCTGGCGGTTGGCGCCCTCGACGAGTGAGATCATTCGATCGATGAACGTCTGGCCCCGTTCGGCCGTGATACGCACGACGATGCGGTCCGACAGCACCTTCGTGCCACCCGTGACCGCCGAACGGTCGCCGCCCGACTCGCGGATGACCGGGGCCGACTCGCCGGTTATCGCCGACTCGTCCACCGACGCGATCCCCTCGATGATGTCGCCGTCGGACGGTATGACGTCGTTGGCTTCGCAGACCACCAGGTCGCCCTTGGACAGGGACGCCGCGGGCACCAGTTCTTCCGTGCCGTCCGGAAGGAGCCGGCGCGCCTCGGTCTCCGAGCGCATCTTGCGCAAGGTCTCCGCCTGGGCCTTGCCCCGGCCTTCGGCCATGGCCTCGGCGAAATTAGCGAAGATCACCGTCAAGAAGAGCCAGACGGTGATCGACCAGCTGAAGGTGCCGGGGTGGGCGAACGCCTCGACGAGGGTGATGACCGAGCCGACGAGGACCACGAACATGACGGGATTCTTGACCTGTTGGCGAGGATCGAGCTTGGTGATCGAACCCTTCAGCGCCTGGCGCAGGATCGGCCCGTCGAAGAGGCCCCGAGCCTGGGCCACGCCGTGGGGGCCTGATTCCGCCGTTGGTTGATTCATAACTGTGGTCATTAGAAGAACCTCAAGTGGCTTAGTTGCTCGACAATCGGTCCGAGCGAGATGGCGGGGAAGAACGTAAGTCCGCCGATGATGAGGATCACGCCGATGGTGAGGCCGACGAACATCCCGTTATCGGTGCGGAAGGTGCCCAGGCCTTCGGGAACAACTTCCTTCTCGGCCAGGATTCCACCGAGGGCCAGCGACGGGATGATGATCCCGAAACGCCCGATGAGCATGTCGATCGCTCCGATGATGTTGTAGAAGGCCGTGTTGCCCGTGAGACCACCGAACGCGGACCCGTTGTTGTTGCCTTGGGACGTGAGGCCATAGAGGATCTCGCTGAACCCGTGCGGGCCATGGTTCAGTGGTCCAGCGCGCCCTTCAACTAGGGACACCGCCAACGCCGTGACGATCAGCACCGTGATCGGCATGACGAGGGCCCCGAGACCCGCGAGTTTGACCTCCCTCGCTTGTATCTTCTTGCCGAGGTACTCAGGCGTTCGCCCGATCATCAGGCCACCGATGAACACCGCGATGATGGCGTAGATGAGCAGTGTGTAGAGGCCACTACCGGTGCCGCCCGGCGTCACTTCGCCCAGCATCATGCCGGTGAGCAGGCCCATGCCACCTATGGGCGTGAAGGAGTCGTAGGCTGCGTCGGCCGAACCCGTCGAGGTCATGGTCGATGAGACGCCGAACAAAGCCGAGGTGGTGTCGCCGAAGCGGACCTCCTTGCCTTCGGTAT
>Ga0187887_10004167_pt1 | contig 10929 bp, 11 predicted proteins | sample June2016WEW_7_10_FD_132977 | JGI IMG/M metagenome (GOLD analysis project Ga0187887, IMG submission 132977) | Peatland microbial communities from SPRUCE experiment site at the Marcell Experimental Forest, Minnesota, USA - June2016WEW_7_10 | ecosystem: Environmental > Terrestrial > Soil >... | reverse complement strand
TGTCCGAGGTGTATTGCACGGTGACGCCAGTGCTTCCGCAGGACATCTTTCCGTCAACAGGATTACTGCAAAGCTGTCCATCCACAGTGATGGATTGAACCATGAGATAAGCCGGAGTCGAGGTACCGGAGATCCACTGGTTGCTTATCGCGACAGGCGTCATGTGTCCTTGCCACATGGTTTGTGATGCTGCTGCCGGGTAGGTTGCCCAGGTGAAGGTCGAGCCTGTAGGTTGCTGCGTGCTTAGTTGCAGACCATTGCTCTGAGCGTTACCCCACGGTGCGATGCTGGTGTTGGGATCGGTACGTTTGCAGTTCTGTCCAAAGCTGCCACCATGCCCCGGACCACTCCCACAAGATGCCACACTCAGCAGGTAGTTGCCCCTGCCTCCAGGCATCAATCCGGTTACAACGCCACAATGCGACGTAGCCATCGTTGAGTCGTAGTATGCGTAGTTGTCCGCCATCGGAGAACTCGCACCATTGATTTCCCAGTAGATCTCAATCAGAAAGTCACCAGCCGATACCGTCCTGGCGCAAAGTTGTGCTTTTGTGAAGTCATTTTGGTAAGGATAGGTGAAGCTAGTGATGCAAATATTGCCGGGTGATTGTGAACCTGTTCCAGCAGCGCCCTGGTTACCGTTGATACAGCTTTGAGCATGTGCCATGGATGAACCCAGGCACAGCAAGCCAGCAAACATCAAGACCGTTCCCAGATACGTCTTCATTATTTATTGCCTTTCAAATAAAAAGTGGCTCCGCTAGGAGCCACTTGTTCGCTTCTGCTAAGGCCTCAGCCGACGAAGCGATTAACCAGGTCGGGCAAGGCACGCACTTGATCTCAGAAAATTGCTGAACCTTCCGATACCAAACAAATCCATCTGCCACGGTAAGACCATCGGCAGACTTCAACTGCGCTTTAATTTTTTGATTGATGACTGGTAGCGAGCCTCAGGAGCGGTCAAGAAGTCGCCTATCGAACGGCCGCAAGGGTGTCGAGTTCTTCCTGTAATCTGTGTAGACGCTCAAGCTCGTTCTGCACGGCGCGGGTACCGTAGGCCATAAGTTCTCTGGCCTTTGAAAGCGCTTGCTCGGCGGAAGCGCTCACCTCGCGAAGCAGCCTGCGAACGTCGGATTCAAGACGCAAGCGGCTCTCTACCACTCGCTGTTCCACATCGCCTTGAACGCGCGAGGCATTGGTGTCTAGAAGTTGTTCCAGAAAGTTCGCAGCGTCCTTTTGCACCCAGCCACGAATGTGAAAGGCCCCCGTCAGGCAGTCGACCACATACAACATTAGGGAGGCTGGCTGCGCGATGGTAATCATGTCGTGAAAGAAGAACCGCGAGCGGGTACGGAAGCCATGTTCGGCGTCCAAGGATTTTGGCAAGTGCGAGAAGTCGGTCGCCTGTTCCTGGGAAATTCGCAGAAACAGCCCGTTGACCAGATCTATGAAGCGCTGCGTGACTGTGCCATAGAGTTCCTCCGCCTGCGCCTCCTCCGTGTCCAGCCACGGCATGACATGACGCCGAGCGACAGCCTGGGCGATGGCCATCAACTCGCGTCGCCTGCTGGGACCAAACGATGTCGCGACAGCGCCAGTCTCGTGCTTGAACTCTTCTTGTGCGACCGGCAAAGCCTGCATCAGGAATTCCTTGCGGCGACGAAGCAGCGTCATCGAGAGTCTCATCTGCTCAGCAGAAAACAGCGCTCCCAGGTCTCGCAGCGATTGTTCGGCCTGGCTTACGGTCTGCCGAAGATCCGCAATTCTCTGTTCTGAGTTAGCGAGGGGTTCGCTTAGCGCTCGGAGGCGTTCATCGATCGAACGGTACAGCGAAGCCGAGAATCGGCGCACGCCACGCTCCGCCGCCGAACGCGTCATTGCCTGAGCTGACTTACCGGCCAGGCGTTCGAGATTCTCGACCAGGCTGTTCCAGTCATCGGCGTCTGTAGAGCGATTAAGCCTGTTGAGCGCGCTAACTTCATAAATCTTGCCAACAGGTCTCTTAAGACGACCCTCAAGAACTTTGCTGGCAAACTCTGACGCTTGTTGCCGTTCCGTAGCCGAGACGCGGTCAATTTTGTTGAGCACGATGAGAATCTCGTCGACATTAACGGCTACGGCCTCGATCAGCGCCAATTCCTCCCCGGAAATCGGGGGGTCAGCGCCGACGACCAGGATGGCAGCATCGATTTGCGGTATGAATTCCTTGGTGGTCTCGGTGTTCCCGGAGAAGACAGACCCAATTCCCGGCGTGTCAACCAGGCACATTCCACCGGCGAGCAAGGGCGAAGGAAGAAAGACCTCCACGCCAGCGACTTGCTTGGAGTTTTCCGGGTTCAACTCTTCTGAAACGTACTGTGCCAGGTCTTCCGGACGAATTATCTGCCAGCGTGTGTCGATGAGAACGCGCGCCGCTCGTGTATCTCCGTAACGCAGCACCGTGGGCACGGTGGTCACGGGCACCACCCCGGTTGGAAGTATCTGCTCTCCTACGAAGGCGTCGAGCAGTGTGGATTTGCCTCGTTTGAATTGGCCAACGCAGGCGACGAAGAAGCGCCCTTCCTTGATTCGCGAAACAAGCTGCCGCACGTCGGCACTAACTGAATCTTCGCCTAACTGATCCGCCATTGCACTCAGTCGATCCAGTGCTTGCGCGTGAAAAGACCTGGCAACGGGGGCTTGGTTGGGATTCGGTATGTCTTCTACGTTGCGCACCTTTGGTTCGCTCAGCGAGCTTCCATCGACCGGTAGACTAACGGCTCATCATCGCAATTCTGTAATCAAGCGGAAAGCGTCTTGCGTTTAGCCATCATTGGTGTGGATGCTGGCCCTGCTGGTGCACGTATTTGATGACTTCAACGTCGGACATCGCGATCAAGCCCTCCGCAACCATTTCGTCGAGTGTAGGAATCAGGCGCTTGATGTTCTCTTCGGTATCGATGATCTGTACCAGGATGGGCGCATCCGACGAAAACCGGAGCAAATGCGAGCGGCGAATGATGGTGCTGGCGCCATACCCTTCAATGCCGCGATACACGGTGGCGCCGGCGATGTCGAGCTGGCGGCATCGTTCCACAATTGCCTGGTACAGCGGGCGTCCTTCCCACTGATCGTCTTCCCCGAAATGAATACGCAACATCTTGGCCTTGCCTTCGAGTTTCATTTCCGTGTCTCCTGCGCCACCGGCTGGGGCTGCGCGTGCGAATACTTGATCACGTCAACGTCGGACATCACCACCAGCCCCTGTTTCACCATCTGATCGAGCACGGGAAGGAAAGCCCGAAGCTTTTCCTCGATATCGACGACGGTGAGCAAGATCGGCGCATCGTGAGAAAGGTTGAGGGTTGAGTCCTTATGGATGCGGCGATTGGCGCCATATCCCAGGATGCCGCGGTAAACCGTGACTCCCGCAATGTCATTGGCCCGTAGCGCCTGCACCAGCGCTTGATAGAGAGGCTTGCCGCCCCAGGTGTCATGCTCGCCGATCAGGATGCGCATCATCTTGGCCTGTGACTCGAGCTTGACCGCCGGCATATCGGGCGCTCGCTGTTCTCCGGGCGACGCTGGCCGAATGACACTTGTATCGTGAACTTCGATTAACCCGTGGGAGGCGATTTCAGCCAGCTTGGGCAAGACCTCCTGCACCCGCTCCGCAGTCTCGATGAATTCGATTTTGATGGGCATCTGATCGGAGAGTTCCACCAGACGGCTGGTATGCAGTTTATGGTCTGTGCCAAAGCCGGCTATGCCGCGAACCACGGTGGCATCGGATATTCCGCGAAAGAACAGGTAATCGAGGATCGCGGCGTAACAGGCGGTTCCGTGATAGGTCTGACCTTCCATCACGTACACTGCCACCTTCTTAGCTGGTCCTGTAGTCAGCACTTGCCCTCCTGGCGCGTAATGCCTGATTGCGACACCGCAAACTCCGCGATGCAACCGAAAGCGCGGCCGCCTTGTCTCATGCCAATATCCTTCCCAGAGCAGCCCCAGCCCATACAGCGATGAAACCGACAATTACGCTGAGGACTACATTCAACAGCCCGGTAATGGCCTGGCCATCCTGAACCGCTCGGAGTGTCTCATACTCGAAGGTTGAGAAGGTTGTGAACGCGCCGATGAACCCAATTGGAATCAGATAACGCCAATACGGGCTGGCGGTGGTCCTCGCGAGTAAGACCAGGACCAATCCGATGAAGAAGCATCCGCTCATGTTGATCACGAACGTGCCGTACGGAAAACGAACGCCAAAGCGACTACCGATGTAATTTCCCAGCAGATAGCGGGCGATTGCACCAAGAAAGCCGCCTATCCCGACCATTAGATATTTCAGCAAACTTGCGATCCTCTCTTCTGTATATAGCCCTATCGAGAAGCGATTGCTTCACTGCTTCTTGTGGCCGAATCCGCGCGCAGTGTCCCCGGCTATTTCCCGGTTTGCCATCTCTTCCACTTTTTGCTGCTGGTCGCCTGGGCTAGGCTGTAGTACGTAGCGATGCAGCTCTTTCACGGCAGACTGCAGCTCGGTGACGATTCCATTCAAGTCGGCTGCGCCCTCCTGCGATACCGGACCGTATCCCCGCATGTAGCGTGGAGCGAGCTCGGCAATTGCAATTTCAACAAATGTTAGTCCAACATGGATTGCATGTGACGCCGAGATGTGCGGCTCCTCCGGACCCAGCGACTGGGTAGCTAAGATCTGCAAAAGTTGTCCGCGAATCCGCGCAATGTATTCTTCAATGGTCTTCCGCTGCTGGGGAGTGATATCGGCGGCGTAGCTGGGAAAGACGCTCTTGGACGCGGTCGCATTCATGGTCTCTTCAATGTCTTCCAACAGCTTATCGACATGCTTGCAGGTAATCAGCAAGCGCTGCCGCTGGTTCGCATTCAGCGTGATGTGATTCTCGTCCAAGGCTCTTTCACCGACTCGATTCGAACTCGCCAGTGTCAATCAGTGCTGGCGTCCTGGCAATTATTCATGACTACTTCACCAACAAAACCGGGCAATGGGCATAGCGCAATACTCTTTCAGAGACCGATCCCAGTACGATCTTCTGAAACAACGATGTGCCCCGCCGTCCGACGATAATCAAGTCCACCTGCTCGATCTCGGCGCGATGGATGATCTGCTCCCCAGGGTGGCCCACTACGATATCCGTTGCGATCTCAATCCCGTGCGCCTGACCCCGCTCCACCACGCGTTTCAAGCCGATCTCAAAGTGCTCGCGGGCGTCATCCAGGACGGCCTCGACTTCGACTGAGGTGGCCGGTTCGGGGAGCCTGGCGACGGCGAGCACAGAAATGGCCGACTTCTCGCAGACGCCAAACCTGATAGCGAGGTCGACGGCTTTCTCCGCTAATGGCGATCCGTCGTAGCCGACCAGAATTTTTCTGAAATATGGCGTTTGCATGTTCAAGGGCATGAGTTCCTCCTACTCAATCTGCGCCGACACTTCGGAGACTTGGGGTGCGCCGATTTCTCGACGAGATTCATGCTCCGGCTTGGGCAGCAAGTGTCGAGGCAAGAATAGCGCGTTCGCGATGACCGTTGGAATCACAGCCGAGCCGATCACCGTCGCAACCAGGTGAGAGTACTGGGCTTGACTGATGACGTTGTGGTTCAGTCCAAACAGCGCCGAAATCGTGCCGAAGGTTAAACCGGTAGACATCATGAGCGTGTAATACAGACCCTCCTCGCGTTGGTAATGGAAGGCCTTAACGGTTGGGAACAGACCCACCATCTTGGAAAACATCTTGGCGAAGAAAAGCACCACGAATACCATGGGAGCGCCAACCAGGGCTGGCACAGAGACGAATGAGCCAGCGCGAATAAAGTAAAACGGAGTCAGCAGCCCGAACGTCAAGGTCCGTAGCCTGCGGACTAGAGTGTGATCCTTGCCCACCGTGCCGGCCAATACCATTCCAATCATATAAGCTGGAAGAACGGGTTCGCTCCCGGCCCACACCGCCAGTCCACCCATTGCAAAGAGAAAGAACAGCAGGAACTTGGCTTCCAGTTCAGAGACTCTGCCTCCGTACTTGGCGAAGAATCGTGGCGTCAAGAACGGCAGCAGCGTGAACACGCCCGCGCAAACGAGAACAAAGACCAGAGTTCGGTAGGTGAACGGTGAAAAGATCAGGCCGAGTGCAATCACAGTCCCCAGGTCGTTGACGAAGCAAGCAGCCAGAATTGCCTTGCCGAAGTTGGTTTTGTTGAAGCCGAGTTCGAGCATCACGGCATAGACCACCGCGACTGACGTAGTGCTGAGCGCCACTCCGGCCAGCTCGCTCGCCCGCCAACTCCAGTGCAAGACGTAGTAAGCGATGAGCGTGCAGCCGATGAATGGCCCAAAAAATCCCACCAGGCCCACGCCGACCGCCTCTTTCCACTTAGTCCGGAAAATGACGGGGTCAAGTTCCGCTCCGGCGAGGAAGGTCAAAACGATTGCGCCGGTGCCGGCGAGGAAACCGATCCAGCCGGTCTTGGCGCCCAGGCCACCCTGGACAATGAAGGCCCCGATGATTAGCTGGGCGACTGTGCCTACGACGATCTCCGTCAATGCGGTCGAGATCCTGAACCAGATCGCAAGCAGAGTTGCGACCAGGGCGAGTCCAACCCAAAGCGCTGCGAGAACCCACACGTTCTCCATGAGCGTTGCTCCTAAATTATTTCTGCAAACTCGCCGGGGACATGACTCCGCGACAAGGTCTCTCGTCAGGAGTCATCATCTGTCCCGGAACTTAGGTAGGACAGCGGTTGGGGTGAACTCCTTCACCCGTTACTAGCTTCCATTAAAAACTCGCACGTGTGACGAAGTCAAGATGGTGCAATCTAGCCGTACCTCTATAATCGTAGAAGACCTACAGCGACAGCGTCGGCTGGCCACTAAGACTGGCCGCTCGCTGTAGCGGCGGACAGCGCCGTTGCTGTCCTCAAGAGAGGTTGAAGATGTTCGCACGCAATGCCCATTTCCGCGTTAAATCCCTCGACATGGCTGCCGAGTTCGCCCGGACACTGGAGAATGAAATCCTTCCTTTACTGCGCAAACAAGAGGGTTTCAGGGGCGAAATCACGTTGTCGAATCCCGGCAATCTGGAGCGGATTTCAATCAGCCTGTGGGAGACCAAGAGCAATGCAGAAGCTTACGATGCCAACATGTACTCACAAGTGTTGAAGATTCTTTCCAAGGTAATTGAAGGGACACCCAAGATTCGGACGTTTGAGGCCGTCGCCTTAAACCTCGACCACAGCAGCGCAGCCGAGCGTCAGAGTTCTTGATTGCTCTTCGTGGCGGAGCACTCGCAGTGCGCCCTCCACCAGCGCCTGCAGTTCGTCCTCGCCCGGATACAAGGTGATAGGCGCGATCCAACTTACGTATTCGGTCAGCACCTCGATCAAACGCTGTGAATGCGCCATGCCGCCGGTGATGAGCAGGGCGTTCACCCGTCCGTGCAGAACGGCCGCCATCGCCCCAATCTCTTTCGCGATCTGGTAGACCATCGCGTCGAACACCGTCTTGGCCGTTGCCTCACCACACGCCATGCGGCGCTCAACTTCCATCAGGTCTTTGGTGCCGAGATAGGAGTACAGTCCGCCCTCCCGGAATAGCAACCCTTCCACTTGCTTCTGTGTGTACTTGCCGCTGAAGCAGAGATCGACCAACTGCATTGCCGGTACGCTGCCGGCGCGCTCCGTGGAAAATGCCCCTTCCTCGCGCGAGTTGGTCACATCTATCATGAGGCCGTTTTCGTGAGCTGAAACCGAGATCCCACTGCCCAGATGCGCGACGATGAGCCGCAACGACTCGTACGGTTTTCCCAGCTCGCGGGCATAACGCTTGGCCACGGCCTTCGAGTTCAAAGCATGCGACAAACATTGCCGCTCCAGCAACGCCGATCCCGAGAGGCGCACAAACTCCGGCCACTCGTCCACGCTGACCGGATCGACGACGTAGGCTCGCACTCCGGCCTTCTGCGCGATCTCGTGGGCCAGGAACGCGCCCAGGTTCGCGGCATGTTCACCGCGGGTGGCCAAGCGCAACTCCTCCAGCATTTCCTCATTCACCAAATACGTACCGCTGGCCACTGCGGGCAGAAGACCACCACGCCCTACCACCGCATGAAGCTCGCGGAGGTCGTGTCCCGCCTCACTCAGCGCAGCTTCAACCTGAGCACAGCGAAATTGCTGTTGATCAAGAACGGGCCGTCCACGGAACTGCGCCATCTCGGCGTCGGAGTGCCGGATATTAGCGACGAAGTCAGGACGCTCGTTGACGTACAGAGCCATCTTCGTTGACGTGGAACCGGGATTTATCGCAAGGACCTTAAACTCACTGGCTCGCAAAAATCACCCCCAGAGCGATGGAGTTTACCTTGTCATCCACACTCTCCACGCGCGAAGGAATGAGGATTGGGACCTTCGCGCCGGCCACAACATGGGCGCACTGCGAGCCGCCCAGATACTTCACGGCTTTTCCCAGAAGGTTACCCGCCTCGATGTTCGGAACCACCATGCAGTCGGCGTGACCGGCGACCGGATGGACGATGCCCTTCGCCTGCGCCGCACACTCCAGAAGTGCACAATCGAGGGCAAGCGGGCCGAAGATATCCGCGTCGCCGAACTGGCCGGCTTCGCCCATTGCGGTGAGATCTCTGGCATCCACACTCGAGGGCAGCGACTCGCTGACCGCTTCCGTGGCGCTCATCAGGGCGATCTTCGGGCGCGCCAGGCCCAGAGAACGCATGACTTCGATTGCATTCTGCACGATTTGCTTCTTCTGCTCGAGGTTCGGCAAGACATTTAAGCCGCCATCAGTCATCCCAACCAGCCTGCACTCGCCCGCAAGATTGTCTTCATAGAGGAGCACATCGCTCAGCAGACGTCCCGTTCGCAACCCATGCTCCTTATCCAGTACCGCCCGCAAGAGTTCATCGGTGCGGAGATGACCCTTTAGCAGGATGTCCACGCGGCCCTCGCGCGCCATCTGGGTAGCGATAGCTGCGGCATCATCGGCACTGACAAACTCTGCCGATGCGATCAAGTCAGAGAGCCCGAGCGCCTCTGCCTTGGCCCGGATCTTCCGCTCGTTGCCGATCAGCACCGGAATGGCGATGCCGAGATGCAGCGCGCCATCGGCTGCGGTCAGGGCAACCTCGTCGTCAGCCACCACGATTGCAACCCGTTTGGGCCCCAGCGGCTGAGCGCGATGGCGGAGTTCGGCGAAGTTGGTTACAAGCCGTTGGATGGGTGCAACAGTGCTGGAGACCATGAGCTATCGTCCCCCAAGCGAGCCAGGCATTGCAGTGAGGCGGATCACAATAGCGCAGGCGTCTGTTCGTCTGGTTTCAGACTGCACTTCAGACCATGGTTAGTCGGTCATCGCTTGGTCACGGTAACTTCGGCTGAGGCCGATTCTTGTGGGTCGGCTTTGCTGGTCGCCAGCAGATGATAGGTTCCTGGCGTACGCGGCGCGATGTAGACGGCCAGCGACGATACCGTGCCGCCATCGGCTTTGGCTCCGCGATTCACAACGCGGCCGCCGGCGACGCCTTCCTCCACCGTCCAAATCACCTGGGCATCGTCCGTGCCACTGACGGTAGCGAAAAAGTCGAAGGCCTTTCCCGCGACCACATGGGCGCTCTCCGGAGCGATCGTCACAACCACGGATGAAGTCGCGGCGGTAGTCTTGCTGGGCAATGACGAACGTAGTATCCACACGGCAGCGCCAGCCCCCGCCAGGAGCAGCACGATCACCAGGATCTCCACCACCGGCAGACGCGACTTCCGCCGAAGCCCGCCAATGGAGCGATTTGTCTTGCTAGTAAGATCGGACGCAGCAACCTTACCGGTAAGATCTGTCTCTTCAGTCTTACTAGTGAGATTACTCGGGGCGTATCCAGCAAAGGACGGAGGCGGAATATTCGCAGCCGGGTCCGGGTCCGCTGCTGGAGTATCTGCGGGCAGCTCCGTTCCACACCAGTCGCACGACAAGTCAGTTCCTGTGTTTAATCTGCGACAGCGTGGACAGCGGCGGAATTGCCGAACCGTCGGAGTGGCCTGCGGGAGCGGTGGCACAGGTTCTTCACTCGTGAGATCGGGTGAAGCGTCGGGGCTTCCTGCGATGTCTTGCGCTCGCGTGGAAGGCGGTGGGATGTGCTCGTCCTGCTCTGCAGCCGTCGAATTTCCGGAGGTTGCGGCGGACTCAATGGGCTCCGGGGCAATAGGCGCGCCGCAACCGCTGCAAAAATTATCTTCGCGCTGGATGCTTCGACCGCAGACTTTGCAGAACATTGGCCACACTTTCACTGCTGCGCCTGCTGCTGTGTGAGCAAAACTACATCCGTATTGTTGCGCCCGCGCGTTACCGCCAACTGCTTGTTCTTCCAGTCGTAGTCATAATGGTAGATCAGCAGATCGTTGAAGCCGGTCATTTGAGTCACGGTTCTGGTGCCGATGGGCTGCAGGATGATGTTCGAGACGCCTTTCAGCGTAACCGGATAATACAGCGCCTGCCCGTCAGGCGAGTACTGGAAGAAATTGGAGATGGCAAGCACGGGCGGAAAGCTTTTGACCGGTAATCCTCCCTGCGCGGGAATAATCGAGATCATAGCTTTGAAGTTGACGCCGGTGCCTTCCGTGGTCAGGGCCGCGATCTGCTGGCTATCGGGCGAAAGTACGCCAAAATCCACCACCTTGTCGCTGATCGCTTTGGGCTCGCCGCCGCTGAGCGGCATCTCCATCAGCGTCTTCTTTCCTTTTTGGAAGGTGGTATAGAGAAACGACTTGCTGTCGGGTGAGCAGGAGGCGTTCTGGTCGACGTTTCCTTTAGTCAGAGCAGTCGCCGAGCCGCTCTGCAGATCCAGCCGCCAGATGTTAATCGCTTTGGTTTGCTTGTTCGGCATGGAAAACAGCGCGTAGGCGCCATCGCG
>Ga0187887_10004163_pt1 | contig 10935 bp, 9 predicted proteins | sample June2016WEW_7_10_FD_132977 | JGI IMG/M metagenome (GOLD analysis project Ga0187887, IMG submission 132977) | Peatland microbial communities from SPRUCE experiment site at the Marcell Experimental Forest, Minnesota, USA - June2016WEW_7_10 | ecosystem: Environmental > Terrestrial > Soil > Wetlands... | reverse complement strand
TACACCGTCTTCGACGTGAAGGAAGACGAAACCGCTGCGGTGAAGGCCTTCAAGTAAATCCGTTGTGCCGGCGGTTCGAATCAGACGGGCTCGGGAAAGGCACGGCGCAAGCCGTGCCGCCCAAGGGCGACTAGCGCCGGCGTCCCGCCGGCTGTCGAGCGGGTGTCTTGTCCGCTCCCTGTCCATATCCATCCGAAAAAACGGCCGAGGCAGTCAGGGCCGACGACTGGGTCCATGCGGGCAAAGTGCTGGAGCAGCGAGCGCTCACCTACGACTACGAGAAGATCGGACGCGGCCGTCTCACCAACGATGTCGCTGATTGCGAGGAGCGCCGGCACGCAGGAGCATTCGCGTAATCACCGCCAACGAAAAAGATTTCCGCAGGCTGGCCGAATTCCGCAGCTTCGCCTGGCAGCTGGTTGCTCTTTGAAATTTGAAGCTACACCATCCCCTTCCGCAACTCCTCCAGCGGATACTTCGTGCCGCGCCACACGATGCCGTCGTTCCAGAGCGTGTGCGCCATCGAGCGCAGCAAAGTGTAGACGAACATCGCAGTGCTCACCGGATGCAGCAGGAAGTAATAGGCAGGAACTCCCGAGCGCCACGACATGCCCACGTAAATGGCGAACATCGAAGCCAGCGCGATGGCATAGGGCAGGCGCTCCCAGCCATGGACCAGCCCGATTCCGGCGAACGGCATCAGATTCAGGAAAGCGAGTCCAAACGCCGCGACCAGAGTGCGCGGCCACTGAAACGACAACACCGCAAAGAAATTCTTGGTGAGATTGTTAACCACGCCGCCGGCGCCGCGCGCCCAGCGCAGCGAAATCAAATCGCCGCCGAAAACGTTGCGCTGCGCGAAGCCGGCATTCTTCACCACCTTGCCCAGCTTCATATCGTCCAGCACTTCCATGCGCAAAGCTCGGTAGGTTCCCACAGCTTCATAGGCGCTGCGGCGAATCAAGTTGAAGGCGCCCACGCCCATGTGATCGCGCGACTTGGGGTCCGCAACTTTCCACGGCCGATGCCCGAAAACGAACATGGTTTGAAAGAAGGCGATCATCATGTGCTCGCCCGGAGTCTTCATGATCATCTGCGGGAAGAGCACGACATGATCCGCGCTCTGCGCCTCCGCGTATGCGAGTGCGCGCCGCAGCGAGTCCGGCTTGAACAGCACGTCGGCATCGGTAAAGAGCAGCCAGTCTCCATCGGCCTGATTGGCCGCAGTCCACATGGCATGAGTCTTGCCCAACCATCCAGAAGGCAAGTCGCGATGATGAATCACTCGAACCGTAGGGTGCCCCACCACCCTTCTCGCGCTTTTCGCGAGAGAGCCTGCCCCGAGCGAGTCGAAGGGGTGGGGGTTTCGACTTACGCTCTCCATAATCTCGCCGGTGCGATCACTAGACCGGTCATCGACCGCGATCACCTCGTAATTTTCGTAATCGAGTGCGAGCAAGGAAGTCAGGCACTGCTCAATGTCCTCTTCCTCGTTGCGAGCGGGCACGATGATCGACACCCGAGGATTTCTCGCGGGTGCGACCGGATTGCGATCCCATTCCGCCGTGGAAATATTGGCGACGCTGGGCATGCCCAGGGCGGCGTCAACGATGCGGGAGAACCAGGCCAGCGCGAGAATCGTCCCTGCCATCCAATAAAAATAATCCATTCCCGCCTAGGTCTTCCCTGCTGCCGCCATGGACGCGCCGTCTCTGCCGGGCGCAAACTTCATGCCATAAAACAGTATCGCAGAGGAGGCCACCATCGCGATCACCGGCAAGATGAAGGCATCCTGCAGGGTCCGTTTATCGGCCACGTACCCCATGAGCGTGGGCGAAGGCACGTCGCCCAGAAGGTGAAAGATGAAGATGTTGACCGCGAGCGCGGTGGCGCGAATGTGCGCCCCGACAGAATTGATCACGGCCGCGTTCAGGGGCGAAGTGTTCAGCAACAGGAAAAAAGCTGACACGGCGATCGCAGGCAACATCACCGCGCCGCGCATGAAGAGTGCCACCACCATGAAAGGCACGCCCAACGCCATGCTGAGCGCGGAAACGAAGTAGTAGGAGCCTTTCATGCGGGGCAGCAGATAATCGCCCAGCCAGCCGCCGGCGAGCGACGCCAGAATGCCATCGACGACGATGATGATGCCGAACCTGAAGTTGGCCGCCTCCAGCGAATAGCCGCGGGCGCGCGAAAGAAATGTCGGCATCCACACCTGGATGCCGCCCAGGGCGAACGTCATCATGGCCATGCCAAGAGTCGAGGTCCAGAATGCCGGGTTGCGCGCGAGACCCAGCACGGTTGCGCGCTCCTGGGTTTCCTTCAGCAAATCGAATCGTCCGCGCTCCGGCTCCGGTAAAAAAAACACGGCGAGAGCCAAGAGAAATCCCGGGACCGCGGCGATGTAGAAAGGAAACCTCCATCCGTAGTGCGGGCTGAGATTCCCTCCTAAGAGATAACCGGCTGCAGTGCCGACGGGAATCGCGAGATAAAAAATGCCTAAGATTCTGCCGCGCTTCTCTTCGGGAAATAAGTCGGCGACAAACGTGGGAGCGATCGTCACGAAGGTCGCCTCACCAATTCCGACCAATGTGTGACGCACCAGCAGTTCGGTGTAAGTGTGCGTGACCGCAGTGAGCAGGGTGAGGGCGCTCCAGAAAATTGCTCCTCCGGCGATGATGCGCTTGCGCGAAAAGCGGTCGGCGAGCGGGCCCACGAACGGGGCCGCAATCATATAGAAAAGCAGAAATGCGCTGGTGAGATAGCCCACCTGGGCATTGCTCAGGCGAAATTCCGTTTGCACCAGCGGCTGCACCGCGAAGAGCACGGAGCGATCCACATAGTTCAGCAAATTTAGCGTGGTCAGCAGGACCAGCGCGGTGCGGGGATAGAGTTTATTTTGGGCCACAGGTCGAGTGAATATAGCATGGCATTCGCGCTCGTTCACGACCGCCGCGGCGTTGCAGATTGGCAGGGTCGGGGAGCGCGGATTGACAGCGCAAGTGGAGAAGGGGTCGGGCTTGGCTCGACCGGACAGCCGGGGGCGGCTGTGTCCCCACACAGCCGTTTCGGAGAGCTGCAAGAGAGCTGCGCCGCGCCGTTGACTTGCCTCAAGCCTCCTCCTATGATTGACCGCTCGCACTGACATCCCATTTCCTCCGAAGCTCGCATGATCGGCCAGACCATTTCGCACTATGTCATCGTGGACAAACTCGGTGGCGGCGGCATGGGCGTCGTTTACAAGGCCGAGGACAAGGAACTGGGCCGCTTCGTTGCCCTGAAATTCCTGCCCGACGCTTTGGCTCAGGATCCCCATGCGCTGGAGCGCTTTCGGCGCGAGGCGCGGGCGGCTTCGGCGCTGAACCATCCCAATATTTGCACCATCTACGAAATCGGCAAGGACGGCGATCAGACTTTTATCGCCATGGAATTTCTGGAAGGTTTGACCCTGAAGCACCGCATCGCCGGTCGCCCAATCGAACTGGAAACCCTTCTCTCGCTGGCGATTGAAATCGCGGAAGCTCTTGACGCCGCCCACGCCAAAGGCATCGTGCACCGCGATATCAAGCCCGCGAATATATTTGTGACCGCGCGCGGGCACGCCAAAGTGCTCGACTTTGGGCTGGCCAAGGTCTCGAGATCGATTTCTTCGAGCCAGATCGGATCCGAAAACACGCTGACCGCGACGGACGAGAACCTGACCAGCCCGGGCATGGCGGTCGGCACCGTAGCTTACATGTCGCCGGAGCAGGTGCGGGCCAAGGAACTCGACGCCCGCACCGATCTGTTTTCCTTCGGCGCGGTGCTCTACGAGATGGCCACCGGTTCGCTGCCCTTTCGCGGCGAGAGTTCGGGCGTCATCTTCAGCGCAATTCTGGAGCACGAGCCGGTGCCGCCGGCTCGCATCAATCCCGACCTGCCGGCAGAGTTGCAACGCATCATCAGCGGCGCGCTCGAAAAGGATTGCGATCTGCGTTACCAGAGTGCGGCCCAGATGCGCGCCGAACTGCAACGCCTGCGGCGGGACACGGATTCGCGACGCGCTGCCGCGGTGCTCGAGACCACGCCCGGCATTATGCCGGCGCCGGGCGCGCGCTCCCGTTCGAGAACTGAGGCGCCTCAACCGGCGAGCGCTGCCTTCGCAAGTGCAGCTCCGGCAGTTTCTGATTTGGCTCCCAAAACCTTCCCCTGGAAACTTTTGGCTGGGCTTGTGATTCTGGCTGGCCTGGTCGGAGCCGGATTTTATTTTCGCTCCCGCCAGACTCCCAAGCTCACCGACAAAGACACGATCGCGCTCGCGGACTTTACCAACACCACCGGCGATTCGGTTTTCGACGGCGCTCTGCGGCAGGCGCTTTCGGCGCAGTTGGAGCAGTCTCCATTCTTGAATCTGCTATCCGATGAGCGCATTGCGCAGACGCTCGCGCTGATGGCTCAGCCCAAAGAGACCCGGCTGACGCATGACCTGGCCCGCGAAGTCTGCCAGCGCACCGCGAGCGCGGCCGCGCTGAATGGCTCCATCGCGCAGGTGGGGACGCGGTACCTGCTTACGCTGAAAGCGGTCAACTGCTCGAACGGCGAAACCCTTGCCAGCACCACGGCGCAGGCCGATGATAAGAATCATGTGCTCGACGCCGTGGGTGAGATGGCCTCCGCCATGCGCGGCAAACTTGGCGAATCGCTGGCGTCGGTGCAGAAGTACGATGCTCCTCCGGAGAACGTGACCACACCGTCGCTCGAGGCGCTGCAGGCCTACAGTCTCGGATATAAAGCGCAAGTGGTAAAGAACGACTACGCCGCGGCCGTTACGTTTTTCCAGCGAGCGATCGATCTTGATCCGAATTTCGCCATGGCCTATGCCCGCATGGGCGCGAACTATTTCAATCTGAATCAGACGGTGCGGGCTTCGGAAAGCATTCGCAAAGCGTTTGAGTTGCGCGAGCGGGTGAGCGAGCGGGAGAAGTTTTATATCGCCTCGCACTACGGCCACTTCGTCACCGGCAATCTCGAAGAGGCGCGCAAAGCCTACGAGTTATGGGCGCAGACTTACCCGCGTGACCGCGGCCCGTCGAACAATCTGGCGGTGATCTACGACAATCTGGGCGATTACGCCGATACTTTGACACGGGCCCAGCAGACTTTGAAGATGAATCCGGGAAGCGGCATCAGCTACAGCAATTTGATCAGCGCCTACCTCAGCCTCAACCGCCTCGACGAAGCCCGCGCTACGGCGGAAGAGGCCAAGGCGCACAACGTCGATACCGATCTGAATCACGCCAAACTCTACCTCATCGACTTCCTGCAACATAACTCCGCGGGCATGGAGCAGGAGGCGGCCAAATTGATGGGCAAGGCGGGGTCGGAAGACGTGATGCTCTATTACCAGGCGGACACCGCCGCTTGTGCCGGTCGATTCGCCAAGGCCAAGGAGTCGTCGCAGCGTGCCGCCGAATCGGCGCGTCGCGCCGACGAAAAAGAAACCGCCGCCGGCTACCAGGCGGAAGCTGCGCTGCGGGCGGCGCTGGTGGGAGACATGCGGTTCGCCAAGGCTCAGGCTCAAGCCGCGCTCGCGCTCTCCGAGGGCGGGGACGTGAAGGCCATGTCGGCGATTGCGCTCGGACTGGCCGGCGATTCCGCTACCGCGATGCGCCTCGCCGACGATCTCAACAAACGCCTGCCCGAAGACACCATCGTGCAGTTCGATTACCTGCCCATGATTCGCGCCGCGGTCGCGCTGCATAACGGGGACGCCGAACGCGCCATCGCCGCGCTGGCGCCGGCCGCCACCTACGAATTAGGCGCGGCCTCGCAGAATCTGAATTTCGTTCTTTATCCCGTCTACCTGCGGGGTGAGGCAGATCTGGCGGCGAAGCAAGGCTCGGCGGCCGCGGCCGAGTTTCAAAAGATTCTCGATCATCCCGGCGTGGTGTTGAACGAACCGATCAGCTCGTTGGCTCACCTCGGGCTGGGCCGAGCTTACACTTTGGCCGGCGAAACCGCGAAGGCGCGCGCGGGCTATCAGGATTTTCTCGCGCTTTGGAAAGATGCCGACCCGGGCATTCCGCTGCTGCAACAAGCCAAGGCAGAATACGCGCGGCTGCAGTAATCGAAGACCGTCTAGTCCAAGGCCAGCATCCGAGTTGATGACTTCGGTCGTCATCGTAGAGGGCTACTTTGATTTTGAGACCCTCTGATAACTTAGGTAAGACCCCACGGCTAGTAAGGCATATGCCGGAATGCGGATCCGAAGTATTTTCTTGGGAAGGCCATGCGCTACCGCGTAATAAGAACTCGCCAGAATTAGAACCAAAAAGGCAGCGGCTTGGTATAGCGCCCACCATCGCCCAAGGGATTGCATAGGCTACCGCTCTTTCCGCCCTCCGTCCTCGTAGGCTTCCCAGAGAGCTACCTAGTCTGTCTCGGTGCACGTAAGCGCTCTCGCACGCACCAAGTATGCCCTGTTCGCCAGCCCTCTCAAAATGAAGGTAGCCCATTACCGTCGTCGGAAAACCCACGATCAGAGTGAGCATTTGTCCTATGCTGTCCCAGTGCTTTCAGAAGAAGAAAAACAGTGGATTAACCAACGGTTAGAGAACCTGGAAACGACTTGGCTAACCGAGTGTCACAAATGGGCGTCCCCAGTCGAATCGCGCCAGCGAAGCCACGCCGCAGTCCCGCGCGCCCGGGACTCCGAAGTTGAATCTCTCTGAGACCGGCTGAAGGCCGTTGATCGTCTCCCATTGACCCTACCTTTTATCCCGCGGCCAGCGCGCCACCACGGTCGTAGAAATTCCGCCACGCGGACGAAAATCTCCTTTGACTTCTGCCCATATGGGCTTGGCCAACGCACTACATCTTCCAGAACCCGGTTGACCACGTTCTCCTGGAAGATGCCCAGGTTGCGATAGGACTGCAGATATTCTTTGTACGACTTCAGCTCGAGGCACAGCTTGTTGGGCTGGTAGCGCAGCGTGATCACGCCGAAGTCGGGCAAGCCGGTCTTGGGGCATACGGACGTGAACTCGGGATCGTCGATCATAATCTCGTATCCCGGATATTGATTGGGCCAGGTTTCGATCTCAGGAAACTCGGCATCCAGCCCGGCGGCGGCGTGCTGGGGCGTGTAACGGCGCGGTTTTGGCATGGGAGTATTGTAATGGCTGTCGTGATGGTTTCTTGTTCATGAAAAAGCCGGTCCTGAGAGTCATTGACATGCTGCGGGACTCATTTGATGGCTGGAGCCGGGTCGCGCGCAAACGCTAGTCCGGAACGCCGACGAGCTGATCGGGATGATGCGCAGTCTGTCTCACCCCGCGATCTGGATGCGGCAGGAGTTCGAACCCAAATTGAGCGATGCGTTTCCCGAGATGAGAGACAAAGGCATTCGCGTTGCGATCAAAGGCACACCGGGGTGCGAAATCCTTCCCGAGCTGGCTAAGAGTTCGTCGGATTTGGTCGTGATCAAAACACGCTACAGTGCGTTTTACAATGTTAAGCTTGACGAGATACTCGCTGACCTCGTGCCCGATGGGGTAGTCCTCGCAGGGGTCAACACGCACGCTTTGTATTCGCACTACCGCGGTTGATGCCTGGCAGAGGGATTGGCCGTTAATCCTGGTCTGCCAACTGTGTCGACTCTCGTGATCAAGAGCACCATGCAATCTCACTCCGCTAGATGAAAGACAGAATTGCAAGCATCATCGGCGATGAAGAGATTAGAACAGTCTTAGGCCTGCCGGAGTGAGCAGCGCCGCGCGCCAGAGCGCTCAGTTGATGGGTGGGCAGCCTGGGCTTAAAGCCAAGCATCCACCGGCCTTCTACGGCATCTAACTGAGCATCGGCTTGGGAAAGAGGGCGTTCTTCCGCGACCGCGCAAGTGATAAATTAATGCGTGCAGTGTTACCCGCCGATTCAAGAAAAGAAAAAGGGTTGGCAGCCACCAACAATACGAACGGCCGGTCGCCCAATGGAAACGGGAATGGCCGTCCCGCTTTGGGCCGGGGTCGTACCTGGCTGGCCCTGGGTGTGCTCGCGTCTCTTGCGGTAATTCCGGTTTTCACGCGCCCCGGACCTTTGCGGGTACGCGCCACCACTTTGGAGCGTGGTCCGATTCGCAGCTTGATTTCCACCAATGGCAAGGTTGAGCCGATTCAGAATTTCGAGGCGCACTCTCCGGTTGCGACCACGGTGAAGCGCCTGCTGGTGAAAGAAGGCGATCGCGTTCGCAGCGGGCAATTACTGTTGCAGTTGGATGACGCCGACTTACGCAGCCAGGCGGCGCGTGCTCAGGCGCAAATCAAACGAGCGCAGGCCGATGAATCGGATTTGAGTACGGGCGGCACGCAGGAAGAACTGCTTACCCTTGATTCCGAACTGATTAAAGCGCGCAACGCGCGCGACACCGCGCAGCGCAATCTCGACGCCCTGCACCGGTTGCAACAGGAGGGCGCGGCTTCCGCAGGTGAAGTGAAGCAAGCGGAGGATACTTTGCAGCGCGCGCAAGCCGACGCAAGTTTGCTGGAGCAAAAGAAAAAAGATCGCTACTCACAGCCTGAGGCCGCAAGGGTGAGCGCGCAGGGCGCCGAGGCGCAGGCCTCCTACGATGCTGCCGAAGATGCGCTGCAAAAGTCCAGCGTGCGCGCGCCCTTCGATGGCATCGTTTACGCGCTACCTGTAAAGCAAGGAGCTTACGTGCAAACGGGGGATCTACTTTTGCAGGAAGGCGATCTTTCCCGCATGCTGGTGCGGACTTTCGTCGACGAACCTGATATCGGCCGCCTCGCTACCGGGCAGAAAATCGAAGTCACGTGGGACGCGATCCCTAGCCGCATTTGGAATGGAACGGTGAGCACGGTGCCCTCGACCGTGAAGCTGCGCGGCGCGCGCAATGTGGGCGAGGTGACCTGCACGGTCGATAACCACGATCTGCGCCTGCTGCCGAACGTCAACGTCGGAGTCACCGTGGTCACGGCGGAACATGGCAGCGCGCTGACTCTGCCGCGCGAAGCGGTCCGTATGGACGATACCAAGCCTTATGTTTATCAGGTGGTAGACGGCCAACTGCGGCGCCGTGAAGTGGAAGTCTCGTTGCAAAATCTTACGCAAGTTGAGATCACGGCCGGGCTTCCGGAGAACGCAGTGGTGGCTCTATCCTCAATCGACACCAAGCCGTTGACCGACGGCGCCCGAGTCAAAGTAGTTCGCTAACCTTATGAAACGCATTTTTACAGTTTCGCTTTTTTTTAGCTACTGTCTTTTTCTTGCGGCATCTTTTCTTGCGGCCTCCTCATTGCCGAGGGCAGAAACGCCGCAGAACCTGCTCGACGCCGGGCGTCCCGCTAAAGCGGTCCAGACCTTGGAGCGGCAGATCGAAGCGACTCCCACGGCCGAGGCCTACAACCTGCTCTGCCGGGCTCAATTCGAACTCGACGCATGGGACGCGGGCATTCCAGCCTGCGAAAAAGCCACGTCCATGGCTCCGCACAACGCCCTGTATCACCTTTGGCTCGGACGGATCTACGGTGAGAAAGCGGCGCGCACCGCCTTCTTCAGCGCCGCCGGATTGGCCAAGAAAGTTCGGGCCGAATTCGAGCGCGCCGTGCAGTTCGCTCCCGACGACTGGCACGCTCGCACGGATCTGGCCGAGTTTTACGTGGAAGCCCCGGGCATAGTGGGGGGCGGGAAAGATAAAGCGCGCGCGGAAGCGGAAATGATCGCGCCTCTGAATCCGGCGATGGCGCACTGGGTGAGCGCGCGGCTGGCGGAGAAAAACAAAGATAACGCCACAGCCGAGCGGGAATATCGCGCCGCCATCGAAGCCAGCGATGGCGGTGCGCGGGCTTGGTTGAACCTCGCCGGCTTCTATCGCCACACCGGGCGTATCGATGATATGGAGGCCGCGCTGCGTACCATGGAGACGCGTCCCCTGGATAGTCCGGCGGCGCTGGTCGATGGCGCTCGAATGTTGCTGCGCAGCGGCCGCGATAATGCCATGGCCGTTCGGCTGTTGCGCCGCTATATCGCTTCCTCCACGACCGTGGAAGAGGCTCCCGTATTTAAAGCTCACTGCCTGCTCGGCGAGGCTCTGGAAAAACAAGGGAACCGCGCCGCCGCCGCCGATGAATATCGCGCCGCGCTGGAGATGGCGGGAAATTTCGGCGCGGCCCAGGATGGACTGAAGCGCGTCACTCGCTAGCTAAAAATTTTACCGGGTTTCGTAGTACCTGCCATTGACTTCGCTGCCCATCACACCGAAGTCCGTCTTTGGAGTTTCCAAGGGATCCGTCTTAAAAGTGAAATCGATCGAAGGCACACGAATCGTGGCCTCAGGCTGCGCATTGGCTTTGAAGCCTCGAAGCGATACTGCTGCGACGGATTTTCATCCCCGGCTCATCCGTGCCCGGAAAGATCAGCTTGAAATCCATGAACGCCGGCGTGGACTCGGCATCCATTGCAGGCACCTAGGCTGATCAACGCTGGGCCGATTGGTCATTTCGAGCGTGGCCGTTTTCCCACTTGCGCCCAATAAAGACCTTCGGGCGAGATAGGAGGATGGAAGTCGTGTATCTGGTTGGCAGGGACCGCCGGTCCCTGAAACACCCGTAAGTCAGGTGTGCGAATGGATGGCCGGGTGCGCCTGGCGAGCGGCCCAGTATTCGCCCGCCATGTAGCTGAAATCGGTGGTCGGCGTGCCCAAGCTAGGTGGTTGCCTTTCTTGTCCGTTCCCATGCCATGCAATCCGTTACAGCGCGCCAGCTTTCCTTTGAAATGATAAATGTTCGACAGTTCGACGTTGGCCATCGGACTCTGATTGTGATTGCCGTTGTTATCGAGCCAGGGAATGGGATATGGGCAGGTCCCGCCGTTTGCGGGGGCGTGCTTCTGCGGGACCGGCGGCGAACACTGCTGCGGCCCAGATTCACCGCGAAGGAG
>Ga0187887_10004162_pt1 | contig 10937 bp, 10 predicted proteins | sample June2016WEW_7_10_FD_132977 | JGI IMG/M metagenome (GOLD analysis project Ga0187887, IMG submission 132977) | Peatland microbial communities from SPRUCE experiment site at the Marcell Experimental Forest, Minnesota, USA - June2016WEW_7_10 | ecosystem: Environmental > Terrestrial > Soil >... | reverse complement strand
CGGTGGGAGCGAGGGTCTGAAGGATGATGGCGAGCGCGATTGCGGCGAGAGCAAGGATCACATAGGCGACGTTGCGCTGGCGCAGGCGGGTGAGGCGGAGGACAAGCACGAAGGCGAAGGCGTAGGCGGCCATCAGGGGATGGAAGGCCGCAGCGAGGATGAGACAGAGGGCGGAGTTGAGGAGCGGGCGCAGGCTGGGACGGTCGTCGAGTGCGAAGGCTACGGCTAGCAGGGAGAGGGGTGTGGAGAGGCTACGCACGGTGACGTAGGGGTCCATGAGGAGCAATGAGGTGCCTGCGATGGGAAGCGTCCAGAAGGCGGCCAGCAGACAGAGGCCGGCGAATTGCGCGGCTTCGCTGGAGATGGTGCGTTGCAGGATGCGATGAGCGGCGTAGAAGGTGAGCCAGAGGCTGAAGAGATTGGTGAGCAACAACACCCAGGCGAGCGAGAGGTGGGTGAGGTGAACCAAGGCGGCGAGGACGGGGGCGAAGACAGAGAAGTGGAGATGCTCGCTGACGAAGACGGTGTAGTGAGGAAAAAGCGCGGGGTTGAGGGTGAGTTGCACGCCTGCGACGTAAAGTCCGCCGTCCTCGGCCAGCGGGTGGTAGCCATTCAGGAGAAGTGTGGCGAGGGCAAACAGGATGAGCAGGGAAACCCAGGTAGATCGGTGCCACGGTTTGTTTTGTAGAGAGGAGGATGTGGGGAAACGCTTTGCAGCGGAATGCATCCGAATAGTTTAGACGGCTGTGGACGATACAATAAACATCTAATCGAGGAACAAGAGTACCCGCAAGGAACAAGAGCGAATCAATGAATTTCTGGATGACTGGCGCGTCCCCGAGGCAGGGTCTGTGACGCGCGAAAACCGTATGAGCCTGCTGAAGACCCTTCCGGGGTTGTTGATCAGCGCATTCTTCCTGTGGTGGACATTCCGCGGATTTAGACTTGCGACGCTGGAGAGCATTCGCCTGGTTGCGCCAGTATGGATTGTCGGGTTGCTGGCAGGAACGTGTGCAAGCTACTGGCTGAGGTCCTATCGCTGGTGGATCATGATGCGCAGCGCGGGTTCGCGGTTGAGAACGTGCTTTCGCGTGCTGATTACGTCGCTGGCCGCGAATAATATTCTGCCGCTGCGCATCGGCGATGTGATGCGAATTTTTACGTATGCGCCGGACCTGAACGCGTCGCCGTCGGTAATTTTGAGCACGGTGATTTTGGAGAAGCTGTTCGACATCTTCGCGCTGGTGGTGTTGCTGGTGGTTACAGTACACACGGGCAGGGGACTGCCTCCAAAGACGCGCGTGCTGGTGAAGACGTTGCTGGTGCTCTCGGGGGGCGGGCTGATGGTGATGGTGATTGGCGCACGCGCGCTGGTGAAGCCGATCCAGGCGCTGTTTGCGAAGCTCCCTGCCAAGTTGGGAAAGATTGAGCACTGGTTGTTGCTGGCGCTCGATGCGATCCGGCAGATTGGCATCCTGCGCATGGTGTGGCTGTTGTGCTTGAGCATGGTGATCTGGTTGTCCGAGAGCGTACTGTATCTGTCGGCGATGCGGATGATCGGGTTGCAGACCGCTGCGGGTGCGCCGCTGGATTGGGGAGCGCCGATGCAGACCGTGGCCCTGGCGAATTTTGCCTTCCTGGTGCCGAGTGCTCCGGGCGGTATCGGACCATTTGAGTGGGCGTGCCAGAATGCGCTGAAGCTTCACCGTGTTTCGTCCTCGTCGGCAGGGCTGTTTGGATTGCTGATTCATCTGTGGCTACTGGTCTCGATTACAGGCGTCGGCGGGGCGATGTTCCTTGTGCACCGGCTGCATCGGGCGCGTCGGGAGCCGCTGTTGAAAGAGATTGAGACGCTGCCGGCGAAGCTTCCGTAAAGCAGGGAACAGGGATTAGGGAACAGGGATTAGGAAAAGGCGAGTATGTATAGGACATTGCAATTGCAGTTGCAGGCACGGATAGAGGCGCTGTTGAAGGAGCGCTACGAGATTGCGCTGGCGAATCTTGCGGTGGAGCTGCCGCCGAAGATTGAGTTTGGCGAGATGGCGCTGCCGGTCGCGTTTGAATTGGCGAAGCGGCTGAAGAAGGCTCCGCGGGCGATTGCGCAGGAGCTGCAGGCGGAGCTGGCCGAGACTCCCGGCGTGGCGGCCGTGGAGATTGCCGGGGCGGGTTATCTGAATGTGAAGCTGGATCGCGCCGCGATGGTGAAGCGCATGGCTGCGGATGAACATGCAGAGGTTGGCGGCGGTGGGTTTCGGCTGGTTGAGCATACCAGCATCAATCCCAACAAGGCTGCGCATGTGGGGCATCTGCGGAACGCGATCCTTGGCGACAGCTTTGCGCGGATGTTGAAGAAGGATGAGTACAAGGCTGGTTGGGATATCGGTGTGCAGAACTACATCGACAACACCGGCGTGCAGGTGGCCGATATTGTGGTCGCGATGACGGAGCTGCAGGGGATGTCGCTGGCGGATGTGCGCGCTTGGATGGCGGAATTGGAGCGCACAAACATTCGGTTGGATTATGCATGCTGGGACCTGTATGCGGAAGTGTCGCAGTGGTATGAGGCCGATGCGCCGCGGGTGGGTGAGCGCAGGCAGGTTCGATTGGATACGCTGCACGCGATTGAGGCTGGCGGGAATGAGAAGGCGGAGATTGCGGAGCTGATTGCGACGAGGGTGTTGCGGCGGCATTTGGAGACGATGGAGCGGTTGGGCATCGAGTATGACTTTCTGCCGCGCGAGAGTGAGATTCTGTACCTTCACTTCTGGGAGACGGCGCGGGCGCTGATGGTGGAGCGCGGTGTGTTGTATCTCGAGACCGAGGGGAAGAACAAGGGTTGCTGGGTGATGCGGCGAGCGATCTCGGCGGCTGCTGGTGTGGAGCTGTCGGAGAGCGGTCCGGACGAGGACGCGAAGATCATCGTGCGGTCGAATGGGACCGTTACGTATGTTGGCAAGGACATTGCGTATCACCTTTGGAAGTATGGGCTGCTGGGGAAAGACTTTGGGTATGCGAAGTTTCGTGAGTATGCGTCGCATACTTGCTGGATTTCTACGACGCATGGCGAAGATCCGCATCCCAGTTTCGGACATGCGGATGCGATTTATAACGTGATTGACTCGCGGCAGGATGATCCGCAGACGCAGGTGAAGGAGTCGTTGCGGGCGCTGGGATATGTGGATGAGAGCGATCGGTATACGCATTTGAATTATGCGTTTGTTGGCCTCACTGCGCGCACAGCCGAAGATCTTGGGTATGTGCTGAGCGAGGAAGAGAAGGCCAAGAATTTTATCGAAGTGAGCGGGCGCAAGGGCTTTGGAGTGAAGGCCGATGACCTGATCGATCGCATGATTGCTGCGGCGCGGGCGGAAGTGGAAGCGCGGCATCCGGAGCTCGAGGAGCGAGAGCGCGCGGAGATTGCCGAGGCGATTGGCGTGGGCGCGCTGCGGTTTTTCCTACTGCGGTTTACGCGCAATACGGTGATCGCGTTCGACTACCAGGATGCGCTGGCGTTCGATGGAGAGACCGGGCCGTATGCGCAGTATGCTGCGGTGCGGGCGGCGAATATTTTTCGTAAGGCCGGTGTGAGCGAAGAGGCCGCGCTGGCGGCTGTCGCTGATCTGGATTTGGCAGAGATGCTCGTCGGTGATGAAGGGACGAGTGTTTGGGAGGTCTGGCTGACTGCTTCGCGGCTGTCGCTGGTGCTGGAGCAGGCGATTGCTGCGGCGGAGCCGGCGATGCTGGCTCGGTATGCGTTTGCGCTGGCGCAGCAGTTCAATAATTTTTATCACCGGCATCACATTTTGACCGAGACGGATGAGGCTCGGAAGATGCTGCTGCTGGCGACGGCGGCGGTGGCTCGGCGGGAGTTGGTAAGGGTGCTGGGGTGGCTGGGGATTGCGGTGCCGAGCGCGATGTAGCGGCCTGGAGGGGGAAGGTACCCCCCTCCCCCTCCCACCTTAGGGGGCGTTTTTGCCTCTAAGCGACTCAATCGAGGTAGGTTCGATGTGAACATACCCCCCCGGTGCAGGAGGGGTTTCTTGAGGTAACCTGCTGCATTCAAACCGCTTAGGGGGTGAGATACCCCCCTCGTTTTTGGCGGGTTTTCTGCGCAAGGTATTCATGGGATTGGGGTTAAGGGGCAACGTGCCCGCCGCTTATGTAGGAAAGGGCAGTGTAAACGTTTGCATCCAGGGGACTTGCGGGTCAAGGTGGCCCTGCGAGGAAGGCTGGTTGCGGTGGACTTTGGGAGCATGGGGGCGGGCGGGCGGTTGGGGTGGTGGAAGTAGCAGAAGGCTTCGCCGCGGAGGGAGGGGGAGCCGCAGCGGTGGTCGTCGGGGAAGGTGTGGTGGCAGGTGGGGGCGGGAATGGTTTTCATGGGTGGGGGCTCTCCCCGGGGTACTTTTGGACGTAAGGGGTTGAGGGGAATCGGCCGGGTTTGGCCGATTCCGCGGTTAAATGCGAAAGCCCGGGTCCTGCGCGGACGGCGAGAGGCTTCGCGTGGCTGTCCGTTGCAAGGGGTACCGGGCTGTGGATGGATTTGGGTCTACTTCTATTGTAGCGAGTTGGGTGGGGTAACTATGCCAAGTTTTGGAAGATTTAATCGCCAGTGTTTATGCGGGTTTTGGAGGTTTTGGGGGGTTGTGGGGGCTTGACAGGTTTTGGCGGCGGGGCCGGCGTCGGATTGGCGGCGGCGTAAGATACCGGAAGGAGGGCGGCTATGGGCGGGATTCAGTTTGTTGTGGATGAGAAGGGGCGAAAGACGGCGGCGGTGATCGACCTGAAGGTGCACAAAGCGCTTTGGGAAGACATCGCGGACGTGCTGGTTTCGCGGGCGCGGAGCCGGGAGAAGGGTGTGCCGCTGGCGAAGGTGAAGGCTGGGTTGGTGGCGAGCGGGAAACTGCGTGGGTAGGTACTCGGTTGAGCTGAAACCGAGTGCTCGGAAAGAGCTGGAGCGGCTGCCTGGTAAGGTGATTGAGCGAATATTTCCGCGGCTGGAGGCGCTTGAGGTTGAGCCGCGCCCACCAGGGTGCAAGAAGCTCAAGGGTGGGCGGGATGAGTGGCGGATTCGCGTGGGAGATTATCGGGTGGTGTACACAATCGATGATGTGAAGCTGCGGGTGAGCGTGACGCGGGTGCGGCATCGGGGCGACGTGTACGAGGGGTAGGTCCTACGCGGACGGCGAGGGGCTTCGCGTGGCTGTCGCTGGCGGGGTGGGCGGGGGCGAGGAAGGCAGGTTAGTCGTTTCGCCTGCGGCTTCACTCCGGCCTGCGGCAGCGAGGAAAAGAGCTTTTTGTCGGGTTGGCACCTGGGCCTTCGGCCCAGGCTGGTATGTGTCGGGCCTTCAGCCCTTGGATTCGTGGCGCGGAGTACCTGGGCCTTCGGCCCAGGCTGTGATGGGGGCGGGCCTTTGGCCCTTGGGGCGGTGGTTATCGGGGGAATGTTTGATTTGGGGAGATCGGAGATTTGCGTGCCGCGCGTGATGAAGAAATTGTCGCGAAGGGGACACCCGTTATCCCACCCATGACGATGAGACCGTCATGAATGGGGCACCCGGCCTTCGGCCCTTGGGACGGCGGTTATCGTGGGAATGTTTGATTTGGGGAGATCGGAGATTTGCGTGCCGCGCGTGACGAAGAAATTGTCACGAAGGGGGCACCCGTTATCCCACCCATGACGATGAGACCGTCATGAATGGGGCACCGAGATTCGGCGCGGACGGCGGGGTCCGGCGCGGACGGCGAGAGTTGGATTGGTGGGGACACTCAGTCCTCGGTGGCGAGGAAACGGAGGGGCAGGTCCTTGGCTTTGCTGATGCCGATGCGGGGGGTGGCTTGGATTGAGGTTGGGCGGAAGCCGTCGTCGAGGACGCGTAGGGGCGATTTGGTGCGGGTTACGTCGAGGCCGTTCTCCGCGAGGGTGATGCCCAGGGCCTGGCAGAGACGACCTGGTCCGGAGCAGAGGAGCTTTGGGTTGGCGGGAGTTGGGAGGCCGCGGAGGCGGGCCATGGTTTCCAGGCCGGCGATCGGTTGGAGGGCGCGGATGAGGACGCCGCCGGGGTTGCCTTCCGGCTCGCAGGAGAAGTTCAGACAGTAGTGCATGCCGTAGATGAAGTAGACGTACGAGAAGCCGGGCGGGCCGAAGAGCACCGCGTTGCGCGCTGTCTTGCCGATGAAGCTGTGGGAGGCTGGGTCGGCGAGGCCGAGGTAGGCTTCGATTTCGGTGATGCGCCCGGTGAGGCGCTCGCCGTTGAGGTCGCGGGTGATGAGCTTGCCTAGGAGGTTGCGCGCGACGACCTCGGGCGAGTCGAGATAGAAGCTGCGCGGCAATAGCTTGGGTCGCGGGGTCATGACTGTTTGAGTTGGTCTTCGATGGAGCGGGTGCGAGGAGTTTGGACGTCGCCGGTGTGCTGGGTGGTGACGGTTTCGATAAGGACGATCCAGCATTCGTGTTCGGCGATGGGGTTGTGGAGGGTGCCGCGCGGGATCACGCAGAAGTCGCCGGGGGAGAGGTCGACGTCGGGTTGGCCTTCGATCTGGATACGCATGCTGCCTTTGAGGACCTGGAAGAACTCGTCCTCGTGATCGTGTTTGTGCCAGACGAATTCGCCCTGGAGTTTGGCGACTTTTACGTATTGGTCGTTGACCTTGCCGATGACTTTAGGAGACCAGAGGTCGGTGAGGGCGGCGCAGGTTTGGAGGAGATTGATGGAGGCGATCATGGAGTCCTACGCAGACGGCGAGAGTTAAGACGCCGAGGGTTGAATTGCGGTGAGGGTGGGAAGGATTTCGGTGGCGGGGCCGAGGAGGATTTCGTCGAAGGCTTCGGCGTTGAGCGGGGCTTCGGGGCCGGTGTAGATTGTGCGGATGCGGCGTTGGTTGGCGATGTGAACGAGGCCTGCGGCTGGGTAGACCGAGCCGGAGGTGCCGACGACGAGGAGGGCTGTGGCGCGAGCTAGTTCGGCATAAATTTCTTCCAGGGCTAAGGGGATTTCGCCGAACCAGACGATGTGGGGGCGGATGGGTTGGCCGCAGACTTTGCAGGTGGGGAGGGTGGATTCGTGGAGGGCGTAATCAGGGAAGGGATGGTTGCAGCGGGTGCAGCGGGATTCGAAGAGCTGGCCGTGCATGTGGTGGAGGTGGTGGGAGCCGGCGCGCTCGTGGAGGTCGTCTACGTTTTGGGTGCAGAGGTAGAAGCGGCCGGGCATCTGGCGCTCGAGGTCGGCGAGGGCGAGGTGGCCGGCGTTGGGCTGGGCGGCGAGGGCGTCGCGGCGGCGCATGGAGTAGAAGCGCCAGACCAGGGATGGGTCGGCGTGCCAGGCGTCGGGGGTGGCGACTTCCTCGACACGATGGCCGTTCCAGAGGCCACCGGAACCGCGGAAGGTGGCGAGGCCGCTCTCTGCGGAGATGCCGGCTCCGGTGAGGACGAAGAGGCGGTCTTGAGCTGAGAAAGGCATGACACTAGTTTAGGCGGACTCCCTTGTGGCGCGAAGTTGGTGGCTGTGATGTTGTGGCTTTCTGCAGCATTCGCACCCCACCCATCCGCAAGTGCGCGTATGAATGGGGCACCCGGCATGACGCTCGTGTTGGCGGAGGGCGCGGAGGAGGGGGATGCGCGCGGTGCAGCATGAGACAAGCCGGTGAGGGCTGTGGCTCGTCTCATGCTGACTTGTTTAGTGCTGGGGAGGGGTTGCGGCGGGAGGTGCGGCTTGCGGGTGATCGTCGTCGGGTGTTGGCACGAAGGCGGGAGGTTTTGCGTTGCCGCGGTGGCAGGTGCCGCAACTGACTTGCTGGGCGGGTGGCGGGGTCGTGAGCTGGGCGAGGAAGTGCTGGTTGATGTCCTCGCTCATGCGCATCATGACGCGGGCGCGATCCTTCATGGGGTTGGCGTCGGAGGCGAAGTCGAGGTGGCCGGTGGTGGGGCTCGGTGTGGGGTTCTTGACGTGGCAATACTCACACTCGACGCCGAGTTGGTCTTCGAACTTGTGCATGATGTCGACCACCTGGTCGCCGGTGAAGTCCTTGGGGAGGACCTGGAGGTTGGTGGGCTTGGGGCGGGGACGGTGGGGGCGGGATTGAGGGGGCGTGGGCGCGGCGGCGGCGGGCGCGGACGCTTGCGCGTGGAGGACGGGCGCGATGGCTAAGGTGAAGAGGGTAGCAACGGAGGCGAGGAGAGAGCGCCGGAGGTGTTGAGACATCCTTGGGGGTCCTTTGGTGGAGAGGATGGAGGTGACTTTGCTGCTCGTATCTGGTTTGGGTTTGAGACGCGGTGAGACGATGAGCTTCCTGTATATCACGGGAGGCGGAGCATACCCGCGGGGCTAAAGCCCCTTTTCTTTTGCGGCCGATGAGACCCGAGGCTGAAGCCTTGGGGTACCTGGAAGCTGGAAGCAGGTCCTTCGCTGCGCTCAGGATGACAATTCAATTGTGGTGGGACAACTTGCGCACGAAGGATCATTCAGGTTGGAGTTTATTTTGCGTAGCTGCGGACCCATTCGGTGATGGTGCGGATGGCTATGCCGCTGGGGCCTTTGGATTGCCAGGGCTTGGGGTCGTCGAGCCAGGTGGTGGAGGCTATGTCGAGGTGGATCCAGGGGGTGTCGCCTACGAATTCTTTCAGGAACATGGCGGCGGTGGTGGCCCCGCCGTAGCGGCTGCCGGTGCTGTTGAGGATGTCGGCGATCTGGGATTTGATTTGGTCGCGGTAGTCGTCGGTGGCGGGGAGGCGCCAGAATTTTTCGCCGGTGATGGCCAGGGCGTCGTAGAAGTGTTGGGTGGTTTCGTCATTGTTGCTGAAGAGGCCGGCGTTGATCTGGCCGAGCGCGGTGCCGATGGCGCCCGTGAGGGTGGCGGCGTTGATGAGGTGGGTGGCGCCGAGGGTTTGGGCGTAGTGGAGGCCGTCGGCCAGGACGAGGCGGCCTTCGGCGTCGGTGTTCATGATCTCGATGGTCTTGCCGGACATGGCGGTGACGACGTCGCCGGGTTTGAAGGCGTGGCCGTCGGGCATGTTTTCGCAGGAGCAGACTACGCAGAGGACGCGGACGTTGGGCTTCAACTGCGCAATCGCTCGCATGGCCGCGATCATGCTGGCGGCGCCTGCCATGTCGTACTTCATCTTGTCCATGTCGGCGGCGGGCTTGATGGAGATGCCGCCGGTGTCGAAGGTGATGCCCTTGCCGACCAGGCCTAGCACGGGTCCGTCCGGGAGGGGATTGGCCGGTTCGTAGCGGAGGACGATCAGGGCGGGGGGTTGGGGAGAGCCTTGGGTTACGGACGCGAAGGCGCCCATTTTGAGTTCGAGGATTTTTTCGAGGGAGTGGACTTCGCAGGCTAGGTTGAATTCGGCGGCCATGGCGGCGGTGCGCTTGCCTAGTTCGGTGGGGGTGAGGATGTTGCCGGGCTCGTTGATGAGGGTGCGGGCGAAGTTCTGGCTCTCGGCTAAGATGACGCCTTCGTTGAAGGCGGTTTGGAGGGCGGGGGTGACGGCTTCGGGGGTTAGGACGGTGAGGCTTTGGATGCTTAGGTCTTTGCGGTCGGCGCGGTAGAAGTCGATGTCGAAGTCGGCGAGGATACTCCCTTCGGCTATGGCCCGGATGGAGGGGGCGGCGGGGAGGGATGGGTGTTCGGGGAGGGTGAGGGCCAGGGTGCGGAGGGTGCGGGGGCGGGCGAAACGGATCGCTACGCCGGCGGCCTTGCGGAGCTCGTGGGGGGTGAGGTTCCACCCCAGCGGACCAGGAACGCCCTCCGGGGACCCCGGCTTTTCTGCCTTGCCGAGGCCGATGAGGAGGAGGCGCTGGGCCTGGATGCCTGCAGGGGAGGGGAGGAGGAAGGTTTCGCCGAGGGTGGCTTTGAAGTCGGTGGAGGTTAGCCAGGGGGTCGCGGCGGTCTGGATCGCGGCGTTGGTGGTGAGGAGGGTGGGCGAGGCGGGGGCGTCTTTGGTGGTCGCGGTGTCGGCGGCGAAGACGATGAGGAGCGGGGTGGCGACGTCGGCGGCGGACTGGTGGAGCAGAGTGGTGGTCACATTGTCTATGGTAGCGCGGTCCTTCGCGTCCGGCGGGAGGCGGCGCGTGGGGCGCTGGGCGTGGTGGCGTGCGGAAGAAGGCAATTTGGTCGTTTCGCCTGCGGCTTCACTCCGGCCTTCGGCAGAGCGGTAGGGCCTTCGGCCCGGCTGTTTATGGCACGGCTGAAGCCGTGCCCCTTCGATGGTGTTGCGCGAACGGCGAGCCGTCGTGGAGTTGGCGTGGAGAGCGGGCGGTCGAACTTCGGTCGACGCCCGCGGCAACGGAAACGTTAGAAGCAGATTCCCGGAGGGACAGAGAGATGCAAGGGCAGGAACGGGAGACAGCAGGTTCGCTCCCCTTCGGCTCCGCTCAGGGTCTGAATGACAATTTCTTTCAGAAATTGTCGAAGAAGGGCCGGGGCAAGGGCAAGTACGGGGGTCCTTTCCCTTCGGCAAGCTCAGGGTCAGGATGACGGCGAAAAACGGGTGACGGCAAAGTCAGAGGCAAGGGCGAGGGCAGAAGCAGAGGCAAATGCAGAAGCAGATTCCCGGAGGGAATGACAGACAGAAAGGCAAGGGCAGGAACGGGAGACAGCAGGTTCGCTCCCCTTCGGCTCCGCTCAGGGTCGGAATGACAATTTCTTTTAGAAATTGTCGAAGAAGGGCCGGGACACGAGCGAATACGGGGGTCCTTCGCTGCGCTCAGGATGACGACGAAAAGCAGGCAACGGCGACGGCAGAGGCAAGGGCAAGGGCAGAGGCAGAGGCAGACGCAAATGCAGAAGCAAGGGCGAGGGCAGAAGGAGAGGCAAATGCAGAAGCAGATTCCCGGAGGGAATGATAGGCCGAAAGGTAAGGGCAGGAACGGGAGACAGCAGGTTCGCTCCCCTTCGGCTCCGCTCAGGGTCGGAATGACAATTTCTTTTAGAAATTGTCG
>Ga0187887_10004159_pt1 | contig 10942 bp, 6 predicted proteins | sample June2016WEW_7_10_FD_132977 | JGI IMG/M metagenome (GOLD analysis project Ga0187887, IMG submission 132977) | Peatland microbial communities from SPRUCE experiment site at the Marcell Experimental Forest, Minnesota, USA - June2016WEW_7_10 | ecosystem: Environmental > Terrestrial > Soil > Wetlands... | reverse complement strand
TCCATAGCGCTCTTTTCCCAGCCGCGCGCGCAGCACGTCATCATTCTGGTAGGTGAGCGGACCAAATTCGCCAATCCGCAGCGGAACCCGCCGCGCCTCGGGATCACCTGCCCAGGGCGCTGCTGCAGTCACCGCTTTGTTTGTTGCAGTCTTGTGCGGTATAGCCCTGGGTGATGGCAGGGCTTCGCCCCGCGCAGCCAGAGCAGAGCCCGGTTCCTCCGAATCCAGCCAATTCTCGAACGCAGCGGTTTGAGCGGTGAGCGCCTCCACGCCCGCAGCATCCGCATTCCGCGCGCCGCCCGTATAGGCATCCAGGGAATCTAACATTGCGATCTCACGCCGCAGGCTTTGCTGCATAAGATTGTGCGCTTCGTACCTCGAACCCTCAACGCTGGACTTGGGTACACGCACCATCTGTTGTGCCGCGCCGAAGGTCTGCGCCAGCCGCGCCTCCGCTTGTGCCGTCAGGAAGGGAATCAAAGTTGGAAGTTGCCGCGCATCGACGCTCGCATAGACGTATCCGGAAGCCGCTCCCAGCAAGGCCACGCGCCGCAATTTGGTGGCATCGATCTGATCCAGGCCGTCGTGATCGGTGTGGATGTAAATGTCGGGCCAGTCGCGCAGGTACAGCGACGGGACCGCGATGGTCGATGAATCATAGTCGTCGTGATCGCTGCCGCTCGAATACGGAGTCACATCCGCAACCAGCTCGTTGCGCGATCCCAGTTCTCCGGCGCGGGTTTCAACGATCCCGTCCGCCGCCGGAAGTTCTCCCGCCGCATATCCGCTGGCGGCCGCGCGAATCGCGTCCAGAAAGACCGCACCCACATCGGTGACAAAACTCGGCAGCGACCACGGCGTAGCCGTCACATGGAACACGGATTTGTTTTTGAAAAAATCGCCGCCCACCATATCCATGTGAATATTCGCTCGCGCCCGCTTGCGTATCTCGGGATGGCTGGCGAGAAACGCCATCGTGCCCTCGACTTCCGGCCCCCAGATAAAACGCAGTGTGCGCTTCGGGCGGGGCAATACGCCGGTCTTGATCGACCGCGCCAGCACGCGCGCCGATTCCAGAATCGTCACGCACCCGCTGCCATTGTCGTTGGCGCCCGGGCGCTCATGATCGAGGTGACAACTGTAGATGATTTCGCCCTCGCCGGAATTCGAAGCGTCAGAATTGGGAGAATCGGACTCGGTCCCCGGAATCGTCGCCGTTACCACCGTCCAATGGCCGGGGCCGACCGTCGCCTTCACGTGAGCGTTGAGCACGACCGCATCGCCAGTTCGCAGGCGCGCGCGCAATGCTTCCGCGGTCTGGCGCGAGACCATGAAGGCGAAACCCGCCGGCTGTCGCGCGTCCAGATGTCCCCAGCGCACGATCGTCTTGTCGAGGCCGGCCCACGCGGTGGTCTGATTCGGCATGTCGCTGACGATGCCTGCCGCCCCATGTGCCCCAATCGCGAGCGCCTGCACGCGCGCAAGAACGCCATCCGCTAAAACGATCTTGCCGCGCACGTCTTTGTCTTTGTAATCGGCTTCGCTGGCCCCGTTGCCCACGTCAACTAACTCGGCTTCGACATCCGCGCTCCGGCTGTAATCGGCGAGCCGGATGGGATCGGTCGCCCAGTCTCCCAGCAGCAGATGCTCGGGACGCACCTCCCACAGCCGTGCCTCCTCCACGTTCCAGCCCAGATACGAGCGCATCAAGCCATACGTCTTCGTGCCGTCGATCGTAAACTGCTCGCTGTGAGCGTCCGACAGGCCATACTCGCGCGCGCGCTGCAGAATAAAATCCGCAGCCCGGTCGTATTGCGCGGTCGACGGCACGCGATGCAGGCTCGTCAAATAGCGGAGATTTTCGTAGGGCGCCGCGCCGTTCGACTCGTCCCGGAGCGCGGTCCATTGCTGTGTGTTGAGGAACGGTTGCTGCGCAAAAGCCTGCTCGAGGGAAAAAAAGACGGTGAGGACTATGAGAAAGCGGCGGACACCTGGGCTACGCATAAGATAATGAGCATAGCATTCAGCATTTCGCCCGTGTGACTGCCGCTCTTGACCTCGCCGACAAGAGTCCACTACATTCAGAAGCCGTACCAGTCGCGCAGCCATAACACGCCGCGCCAAATTACAGGACTAATCGAGGCATTGTTCGTCATGACTGTTAAGAAAAACGCTCTCCGCAAGACAGCGCTGCGGCAAAAATCACAATTGATGTCGGCGTCCGAAATTGAGCGCACCCTCGTGCGGCTGGCCCATGAAATTCTGGAAAAAAATAGCGGCGTCGACGGCCTTGGATTAGTCGGCATCCGCCGCCGCGGCGTGCCCATCGCCGAGCGCCTCGGCAAGATGATCCAGAAAGTCGAAAAGAAGCCCGTGCCTGTAGGCACGCTCGACATCACCTTCTATCGCGACGATCTTTCCACCCTCGGACCCAAGCCCGTCGTGCAGGAATCGGAAATCGGCTTCTCGATCGAAGGCAAGAAGATCGTGCTCGTCGATGACGTCCTCTATACGGGCCGTACCACGCGCGCCGCGCTTGATGCCTTGTTTTCTCACGGACGCCCCAGTCGCGTGCAGCTGCTGGTGTTGATCGACCGCGGCCATCGCGAAATCCCGGTGGAAGCCACTTTCATCGGACGCACCGTCCAGACAACCGACAATGAAGTGATCGAAGTGAAGTTGACCGAGATCGATGATGCGGAAAAAGTCCTGCTGATGGAGAAATAACCGAGAAGTAAGAACCTCAGGGCGTACCCGCTAGGCTCTGGTAATCGCAGCCCACTCGGCTTCAAAGCGTGCGCGATCGTAAAAGGATTTCTGCGTCCCCACGCCCAGAGTCGAAAGCCCGGCATAAAGATTGGCCCGCATGACGGCCTCGCGCTCCGCCAGACCTTCTCCCAGAAAAGTCGCGAAACTCCCGATAAAGGCATCGCCCGCCCCCGTGCTGTCCACGCTCTTCATAAAGTAGGCGGGAACGTGCTGCATGCCTTCGCTGCCGGCCAGCAGCGAGCCATTGGCTCCTAATGTAATCAGCACGCGCCGCATGCCGCCCGCCAGTAATTTTCCCGCGCAACGCTTCGCATCCTCCACGTTGCGCACCGGCAGGCCCGTAATCGTCTCGGCCTCACTTTCATTCGGCACAAAATAATCCAGTTCGGAGATCGACTTCATCTCGATCGCCAGGGCCGGAGCGGGATTGAGAATGCATCGAATCCTATTCTTGCGCGCAAACTTGATCGTGTAATACACCGTCGGCAGCGGAATCTCAAACTGCAGCACGATGCAGTCCGCGCTCTTCAGCATGTCGGCGGCAGCGTCCACGTCCGCCGGTTTCAAAGTATCGTTGGCGCCTTTCACCACGATGATGCGGTTCTGACCCGACGACTCGACAAAGATAGGCGCTACTCCGCTGGAAACGCCGGGCACGATTCGCACGTGCGTCGGATCGATCCCCAGCTTCTCGAAATTCTTGATGGTCGCCGGACCGAACAGATCGTCCCCGACGCGCGCTACCATGAAAACTTCCGCGCCGCACAGCCGCGCCGCCACTGCCTGGTTCGCGCCTTTCCCGCCAAAACCCAAATCGAATTTCTCTCCAAAAATAGTTTCACCCGGCTTGGGAAACCGGTCCGAGAAAGTTGTGAGATCGACATTCGCGCTGCCTACCACTGCAATTCGGGGACGCTTTGCCATTCGTATTTACTCTCGATTCGGCCCGCCGTTCCCGGCGAGAGGGTGGCTTCGGGAAGGCTGAGTCTAGCCAGTCGCCCCGACACTGTCAACCACCTGATGCCGTCTCATCATCTTATCCATGCAATAGAATGTGCCAATGAATTTCACCGACCTCATATTCGGGCGCCCTCTTGCCATGGAGGACGAAAAGTCCGAGAGAATCGGACCCGCCAAAGGTATCCCCATCTTCGGACTGGACGCGCTCAGTTCAGCCGCCTACGGTCCCGAAGCCGCCATGACTCTGCTCATCCCCCTCGGCATGGCGGGTGTGGTTTACATCTGGCCGATCAGCATCAGCGTCGTGGTCCTGCTCGGCATCGTCTATTTTTCCTACCGGCAAACCATCACCGCTTATCCCCAGGGCGGCGGTTCCTACACCGTTGCCAGCGAAAATCTCGGTATCTGGCCCGGACTGCTCGCCGCTGCTTCGCTCATGGTGGATTACATTCTCACCGCCGCTGTCGGAATTTCGGCGGGAGTGGGCGCGCTCGTTTCCGCCGTTCCTTCGCTGCAAAAGCACACGCTGATCATGTGTCTCGGAATCCTCTTCGTGCTCACTGTCGTCAACCTGCGCGGCGTGCGCGAGACCGGCGGCATCTTCATGGTCCCCACGTATCTGTTCATCGGGTGTCTGCTGGGAATGATCGCGATTGGCGTGTTCAAGGTCATCGCATCCGGCGGACATCCCATTCCCGTCATCGCGCCGCCAAAGTTGACTTCGGCTACCGCCAGCGTCAGCGCATGGCTGCTGCTTCGCGCCTTCGCCAGCGGCTGCACGGCCATGACCGGAGTCGAAGCCGTCAGCAATGGTGTCATGGCTTTCAAGGATCCCACCGACAAGTATGCGCGGCAAACGCTCACCATCATTATTGCGATCCTGATGGTGATGCTCATCGGGATCGCCTATCTGGCGCCGCGTTACGGTGTGGCCGCGACCGACCCCGGAGCAGTGGGCTACCAGAGCGTGCTCGCCCAGTTGCTGTCGGCCATCACCGGACAGGGCTGGTTTTACTGGACCAGCATTATTTCCATTCTGGTCGTGCTCTCGTTGTCGGCCAACACCGCCTTCGCCGACTTTCCTCGGCTCGCTCGCGCCATCGCACTCAACGGCTATTTGCCTTTCGCGCTGACTCTGCGCGGACGCCGCCTCATTTTCGCCGAAGGCGTCTACGCCCTTGCCCTCCTGACCGCAATTCTCCTGACTATCTTCGGAGGTGTTACCGACCGCCTCATCCCGCTCTACGCCGTCGGCGCGTTCATGGCCTTCACCCTGTCGCAAGCCGGCATGGTCATGCATTGGAAGAAGACGGGCGGCGCGGGGGCCCGCAAGAGCATTTTCGTAAATGGCCTGGGAGCGGTCGCCACGGCCATCACAGTCGGGGTGGTGCTGGTCGCAAAATTCACCGAAGGCGCGTGGATTACCGTCATTCTCATCCCCGCCCTCATGTTGCTGATGCGCGGCATTCGCCATCATTACGACCGCGTGGCTGTGGAAACCGCAACCGATGCGCCCGTGAACACCCACGATCTCTGCGCGCCGATTGTCTTGATTCCGGTCGATCGCTGGAGCGTCATCTCCGAAAAAGCTCTGCGCTTTGCCTGGATACTCTCGCACGACATCCGTGTGCTGCACGTCGAGTGCGGACAAGAGACAGACAGCCTGTGCGCTAACTGGGAGAGGCTGGTCGAAAAACCCGCCCGGGAGGCGAACCTTGCAGTGCCTCAACTGGTGCTGCTGAAATCGCCCTTCCGGTTCGTGGTCAAGCCCATCGTTGCCTACGCGCTGAACCTTGAAAAAGAAAACCAGCAGACCCACATCGCCGTGGTCGTGCCGGAACTGGTCGAAGCCCGTTGGTACTATCTGTTCCTGCACAACAACCGGTCTGCCCTGTTAAAGGCGCTGCTGCTTTTTGAAAAGAGTACGCGCATCAGCATCATCGATGTTCCGTGGCATCTGAAAAGATGAAGCCAATGGCTGCTGCTTCCTCCATCCAGCTCGGATCGTTGATTGCTATGGAAATAAAAAGTCCCAGGTCTCATGAACAGCCTGAGCCTGGGACGGATGTGGGAAGCGATTCCGGGAAGCCGAGGCTGCCCGGATTCTCAGTCCGGGTTTACTACTCTAAGAAAATCGTCCACTTTTGCGAGAGAGAATACTTCTTCGTGTAGGTGACCGTGTAACACGGAGCCGACACGGGCGCGCACCCCGCCGCTGTGGTTATCTTTTTGTAGATTGGAGCAGCCACTTCGGTTGTTGCCGTGAGCGTAGCGGCTCCCGCGACCGGGTCTTTGCAGGTCTTGTTGGCCTGGATTATGTAAGTTGCTCCCGGGTTGGCAGCCGCTGCCAGCGGGTAATTGTAATCCGCAGTGCAGTTGGCGTTGTTCTTGCCAGTCGTAGCTCCGGGCCAGGTGCCAAAGTTCTGATCGCCGTAAATGATGATATCCGCGGGCGGTGTCAGCCCTCCGTAGATATTCGGGCCGAAATCTACCGTGCCCGAATCTACCAAAGTATTCGCGCCTTGCGTTACCACGATGGAGTAAAGCAATTCATCGGTGCTGTCTCCGGTGTCGTCTTCATACCACGTCGCGGTTTGACCGCAAGGCAGGTACGATGTTGCGGTCGTCCCGTTGGTGTCGGCATTGCAGCCGTAGCCGTTTCCGGATCCCGTCGTGTTGTTGAGATCCCAGACATAGGCGGGAGTACCAACGACGACTCCGCCCGTGGGAAATGCGATGGAAGGGTTGCCGATGGTTGGGCAGTCTGAGTTGGTCGTGGCTGTGTCGCCGAAACAGGGCCACAGGTCGCTCTCATCGGCGTTCACTCCGATGGTGGGATAAGCCTGGGTAAACGCTGCCTGCAGCCCATACAGATTCTTAGTCAGCGTCACCGCGGGCTTGTCGGCGGAATGATCCCCGTTCACTCGCGGAATCACCTTAATGTGGAAGTGGTTTTCCTGGGCGAATGCCGGTTGCCCAAAAACAAAGAAGACCACCAAAGCCAGGCAAACTGCGGCCTGGACCAAGCGCGATTTTGTCATGAATTATCCTCCTGGGATAGGCGAAGCGAATTGCTGACACATGCTTCGTGGCGGAAAGTATCCTCGCCAACGCTCTTTCTGTCAATTGCGGAGGGGACAAAAAATGTTCTCCTGATCGGAGGAGATGGCCGGTCAGTCGCCACTTTGCGTCGCGCGCATAAACTCCTTCACCTTCGCTCCATCCAGTTTGCCCTCCGTCCGCACGCCGGAACAAACGTCAAGCCCGAACGGGGCGACCTCATGAATCGCTCGGGCCACATTGCCGGAAGTCAGCCCGCCCGCGAGAAATAGCGGCTTGCCAATCGACTCGCGAATCTTCCGGCTGAGCGTCCAGTCGTGCGTTCTGCCCGTACCGCCCAGTTCCTTTACCGTTAGTTTCTGATTGCCCGAGTCGAGCAGGATCGCGTCGACGTGCGGCGCAATCGATACCGCCTCCGCAATCGACTCAGGGCCGGTCACATGAATCACCTGCACGATTGCGATTCCCGGCAGCGCCTCCTTCAATTCGCGATGCGTTCCGCGCGTCAGATGGTCGCAGATCTGAATCGTATTGGTGCGGCAGAACCGTTGCTGCGCGACGATCTCGTCGACGCTTTGCCGCGAGGTAAGTAGAAAAGTTCCAATCGACGGAGGAACCGTCGCTGCGATGCGCGCAATTTCGTCGTCGCTGATAACGCCCGGCCCGCTCGGCATTTTCGATACCAGGCCCAAAGCCGACGCACCTGCTTCGACCGCCAGCGCGGCCTCGGCGATATTCGCGATGCAACAGATTTTTACGCGGGGGATGCGCGTCGAGTCCACGGATTATTGAGAATAGCCGGCTGCGATAGTCCGCACCGGGTTGCCAATGACTGAATGACTCAATGACCGGATGACTAATTGTTTCGCTCTACTCGCCATAAGGAACCCAGACATTCTTGACCTGGACGGCATGCTCCAGAAACCAGCGTCCCTCGGCCACTTTCGCGTCGAACCAGTCGATCGCTCTTCCCTCATTCGTGAAAACCTGCTTCAGGTTGCCGACCGACATGGCCTTCGCCGCGGCCGCGCTCGCGCCGTCGGCGAAACTCCAGATGGCATCGATGTCGTCGTGCTCGGCCAGCGTTTTCAGAAGCTGCGAGACATACCCGGTAACAATATTCACCGCGCCCGCCGGCAGATCGCTGGTGTCGAAGAGTTGGTAGAGATCGCCCGTAATAAGAGGATAGGCCTCCGATGGGACGGCGACCACGGTGTTCCCCATCGCGAGAGCGGGCATGACCACCGAAAGAAATCCCAGCAGCGGCGCTTCCCGCGGACAAATTATGCCGACCGTTCCGATCGCCTCGTTCATCGCAATCGCAATATTCCGGAACGGTGGACTATGCACCGCGCCATCAAACTTGTCGGCCCATGCCGCATACGAAAAGATGCGCTGGATGCCGAGTTCGACTTCGGCGTTTGCCTGCTTTTCGCCGACGACCTCCGCCAGTCGCTTCGCAATTTCCTCGCGCCGCAGCGCAAGATTCTCCGCGCAGTAATAAAGAACCTGCGCCCGGTTGTGCGTCGTCGCCTTCGCCCATGCCGCAGCCTTGCGCGCCGCTTCGACCGCGTTGCGAATATCCTTGCGGTTCCCCAGGGGAGCTTCGCCCAGCAGATGTCCGCCGGCCGCGCGAACTTCCATGCTGTACCCCGAATCCGGACGCGCCTGCTTTCCGCGAATGTAAAGCTTGACAGTGCGGTCGATCGCCGGCGAATCATCGGGAACCCTGCGTTCTTGCCGTGAATCTCCAGCGTCCCCCCCCTTTTCTGTGAACTGAGAACCGGGAACTGGGAACTCAACAAGAGCTGGGAGCTTCTTGAACCATGCCGGCTCCATATATTCAACCAGTCCCTCGCGTCCCCCTTCGCGCCCGTATCCGCTTTCCCGATACCCTCCAAACCCGCAGGCGGCGTCGAACATATTCGTGCAGTTCACCCACACCACGCCGGCTTTCAACTGCGCGGCCACATGCAGGGCCACGTTGATGCTCTCGCTCCACACGCAGGCTGCCAGTCCATAGGCCGTGTTGTTGGCCAGTTCCACCGCTTCTGCCGGAGTGCGGAACGTCATCGCCGCCAGCACCGGACCGAAAATTTCCTGCTGCGCCACAACCGACGTCGGATGCACATTACTCAGCAGCGTCGGCGGATAATAAAACCCGCGTGCCGGCAAAGTCACCTGCGGCTGCCAGCAAGTCGCGCCCTCCGCTACTCCCTGATCGACCAGCTCGCGAATCCGGTCGAGCTGCACACGCGCCACAATCGCGCCGATGTCGATCGCCTTATCCAGCGGAGGCCCAATGCGCAACGTGCTCATCCGGTCCTGCACTTTGGCGATGAGCGCTTCGGCAATGCTCTCCTGCATCAGCAGCCGCGAGCCCGCGCAACACACCTGCCCCTGGTTGAACCAGATTCCATCCACCAGCCCTTCAACCGTACTGTCGAGATCGGCAGCCTCAAAAACGATGAACGGAGACTTGCCGCCCAACTCCAGCGACAGTTTCTTGTGACTGGTCGCGGTCGCCGCGCGAATCGCGCGTCCCACCTCGGTCGATCCCGTGAACGCAATCTTGTCCACGTCCGGATGCTTCACCAGCGCCTCGCCCGTCGATCCGTCTCCGGTAACGATGTTGACCACTCCCGCCGGCAAATCCGCTTCCTGGCAAAGTTCCGCGAAAGCCAGCGCCGTCAGCGGTGTAAATTCCGCCGGCTTCAACACCACGGTATTTCCAGTCGCCAGCGCGGGGGCGATCTTCCACGCCAGCATCAGCAGCGGAAAATTCCACGGGATAATCTGCCCGACCACTCCGCACGGCACCTGCCCCGGAAATTCCTGCTCCAGAATCTGTGCCCATCCCGCATGATGGTAGAAATGCCGCGCCACCAGCGGGATGTCGATGTCGCGGCTCTCGCGAATCGGCTTGCCGTTGTCCATCGTCTCCAGCACCGCCAGCCGCCGTGAGTGCTTTTGCACCAGCCGGGCGATCGCGTATAAATAGCGCGCACGCGTATGCGGAGTGAGTGCCTGCCATGAAGAAGCGGCTGCCCGCGCCGCTTTCACCGCCGCATCGACGTCGGCCGCCGACCCCTGCGCCACCGCCGCCAACCGCTCTCCATTCGAAGGATCGACGGTCTCGAAGTATTCTCCCGCCCCCGGAGCCGACCACGCGCCATTAATAAAATGCGCAAACCGTCGTCCATGACGGTCCAGCCAGGTCGAAACTTCTTTCGAATCTTCGGGCGCGGGCCCGTACTCCATGCTCACGAATTTTTCAGCGATGCTCATTGAGTTTCACTTTCAGAAACCGTGTCGATTCTCCGAGCCAACTTTTACCGATGTCATCCGGAGTCGAAGGACCCCTACGCCTTCTTCACCCCCGCGTTCCATCACGCTACGCCAGCGGATGCCTGTACTCCGCCGAATACCGCCCGGTAGCAAAGTGTTCCAATTGCCGCTCAATATCCCCCAGCAATCCGCTCGCGCCAAAGCGAAACATCTCGGCCCGCATCCACGATTCGCCCAGCTCTTCTTTAATCATCGCCAGCCAGTCCAGCGACTGCTTGGCTGTACGAATCCCGCCCGCCGGTTTGAAACCCACGGCCATTCCGGTCTGTTGTGCGTACTCGCGAATCGCCCGCGTCATCACCAACCCGACCGGCAGCGTGGCATTGGTAGCTTCTTTGCCGGTTGAAGTCTTGATGAAGTCGGCTCCCGCCATCATGGCAACCACGCTCGCCCGCGCCACGTTGCGCAAGGTCAGCAGATCGCCCGTCCCGAGGATCACTTTCATATGTTTCGGACCACAGGCCTGCTTGAATGCCGCAATCTCATCGTAGAGCGCCTGCCAGCGCCCGCCAAACACGTGCCCCCGCGTGATGACCACATCAATCTCATCCGCGCCCGCCTCCACCGAGCGCCGGATCTCGGCGACGCGCTCGGCCAGCGGCGAGAGGCCCGCCGGAAATCCCGTGGATACGGCCGCAACAAGAATGCCACTTCCTTCCAACGCATGCAGCGCGGTCTCCACGAACGTGTGATACACGCAGATGGCGGCCACCTTGATCTGCAGCTCCTCAATCCCCAACTTCTGCTCCACTTCCGCCTGAATCGGATGCCGCCCCTTCGCGCACAGCCGCCGCACCCGCTCGTC
>Ga0187887_10004152_pt1 | contig 10959 bp, 6 predicted proteins | sample June2016WEW_7_10_FD_132977 | JGI IMG/M metagenome (GOLD analysis project Ga0187887, IMG submission 132977) | Peatland microbial communities from SPRUCE experiment site at the Marcell Experimental Forest, Minnesota, USA - June2016WEW_7_10 | ecosystem: Environmental > Terrestrial > Soil > Wetlands... | reverse complement strand
CGCATAAAAGACTGGCGTCGCATCGCCACGCGCTACGACAAACTCGCCCGAAACTTCCTTGCCGCTGCAGCCCTCGTCGGCGCGCTCTATTGGATCAAGTTGTGAGTCCAGACCCTAGGCTTTCTGAAGTCTCTCGATCGTCTTTCGTCCGCTAGGACATTGCTGTTGTAGCCGATCCCTGCCACCGCGCCAGGCACTCACGATTAAAGGAAATCAGGACATCGGCTGACCCATGAGTCATCTGCTTCGTACTGTCGCCGCATCAGCATATCGCCGGCCAAAGACTGAAACTCGATAGCTGCTTCACGCGCAAAGTAATTCCGCCAATCGCCCACTTGACCTGTTCGCTTGTTTGAGAGAACATTTTGCTGTCCTGGATGTCGGCCCGTTTGTCTCACGAAAGAGTATTTCGCGACAGTTGCGGTCAAGCGATCCACATCAACGGGTATTTCGGTGAGCAATTCGATCAAGCGGGCCATCTCCCCGATGCAGTCGGCACGGAGCGCCTCGTAACTCGTGACAATCACGTTAGCTCGATTCGTCGTCCACGAAGTTGTATAGTCCCCCCAATTAAATCGACAACCGATCGGATTCGACCACCAATCCGTAATGAATCGAGGCAATCGTTCGCGGCAATCGGCCTCATCGGTGGTTGCGCCAAGCAACGATGGGTAGAGCCGAATATGTCGGTGTCGATGCTGGCTGAGGGCTAATAGTCTCTCTATCCATTGGAGTGTGTAAAAATACGAGGAGACGACAAGATCCCTTCCATCGCGGACGACGAACACGGCTTTGGGCAGACGGGGCGAGTACCATAAATGCGTGTGGATAACCGCTGCACAGGCAACTGGAAAACGGCTGTACTTGGGAAAGGGCAGCTGAAAGTAGTCAGCAAGCATTTCTGCAACCCAGGTGCCGCCTGACCGGGGATGCTCGGCAATTGAAAGGAGGGGAAGGGAGCGACCCCATGCAATCGTAATGAGGTGTGTAAGACGATTACTCGTTCGCCAAGCGAGTTCACCAAAGTACGTCTCTGGCGGACTGACGTCGAAGCCTTTACGGTGCTCGCTGAGGTACATTTTCATCGATGTCCCGCGAATAACTAGTAGTCAGTCTCGTGACTTTCGGGCGAAATGGCAACAGGGCCCTTGGCTTGCTGGAGCTAAATACGATCGAGCCGTGCGGGCATCGGTATGGGTATGCGATCAAGTAGTGAAGGGTGACGCCGATTTCGGCTTCTCATATTCGAGGCACGCGGAAATTTCTTGATGAGGTACGGCGCTTTGTGATCCGGTTGATACCGTTGGCCAGAAGTGTCGTCTCACGCTGCGGATCAAACGCGAGTTCAAGCGGCAGGCTGCCGTCGAGCCCGCAATTGGACATCGCAAAGCCGAACACATAGCCTGCAACCACCTCGCTCACGGGGCAGAGATGCCATCAACGCCATGCTCGGGGCGATTGGTCACAACATCCGCATTGCGCTCAGGTGGTTGAGCCGCGTCTTACCCAAAATCCCCGTTGCCTGCCTGGTGCCGATCCGGTCTCAAACCGCGTAAAAATTGACGTTTTCGGACGACTCTATAGGCCCGGCGCCGCCGTCCGCACCCTGTCGAGCGAGAACAACTGTGCAGACAACGCGTCTTCCGTATAGGTTGGTGCAGCCTGCGATCTTCCGACACAGCTGTAGGCAAACCCGCGCCTCCTCATCTCCTCGGGTCGGTAGATGTTCCTAAGATCGACAATCACCGGACAGGCCATAAGATCGTGCAGCCGTTCAAGGTCAAGGGCGCGAAACTGTTCCCATTCGGTGGCGATTACCAGTGCATCGGCTCCGTCGGCACAATCATAGGCGCTCTCGCTGTAACTCACATCCTTGAGCATAGACCGCGCCTGGTCCATGCTTTCCGGGTCAAAGGCGCGCACCCGCGCGCCCATGTCCTGCAGTGCTGTAATCAGCGCCAGCGAAGGCGCCTCGCGCATATCGTCGGTATTGGGCTTGAAGGAAAGTCCGAGAACCGCCACGGTCCTCCCACGCACGGCGCCGGCAAACATCGCCGAGACCTTGCGGGCCATGGCGCGCTTTCTGGTCTCGTTGACTGCCGCGACAGCCTCGAGAATGCGCAAAGGCACCTCGTTATCCTGGGCAGTTTTGATCAATGCGCGAACATCCTTAGGGAAACAGGAACCGCCGAAGCCCGGTCCCGCGTGCAAAAACTTGGAGCCGATACGGTTGTCGAGACCGATGCCGCGTGCGACCTCCTGCACGTCGGCGCTGACCTTTTCGCAAAGATCGGCGATTTCGTTTATGAAGCTGATTTTGGTCGCCAGGAAAGCGTTGGCAGCGTATTTGATAAGTTCCGCAGTACGCCGATCAGTATACAGAATGGGCGCTTGGTTGAGGCTGAGGGGCCGGTATACTTCAGCAACGAGCTTCCTGGCCCGCTCGTTGTCGGTGCCGACGACGATGCGGTCGGGATGCTTGAAATCGTGGATAGCGGCACCTTCCCGCAGGAATTCAGGGTTCGATACGACGACGGCATCAGCGCTCGGACGAGCCTCCCGGATGATGCGTTCAACTTCATCTCCGGTGCCAACCGGCACGGTCGACTTGGTAATGACGACTGTGAAGCCTTCAAGCGCCATCGCAGTCTGCCGCGCTGCCTCGTAGACATAGGATAGGTCGGCATGCCCGTCGCCGCGACGAGACGGCGTACCCACGGCAATAAAGACCGCATCTGCGGCACGAACCGGCTCGGAGAGCTCGGTGCTAAACCCAAGCCGTCCTTCCTGGACGTTCTTGCGTACAAGATCCTGCAGCCCTGGCTCATAAATCGGGATTACGTCACGCTTAAGAGCCTCGATCTTCTCGGCATCCTTATCGACGCAGACGACGTGATGGCCAAAATCGGCAAGACAAGCGCCGGAAACCAGTCCCACATAGCCGGTCCCGATCATCGCTACGCGCATCACAGTACTCCCAATGATTGCGACTATCCCGACGAATATCTATAACATAACATACAGTAACAAATAACATAAACAAGCGCAAATGATATCCTTCGCAGCCAGCAACTTGCCTATCTTATGGTCAATACGATGAGGCCTATATCAAGCCCTCTTTTTCCTTATCTCTGCCGCCGGGTGGCGGGTTATCGTCTTGGTTAAGGCTAAGACTGTACAGTTGCAAAATACGAAAAGCGCGTTCGATTGCTGCCGGTCATGTCGCCTAAAGCGCTAGTAAGAGAATCAGGACCCGTGAGCAGCTTGCGATCGGACAGCGACGCCCGCTAGGACTGCACGCAAAGCGGATCCGGCCGGCCGCCATTTTCGATTCACCAACTGCGGCCCCGGCGCCTTGACAAGACGGTGTGCAGTGACTTCAACTAACGTTTTAGAGGCTTTTTATGACCGCAAAAATTATTCCGGTAATCATCTGTGGAGGTGCCGGAACACGCCTGTGGCCGGTCTCGCGAGAGAGCATGCCAAAGCAATTCGTCCCCCTGGTGGGAGCACAATCGACCTTTCAGCAGATTCTCACACAAGTATCCGATCGCAACGTGTTTGAACGGCCGATTGTTATCACGCTTTCAGACTTCCGGTTCGTAGTAGCCGAACAATTGCGCGAGTGCGGAATTGAGGCGGAGATCGTGCTGGAGCCCATGCGTCGAGATTCCGGCGTTTCAGTCGCGACCGCCGCAGCACTTGCTCTCAAACGCAATCGCGATAATCTGGTATTGGTCCTCGCGTCCGACCAAATTATCAACAAGCCCGACGCTTTCAGCCTTGCTTGTAAAGAAGCAGCAGCCACTGCAGCCAAGGGCTACATCGTAACCTTCGGCATTAAGCCCTCCGGCCCCGTGACGAGCTACGGTTATATTAGACCCGGCCAGGTACTAAGCGGAACATGTGTGCGTATGATAGAGGAATATGTCGAAAAGCCGAATGCTGACATTGCCGAGCGCTACGTGGCCGACGGCTATCTTTGGAACAGCGGCAATTTTTTATTTAACGCCGCGACCGTGCTCAGCGAGATCGAGCATTTCGAACCGGTTATGGCTGAAGCTGCAAAAGCGGCAGTCGCAAATCTCACGTATGACCTCGATTTCATACGACTTCCCTCCGGCCAATTTGCGCGCGCTCCTTTGAAATCATTTGACTACGCAGTGTTGGAGCGCACCATGCTTGCAGCCGTGCTTCCAGTCGACATCGGCTGGTCAGACGTTAACAACTGGGATTCTGTTTGGGGGATGCATGATCACGACAGTTCGGGAAATGCTACCCAAGGTCCGGTAGTGATTCAAGAAAGTCGTAATAGCCTTGTCCGATCTGAAGGACAAATCCTTACGACGCTTATCGGGCTTGATGATGTCATCGTTGTATCGACCGTTGATGCCGTGCTGGTTGCCGCGCGCGATAAAGCTGAACAGGTCAGGTTACTCGTTGATGAAATCAAGCTTCGAAATTATCCAGCCGCGGTCGAGCATCGTCGCGTCCACCGTCCGTGGGGCTATTACCAGGATATTGACAGTGCCACACGTTTTAGGGTCAAGCGCATTGTTGTAACGCCGGGCAGCATGTTGTCATTGCAAATGCACTACCACCGGTCGGAACATTGGGTGGTCGTCCGTGGAACGGCCGAGGTCACCGTCAATCAAGAGGTGCTCCACGTGCACGAAAACGAGTCGGTATACATCCCCATCGGCGCCACTCATCGGCTAGCTAATCCGGGAAAAATCACGCTTGAGCTCATCGAAGTTCAGGTTGGGAGCTATCTCGGCGAGGATGACATCATCCGTCTCGATGACATCTACAAACGTGTGCCCCCGACGTCCACGGACGCAAGCGCCGAGGCTAAAGCCCCAGCTTTAAGCCCATAGACAATCATCGACCGAGAAGCCTACCAACGTCGACCCGTGGTTGTAAGATCCATGCCAGGGGGCTAGCTCCAAACCCTCGGAGTCCGCGAACAACGTGTATTCAAAGGTCCGGGCGTAGAGCTTCCGAGAACTGCTGCCGCGGCCCCGTTTCCGCAACTAAAATTCAGTAAGCACTGACCCGAATTCCCCCACTTCGATCCACACGGGACATGCTCCAACTATGGTTAAAACGGTCACTATGGATCCGGGAGTGGGGGTTTCGTTAATGATGCGCTTATGATATATCATTGACACGAAAGGGTTGCATAAGGGGCAAAACAGTTGCGTAGTACTGGTAGAATGAGGGTTTTCCTGACCATCCTGTGGGCGATCTTGCCCGCGGCAACGCAAGGATTTGCGCAAGAATCGGGAATGTCATGCTTGCTCAACGGTCCGACATACCAGCTCGCATCAGATACCGTCACATGGTCAATGACAATTGGAAGTGGCCAAAGTTGTGTTCGTGGGATTCGCAGCGCCTTTGTGACACTTGATGATGTCCAACTGATTTCTGCGCCGCAGTCCGGGCAAGTGGTACTCGAAGGACCAGGCTTCATCTACAAGGGGGGAGCCGACTTTCGTGGAGAGGATTCCTTTGCGATTTCGGTGTCTGGCAAACTCAATAGGATAAGCGGAAGTTCGACGATCCGGGTTAAGGTACTCGTCAAATAGTGGTACCGACTACCGTTCGTAAGCTCTTCGCAGTGGCCGGGCATCGTTTAGTAGGACAGAGAACCGCAATGTGAGCGGTGGGTCTTTGTCGCCCATGTCACCCCTGTGACATCGTCTTCAAAGATATCATACCTGTTGGCGGGGAAAAGGACTGAAGTCGCGCGAAGACTTTCAAGATCGGCGGTTGTGGGGGTTGATGGGGAGAAGTACGGATTTGCGACGCGAGATCGTGGTTGCCTACTCGTGCCATCTTGATGCCGTAGCGGTGCCAACTACGTGCCATTGTCATGCTATTGAACAAACACAGCAGCCTTTCTTGTCAATTGCATCAGGCAGTGCGGCATGACGACCAATATGCAGAGTCAGTCTGGCGATCCGGGATTATTTGTCCTGGTGTCCCTGCTGCGGAGAAACGGCATCGGCGTGGATCCCGAACAAATTCGGCATCGCTTTGGCGGCGCACCGATCGGCATCCCGGAGATGCTGCGCTGCGCCAAGGAGCTTGGACTCAAAGCGCGTGAGCGTACCGCCGGCTGGGAGCGGCTCGAAACCACCCCGATGCCGGCGATTGCTGCGCTGCGCGACGGTGGTTTCCTGCTGCTTGGCAAATTCGGCAACGGCAGGGTGATTGTCCAGTCACCGCATTCGCCACGCCCTATCCTGATGACCAAGGCCGAGTTCGAAGCGGTGAGCGACGGCAGGCTCGTGCTCATGACGCGGCGTGCCGCATTGGTGAATCTGGCGCAGCGGTTCGACATTACCTGGTTCCTCGGCGCCATTCACAAATATCGACGCCATTTGAGTGAGGTGCTCGTCGTTTCCTTCTTCCTCCAGCTCTTCGCCCTCGTCTCGCCGCTGTTCTTCCAGGTGGTGATCGACAAAGTGCTCGTGCATCGCAGCATGAGTACACTCGATGTACTGGTGATTGGGCTCGTGACGATCTCAATATTCGAGACCGTTCTCGGCATCTTGCGTACCTACTTGTTTGCCCATACGACCAATCGCATCGACGTCGAACTCGGCGCGCGCCTTTTCCGACATCTACTAGCGTTGCCTATTGCCTATTTCCAGGCACGTCGCGTTGGCGATTCCGTAGCGCGCGTACGAGAGCTAGAAAATATTCGCAATTTTCTCACTGGCTCGGCGCTCACACTTGTTATCGATCTATTCTTCACATTCGTGTTCTTGGCGGTGATGCTGCTATATTCGCCGATGCTGACCGGCATAGTGGTGGCTGCATTTCCGCTATACATTGGCATCTCTGCCGTGGCCACACCTCTGTTTCGCCAACGGCTCGACGAGAAATTCCGGCGCGGTGCAGAGAACCAGGCATTTTTAGTGGAGAGCGTCACCGGCGTCGAGACGCTCAAGGCGATGGCGGTCGAACCTCAGATGCAGCGGCGCTGGGAAGAGCAACTTGCTGGCTATGTCGCATCGAGTTTTCGTGTATTGCGGCTGGGCAATGTCGCCAGCCAGAGTGTGCAACTGGTCAGCAAATTGGTCACAGCGGGAGTGCTCTATTTCGGGGCAAAGCTCGTCATCGAAAACGACCTCACTGTCGGCGAGTTAGTGGCGTTTAACATCCTCGCCGGCCGCGTGAGCGCACCCGTCCTGCGGCTGGCCCAAATCTGGCAGGACTTCCATCAGGCGCGACTTTCGGTGGCTCGTTTGGGTGACATTCTCAATGCCACGCCAGAGCCGAGCTTCAATCCGGCGCGAGCGGCACTGCCGGCTATCCGCGGCGAAGTCGCGTTTGAACACGTCACCTTCCGCTATCGGATTGACGGTTCCGAAGTATTGCACGATGTCACCTTCAATATCGATGCTGGCCAGGTTGTCGGCATTGTTGGACCATCCGGCTCCGGCAAAAGCACCCTCACCAAGCTGATCCAACGCCTGTACGTGCCGGAGAGCGGACGCGTTCTTGTCGACGGCGCCGACCTTGCCATGGTGGATACGGCGTGGTTGCGTCGGCAGGTCGGCGTGGTGCTGCAGGAGAATGTCTTGTTTAATCGAACCGTGCGCGACAACATTGCGCTCGCCGATTCGGCCTTGCCAATCGAGCCAATCATCGCCGCAGCGAAGCTCGCCGGCGCGCACGACTTCATCCTGGAAATGCCCGAGGGATACGATACTATCGTGGGCGAGCGCGGCACCAGCCTTTCGGGCGGTCAGCGCCAGCGCATCGCCATCGCCCGCGCTCTAATCACTAATCCGCGCATCGTGATCTTCGATGAGGCAACCAGTGCGCTCGATTACGAGGCCGAACGGGCCATTCACGATAACATGAAGGAGATCGCCAAAGGCAGGACGGTTTTCATTATTGCCCATCGTCTCTCCGCCGTGCGCCGAACCGACCGCATCATCACTATCGATCGCGGCCGATTAGTGGAAGACGGCACCCACGACGAACTCATCAATACTGGCGGACGCTACGCGACACTCTACCGGTTGCAGGCTGGAATCCATGAAGCCATTTAAACTAACGTCACAAAAGCTCTTCCAGAATGTGCTTCCATTCCCGCGGGACTACAAGGGTCGGGACAAGCATGAGCTGGCCTTCTTACCGGCCGCTCTGGAGATCGTTGAAACACCACCATCACCAGTCGGCTTAACCATTGCATATAGCATCATTGTCCTATTTTGCCTCGCGCTAGGGTGGGCATTTTTCGGCCGGGTGGACATTGTGGCTTCCGCACCTGGAAAAATCATCCCTACTGGCCATACCAAGACCATCCAACCGTACGAGACTGGCGTCGTCCGTGCGATCGATGTTTTGGACGGCCAGGCGGTGAAGAAGGGAGATGTACTGATTGAGCTCGATTCGACCATGAACGAAGCTGACACGAATCACTTAAAGAGCGACCTGATTGCAGCCCAACTCGATGTCGCGCGCTTGAGCGCAGCACTTTCGGACGGCGACGTGGTCGCCAATTTTAAGCCTCCGGATGCGCCAACGGCCCTGATTGCAGCCGAACAGGAATTTTTGGCCGATCAGACGGCGGAACAACGAGCGAAGCTCGCCGTTCTCGATCGGCAGCGGGCGCAGAAGGAGGCGGAGCGCGCGTCGACTGGCGCAACCGTTAGCAAACTCGAAGCATCGCTTCCCGTGCTGCAAGAGCGTCTGGACATTCGTAAATTGCTTTATGACCACTCAACCGGGTCGAAAGCTGGGTACCTCGAAATGCTGCAGTCCTTCATCGAAGAACAGCACGATCTCGACGTCCAGAAGAGCAAGTATAACGAGGCCGATTCAGCATTGGCCGCAATCATCGAAGAGCGCGCTCACACTGATGCTGAGTATCGGAGGGAACGGGCGAGCGAGCTGGTCGAGGCAGAGCGAAAGACACGTGGGCTCAGCGACGATCTGGTCAGGACCGAGCACCGGACACAATTGCAGATGCTCGTCGCGCCCGTAAATGGAACGGTCCAGCAGCTGACTGTTCATACCGTCGGCGGCGTCGTAACCCCGGCGCAGGCATTGCTCGTGATCGTGCCAGCCGACAGTCATCTCGAGATTGAGGCAATGATCTCGAACCGGGATATTGGATTTGTCCACGCCGGCCAGGACGCCCAAATCAAAGTCGACACTTTCAACTTCAGTCGCTACGGACTTCTTCGCGGCAAGGTATTAAGCGTCTCGTCGGACGCGATTACGCGTGAGAGGCCGCAAGATAAAGCCCCAAACGACATTAGCCAAGGCGCAGAGAATGCGACAAGCGAGCCCTCGGGCCAGGAGCTAGTTTACCAAGCGCACATTTCGCTCGACACTTCGCAAATGCAAGTGGACGGTCGCATGGTCAAGCTGTCGCCCGGCATGGCCGTTACGGTTGAGATCGAGACTGGTACCCGCCGAATTATTTCTTATTTGCTCTCGCCGTTGATGAGGTATAAGCAGGAAAGTCTACGAGAACGCTGACGTGTCTCTCGTCATATAGTATCCGGCGGAAACACAAGACGTTAGCTGGACCGTCGGGCTAAGGGTGACGCACAATTGGGCAGAGGTTATTAATCGAGTTGAGGGCGTTCTGCTAACAGTAAGGCAAAGGGCATTGACTCTCATGCCAGCACGGCGACGGTCGTGCGTTTATCTCTAGCCAAAGTCAAGGGACGCACGTCGTAAAGGCGGCCATGTTCCGGACACTCGCCGTGCCGCTTGGATCGGTCCTTATTTGGTTCTCGGCTGGTTTATTGGTGTGACGAGCCGTCGGAATTGCCGCCCGGGTTACGCAGCGCCTACCGCGTCATCGTAACATAAAGGCTCTCGATCGGGCGCCACCAATCTTGGCCGTCTATACAATCCGCAACTGATTTATCATTTTGATGGGACCTCGTAATGTCCTTGAATCCAATTCGACCCGCTTCGTATTTGAGCGTCTCAAAATCCCACGCGAACCGATGATGACCGCCCATCTGAAACATTTGGTTACAAATGGCACCTTTTGTTGGAAGCGGCTCGGCGGAACCGCCCAGATTTTTTAAGCGGTCAAAAAACTCAATCTCGTCGCCAACATAAGCTCGCATGTATTTTTCCGCATCTGGAACAACGATCCGCGTCGTACCACCGACACACAGAACACGATGGCACTCGCCAAGAAATCGAACGGCGTCGTCATATTCCAAATGCTCCAGAAAGTGCTCGGCGTGGATGCGCGCGACAGTCTGATCATTAATTGGCAGAGGATTCAATGCGTTGAAATAGAATGCTCCCCGTCGCGGCTCGAAGTCCACATTGACCCAACCAGGTCGAATGAGATCGCCACATCCGACATTGAGCAATATCCCGGTCTTGCCGCGACAATGGTTGCGGAGATCACTTCCGTGTCGGAGTTCATTTGCTGCGTCATTCCAGAAGCTGTGAACTGCGTTCTGAATGCCGCGTAAGCGGCTCTGCGTGCTCCGCTTGGTCACGAAGCGCTTCGACAATGCTGACAATGACATTAGGTTACTTGACCTCGGCTGTTGTTATCAATCCTATCGGATGAATGGTTGGCTGGCAATCTGAACAGACGCGGTGGGCATTGCAAACCTGCTGGGGCCCAAGGCAATATCTTCGGTGAAGCATCAGTGTTCGTGCCAAACATTGCGACGTTACGACAAAGACGCGTCGAGATTTTTGCGTCAATGTAAACCTCGGCGGGACGCTCTGGTGGTTAAAGTTTTGGTCCCGAGCTTTAAATGCAAGCCGAAACGTGCCGGCCTGCACATCTATTCTAAAGGTCAGGTAGAGAAGGCTTGTGACTCAAGGGGGCTCGTCCAGTGGGCACAGCGCCATGGATATCCTACGGCAATGCGTCCGGTTGATGTTCTTCTTTTATGTTAACCATAATATCAGCGTTGGCGGCTACAAAGTACTTCGATCCAGCCTCGG
>Ga0187887_10004151_pt1 | contig 10961 bp, 10 predicted proteins | sample June2016WEW_7_10_FD_132977 | JGI IMG/M metagenome (GOLD analysis project Ga0187887, IMG submission 132977) | Peatland microbial communities from SPRUCE experiment site at the Marcell Experimental Forest, Minnesota, USA - June2016WEW_7_10 | ecosystem: Environmental > Terrestrial > Soil >... | reverse complement strand
CCGGGACGCATGGACGCCTCGCAGGAGCAAACCGATATGCAGTCCTTCGCCGTCCTCGAACCCGTCGCAGACGGTTTCCGCAACTACCTCAAGACCAAATTCTCAGTATCGTCGGAGGAGCTGTTGGTGGATCGGGCGCAATTACTGACCCTGACCGCTCCCGAGATGACGGTTCTCTTGGGCGGTATGCGCGTCCTGAAGACTAACTTCGAACAGTCCCCGCATGGTGTTTTTACAAAACGGCCGGAGGCGCTGACCAACGACTTCTTTGTGAATCTGCTCGACATGGGCACAACGTGGAAGGCTGTTCCGGACGGCGGGGATGTGTTTGAAGGGCGTGATCGCAAGACGGGCAAATTGAAATGGACAGCCACTCGTGTCGATCTGATTTTCGGTTCTAACTCCCAGCTTCGGGCCCTGGCAGAAGTCTTTGGAAGTGAGGACTCCCGGAAGAAGTTCCTGGACGACTTTGTAGCGGCGTGGAACAAAGTCATGAGTCTTGACCGTTTCGATCTCGCCAGATCGTAGCATAAAAGAGCTTCGGACAGGATGGGATATATACGTTGTATGGGGCAGATGGGAAAATACCGGCTGTTCCCGAACCGTCATCTTTTCTATGCATTGGTCTTATTTTAATGGGGAGGTGCGGGGAAAAAGTTTAAAGAATGGAAAAGAAACTGATTTTTACCATAGCAAGGCAGCGCCACTTGCCGCGGTTTTTGTGGATCCCTTTAATATTGTCTTTCTCCCGGCAAAAAAAATCGGTTCCTGATATTCTGATAACCGGGAATTTTCCTTAGGTCTTATTTTTCAAATTGTCAATTTTATGCTACATTACTATTTGGCAGTAGGTGTGATTTGCAGTATTAGCACTGATCCATATAAACAATGTCAGATTCTGACGAGCCAAAATAATGAATGCCGTTTCATCTAAGTTTCTCGGGAGAGTTCTCCGCATGGTGAAAAAAGATTACATCATAGCGATTCTCTCATTCCTCTTGATCCCTCCCGTGGCCTTGTTGGGCGGGAAGATATTCATCTCGATCAATCCGGAAATCGCCGCGCATACGCAGAACTATGTGCTCAACTACTGGCTGCTGGATAAGACGAGGAATGCCTGCATTCTGGCAGCCTTTCTTGTGAATGTTGGATTGTGGTTTCTGTCGTGCTTCTTTCTGCTGCGGTCAAAGAAGCAATCATATCGGTGGTTACCGATGGGCGTTTTCGGGCCTTTCGGTTTCATCGTCCTGACGGCCCTGGCAGACCACGCGGAGCAGCCTTGGGATTTGTACCGCCGATTTGTCCGCAGGATGAGTGTCTATCTGCGTGTTGTGTACGAGCTTTGTGCAGTCTATGTCGTGTGGAGTCTTGCGTATGAGATCATGGTGTTGAAGCGGAACTTTATGATCAAATATGAGGCTGCCAGGACAGGGGTTTCGACCACGCAAATCATAGATCAACAAAACGCGTCCGGCGGCATGTGGGCATTCAGTGAGGGGCTGGAAGTTATGTATGGGGTGGTTCTGCTGTATCTGCTCTGGCCGATATGTTTCAATTTCGCCGGTTATTTGTACATGGCATTGTCAGGCCGCCTCCTGAAAAATGACACGACCTGACGAGAAACCGGGGAAGGATAAAAACCAGTATGGTATCCCCGGATTTTTTCCGATTTTTCGGCAACCGTGTGCTTAATCTGTTCCTCAATTAATGGACATTTTCTGGATGCAGACCCAGCAAGTAAGTGAGCCACTAAAATTAAGTGGGCCAATGGGGGGAACTGTTCCCCAATTTTCATCTCCGCTATTCCCAACAACTTTGTACGGTTTTGTAAAACTACTCAGGGGTACCGGTTGAAGAGGAGTAAATGACCATGTAACAGATTGGTTCATCATCTGTGCTGTGTCCTTACAACCAAGAACTTCATACTGTCCGGATGTGGCATCCATGAAGGAAAGGCAGAAGTTCGACCTGGTTGTAACATTAAATCCACCCCTAAACATTACCTTTGAAATGAACTCGTTTGTCGCCAGCGTCAGCGGAATCGGAGCTGACTCATATTTATTGTAAGAATTCGGAAGAAAACTGCTTGCCTTGAATGTTCCAACATTGACCAGCCTTCCTGATGAACAATCGGCCCACGGAGATGCTACCCAGTTCCCGGGATTTGCCGGGATGTGAGAATACCATGTGGGTCCGTCTACTGTTAAATTCTCACGGGTTTCACCGGTTGTCGGATTAAAACACGTATCAGTACCAGGCACATACATAAAGTCTGCGCCGAAATCATCGCATATTTTAACATATTGAACTGCTCCATCTGCATAAGCACTCGTTGCGTGTATAAATAATAGATAAACAATCAGCCAGACTAATTTCTTCATAAAACCCCTCCTCCTATGTTTATTAATAATACTTTTCAATTTTACTACAAAACCGCTAAGTTTTATATTAATTAATTTGATAAAAACTTCCTTTTTGCTGTACGAAGTATATTAAGCGAACTTTTGTGTGTCAAGATGATTTTGGGCATAATATATGGGGTGTGAACTTTTTACAGAAAAACAGAAAAAGATGTTACTCTCTTTCAACTCGGAATCCTCAATTTTAACGACTGACAAATATTGAACCTTTGCAGGTGGCTCCTGCATTTTTCTTCCGCGACCGGCCAAAATTGACGATAATGCAAGGCGCCAAATAGAAATAAACAATATTATACGGCAATTTTACGCTTGACTTCCCATTCCAATAGGAGCATTTTTAAAAAAAAGTTTTTTTATATTCTCAGTCAACTTTTCAAGAAACGGGAGGTAAAGTATGGGATTTGTAAAAAACTTTGAACAGACCATGGCAAACGCCTGTTCAACATTTGATTTTTATGATGCGGAAATGTTAACTGTTTTCTGGGAAACAAAACCGGAAATCATTGCCAGACTCCTGCCGCCGCCGCTTAAACCTGCGCCTTATCCTCTCGCATATGCTTTTGTAGCCTCTTATCCCCGTACTAATTTTGATGTGACCTACATGGAAACCGCATTATTTATTCGCGCGGTATTCGATGGAGAGGAGGGAGGGTACTGCCTTGCCATGCCGGTCACAAATGATATGGCTTTGATTTACGGCCGGGAGATGTTCGGTTTTCCAAAAAAAATAGCGGATATTCATTACACAAAAAAAGGTGATACCATAACAGGATGGACAAAGCGACGCGGGAAACGCTTCATGAAAATCAGCGCCAATCTAAACGGTAAGTTTAATGACCCGGCGATGCAGGATATTATCACAGCCAATCCCGTTAAAGAGGACGGATCCAGTACGATAATTTCATACAATTTTAAATATTTCCCCGCGCCGGAAGGCTGCGCTTTTGACTATAATCCCCGGCTGGTGAAACAGGAAACCGAGTTAAGACCTAAAGAAATGCTGTTTGGAGAAGCCAAGATTGTTTTCAATCCCTCCGATTACGATCCCTGGGTAGAGATTGAAGTCGTCAAAATGTTGGGCGCCGTATATACAAAAGGTGACAACTCAATGCTGATCGGAAAAGTAGTTGCCGAGGTAGACCAGATGAAATTTGCACCCTATTCTCTACTCAAGACGGATATACTTTGACGAGACACAAGGTGTCTTAATAGAAACTCGTGATGAGCATCCGGAGAGCCCTCTTAACATTTTGACGGCTATGCTCCGTTTCTTATTTTTTGCTTCCTGCAGACTTCCTGCGGGATGGAGTATTAAAGGCGCGGATTTGCGTCTCAAGAAAATCCTGTCCGCACAAGAGTTTCAATGCCGATGACCTGTCATCAAGCGGCGCGGTTTTTGTGATTGTCTTTCCCCCGGCAAAAAAGATCGGCTCGTGATATTCTGATAACCAGGAATTTCTCTCTACTCTTTAGTTTATCAATTTCCGATTTTATGCTAGTTTACAACCGGTAACCGTTAAATAGAGGATAATTTATGAAGAAGATCGCTTTAGCTGCTTTTTCCTTTCTATTTGTTTTTACATTGATTAATCTCAGTTTTTGCCGCAAATGATTTTCAAATGAAAGGAACTGTTACCCAAATCAAAGATAATCAGGATAAAGAATTACCCCTATTAAGCAACGCCAAGGGTATCAAGGCAGGCGATAAAGTTTTTGTTAATATATATTGGATACAGTTGGATAATCCCAGAAAGCTTACTGTGGAGGGAAAAGATTTTTTAATCAAACAGTGTTTTGTTAATCCTGCCGATCTTGATATCAAATATTATGAATAAAATAATAATGAGGTTATTTATTTGACAAAAGTTCCTGTAGTATTTATTTGTGACAGCCATTACGTCATCCCGACAGCTGTTGCCGTTACTTCCTTAATCTGCAACAAGAAGCCGGATACCTATTATGATATTTATATAATAACCGCCGATTTACCGGAAACGGACATAGCAAAATTCTATGAATTTAAAGGAAACAAAACCGATATTCATCTAATAAAAGTTTCTTTGAAAAAGTTTAAAGGCCTGTATAAATATGGACATGTTTCGCATGCAACTTATCTGAAGTTTGATTTGCCGGATTTAATTCCCGATCAGGATAAAGTACTGTATCTGGATAGCGATATTATCATACAAAAAGACCTGACCGATCTGTTTACAATAAACATAGAAGATTATTACGCGGGAGCGGCAAAAGATATCAAACAGATCGAGAATCATCTGAATATTAAAAATTATTTTAATTCAGGAGTAATGCTGTTAAATCTTAAATTGATGAGAGAAAACAATGCATCCGCGTCGTTATTGAATATTCGTAAATCATTAACCAAATTGAAATTCATGGATCAGGACAGCTACAATATTTTCTTTGATCAGAAAGTTAAATTCCTGCCGGTAATCTATAATTGCTTTTATATATTATTATTACAGAATAAAGATAAATACACTCCCGGGTATATTAATGAATGTTTCGGAACGAATTATTCGTCTTTGAAAAACATAAAAAGAGATTCATACATTATCCATTTGGCTGGTGACGACAAACCCTGGATTTATTCCGATAATATTTTAGGCCATGAATGGGATGAGTATTTTAGAAAGTCGCCTTTTAAACTTCATAAATTAAAACGAAAATCTATAAAACCAAGAGAGTTTACTCTTTCACATAATTTGACAAACTTGTTATATATTTTCTTCAAATACTGGCGTTATAATAGTTTTAAATTTGCCATGGGAAAAGTTAAAAAAAGATTATTCAACAATAAAAAGGATAATTGACTTTAAAAAAATATCTTTCAAAGATATTGTTCTTAACTTCATGTGGACCTATCCATGGTTTTAGCTCCATCCGGTTAATTTCGGAACGTATGATTCGGTAAAAAAAATGCGAAACAGGAATTAAATGTGCGTATCGATAACTTAATATTCGGCACAAGTCCCCTGATTGTTCATGCTCCCAGCTTAACGCGAAACAGCAAGAAGATGTTTATCCATAGAGCTCTTAATCAATACTGGATGCCAATTGTAACAAACCTGGAAAAGAAAGAGCTGGGCGTTTGCAGAAAAGAAACAAAAGATAATATTACTATTATAACGTGGAACAATACGGGAATAAAAGGTTGTTGTGAATTATCATTGGATAAATTGGGTTTAGATTATCTTGTTCTGGGAAAAAACATCAGGAACTGGCGCAATATAAATAAAATCACTTCAGCGCTTGAAGTTATCGATTCCATAAAAACTCCCTATGTTATGGCTCTGGATTGCTTTGATGTTATCGTCTTGCGCGATCCTTATGAGGCTGTCGAAAAATTCAAAGCAATGAATTGCGATATGCTTTTCAATGGAGAAAAATATTTTTATCCAGATTATGGATTAATGGCAACTGGTTATTACTCAATCACTGATAAATGGAAAAATTTTGAAGCAAATATTGAGAAAAGCGTGTGGAAATACCTCAATAGCGGGGCTCTTCTCGCGAAAACGGAATTCTACAAAGAATTTTTAATAAACTGCCTGCAACGTTATAATACGTTAAATGAAGAGAGAGAATCATTCCCTTTGCCCAAAGACCCTTTTTATAAAAAATACCCTGACTATAAAATTAGCGATAGCGACCAATTGATTGCGCATTGGATGCATTACGATTATTACCCGAAGATTAAGATTGATTATCAGATGAAAATATTTTTCAATACTATGGATACCGCTTTTGATGATAAAGTGTTTGATATTACAGAGGATATTCATATTGAATACACAACCGGGTATATGGCAAAACTGCAGGCGATGAGATTTTTAATAAAGATATATTTAGCGCTTAAGAAAATAAAAGTAATGTTAATTATAAGCAAAAACTACCCCAAGAAGATATTTAAACGAATTGATCATATATTCGGAATAAAAATCAATGATAAGAAAAAGATTAAAAGAGACATAGATAACGACAAACTTCAAAAACAAATAAATGAATTCAAAGAAACAGGTGTGACAAAAGAAAAGAGAAATCCAAGGCTAATAGTTTCAATAACTTCTTTCGGGCAAAGAATGTATGATATTCACTTTGCGCTATATTCTTTATTAAACCAGACGCTAAAGCCTGATGAGATAATTTTATGGCTTGGAGAAAAAGAATTCCCGCATAAAGAAGGAAATTTACCTCAAAGCGTATTATCACTTAAGAATAGCGGTTTAACCATTAAATGGTGTAAAGATATAGGTCCGTACACCAAACTCATACCTGCTTTAAAGGAATATTCTGATGATATTCTTGTAACTGCGGATGACGATATTTATTATCCCAACAAATTTATGGAATTACTTTATGAAGCGTATTTAAAAGAGCCTCAATATATTCATTGCCACAGAGTTCATAAAATTACTTTTGATAAAAATAAAAATATTCAAAAATATTCAAAATGGATCAGGCAGGTAAGTAATATTGAACCATCACTCTGTAATTTTTTAACAGGTGCAGGCGGCGTTCTATATCCGCCAAACTCTTTATATAAAGATGTATTAAATGAGGAGTTGTTTTTAAAATTGTCTCCAACTGCAGATGATATATGGTTTTGGGCAATGGCTGTTTTAAACAATACTAAGATTAATGTGATAAAGAATAATATAGCAATATTACATTTTACAAATATTGAAAGAGAACTTGGACTAAATGGTGAAATGACATTATATCACAAGAATGACATCGGCGGCGCTAATGATAAACAGTTGAAAAACATTTTTAAATATTATCCTAACCTGCAAAACACTCTTAAATGCGATAGTTCAATCGGTAATAATAAAAATATTGATGAACTTCCAATTTAACTTGTGGTACAAATATTTCGGATAAATCGTCTATTGTAGAATGCTCTTTATCCTGGTTGTAAAAGGCTTCATTATTTTTTTCGTAAACATATGAATTTTTTTTCCATTTTTAAATCAACAAATAATGGGTATTTACAGTGTCAAAGTTAAGAATATTTGTTAAAAAATCGTTATTCTTTTTATTGGGAGAGCGTTTGGCGAACCATATAATTTTATATTATCGTTATCATCGGGAAAAGATAAAACGTCAGTCTTGGTATGAGTATCATTTAAATAATTTAAGATATTTCGAAGTTCATTTGACCGAGCACTGTAACCTGAATTGTGCTTCGTGTGCTCACTTTGCGCCTCTTGCTGATGAAATATTTGCAGATATAGAAGTTTTTGAAAGAGATATGAACAGAATGTCTGAACTTTTCCATAAAAATGTGGGAATAATCAGACTAATGGGAGGAGAACCACTTCTTCATCCCCAATTGCTTGATTTCATGTATATTACCCGCAAGGCATTTCCCAATCTATCAACGGGTATTTATATTGTCACGAATGGTCTACTACTACTCAAGCAGGAGGAGATATTCTGGAAAACATGCAAAGAGAACAATATCAGAGTATCTGTTACAAGATATCCGATTAATCTTGATTTTGAAAAGATGGTTCAAACGGCAAAACTGTATGGTGTTCTTCTTGATTTTGACGGAATCTCTGAGATAGCGCCGATAAAGACCATGTGTCATCGCGTGATTGATTTGAGTGGAAGTCAGGATTATAAGAAAAATTTTAAGGCATGTGGTTACGGTAATGGGTGCATTTTTTTAAAAGACGGCAGATTGTCTACATGTGGTCTTTCCTCGCATTTTCAGCACTTCAATAAGTATTTTTCCCAAAATATTGAGGTGACGGATGCAGATTCAATAGATATCTTCAAATCACGTACGGCAAAAGAGATATTGCGTTATTTGGCCAGCCCCATTCCTTTGTGTCGATATTGTAACGTTCATGCAAGAACTTATGGAAATACATGGTGTGTTTCCATGAAAGATATCAAAGAATGGACATGAAACACTTAAATATATCCTGCTAAATAAATTGTCTAAATCGGTTTTTCAACCTTTCCAGAGGCAGGATTCCCGCTACAAACAACGCAAATACAACAACCGCGGCGGCGCGATTTAAGCGATACATAGTTCATCTCCTTTTACATGATATATGTTAAAAAAAATGGATACCTGTTCTTATTGAAGCTGGTTGAGTAACTGGTAATACTCCTTCAGATTTTGAATGGATTCCATTGTTGCCTGAAACAGTACCCAACTGAGCACCAGTATGATTACCGAGAGACCGACCTTCCACGGCCATGTTGTTTGCGGACGCAACCAAAGCAGAGGCAATGCCAGAGGCCCCACACAACAGACCGCAAAAATGATAAACGATTTCCGGAAATACCATTTAAAATTTTGCTCCGCAATGCGCGGGTCGCTTACGACATTCAGAAACTCACCGCAGTGTTTACACTTTATCGCGTCATCCTGAATTTCTTCAGCACAAAATGGACATTTTTTCATAATCAACTCTTTGGGGCAAAGTAATATTTATATATACCTGAAATACCTATCATCCTTTTAATTCCATTCATTTAAAGAAGGATTATACTTTTAATTTCCCGGACAGTAAACTTAATTATTCAAACCGGAAATCGGGCTTGAAATATTGCATGGATGGCGCTCCCCGATAGTATACCAATCCTAACTTAAAGATGATATTGAGGCGGCAAGGTGCAGGCAACGGGGCGTATTACTAATACGTTGAGGAAGACGACAACGAAAATAGCGCTTAAACCGGAAGCGCATTCCCGTTAGGGAAGTGCATAATAAATAGATATTTACATTGCCGTGAATTTTCGTCGATACGGCGAAAATTCCATTTGGAATTGGTATCACTTCATCCGGCTGAAAAGTACACTCCCTATCAAAAACATAATAACCGCGAAGAAAGTAACGACGATGAAATCAACATAAAACGGGAAAATATGAATATTGAGCAATGCTCCCCTGACACCGTCTACGGCATAGGTAAGGGGATTAATCTTTACCAGTCCCCGCAGCCAGAAGGGAAGCTTGTCATCAACCGGAAACAGAGCGCCGGATAAGAAAAAAAGCGGAAATATCAGAAAAGATGAAATAAGCTGGAATCCCTCCAGACTTTCAAACAAAGAGCCGAGCGCGAGCCCCATCGAAACCAGCGCGATTGATGTAATAAACAATAACAGCAGCGCCTGCGGAATGCCCCAGGGATTTACAGACGGAAACATAAACGAGAAGAGAAAGAGAATAATAATCTGCATCGTAACATCCGTGCATCCGCCTAAAACCTTTCCCATAAAGACGGACAGACGCGACACCGGCGCCACCAGTATGGCCTTGAGCACATCGAGCTTGCGGTCCCAGACAATGTAGAGGCCGAAGTATACCGATCCGAAAAGAACAAGCATGGCAAGTATGCCCGGATATATATAATCCTGATAATTTATATTGCTTACGCTGACGCTCGCCCCCACGCCGCTGCCGAACAGGAAAAGCCACATGAGCGGCTGAACAATGCTCGAAACGATTCTGCTTTTCTCACGCTGGAATACTTTGAATTCCCGCCACCAGACAGCGTAAATACCCATCAATTCCCTGCGGATAAATCCCTCATTTGCAGCATTAGGCATAGCCATCACGATCCTCTCTGACGGTAACGGACTACCGAATCCACCCAGCCTCCGGAATCCTCCGGGGCATCTTCCCGGATATCTCTTCCGGTCAGCTTGATAAACACATCGCTTAATGTGGGTATTTTGATTTCCACACTCTCCACATTTTGAATATGAGAAAGAAGGTCCGGCAGGTGCCGATTGGCATTTCTCATCATTATCTCCACCAGGCCGTCAATTACAGAGGCTTTCGATACATAAGGCAGTGAACGTATTCTTTCCAGGTCGGGCTCCTTAACTTTCAGCATCACCATATCGCCGCCCATCGATTCTTTCAGAGCATCGGGAGAATTGAGTTCGATGATCCGGCCATGATCGATAATCCCCACACGGTCGCAAACCTGTTCGGCTTCTTCCATGTAATGGGTTGTAAGCACAACGGTAGTCTGCTCCATTTGAGCCATTCTTTTGATGTATTCCCAGATACGCGCCCGCGTTTGCGGATCAAGCCCCAGCGTCGGCTCGTCCAGAAAGAGCACAGCCGGCCTGTGCAAAAGACCCCGTGCGAGTTCCAGACGCCTGCGCATTCCGCCCGAGTATGTGCGGGTCAGATCATCACTGCGCTGCCGCAGGTCCACCAGTTCCAGCATCTCCGTTATTCTTTTTTCCCGGACAGCCCGGGGAATTCCGTAAAGACGCGCGTGAAGTTCCAGGTTTTCCCGTCCGGAAAGAACCGTATCGAGCGTGGGGTCCTGAAATACTATGCCGACTTTGCGTCTTACCTGCGCGGGCTCCTTAATGACATCGCAGCCTGCTATTGTGGCGCTGCCGGATGTCGGGCGGATAATCGTGCAGAGCATGCCGATGGTCGTGGTTTTGCCGGCGCCATTAGGCCCGAGCAATCCGAATATTTCGCCTTTTTCTATGTTCAGGTCGATACTTCGGACCGCTTCTATTTTGCCGTAGTTT
>Ga0187887_10004145_pt1 | contig 10972 bp, 7 predicted proteins | sample June2016WEW_7_10_FD_132977 | JGI IMG/M metagenome (GOLD analysis project Ga0187887, IMG submission 132977) | Peatland microbial communities from SPRUCE experiment site at the Marcell Experimental Forest, Minnesota, USA - June2016WEW_7_10 | ecosystem: Environmental > Terrestrial > Soil > Wetlands... | reverse complement strand
GGACATCCAGCCCTCCGCATCGCCCTGTTGCTGGTGAGCACCTGACTAGCACCACCGGCCGGAGCCCGAGCCGGACGGCAGTTCGGAGAGCTGCAGTCGGGGTAGCTATCCGTAAGGCAGTGTGTCATTCGCCAGGAGGATGGGGCCAGAGGTTCGCCATGACCTAGGGACCACCTGGCCGTTTACGTGAGCATCATGGTGTGGCTGGGGCGGGGTCGTCAACCTGGGGTGCGGGCGGACGCTGGCGGCGGCGGTAGGAGTCGCCTTCGACAATGAGCTCGTGGCAGGTGGAGGTGAGCCGGTCGATGGCGGACTGGGCCAGGAGCGGGTCGGTCATGAGCGGGAGCCATTCGCTGGCGTCGCGGTTGGAGGTGACGACGGTGGAGGCCCGGCGGTGGCGTTCGGTGATGATCTCGTAGAAGTCGGTGGTCTGGGCCGAGGTGAGGGGCTGGAGGGCAAAATCATCGATGATGAGCAGCTCGACAGCGGCCAGGCGGCGGTACTCGGCTTCGAGGGTGTTGTCGAGGCGGGCGGCGGTGAGGCGCTTGAACAGCTTGTCGGCGCGGGCCATGTGGACGGTGCGGCGCCGGCGGATGGCGATGTGGCCCAGGGCGGTGGCCAGGTGTGTCTTCCCGACGCCGACGGGACCCAGGATCAGGGCGCCGTAGGGTGCGTCGAGGAACCGCAGGGAGACCAGTTCGTTCCATAGCTGCTGGTCGTAGCGGATGGCGGCGCTGGGGTCCCAGGTTTCGGTGCGCATGGAGGGGTCCAGGCCGGCGTTGCGGGCGCGCAGCGTGATGGAGCCCGCTTCGCGGCGGGTGACTTCGTCGGCCAGGACCAGCTGCAGGAAGTCGGCGTGGGGCATGTTGCTCTGGCGGGCCAGGGTCAGCCGCTCGGGCAAGGTGGCGGTGAGCTTGCCGAGCTTGAGGGATCGCAGGGTGGCTTTGAGGTCGGGGCCGAGCGGGTCGGTCAGCGGTGACATGGGAGTGTTCCTTCCGTTGTGCGGGGATGGGGACGCGGGCAGGGGGCTGCTGGCTGCGGCTCCTGCCGGCGGCAGGCCGGTCAGGGCTGGCTGGTGCTGGCGGTCCTGGCCGTCCTGGCCGGGCGGGTGCCGCCGGCCGCGGGCGTGCCGCCAGGTGCGGGGGACGCGGTGTCGAGGCGGCGCTGGTGCTCACGTTCGAGGCTGAGCTGCTGCTCGGCGTGCTCGGCACGGGCCTGCCAGGTGCCGGCGAGGGCCTGGATCGTGTGGATCTGGGCAGCGCATGCGGCGGCCTGGGCGTCGCGCTCGCGGGCGGCGTCGATGCGGACGTGGTCGTTCTCGGCGCGGGCGTCGGCTTCGGCTTGCCGTGCCCGGCTGGTCTCCGTGCTGGCGTGCTGGCGGGCCTGAGCGGTTTCGGCGAGCGCGGCGTCCCGCTCGGCACGGGCGGCGTCCCGGTCACTGCTGGCCTGGGCGATGGCGGCTTCGGCTTGCTGCCGGATCCCGGTGATCTGGGCATCTGCCTGATCGCGGATGGCCTGCGCGCGGGCATCGGCGGTGTCCGCGCCGGCGCGGGCACCGTCAGCTGCCTCCAGCGCCGCCCGGGCATCGTCGCGGGCTGCGTGCATCGCCTCGGCGGCGGCCTGGGCGTCCTGGACGGCTCCGGCGGCCTGGGCCTGGGCCACGGCGGTCTCGGCCTGGGCCTGGCGGCGAGTGGCGTCAGCGGCGGCCAGCGCCGCGCTGACCCGGCCGGGATCAGCGGCGGCCAGCTCAGCGGCTGCGGCGCCTGTCAGCTCGGCGGCCTGGGCGAGCAGCTGCTGCAGCCCGGCCAGCGCGCCGGCCGCGGCCGCCTGCGGCTGCCCGGCAGCGGCGGCGCGGCTGCCGTTATGCCATTTGCGTGAGCACGCCGGGCCGCAGAACAGCCGCGGTGCGCCCCGCCCGGCAGCGGCGGGCAGCTCGATGCCGCATCCGGGCTGCTTGCAGCGGCGCGGATCGTCCGTGACGGGCGGTGCCGCGACGCCAGCCAGGCCGGGAACTGGTATCTGGCCGTTTACCTGGTCAGTCATGTCAGGACCTTTCTTTTTCTTTCCGCACGGGAGAAGAAAAGGAATGAAAATAAAAGCGGGGGGACGAGATGATGAGCCGCGCCCGCGGCCCGGGATCTGCGGCAGCGGGGCAGGTCAGAGCCGGCTGCCGCCGTCGACGACCTGCAGCCGTATGCCGGTCGCGGTGGCGTACTCGGCCGGGTCACGGGCGAACCGGCCGGTCCCGGCGGGAGCAGCCGCCTGCACCGCCTGGTTCTTCTCGGTGGCGTTCACCAGCATCGACTCGATCTTGGAGACATTGATGACGTCGACGTCCAGGGCACGGGCGCAGGCCGCCTCGGCCGCCGCCGGGCCGTAGCGTTTCGCCAGCCCGACCAGCCGGTAAACCGACCGCATCATCATCCACGGCGCGTCGCCGTCCAGCAGCCGCTGCGCGTAGATCCCGACATGCTCGCCATAGCAGCCGGCCTGGGCGACCATGCGGTCCACGGTGCGGGTGGCATACCCTTCCACTCCCGGCGGCATGTCCGCCGCGTCGGTGGACCGGCCGCCAGGCCGCTGCCGCGGATGGGTCTTGATCAGCTGATCGCGCAGGTAGACCTTCACCAGGTACTCATCAGCGCGGGCTGTCACCCGGATCCCCACATGCCGCCACGGCACCGAGTACAAGGCCCTGGCGACCTGGATGTGGTAGTCGACGTGGACTTTGACCTGCGCCCAGTACGGCACCTGGTAACGCTCCGCCGGTGCCGGGCGCAGGCGCGGAGCTTCCTGCGCGGCGAACACCACCGCGGGCACCTGCCGGGTGGTGCCGTGCACCCGCGTGTTCGCCGCGGCCAGCCAGCCGGTCATCTTCACCCGGGCGTCCGCCAGGTCCAGGAGCACCTCCCCGGCGAAGAAGCTCCCCTGCACGTACTTCACGCCGGCTTCGACCCGCGGTTTGTCACGGGGATGACGGACCCTGGCCGGGTCGGTGACGAACCCCCGCGCCTGGGCGTACTCCAGCCACTCGCGGGTCAGCCGCGGATTGACCGCGTCCGCCTTCGCCACGACCGGGCTCATGTTGTCCGGCACTACCACCGCGAACACGCCGCCGAAGAACGCCCACGCCGCCTCGCACCCGGCGATGACCTCTTCCAGCGTCATCGAGAACGTCAGGTAGACGAACATGAACCGGGAAAAGCAGGCGGTGAACACCAGCGCGTGCAGCTTACGGCGCCGGCCCTCCCGGCCCTCACCTGCCGGGATCAGCCCCAGATACCCGAAATCGATCTGCAGCTCACCGCCCGGCGGCCCGTCATCGACCGGCGTGGTGAGCTTCTTCCCGCCAGCCCCGCACCGCTCGGCGGCGAACCGGTGCAGCGTCCGCTCCGCCACCACCACCCCCTGCCGCGAGAGCAGGATCCCGATCTTGACCACCGGCACGCCGGCCTCAACCCACGCGGTGACCTGCTCACGGCAGGCCTCCAGCTCCGCCCACCCCGCACCGTGCCCGTCCGGGCGCACCGGCCGGATCACAGACACGACCTGCCCGATCAGCTCATCGGTCAGCTGCTCCTCCCCGCCCGCGCGAGACAGCCCGGCCGCCACCGCAGCCCCGACATACCGCCTGCTGGTCTTGCGGTCAACGCCGGCCTGCGCGGCCACCGCCCGCTCGCTCTTCCCCGCGAGCCAGGCCCGCAGCACCTCACGAACCTCAATCACAGACACCTCCCGGAACACCATCCCGGCGACCTCCAGCCGCTCGACTGGGAAGATCACACCGGGATGAAGCCGGACAAGCGACACACCGCGCCGCTGGTCCAGCTACTGGCGACCGGGTGGTCCCATGCTCATGGCGGGAAACACCTCAACCTGGTCCCATGACGCTGGCGGATGACACACTGCTCCATGGGTTCAAGTCAGTTTCATAGGGTTCGAGTGGGTTCCGCTGGCCGTCTAGCCTGGCTCTGGTCCCTGAATCATTCCGGCCCAGCAGTTGCCCTAGGCGACAGGCAGCGTTTCTGCACGTCAGAGCGCATACGGCCCTCCGTCTGCTGGAGATCGACTTCAGCGCTGTAGCACATAGAGCAATGTGGGGATACGGGGTCGGTCCCCCCTCGATCTGGAACCCCTCCATCTGAGAGTGGCTCTCGCCCCGCGGGTGTGCTGGTGACAGGGATATTTGACCCGCACACCCGGCGCGGCGCCGGGGGGTGAGGTCAACCGCAGGCCGGCGGCAGGTCCATGAAAGGGTCCATCAGTGGCCCGCGCGGTGCCGTGTCGTTGTCCCGGGGCCTGGCACGCGGCCGTGCCAGAAAGTCCTGGCCGCGGGTGAGCGGTACCGGCGGTGCCGGCGGGCAGTCACCCGCCGGGCATGTGCGCCGGCCCTCCGTGCCGGCGGAGCCGCCGGCTGCAGGGTTCACCTGCCTGCCGCCCGGGCCCTGCTGCTCCCCCCGCGGCCGGGCAGTCCGCCACCCCGTGCGGCTTCGCCTTCACGGGGGCGTGATGAAACGTGCCCGGCGCAGCTTTGAGTCGTTCGCTGCGCTCGCCAAGGCTGGTGCCGCGCCCGGAAAACGGGAAACCGGCGGCACCGTTTCCCGGCGGTCCCGGGCAGGGACAACCGGCCAGGCGGACGTCGTCCCCGGGGCACCACCGGCGATGCCACCGCAGCACGCGCCCCCAGACAGCGCAGTCCGGTATCCCGCACGCCGCGTACGAGGCGGCCAGCACAGGGCACTTCGTGGCCACTGCGGCGGGACTGGCACTACAGGAGGTGACGGGCAAGTCAGGTTCCCGGCGCTTCCCCGTGACCGTCACCCATCTTCCGGTCACCCGCTGCCAGATATGCCACCACACCGTCGCCTACCGGCCCGGGAAGGCCAGCGATGCCCTGACCGGGCACTACCGCCAGGCCCACCCGAAACACCCGGCCTCTCCTCCTCCCGGTAGCCAGCCACACACAGATCGCCTGCCGACCGCAAACACCGCTGCCCGGCACGGGCCAGCCGGCCCGGCATGACCACCCCACAGACCCCAGCGGTCACCAGCCGCGGCCAACCCACGGGGAGGGCACGCGCGATATCCGCCCCGGCGCGGCGAGGCGCCTTACTGCGGCGATCAACTCGGCTGTGCACACCAGGCCGACCTGGTGCACCAGATCGCCTCCGGGCCGTGCCGGGAAACATCCGGATCTGCTTGATATGGAGGTGATCGTGAGGCTCCAAGACCGAGAAGCACTGCGCCTCGTATCTCCTGTACCTGCTGCGCGAGACGGAGTTCGAGGGAAGCCTCCTCGACAACCCGTACCTGAGATCGGTCGGCCTTGACGGCGCCATTCTCGCAGAGCGCCTGCCCGGGTTCCCCGGGCTCGCGTTCCGGCGGCAGGGCAACCTCATCGACTTTGGCTGGCGCCACCAGGACCTGCGCGCCTGGGCAGCGGCTGTGCGTGCCGAGAATTCCGTCCACGTCTCTGACCAGCAGAGTTGCTCTCCCCGCCGTCCGGCCGTGATGATCACTGATCATGTGCCTTACCCGGATGAGCCGAACGGGATCGGAACCTTGATGACCTGGGCGCTGGCCCAGGCATTGGTGCCTGGCACGGCCTGCCAGATGGTGAGCTGGGTGCTGTGAACGGCCAGGGCATCCCATCCGCCTGAGGGAGCCGGCGCGAGGGTCGCGGTGTCTGGGGGTAGTGCCGGCAGTTGCCGCCACGGTCCCGGGGCGCTGGTGATGGCCGCTGCGCGCCGGTGGCTCAGGGTGATGGCGAGGCTGCTGCCGGGCCCGGGCGATGCGGAGGTCAGGGTGGCCCCGTTCAGCGGCAGCGGCGGCGACAGTGTCCAGTGCGCGCCGCCGTCAGCAGACCAGCCGGCCAGCAGGCGTTCCGCCGGCCCGGTTCCTGTGCCAAGCAGTGCCGTGGTGGTGTGTCCGGTGGTGGTGAGCCGGAGCACGGTGATGGCCTGGTGGGCATAGGCAGCGGGCAGCGCGGGTCCGGTGAGCTGCCACGTCCGGCCGGTCCGGGAGAAGATCCCGGCGGTTCCGGGACGGCCGCAGCCCGCGCCCAGCAAAGGCTGCCCGGACGGGCTGAACGCGGCCGCGGTGACGCTGCCTGGCTGGCACCGGGTTCCGGCGGGGGATGTCGCGAGCGCCCGGCGGGTCACCAGCCGGATCCAGCCTGTGCCGCCTTTGCCGGAGATGTCGGTGGTGCCGTCGGTGAGCAGCGCCAGCAGGCGCCCGCTTGCGGGGTCGGCGGCCAGGGCGCCGGGGACGTCGGCCAGCGCGGCGTCGAGCAGGCCAGGTGACCAGGCTTTGCCGTTGTCCCTGGTGGTGGCGAGCGGGGAGTAGGCCAGGTCCTGGCTGGGCCGGAACCCGGCCAGCACCGACCCGGAGGCCAGGCCAGTGAGGACCAGGCCGCCGTTGCTGGCCACACCGGGCGGGGTTGCCAGCCGCCAGATGCTGGTTCCGGCGGGGCGGACGAACAGCTGCCAGAAGTTGTTATGGCTGGCGGCCGAGCCGCCCATCACCGTGACCGCCCATGTCCCGGTGGCCGTGGCCAGCGAGGTGGCCAGGGACGGCGGCGTGGCCGGGCGGGACGGGGCGGCGGTCTGGTTGACGGCGCTGCCGCACCCGGCAGCCAGCATCGTCGCGGCCAGCAGCAGGGAGGCGAGCCGGATGGGGCGGTTCATGAGGACCTCAGGGCGCTGCGGGCGGCGTTGGCGAGCAGGACGGCGAACGAGGACTTGGTCGCGGTGGTCCCGGGCCCGGGGTCGGTGTTCAGTTCCGCGCGAACCCGGCCGCCCTGGTCGATGACGTAGGCCAGTTCGGAGTGCCCGATCATGCCGCCGGCGGGCAGGATCTCGGCGGAGATCCCGTAATCAGCCCACACGTGCTGGAGCTGCGGCACGCTGCCGGTCAGATACAGCCAGTTCGGAACCTGGGTCAGGTTTTCCTGGCGGTCGAACGCCTGGGTGTAGGCGACTTGGTGGTAGACAGGGTTGGCTACGACCGCGACCAGTTCCACGTGGCGCGCGCTGGCCCCGAGGATCTGCCCGGCGTCGCGGAACTCCTGGGCGATCAGCGGGCAGTCGCTGGTGCAGACCGGGTCCAGGAAGGTGAGCAGCACCACCTTTCCGCGGAGGCTGGCCAGGCTCACGGACCGGCCATGCTGGTCGGTGAGCTGGAACCCCTTGGCCGCAAAGTTCAGTGGTGCGGTCGACCCGGCGATGGCCTCGGCGAGGATCGGGTCGGCGGTCGAGCTGGCCTGGGCGGCGGCCATCGGGGCCGCGCCGAGGATGATCAGGCCGAGCGCGCCCACGGCCGCGACCGTCTGGATGCTCGCTGTACCCACGGACTGGCGCAGGGCGGCGGGCCGGACCCGCTCCCGCCAGCGCGGGACGGCTAGACCCGGGCTAGCCGGTTCCGCCGCGATCACCGGGCCGGGGACGAGCGCGAGGTAGCCGCTCAATCCCAGCAGGACGAAGGGGATCATGCTGTTGGGGTCGGTGCCGAGGCCGCCGAAGAACCCGAAGTCCTCGATCAGCACCCAGTCCGCCAGGCAGAGCACGGTGAAGGCAATGACCGCCGGGCGGACCAGCCGCGGGTGCCCGGTCAGGAATGCCGCCCCGATCAACGCGAGCGCCACCACGGCGAAGAGGTTGACCGCGAAGCCGTGCGCCTCGTCGAAGGCGGTGAACGCAGTGACCCAGCTGGCCAGGAAACCCGGCTGCGACGTCTGGGCCATCGAGGTGGTCATGCCGGCCAGCGTGCCCGGCTGGTGGTGCGAGGTCCCCTGCCAGAACCCTCGTCCGGGCCACGCCTGCAGCACCGCCATCCCGATCAGGAAGACGCCCAGGCCGTCGAGTATCACGCGGCCGAGCCGGGGGCTGCGCCAGGCCCGCTCGGGCAGCGCGATCAGCCCGCCTGCCACCAGGTAGATGAGAGCAGCACCGGGTGCGCCGAACAGCCAGGTCAGCCCGGGGGCGAAGATCCCTCCGAACGACTCGCCGAATACCCACACCACCAGCCCCCACCCCACGCTGGCCAGGCCGGCGAGGCGGGACAGCGGGCCGCGGGAGGCGGCGAGCATCCAGACGCCGATCCCGACCTGGATCCAGACGGCTGACGCCCCGGCCTGCATCGGGTGGTAGGACCAGTTGGTCCCGGCCCAGTTCACCACGTGCTGCACCCAGTGCGGTGAGCTGGCCGCCGTAGGCTGGATGACCTGCGAGGGGAGGCCGATCGCCATCTTCGGCTGAGCCTGCAAGATTCCGTCGAGGATCCATATCAGGCCGAACCCGATCCGCAGCAGCCGCCGCCAGGCTGGCTCAGCCGCAGCCGCTGCGGACGTGCTCCCAGCTACTCCTTCGGTGGCCGGGGCTGCGGGCAGCCATGCCCGCACGGTGATCCAGGCGAACCCGAGCAGCGCGAAGATCAGCAGGGCGATGATGCCCTGATGCAGCAGCGCGGCCTTGAACGCCGCGACCACGGTGGGATCGTTGACGTTGATCCCCGAATTCATCCCAGACATCAGTCCACCTGTTCCTGAGATCCGGCCGCCGCCCTACGGTCGGCCGAAACCGCCGACGGCGGCGGGGCGGCGCTCTCCCGGCTGGCGCGCCGGGGCCATAGCCACTCGCGGCGGTGGGTGGCCGGGGCGCCGAAGTTGCGGAGCCGGACGCTGTTGGCCACTACGAAGGCTGAGGACAGGGCCATGGCGGCCCCGGCGATCAGCGGGTTGAGGAATCCGGCGGCGGCCAGCGGGATCGCGGCGAGGTTGTACCCGAACGCCCAGGCCAGGTTGCCCCGGATCACTCCCAGGGTGCGGCGGGCCAGGCCGATCGCATCCGGCACGGCGCCGAGGTCATCGCGCAGCACGATCAGGTCCGCGGCGCTGATCGCCACATCGGTGCCCGATCCCAGGGCGATCCCCAGGTCGGCCGCGGCCAGGGCGGGCCCGTCGTTGACCCCGTCTCCCACCATGGCCACCCGCCGGCCCCGGGCCTGCAGGTCCCTGATCACCGCGACCTTGTGATCGGGCAGCGCCCCGGCGATCACCTCATCGGTCCCCGCCTGGGCGGCGACGGCCTGGGCGGTGGCCTGGCTGTCACCGGTCAGCAGCACGGTGCGCAGGCCCAGCCTCCGCAGCTCCGCGACAGCAGCCGCGGCGGACGGCTTGACGGTATCGGCGACCGCGAACCCGCCGCGCACCTGCCCGTCCCACCCGGCCAGCACCACCGTGCATCCGGCCTGCTCCTGCTGGCGGCACTGGCGGGCCAGATCCTCGCGGACCGCCACGCCCAGGTCGGCGAACAGGTCCTCGCGGCCGATGATCACCTCGTGGCCGTCCACGGACCCTCGCGCCCCCAGGCCGGGCAGGGCCAGGAACCTTTCTGCCTGGGGCAGCGATCCCAGCTCCGCCCGCGCCGCGGCGCTGACCGCCCCGGCCACCGGATGCTCCGACGCCTGCTCCACCGCCCCGGCATACCGGAGCAGGGCTTCGCGGCTCTCCCCGGAGGCCGCCACCACGCCGGTCACGCCCATCATCCCGGTGGTGACCGTCCCGGTCTTGTCCAGCACCACGGTGTCCACCGCATGGGAGGACTCCAGCGCCTGGTACCTGGTGATGAAGATGCCCAGCTGCGCGCCCCGCCCGCAGGCCACCATCAGCGCGGCGGGGGTGGCCAGGCCAAGCGCGCACGGGCAGGCGATGATCAGCACCGCCAGCGCGGCGCTGAACGCCCGCTCCGCCGGGCTGCCCGCCAGCAGCCACCCGGCCAGCGTCAGGCCCGACGCCACCAGGACCGCAGGAACGAAGATGCCGCAGATCCGGTCGGCGAGCCGCTGGATGGCCGCCTTCTGCGACTGGGCCTGCTCGACCAGCGCGACGAGGCGGGCGAGCTGGGTGTCGCGGCCCACTTTGACCGCGCGCACCACTAGCCGCCCGGCCACCACCACCGTCCCCGCCATCACCGTGTCACCCTCGGTGACGTCAGCCGGGACGGACTCCCCGGTCATCATGCTGGCGTCCACCGCGGACTGGCCGAGCTCCACCTCCCCGTCGGCGGCGATCCGTTCCCCGGGGCGCACCACGAACCGCTGTCCCTCGCGCAGTTCGGTAACCGGAACACGGCGCTCGGACCCGTCGGTGTCCAGGACGCAGGCGTCCCGGGCGCCCGCCGCGGCCAGATCCCGCATCGCATCCCCGGCGTCGCGCCGCGCCTTGGCCTCATACAGCCGGCCCGCCAGCAGGAACGTCGTCACCGACGCGGCGACCTCCAGGTAGACCCCGCCGCCGGACGCGTGCAGCAGCAGGTACCGGAAGCTCAGCCCGCCCTGGCCGCGGTCCAGGACGAACATCGCATACACCGACCAGCCGCACGCCGCGGTGATGCCCAGCGATACCAGGGTGTCCATGGACGACGAGCCGTGCCGGGCATTCCGCAGCGCGGCGGCGTGGAATGGCCAGGCCGACCACACCACTACGGGCGCCGCCACGGCGATCAGGACCCACTGCCAGCCCGGGAACCGCGACCACGGGAACAGCGACAGCAGCACCGACAGGTCAGTCAGCGGGATGAACAGCACCAGCGCCACGATCAGCCGCCGGCGCAAGTCAGCGAACGTGGCCGCTTCGGGACCACGCTCCGCTGGCTCCTGCCTGTCAGCAGGCGCCCCGCCTGCGCCCCGGTCGAGAATCTCAGCGCGGTAACCAGCCTGCTCGACTGCGTCGATGAGCCGCTGGACCGGAACCTCCGCAGGTGCCGTCACAATGGCGGCCTCGGTCGCGAAATTCACGGTGGCCGCGACGCCGTCAATAGTGTTGAGTTTCTTCTCGACCCGGGCCGCGCACGCTGCGCAGGTCATCCCCTGGACCGACAATTTCATCTCCTGGGGCGCGGATGACGCCTCACCAGTGACTGCCGTAGATGACACCTGAGTAGTCCTGTCCTCCAGCAAGAATCTGGCTCATCAT
>Ga0187887_10004144_pt1 | contig 10974 bp, 9 predicted proteins | sample June2016WEW_7_10_FD_132977 | JGI IMG/M metagenome (GOLD analysis project Ga0187887, IMG submission 132977) | Peatland microbial communities from SPRUCE experiment site at the Marcell Experimental Forest, Minnesota, USA - June2016WEW_7_10 | ecosystem: Environmental > Terrestrial > Soil > Wetlands... | reverse complement strand
CTACGCCGCGTGGGCGGAGACGGGCTTGTTCCCCGTCGACGATTTGTTGAAACTGCGCACGTTCGGCAGCGACCTCGAAGGCCATCCGACGCCGCGGCTGTCGTTCGTGGACGTGGCCACCGGTTCGCTGGGCCAGGGTTTGAGCGTCGGCGTTGGCATGGCGCTGGCCGCGCGGCTCGACAAGCTCGATTACAACACTTACGTCCTGCTCGGCGACGGTGAAATCGCCGAAGGCTCCGTGTGGGAGGCCGCATCGCTCGCCGGCGTTTACAAACTGAATAATCTCATTGCGATTGTGGATGCGAACCGCCTCGGTCAAAGCCAGGCGACGGCGTTTGGCCACGACATTGGTGTTTATCGCAAGCGATTTGAAGCCTTTGGCTGGCGGGTGGAAGACATTGACGGTCATGATCTTGAGGAAATTTCGGAGGTGCTCGGCGGTGTCGGACTGAACGATCAACCGCTCGCCATCATCGCCAAGACCTACAAAGGGGCGGGCGTTTCATTTTTGCAGGACAAGGACGGGTGGCACGGCAAACCGTTGAACAAGGAAGAAGCCGCCAAGGCCATCGCCGAACTTCAGCCGAGCTCGAAGTCTGGTATCGGCGTCCCGATTACCGCGCCCAACCAACTGCCGGCGCCGAACCTCGCCGCACCCGCGGGCTATCCCCCGCCCAGTTACCAGATCGGCGATTCGGTCGCGACGCGCGAAGCTTACGGCAACGCCTTGGTGCGCCTGGGCGAGACCGATCAACGCCTGGTGGCGGTGGATGGTGATACCAAGAATTCCACCTACGCGGACAAATTCTTCAAAAAATTTCCGGACCGTTCCATTGAATGTTACATTGCCGAACAAAACATGGTTGGCGTGGCCATGGGCTTCGGGGCGCGCGGCAAAGTACCGTTCGCATCCACGTTTGCGTGTTTCTTCACGCGGGCGTTCGATCAAATCCGGGTCGCGGGCATTTCGCAGGCGAACCTGAAACTCGCCGGTTCGCACGTCGGCGTCAGCATCGGGGAGGACGGCCCGTCACAAATGGGCCTGGAAGATCTGGCCATGATGCGCGCCATTGTCGGCAGCACGGTGTTGTATCCCAGCGACGCGGTGAGCACCGAAAAACTGGTCGAGCAGATGGCCCTGGCCAAAGGCGTTTGTTATCTGCGCACGTCACGCCCCAAAACGCCGGTCATTTACAAGAATGACGAGGCTTTTCCCATTGGCGGTGCGAAGGTGTTGCGCCAGAACGCCGGTGACAAGGTCACCGTTATCGCCGGTGGCGTCACCTTGTTTGAAGCACTCAAAGCCGCTGATGTTTTGAAAAACGAAGGCGTCGGCATCACGGTCATTGACGCTTACAGCATCAAACCGCTGGCCAAGGATGTGATTCTGGCCGCGGCCAAAAAGACCGGCAACACGGTCATCACCGTGGAAGACCATTATGCCGAGGGCGGTCTGGGCGACGCGGTCGCCGGCGAACTCAGCACCGACGGCATCAAGGTCCACAAACTGGCCGTGACCGCGCTGCCGCGCTCCGGCAAGCCGGAGGAATTGCTGGCGCACTTCGGCATTGACGCCGCGGCGATTGTGAAAAAGGTCAAGGCCCTGTAACCGCGGGAACGCTTTCCCACCACCCCGAAAACGCGGAGAAACTTCTCCGCGTTTTTCTTTGGATTTCCCGCGTTCCGACGGTTTTCTTTTTGCCAATCCGGCGGGGTTGAGGCAGATTGACGTGGGACATGAGCGCGAACGGGAAATTCCTCAAAGGTCGGTTGCTGCTGGACGGTGGTAATTTGAGCGGTTCATTTTTCCACCAGTCGGTGGTTTTGATTTGCCAGCACGACGCCGACGGCGCGTTCGGCCTCGTGCTTAACCATTCACTGGGCAAAACGGTGGGTGAGATGGTGGTGGCCGACCTGCCCGATCGGCTCAAGGAATCGCCTTTATATCTGGGCGGACCGGTCCAACCCGCGGCCTTGAGCTTTTTACATACGGATAATTTCATCCCCAACGCCGACGTGCTGCCGAATCTGGCGCTCGGGCATTCGATCGATGAACTGGTGGACATCGGCGAGTCATTCTCAACGGGCAAGCAGGTCAAAATGTTTGCGGGTTACGCCGGCTGGTCACCCGGCCAGTTGGAGACCGAGATGAAACGCAAGTCATGGCTCACCTTTCCCGCCTCGCTGGAACTGGTCTTCGAAACACCTCCCGATCAACTCTGGCAAAAAATCCTGAAAAGCAAGGGGGGCTGGAAAAACAAACTCCTCTCCCAGACGCCGGACGATTTGTCACTGAATTGAAAAACCCATGAAGACCGGTTTTGTGGAAGGTGGCCTGTCCAGATTTCGCCGCAGCAAGGAATCCACACTGTGGAAATCCATTGAAGCGGAATATGCCGACCGGCTCGCCTCGGCGTCCCCGCTGAAAAAGCTGCACATCAAATTACAGATGCAGCGGGCATTTCTACGGCGAAGAAAAAAGGGGCACGAGCCCTCACCGGGAACCCTCTGGTAGGAACGCACGCCGCGGCACCCCGGTCGGCGGGCCACGCTGACCTTGCCCTCAATTCGCCTCGACGCGCAACCAGGCGGCGTCCGATGTGGATAACATCTTCGTTTGCTCCAAACCCGCGGGCACCAGACAAAATTCGCCGGCGGACAGTGCGACCGAAACCCGATCGCTCATGATTTCAAGCTGGCCGCGGACCACGGCAATGAGTTGAAGTCGGTGCGGCTTTAAATTCAGTCCGGCGCCGGCCCTCGTCTCCCCGGCTTCGACGTTGAAAAGGGGATCGGTTACGAGCGGACGTAATTTGACATCACTGCCCGTGAACCGGTTTGGGACCAATGCCGGTTCGAAATCCCCGAAATCAATGCTTGCCAGTGATTCCGCGATGTGGAGTGCCCGCGGTTTGCCGTCCAGCCCCACGCGGTTCCAATCGAACACGCGGTAGGTGGTGTCTGAATTTTGCTGGATTTCAAAGATAACGAGGCCCGCGCCGATGGCATGGACGCGGCCGCTGGGTAGAAACATCGCGTCGCCGGCCTTCACCGGCAGGCGGTGAAAACATTCAGCCACACTGCCATCCCGGATTTTCTTCTCAAATTCCGCGCGGGTGACCCCGCGCTTGAGGCCCACGTACAATTCCGCGCCGGGTGCGGCGGCGGCAATGTACCACATCTCGGTTTTCGGCTCGCCGCCCAGCCCGGCCGCCTGATTCGCGGGGGGATGAACCTGGAGCGAAAGTTTTTCCGGCGCGTCGAGAATTTTGCACAGCAATGGAAAACGATTCCCCGTGGCCGCTTTTGCGCCGCCGAGCAGTTCGCGTGTGTGATGTTCCATGAGCCAACGCAGATTTTTTCCGGCGAGCGGACCGTTAGCAATAACGCTGGCGTCGCCGGGCCGGTCACTGATTTCCCACGATTCGCCGATGAGTACATCCGGCGGAAGCGGTTTGCCGTAGAGCCGCTCGATGCCGCGCCCGCCCCAGACGCGTTCCTTGAAAATCGGCTGAAAAGTGAACGGATAGAGCACGGAGATTTATGCCGTGGCCGCCGCGCGGGACAGGACACTGACCGCCGGGCTGAGCACCGGCCTGGCTTCCTCGGCCGGAGGCTGGGCTTTTTCGGAGAATTGCCCGTGGGCGCGGAATTTTTCGTAGCGCTTTTTCAAACGCACGGCGGGCGGCAGTGCCGCAATTTCCTCCAGGTGCTTGAGCAGGTGCTTTTTCAGATTTAACGCCGTCGCGTCCGGATCGGTGTGTGCGCCACCGAGCGGTTCGGGCACGATTTCGTCCACGAGTTTGAGCTCGAACAAATCCTTGGCGGTAATTTTAAGGGCGGCGGCGGCTTTGGCGGCATGGGCCCGGTCCTTCCACAGGATCGCCGCGCAACCTTCCGGACTGATGACCGAGTAATAGGCGTTCTCGAGAATCAACACGCGATCGGCCACCCCGATGCCCAGTGCGCCGCCGGAACCGCCTTCGCCGATCACGGCGGTGATGATGGGCACTTCAAACAGCGTCATTTCACGGAGGTTGACGGCGATCGCCTCGGCGATATGGCGTTCCTCCGCACCGATGCCGGGAAAGGCGCCCGTCGTGTCAATGAGCGTGATGATGGGCAGGCCGAATTTGTTCGCCAGGCGCATCAACCGCAGCGCCTTGCGATAGCCTTCGGGATGGGCGCAACCGAAGTTGCGCATAATGTTATCCTTGGTGTCCCGACCTTTTTGCGTGCCGATGACCATCACCCGGTGTTCCCCGAGCCGGGCAAAGCCGCCCACCATGGCGCGATCCTCGGCAAACAGGCGGTCGCCGTGCAGTTCCTGAAAATCAGTGAACGTCTTTCCGAGGTAATCCAACGTGTAAGGCCGCTTGGGGTGCCGCGCCAATTGCACGCGCTGCCACGCGTTGAGGTTCGAGAAAATCTGCCGCCGGGTTTCCTCCAGCTTCTTTTCGATAAGCTGGATTTCCTCCTCGAAACTGATGCCCAACGAATGTTTTTCCGGGTGTTCGCGGAGCTCATCGAGCTTGATCTGCAGTTCGATAATCGGTTTCTCGAAATCGAGCTGATGTTTCATGTGTCGGGGACTTTATCCGTTTTTGGCCTGACAATCAATCGGAATTCCACAAATGCGAAAGGCCGGACTTTCGTCCGGCCCCCGCGATGACGAGGTTTATACGCCTTCACCAAGGCGCTCAGAAGGGTGACGCGACCAACTTGGGGGTCGCTGTTCGAGCCGCGTCACGAGCAAAACCCCTATGCCAACCCTAAACGAACAGCGAAATCCTCACTCATCACACTATCATAGACGGCGGAAAACGCAAAAAGTTCAAAAAATATTCAAACTTTTTCAACCGGCTCGATTTAGCCTGATTTCACAGTAAATCCGGGTGTTTTGACGCAACTGGATAACCCGACCCAATGGGGTTTTTCCTGGAAAATCAAGCGATTCACGCAACGCCTTTTCCTTGCCCGCGCCCGAAATCAACACCCAAACCTGTTTTGCGGCCGCAATCGCAACATAACTCAACGAAAGGCGCCGGGGGGGTAGTTTGGGCGAATTCTCCACTATCAGAAAGGGAGCGGTGTTCTGGACGATTCCCGCCGGAGCGCCTGGAAATAGCGAAGCCACGTGGCCGTCCTCACCCATGCCGAGCAGAACCAGATCCAGAACCGGCTGGCCGGCAGGGTTTGCCGGAGCGAGCCGGCGAAGTTCCGCTTCGGCCTCCCTCACGGCAACGGCCGGCGCCTCTTCACCACGCAGGCGGTGTATCTGGTTTTCCGGGATTCCCAGCGGCGCGAATAGAAGCTCCTTGGCCAGCTTAAAATTGCTTTCCGGATCGCCTGGCGGAACGCAGCGCTCGTCCGCCCAGAAAAAATGGACGTTGTCTGGAAGGGACGGCGTGCCGCCGTCCCCAATTTTTCGGGCCCTGGCCTGTTCGACGACCGACGCGAAAAACGTCTGCGCAATGCGGCCGCCAGACAGCGCGACGCATTGCACTTTGCCGGCCCGGTTGGCTGACTCGACTTCGCCCAGCCAGGCGCTGGCGGCGGCCCGGGCCAGTTCGTCGGCGGTGGCGAAGGAAAGCAGCTCAAAGTTTTTCATTTAATTTGGGAGGGACGGCGTGCGCCGTCCCTAATATTACCAAGGTAAAACATTCATTCGTCCTTGAAACAGCCATTCATCAGGTTGTTTTACCAAGCCGGCACGAACCGGATTTTCACGGACGTAAGTCCATTTCTGGTCATAATTTTCACTGCGCCGCAGACGTGTATCCCAGAAATCCCGCTGCCATTGGCCAGTTTCGGGCAAATGAAGACAGCTCAATTCACGTTTCCAAAACGATACCCATCGTGGCAAGGTTACGGTCAAATCCCGCGGCGCACAAAACAGGTGCACGTGGTCCGGCATCAGCAAATAATCGCCGACAAGCCAGGTATCGGTTGACAGCCAGATTTTACGAAGTGCATCGTGGACATTGGGTTGTGGCAGCCACGATTGACGGTCCTTGGTGCAAACGGTCAGAAAGACAATCGCCGGTTGTTGGAGAGAAATCAAAACGCCGTGTACCGGATGTTTTCGTCCGGGTTCTGAAAACAGCGCATAGTCTGGCGGCATAAAAAAAATTGCGGACGGACGCCGTGTCGGCGTCCCAAATCAATTCCGGGAGGGCTGGCGTGTCGCCGACCCCAATTTCCGAATGATTATTTTGCAAAGAAATATGGGGACGGCGACACGCCGTCCCTCCCAAAAGCTTATTTTACCATCTGCGGCTCGTGCCAGACGTGGCCGCCCTGGGCCAGCAAATCGTCGGCGGCAATCGGGCCCCAGGTTCCGGCGGCGTAAAATTCCCGGTTTGTCAGCGGCTTGCCGTCCCAGCCGGTGCGAATGGAATCCACAATCTGCCACGCGGTCTCCACCTCATCGCGGCGGATGAACAGGGTGGCATCGCCGGCAATGGCTTCGAGCAGCAACCGTTCGTAGGCCTCGGGCGTGTAGGCGCCAAACTCGGAATCGTAACTAAAATGCATCCGCACGGGTCGCACGCCCAGACTCATGCCCGGCACCTTGCCGTTGAACCGCAGATAGATGCCTTCATTCGGCTGGAGGCGCAATGCAATGGCGTTGGTGTCAAGATGTTGCCCGCATTGCGCGGCGAACAGCACGTGCGGTGTGGGGCGAAATTGGATGCGCACTTCGCTGGCGCTCATGGGCAGGTTTTTGCCGGTGCGCAGATAAAACGGCACACCCGACCAGCGCCAGTTGTCGATGAGGAGCTTCAACGCGACGTAGGTTTCGACATTGGAATTCGGCTGCACCTTCGGCTCCTGCCGGTATCCGGGCCGCGCTTCGCCGTTGACGATGCCGGCAAAGTATTGTCCGCGCACGACCTGTCGGGCCACGTCCTCGGGCGTCAGCGCACGGATGGATTTGAGCAGCTTGACCTTTTCGTCGCGGACGGATTCGGCGGCGAGCGACACGGGCGGCTCCATGGTCACGAGCGACAGCACCTGAAGCATGTGGTTCTGCACCATGTCGCGCAAGGCACCGGCTTCCTCGTAATAACCGCCGCGGTCGCCCACGCCGATTTTTTCGCTGACGGTGATTTGCACGTGCTCCACGGATTCGCGGTTCCAGAGCCGTTCAAAAATCGAATTGGAAAAACGGAACATCAAGATGTTCTGGACCGTCTCCTTGCCGAGATAATGGTCAATGCGGCAGACCTGCTGCTCGTGGGCGTAGCGCGTCAATTCGCGGTTCAACATCTGGGCGGAGGCGAGATCGTGGCCGAATGGTTTCTCCACCACGATGCGTTGCCAGCCGGCGCCGTCCTTGTGCAACAGACCGGCGCGATGGATTTGCTCAATAACTTCGCCGAACTGGCTCGGTTGTGTGGCGAGATATAACAGCAGATTTTCCCGCAGCGGACCGCTGCCGAACGAGGTCAGCAGTTCTTCCAGCTTTTTGTAGGCTGCGGCGTCGGTGAGGTCACCCCGGCAATAAAACAGATTTTTGGCGAATTCCTTCCACACCGCCTCGTCCACCGGCTGGGTCCGCGAGAATTGGTTGAGCTCCTCGCGCAATTCGTTCCGCCACGATTCGTCCGTCTTGTCGCGCCGGGCAAAGCCGATGACCCGGAACGCGGACGGCAGCTGCTTGTCCTTGCACAGATGATAAAACGCGGGGATGAGTTTGCGCGCGGTGAGGTCGCCGCTCGCGCCAAAGATGACGATGGAACAGGGTCCGGGCGGTTTGCGCTCGGCGCTGATGTTGCCCGTCGCCGGTTCCTCCATGGAAATCGAAGTATTCACAGCGACAACCATGGCGCAAGCGGCGGACAAATTCAACGATTCTTGCAGCACGCGCCTCAAAAATTGTGCGGCGCTCAAAAATTGCTCGCTCGACGCGGCGTTTTTTCACAAAATTCCCGCATCCGGCTCCGGATTCCCGGAGCGAAGATGAAAGCAAAAATTGTCATAACTCCAAAGAAGGCCGTGGTGGATCCCCAGGGCAAAACCGTCCGGAACGCGCTGGAACAGATGGGCCACCAGGGCATCCAGGCCGTTCACGTCGGCAAATATCTCGAAATTGAACTGGACGGCACGGACCGGGAAGCCGCGCGCAAGACCCTCGACGAGGCGTGCCACAAATTTTTAAGCAACCCGGTGATCGAGGATTATAGGCTGGAGATTGAATGAACCAGAAAGTGACAGGTGACAGGTGGCAGGTGACAAGAGGCTTCCCGCCCGTCAGTCATCGTGGTTGGTCTCTCTTGTCACACGTCACTTGTCACATGTCACGCCCATGAACTTCGCTGTTTTACAATTTCCCGCCTCCAACTGCGACCAGGACGCCATTCACGCCCTGCGCGATGTCTTCGGCCATTCCGCGCGCTACGTCTGGCACAAGGAAACCGCGCTCGGCGACACCGACGCCGTCATCGTGCCCGGCGGTTTCAGTTACGGCGATTATCTGCGTTGCGGCGCGATTGCGCGGTTCAGTCCGGTGATGCAGGCGGTGAAACAGTTCGCCGACAACGGCGGCCTGGTGCTCGGCATCTGCAACGGCTTTCAGGTGCTCACGGAAGCCGGCCTGCTGCCCGGCGCGCTCGTCCGCAACCGCGACCTGCAATTCCATTGTGAACATATTTTCCTGAAGACCGTCACGCCCGACTCGCCGTTTACGAGTAAAATTCCCGCGGACAAATCGCTGAAAATTCCCATTGCCCATGGTGAAGGCTGCTATTTCGCCGACGATGAGACGCTGGCAAAACTCAAGGCGAACAACCAGATTTTGTGGCAATACTGTTCCGTCACCGGCGACGTGACCGAGGGTGCCAACCCGAACGGGTCGCTGCTGAACATTGCCGGCATCTGCAACCAGCGCCGGAACGTGGCCGGCCTGATGCCGCATCCCGAACGCGCCTGCGAACCGTTGCTCGCCAGCGACGATGGCCGCGGGGTTTTTGAAAGCATGATTGCCGCGTTGCAAAGGAAAACGGCAGCGAAGGCTGCGTGAGAAATTTTTCCCCATGACCGAACCCGCCATCACCCCTGAACTGGTCGCCAAACACAATCTCACGCCGGAGGAGTATGTCCGTGTCAAAGAAGTCCTCGGGCGCGTGCCGAGCTATACCGAGCTGGGCATTTTTTCGGTGATGTGGAGTGAACATTGCAGCTACAAAAACACCCGCCCGCTGCTCAAAACCTTTCCCACCAAATCCAGGAAAATCCTCGTCGGCGCGGGCGAAGAAAACGCCGGCATCATTGACATCGGCGACGGCCTGGCCATCGCGTTCAAGATTGAATCGCATAATCACCCGAGCGCGGTTGAGCCGTTCCAGGGCGCGGCCACGGGCGTCGGCGGCATCGTGCGCGATATTTTTACGATGGGCGCCCGGCCGATTTGCGCGGTCAATTCATTGCGCTTCGGCCCGATTACCGGGGAAAATGGTGCACAAAGCCAGGTTGCCAATAACAAGCGGCTGTTCTCTGGCGTCGTCAACGGCATTGCGCATTACGGCAATTGCTTCGGCATCCCGACCATCGCCGGCGAGGTTTACTTCGACAAATCCTACGAGGGCAATCCGCTGGTGAACGCCTTCTGCCTCGGCGTGCTGCGCCACGAACAAATCGCGCGCGGCGCGGCCAAAGGCATTGGCAATCCCGTTTTTTACGTCGGGCCGCCCACGGGCCGCGATGGCCTCGCAGGCGCGTCGTTCGCGTCGCAGGACTTGACCGAGGAATCCGCCGAGCAACAGCGCGGCGCGGTGCAGGTGGGCGATCCGTTCATGGAAAAGCTCGTGTGCGAAGCGTGCCTCGAACTGCTCGCCACCGGTGCGGTCGCGGGCATCCAGGACATGGGCGCGGCCGGCCTGACCTGCTCCACGTGCGAGACCGCCGCCCGCGCGGGCACGGGCATTGAGATTGAATTGGACAAGGTCCCGCAACGCGCGCCGAACATGACGAGCTACGACCTCATGCTGTCGGAATCGCAGGAGCGGATGCTCATTATCGTCCACAAGGGCCGTGAAGAGGAAGTGAAGCGAATTTTCGACAAATGGGATTTGCCATGGTCGGAAATCGGTTACGTCACCGACACCGGCCGCATGGTGGTGAAACAGCACGGCCAGGTGGTTGCCGATATTCCGGCAAAAAAAATTGCCGACGAATCGCCGGTGTATCAGCGCGATGCCCGGGAACCGGCGTATTTGAAGGACGTCCGCGCGTTTCGGCTGGACCAAATTCCCGCAACGCAGGATGCCAAGGCCGATCTCCTAAAATTGCTCGCCTGGCCGACGATTGCGTCGAAGAACTGGGTTTACCGGCAATACGATCATATGGTGCGCGACGGTTCGGCGGTTTGTCCCGGCAGCGACGCAGCGGTGTTGCGCATCAAGACCGATTCCTTGCCGGAATTGTCAACCCACAAACCTACGCCGGACAAATACATTGCGCTGACGGTGGATGGCAACGGCGCTTACGTTTACCTCGATCCTTACGAAGGCGGGAAAATTGTCGTGACCGAGGCGGCGCGGAATCTGGCCTGTTCCGGCGCGGCGCCGTTGGGCGTGACGGACAACTTGAACTACGGCAACCCGTTCAAACCGGAACTGTTCTGGCAGCTCAAGGAATCGGTGCGCGGACTGGCCGACGCCTGCCAGGCCTTCAACGCGCCGGTCACCGGCGGCAATTGCTCGCTTTACAATCAAAGTCCCGCCGGGCCGATTGACCCCACGCCCACGGTGGCGATGGTCGGCCTCATCGAAAAACCGGAGCACATCACGACGCAATGGTTCAAGGATGAGGGCGATGCCGTCATTTTGCTTGGTGAACCAGTGGATACCGACGACCCGCTGCTGGGCCTTGGCGGTTCAGCCTGGTTGCAGGCCTTGCACGGAAAGAAAACCGGGACGCCGCCACGTTGCGATCTGGAACAAGCGAGAACCTTGCACACCACGCTGCTGG
>Ga0187887_10004142_pt1 | contig 10978 bp, 9 predicted proteins | sample June2016WEW_7_10_FD_132977 | JGI IMG/M metagenome (GOLD analysis project Ga0187887, IMG submission 132977) | Peatland microbial communities from SPRUCE experiment site at the Marcell Experimental Forest, Minnesota, USA - June2016WEW_7_10 | ecosystem: Environmental > Terrestrial > Soil > Wetlands... | reverse complement strand
GAAGAAGTTATTGTAGCTATCATGGGTGTTGGCGTAGTAGGAGTCAGTCGTGTCACCCTCGTAACTCACCCGAAAGGCGAGCTTCCCCTCGACGATTGGCGCTCCGATGTCGATCTGCGCCGAGTCCTGCAATTTGTAACCCTCGCCGTCGAACCACTGCCCGATATCCACCGACACGACTCCGCGCTCCTGGTCGAAATATGGCTGCTTTGTGATGTAATTGACGTAACCGGCCGTGCGGGCCGAGGGGCCAAAAATGACTGAAGCCGGACCCGCAATGAGATCCGCGCTTTCATAGGGATTGAGCGTAAACGGGCGATTGTTCGTTCCGCGCGTCAGGAGTCGGACTCCGTTCTGGTAGAGATCGCCCTGGGAGCCCCGGAAATAGGGGGTGCCCGCGTTGACCGCCGCACCCGTCAATAGGCTTGTCGAGGGACTGTAGCGGGCAAAATCGTTTACGCTGTTGATGATGTCGTTGTTGAATTCCTCGGGCGTGATCTGCGAGACGCTTCTCGGGACGTCCTGATAGGGTGTTGCGAAGCCGTAAAGTGCGGAGACCGGACGCTCCGGAAGGGTCGAATCCGCGAGTTCGGTCTCGCCAACCGTGTACTGCTCCAGTGTGACCAGATTACCGTCAGCGGCAGAGGGCGGCGGAGCGGGAACGCTGGGTGCCGAGGAGGGCCCGGCGACTGCAGCTGGCGTCGGTAAGGCAGATGCGGCCGCGGGCGCCGCCGGCTCGGAACCGCTGGCGGGACCGTTCGCACCGGACTGGTCACCCAAAGCAGTGAACGCGAGTATGGAAGCCGTGAATACAGCGGCAGCGACGTGTCCAGTCCTCCGAGTCCTCAGATAACTGCCCGGCGCAACGCGGTCAGAGTCTGTAGGGGATCCCGCCGTCCCCACCCTCGCCCGGAACATGCCGAGCGGCTTGTGCTGGCCAAGAAACCCAGTGTCGAGCTGGGCATTCGTCTTTGGTTTGATGTGAGGGTATGGGTAACGGCTCATGTGGTCTCACAAATAACCGCCTGCCTAAATTGAATTTCTGTAGTTCGTTCATTATCATGTTGTTCGGTTCCATTTTAATCCCTACCATTCTAATAGAGTTGACCGCCAATTTTTTGCCCGTTCGATGGCACCCCGCCACGGATGCTCCGACGACCAGGCCACTGGAGAAAGGCTTTCGACGCACTTTGCCATGCACGAACCTCTTCCCAGCCATTCTCCAAATGCTCCACGCCCCTTCGTCTCAATGGGGGGCATACCATGACCCTTCAGGCCGGATACGAGGACGTAACGACGAAGGCCGGTACCGAACACGCTGGCAGCGAGTCCCCACCCGACGCCTCTGATGGCGGCGCGAGCTTTGGCTCCCCTGAACGGAACGCCTATTTGCGAGAGGCCGCGGAGCGTCTTAGCGCGGCCCTTTTCCATGTGGTGCACCAGCCAACGTCCAAAGGCCGGGATCGGTCACTTGCCGCACTGGTGGCTCTCATCTATGGCCCCACACCGTTCGGCGGAGTGAACAGCCTGAGGGACGTGGCGATGCGTTACGGCATGACGGAGCAGAATCTCTTCCAGCTGATGCGCGGCCACCGCGACCTGCTGGCTCGCGCGGCCGACCCGGAGTACGAGATATGAAGCCCGATACGCGGCCGGCCGCGGACCCCAGCGGCGCCCAGAACGCCCCCCAAATCCGATCAGAGTCGGCTGGGGCCTTCATGCACGGCGGAAATCGATATTGCATCGAAAGGATCCGGTTCCTGGGCCCACCCGCGAGCCACGACTACATTCGAATCGGGATTTTCGCCGGTATTCATGGAGACGAACCCTCGGGAACGGCCGCTGTGCGCATCTTTCTCAATTCTCTCATCAAAGAGCCTGTACGAGCCACGGGATACGAGTTATTCGCATACCCCGAAGTCAATCCGGTCGGCCTTGAGAGGGGAACACGGGGAAATTGCTCCGGGATAGACCTGAATCGGGATTTCTGGAGGTCCTCAAGGGAACCCGAAATCGGTATCATAGAGCGCGAACTGCGGGAGAATGGCTTCAACGGTCTCATTGCGCTGCACGCGGACGACTCCTGCGCGGGCACTTACGGGTATTCACACGGCAATGTGGTGGAGGACAGCCTGCTTAGGCCGGCGCTGCTTGCAGCCGAAAGGGTGCTTCCTAGGGACCCGCGTCCGTCGATTGACGGATTCCATGCACACGAAGGAATCATCACCGATTGCTTTCAAGGTATTCTAGCCCCGCCTCCCGAGCAACATCCTCGGCCGTTCAATCTTATCTTTGAAACTCCTGCCCATGTGGCCCTCAACATTCAAGTTGCAGCCCATGTTGCCGCGCTTGATGCAATCCTGGCCACTTATCGAGGTTACATGTCCTACGCTCAGGATCTTTAGAATCCGTCGCGGACCGATAACGAAGAAACTGTAGGTATCGTATCCCATAACGGAGCGGGTCGCCGCTAGGAACGAATTCCTTAAGCCTTCTGGCCAGCTCCTTGGGCAAGCTCCAATGCTTGCGTAGCGGTCATGCTGGCGCTCTTCGCACCCATAGAAAACTTGCAGTTCGAAGAGCTGGCATCGTAGGCGCAAAAATAGGGGAGGTAACTAAAAGAAACTAAATAGGACGTGCCATACTGGCTCAGTCGGTGCGGCTCGGCCGTAGCCATTTAGTTACCCTCAAGCCCATCTCCGCCTCCAGAATCCGCCAATTTCACTCCGGTATTACGAGCGAATCTGATCAGCGCCCGAAGACTAATCTCTCTTCTCGATCTCTCCCTCAGAGACTGCTCTGCATGCTCCTTGGAGATTCGACTCAACGGCCAAAGCTGCGACACTCGAGCCCGCGTAATCCCCTCAATTTTAGCTACTTCTGAACAGGATTGCACCCGACCCTCTCTCAATTGTTTGGCCCAGGAATGGACTCTAATAACTACCGCCCAAGGATCGGAGAGGTTCCCAAACAACACGCGTTTTTGACGGAGGACTCTCCCCGATCTTCTCGTTGAACTCCTGCCCTTTTCGAAGGGCATCGAGACCCGCAAAATTTTGTCTCGGATCCCAGCCCGGGCAGCCATTTCACTACGGAATACAATATCAACCAGTTCGCTGGTGTTGTTGAGTGACGATTGGTTCACTGGGACTCAGTTTGTTGGGTCTCCTGTTGGGTTTTCGAGTTGATCCGCATTCCCGACCTGTCACCCGGTCCAGAATCGCTCACCTCACTCCATTCAAACGCAAGGGACAGGTCATTGGTTACGTGACCAACCTTGGTCTCGGAGTTGATGGGAAACGTCGGAGACGGTTCTTCAAGGAACGGGATGAAGCTGAGCAGTTCATCAACGAACACGTTCACTAGCCCCTAAAGATGTCAAAGGGCTCGACCTTAAGGACCTTTCGGACGGCGACGTAGCTTGAGATTCCGGCGATCACCAGGACCATGCCAAAGGCCATGCCCAGGTTCCAAAAGGTGATGATCGCGGCGTAGTTGGGCAGGCGGGACCGGGCGATCCAGATCATGAGCGAGACGAGGCCGACGCCGAGACCATAGCCGGTCAGCGCCGTGAACGTCGCCATGAACATGATCATGTAAACAAGCTCGCGGCCCTTCGCGCCGATGGCCTTGAGCGCCCCGAACTTCTCGAGGTTCTCGAGGATGAACGTATAGAAGGTCTGACCCGAGATCGACAGGCCTACGACGAACGCGATCACGGTCATCAGCAGGATGTTCGTGCCGATGCCCGTCTGGTAGGTGTAGAAGTCGGATATCTTCTTGTTGAACTCGTCCTTGGTGAAAGCCACGTAGCCGAGCTTTGCGACCTCCTTCTTGATGCCCGCGATGGCGGCTTCATTCTTGGGCTGGACCAGCAGGTAGGAGATCGTGAAACGCGTCGACGGGATGTATTGGATCGCCCTGTTGTAGGTCGTATAGAGCGTGGGCACGCCGTTGAGGCCGTTCGAGGCGACGCGCGCGATGCCGACGATCGTGCCGCGGTAGTCATTGAGCTCGAAGGACGTGCCTATCTTTGGGTTCTCAAGTTTCTTGAACTCGGCATCGTCGACCGCGATGAAGGTGTTGTCGTTGTAGATGTCGGTGATGGTGCCTTGCTCCATCTCGGGATGCCCAAACAGGCTGGCATCGTCCAGACCGACGACGTAGACGGATTGGTAGGTGCCGTCCGCGAGCTTGACGAGAGCGCCCCCCATGAAGAGCGGCACCGCGAAGCGGACGCCGTCCATGCTGCGCACTGCGTCCAGCAGGTAGTCAGGCATCGGGATCGCGCTGGTGGCCGTGTTGACGGCCGGATCCATGACCCACATCGCGGAGCCGATGTTGGTCACGGTGGAGTAGGCGCGGTTAAGGATGCCGGCGAACATCGCGGTCATCTGCATCATCAGGAACACGGCGAAGGTGATCCCGATCAGGAGCGCCGAGAACTTGCCCTTGTCGTTAACCAGGAGCTTGAACCCAATGCGTAGGATACCGCTGTACTTCACGGCGCCCCGCCTTCATCAGCTTGGCCGTTCCCGTTCCACCATCCCCCGCCGAGGGCGGCGAAGAGGGCGACGGTGTCCTGGTGGCGCTGAGCAAGCGCCTGCAGGTAGCCTAGGGTCGCCTGGTGGACCTGCACGTCGGCCGACAGGACGTCGGAGTAGGCGACCAGACCCGCGTGGTAGTTCGCCTGGAGGAGACCCAGTGCGTCGCTCGCGGCGCGCCTGGAGTCGACCTGCGCCTGGAGGGTCTCTGCGTCATGCTCCAGGGCGTTGAGCGAGTCGGAGACCTGGGCTAGGGCGCTAAGCACCACCTGCCGGTAGTTGTCCTCCGACAGCCTGAAGGCGTCTATCGCCGCCTTCCGCCCGTACCACAGGGTTCCGCCCTGGAAAAGGGGCACCGTGGCCGAGGGGCCGATGCTCCAGAACCTGCCGCTTGCCGCCGTGAGGTTGCCGAGGCGGGCGCCTGAGCCGCCGTAGGTGGCGCTAAGGTTGAAGCTGGGAAACATGGCGGCGGTGGCGACGCCGATCTCGGCGCTGGCGACGTGGAGCTGGGACTCCGCGGAAAGGATGTCGGGGCGCTGCCGTACCAGCTCGGAAGGGAGGCTCACCGGCAGGTCCACAGGGAGCGCGAGCGCGACTAGATCTATCTCCGGAAGCGTCGACTGCGATGGCGCCTCGCCCTCAAGCGTCGCCAGCAGGTCCTCGGCTTCGCTCACCTTTTGGCGCAACGGGGCCAGGAGGGCCTGGTTGGTGGCTATCTGCCCGCGCACGGTGAGCATGGCTAAAAAAGGGGCTGTACCCGAGCGCACCTGCACCTCGGCGAGCTGAAGCTGTTGGCTTTCAAGGTCGAGCAGCTGCTCGGTCGCCCGGACCTGGGCCGCGTAGCCGGCCCTGGCGATCGCCGTGTTCACGACATTCACCGAAAGCGTGAGGATGGCCGCCCTGGCCGCATAGCGCTCCGTTTCCGCCTGGGCCCGCAGGCCCTCGACGGTCCTTCGCTCTCCTCCGAAAACATCGAGGGCATAGCTCACGGTGCCGCTCAGGGTCACGAGGTTGAAGATCGAGCTCGGCGTCTGCAGGCCCTGCTCCCTTGGGGCTGACCGCTGCCGGCTCGCGGCGAAGTCGGCATCGGCATGGGGGTAGAAAACGCCATATCCGGCGCGCAGGTTGTCCTGGCTCTGACGCAGGCTCGCCTCGGCTGCCTGGACCGTGGGATTGTTGGCGATGGCACGCTGCACGGCGGCGTCCACCTGCGCCGATCCGAAAAGCCGCCACCAGTCGGCCCGCAGCTCGATGTCGGGCGAGAACTGCTGTGCCTTTCCATCCGCGCTGGCTGTCGCCGGGGGGAGCGGTTCACGGGTATAACGGTCCGCCGCAGGCGCCGCCGGGCGAACAAAGTCGGGCCCGACCGCGCAGGCGCCAAGGAGGGCCGCCAGGAGGCCCATGCCGGCGGCAATCTTTACTGATGATCGAGATCCGTTCATCGCGCGTTTTCTGGGCGGTCGGTTCGCACCGGGGAGCTATTTCTTCGTCCCGATGTACACGTCCACGAGCTGCCCCGGATATACGGGAAGGTCCTGCTTCTGAAAACGGAAGATCACGGGCAGCACGCGCAGGTCAACCCGCTCCTGGCGCTCGTTTGAAAGCTCGATCTTGGGCGAAACGTAGGGTTGCACTCGGACAAACTCGAGCGGCACCTTCAGCTCAGTCCCGGTGGGCGACATCGTGGCCTCAATGTGCCACTTCGTCGGGAGGCGCGACACGAGGATCTCGTCGACGTAGCAGCGCACGGCGAGGTATTCCTGGGCGGGCCCCATGATGACGGGCTGGTCGAAGGCCTGCGTGTAGGGATCGAAGGCGCCCTGCGACGAGACGTAGCTTCCAAGGGCGGCATACACCGAAAGCACGACCCCATCAATGGGGGCCTTGACCGTGTATTTTGCCAGGAGGGCCTTAGCCGCCTCGTAGGCCTGAAGCAGGGCCCCGTACTGCTTCTCCTGGTTGGCGATGTCATAGCTCCACGCACCCGCCTTGGTGAGCTCGTACTGCTTGCGGGCGACATCAAGTCCGGCTTCCGTCTGCTTCATGGCGTCTTCCGCGGTGTCCAGCACATCCCGGCTTATGGACTTCGGGTCGATGTCAAACGACGCGCGGTCCTTTTCGTATTGGTCCTTGGCTGCCTTGAGGTTCGAATCGGCCTGGCCGACCTGTGCCTCCAAGACGGCGAGCGTCTCCGGCCTTGGTTCGGCCTTCAGCTCGCTGAGAACCGACAGCGATGCCTCGGCCTGCAGGCGCAGCTCCTCGGTGTTCGCCCGCTGGATGGAGTCGTCAATCGTGAACAAAGGCGCCCCCGCTGCGACCTCCTGGCCCTCGTGGACGAAGACCTTGGTCACCGGGCCGGAAACCTCGGGATAGATGTTCACGTTCGATCCGCTCGACTGGTCGCTTTCGATGATGCCGTTGGCATAGATCGCGGAGTCGTAGGGGCTGCTGACAGGGGCAAATACGGGGGGCTGGGCCTTCCTCTGGACACCAAAGAAATAGGCGGCGATCAACGCCCCGATGAGGCCGAGGATCGCGAGCCCGAAGATGATGTTGTTCCGGTACTCGGGTTTGGCCTTCGGCACTTGGGCTTCGGGTTTGGGAACGACCGTCCCGGGTGTGGCCGCTTTTGCTCCGGGCGCGGCGGCGCCTGGCTTGGTGTCGGCTTCCTTGTTTGGATCGGCCTTCGTTAGCGCAAGAGCCTTGGGATCTGGCGCAGTCTTGCTGGGCTTGGCGTCTGCCTTGGGCTCCCCTACCGGGGGGGTCGGTTTTGGCTCCGCCTTTTCCGCATTGGGTGCTGGATCGGGTTCGCTCATTCGGTGCCCTTTCCCGCGACTGAGAGGTGGCCGTCCTCCATGTGAAGAATGCGGTCCGCATACTCGTTGATGCGCGCGTCATGGGTGACGATGAGGATACAGCGCTTGTCGTTGAGGATCTTCTCCTTGACGAAGGACACGATCGTCCTGCCCGTGTCCCCGTCCAGGGAGGCCGTGGGCTCGTCCATGATGAGGATGTCGGGACGGCTGATGATGGCGCGCGCGATGGCGACGCGCTGCTGCTCGCCGCCGGAAAGCTTAACCGGAAGGATCTCGCTCCGGTTGGCCAGCCCGACGATCTCGAGGGTCTCCCGGGCCTTGGCGATCGAGGCGCCCCAGTCCTCCTGCTTCAGGATGAGCGGAATCGCGACGTTCTCGGCCGTGGTGAGCCGGGGGAAAAGGTGGTAGTCCTGGAAGACAAAGCCAACGGTGTTGAGCCGGAAATCGGCCAGCTGGTCGTTGTTAAGCGTCCAGATGTCAGCTCCCTTGACCATGACCTTTCCTGCGTTCGGGCGGAGGATCCCTGAGATCATGCTCAACATCGTGGTTTTCCCGCTGCCCGAGGGTCCGATGATGAAGAGCATTTCGCCAAAATGGGCTACGAGGTCGGCGTCATCGACCGCGGTCATCTTGTTTTCACCCTCGCCAAACGTCTTGGTGATATTCGTCGCGACAATGGCCTCCGTATCCGCCGACGTGGTGGCTCCAATACCCATATCCAAAACTCTACGCCGCGGAGGGGTTGCTGCCTATGGGGTGTTACCCGCCGAACCGAAGCTACCGGCATCACGGCTGAAAGCGTTCGCTTTTTTTTGGCTGCAGGAAGCGGAGTTCTACCCGAAGGCGCTCGCCCTCGCGCCATAGCTCCTCGACCAAGTGTAGCGCCTTACGTTGTACCCCCAGATGCCTTCGGTAATGTTCGATCCTCTCGATCTCATTGATGGCGGCCGCGTCGAACACGGGGTTCTTGGCGACATCCGCGCGATCCGGCCCGAGCAATCCCGTCCGGCAATAATAGAGCAGCAACTCCTGGTGGACGCCCGATATACGTGCGGCGGAGCTAAGCGAAATCTTTGGAGCCGGTCCCGAGGGGATGCAGGCGAGCGTCAGTGCCGGGCTGGTGTAGAATACGAAGTTTGTTGCCCGAGAGGTGTCCCCTACTTGCGGGGAGTTCCGGGCGGTTCCGTTTGAACCGGGCTGCTTGGTCTTTCTGTGGCGCTCCGTGCCGGCGGAAGAGGTATTTCCCCGTGAGGTGGATTTGTCAGATTTCGTGTGCGTTCCGGCATGGGGCGCGTGTGAGTTCATGAAATTCGAGTGATTGTGCCCGTTGGGGCAGTCTGTGTTACCTGGCCTCTGAGTGATTCGAGAATGCTCCCCTTTCCCCCGGCTAAAAATGGGGTAATACCCGAACCAGACTTCGGCGCCGCGTGCCGGGTTGCTGGGTCGAACACCCCATTGTCGGGAGTCCGGTGGTCCTTCATGTCGCGTCATGAGGATCGTCCAAGCAGGCACCACGGCTCGAGGGTCCGCGCCGTGACCGCCCAGGTTCCCAGCGTGCTCACGCTCAATGACGGGTCCTCGAGCATCCGGTTTGCGGTATACGCGGTCGGTCGGGATCCCCGGCGCCTCTTTGGTGGATAAATCGACCGCATCGGACTTACCGGCACGAATCTTACCGTGGACACCGCGCCGGGTCACGTGCAGGCGCCACGGCGCACCGCCGCGCGCAGCCATCGCGCCGCCGTGGAGTTTCTGCTGAACTGGCTGGGTAAGGATCAGCTTTTCGAATCGATCACCGCGGTCGGTCACCGCCCCGTGCACGGGATGAAGCACTCCCGGCCCGAATGGGTGACGCCAAGCCTTCTCGCCGAGCTCAGGCGCATCACGCCGTACGACCCCGACCATCTGCCCATCGAGATCGAGCTCATCGAGGCGGTCCGTCACTCAAGCACAACCGCCGCTTCTTCAGCTTAGCATGTTTCGTTTCGCTGGATGCGGCGCTGGAATCTGGGGTAGTCCACGCAGGTCGGCGTTACCCGCACGAAGCCCTGCTGGAGTGCATGGATCATCAATTTGGCCTGAATGGTGCAGGTGGAGTTTGGGCACAATCGGCTTGCGGTGGGTCCCGACCGTCTGCGATGCCACTCCCCGCCGTGCATCCGTGCATTGAATTCGTCAAACAATCGGCGTTGAAAGGCCCAATAATCGGAGTCAAGTCATTGATAATGAGTACAGCCCCTAGGTTCGATCCCAGCCCATGCAGCCGTTTCCAAGATTTGACCTAACGCGCCAGCTTGTGCCAGAGCGTGACTTATCCCTTCTGTTCCAGTCGCTTCCAACAACTGTTTCACCTGCCCCCATGAGCCACCGGGTGCCACCGGATGCCCAGATTTCCCACCCTTCTGTGAGTCGTATTGTGAGTTGGGCTTTTCGGCCGAAATCCACGGGAGCTTCGCAATCTTATCATGCAATGCCAGCCCCGCCACGTCCGTGTAAACCTGGGCGGTCATATTTGCATCGGAGTGCCCAAGAATCTCCTGCGCGGACCGCTGGTTCACGCCGCTTCGAACCCCCAAGGTTTGCGACGTCTTGCGCAACGAATGCAAATGGACCACGTGACCGAGAGCGTCTTTGTGCTCGATACCTGCCTTCTTCAAATCACTCCGCAAGATATTAACCCGGCGAAGTTGCGCTTTACGCTCTATTCGGTGGAAGGCGCAAAAGCTGAGGACGAGCTTTTTGTCGTCGAATTTGTGGTTCCCGCTTCAGAAACACTTGGCCCATACTTCACTGCTGGTAGCGAATTATTCGTTCTTCTGGACGGGGTGAACCAAAAACTCACCGCTCCCTAGACACCTGATCCGATCGAATCGTCCGCCACGGGGACCTGAGCGAACTCTTGTGTTGTTGCTTGGCGATTTACTACACGGGCGCGTCGAGGCGGCCCCACCCTTTCCCTGAGGCGTTCCTCACTTCGCCTCTTTCAGTTTCCGGAGGCGGCGAATCAACGCATTGGTCGAGCCGTCGTGGCGCAGACGTGGCTCCACGTCGCTCTCCAATTCTGGGATGATCCGCTGGGCGAGAACCTTGCCGAGCTCTACGCCCCACTGGTCGAACGAGTCGATGTTCCAAATTGCGCCCTGCGTGAAGACGCTGTGCTCATAGAGGGCAATCAACCTCCCGAGGACCTCCGGGGTGAGCCGTTCGGCCACGATCACGTTCGAAGGGCGGTTGCCTTCGAAGACGCGGTGCGGCACAAGCGCCGGCGCAGTGCCCTCGGCCCGGACTTCCTCGGCGGTTTTTCCGAAGGCCAGCGCCTCGGCCTGGGCGAGCACGTTCGCGAGAAGGATGTCGTGGTGGCGCCCGAGTGGCGTCAGCGGTCGGCCGAACGCGATGAAGTCGCAGGGGACAAGGCGGGTTCCCTGGTGTATCAGCTGGTAGAACGAGTGCTGGCCGTTCGTGCCGGGCTCGCCCCAGTAGACCGGCCCCGTCTCGTAGTTCACCTTCCTGCCGTCCAGGGTCACGTGCTTGCCGTTGCTCTCCATCGTCAGCTGCTGAAGGTACGCGGGAAAGCGCTTCAGGTACTGCTCATAGGGCAGCACCGCCACCGTCTGCGCG
>Ga0187887_10004138_pt1 | contig 10982 bp, 7 predicted proteins | sample June2016WEW_7_10_FD_132977 | JGI IMG/M metagenome (GOLD analysis project Ga0187887, IMG submission 132977) | Peatland microbial communities from SPRUCE experiment site at the Marcell Experimental Forest, Minnesota, USA - June2016WEW_7_10 | ecosystem: Environmental > Terrestrial > Soil > Wetlands... | reverse complement strand
GTCGCCGCCAGCACCAGTGTCGTCGACAATGTGGAGCACCTCTGGCTGCCGCAACTGCCGCAAGGCCGTTACGATTTGCAAGTTCTGAAAAACGGCGGCCTGAACCCTGCCAGCAACACCGAAACCTACGCGCTGGCATTTGAATTCTTCTCCCTCTCGCTGAAAGTCACCCCAGCCGGCACAAATGTACTACTGACCTGGCCCATTTATCCGACCGGCTTTACCCTCAACACGACGACCAGCCTCACTCCTCCCATCACCTGGAATGCGCTCAACACGACATTGACGGCAACCAATGGCCAAAATCAAGTGACGTGGGGCGTTTCCAATACCAGTCAATTCTTCCGGCTACAAAGGCCGTAAATCCGGCGTGGTCGCAACCGTCGCTACTTTCGTATGGCAACGGAATGATTCAAAATGGAATGGCCGGCCGCGCGATAACTCCGGGCAATGGCCTGCGTGACGTAACTTTTGGCCAGCCCGACCGCTTGTGGCAAATTACAACCCAAGCCCAGGGCCGCGGTAATGGCTGCGGAATAGGTGCAACCGGTACCGTGTGTGCGAATCCCTTTGATGAACGGCGCGCTCAAAAGCAGTTCGGTCCGGCCGTCGAAAAAAACATCCACCGCCTCGCGCATCCCGTGCAAATGACCGCCTTTGACCAGCGCGGCGCAGCCAAAACGCCCATGAATTTCACGGGCGGCGGCGCGCATTGTTTCGACGTCCGCAATTTTGCCGCCGATCAAAATCCCGGCTTCGGACAGATTGGGGGTGACCAGCAGGGCCCGTGGCAACAAGTGTTTCTTCAGGACATTGATCGCCTCCGCTTTGAGCAGCCGCGCCCCGCTGGTGGCAACCATGACCGGGTCAACCACCAGTGGCACATGACTTTGCTTTTGAAAAAAACGGGCGACAACCCGGACACTTTCCCCTGAAAACAGCATGCCGGTTTTCACCGCCGCCGGTCGCAATTCACCAAAAACCGCTTCAATTTGCAGCTTTAACATTCCGGGCGAGGTGGATTCAACCGCGTAAACACGCCGGGGATTCTGTGCGGTGAGGCAGGCGATCGCGCTGGCGCCATGCACACCGAAGGCGGCAAATGTTTTTAAATCCGCCTGAATGCCAGCGCCACCGCCGCTGTCCGAGCCGGCAATGGTGAGTGCCACCGGGCAATGCATGGTTTTCGGCATGCCGTTGAACCTACCGGCATTTGCGGGGATCGGCACGGAAAAACAAAAGTTCCTTGAGGAAAAGGCGCGGACGATGCCGCTGACAAACGGATTACTGTGTCAAACCATCAGGAGCTGGAACCGGTCCTATCGCGGCGCGGCCAGTTGCAGAAGCAGGTTGTTCAACTCCTGGATGCGTGGCGGTTTGCCGACCACGGCGTCCACCTCCGAGGCGGTTTCCCCTTCCTCCTTCATCATCGTCCCCCACCCGGTCATCATGATGACCGGCGTAGCGGGCGATTCCGCCTTGATGGTTCTGGCCACCTGGTGTCCATCAATGTCCGGCATGCCCAGGTCCGTTATCACCATCTCATACGGCTGCTTTTCGAGCATTGCCGCTCGAAACATTTCCACTCCCTGTTTGCCCCCCGAAGCGGTGGTCACCCGATGATCCAAAGTCGTGAGACAATGTTTTAGCAACTCCTGAATTTGCAATTCATCATCGATGCACAGGATGCGCAAGGAACGGTTGGCACCGATACGCAGCACGGTGGTTGAGGGACTCGGCTGTGAGGTATTGACCCGGATTGGGAAAGTGAGGCGGATACAAGTCCCTTGACCGGGTTCACTTTCAATTTCAATGTTGCCATCATGGCGTCGCATCATTCCATAAACCATGGCCAGTCCCAGGCCGGTGCCGCCCCGTTTGGCTTTGGTGGAGAAGAAGGGTTCCAAGCAATGTTGGCGGGTTTTTTCATCCATGCCAACGCCATTATCCCGCACCTCAATCTGAATTTGCCGTTCCGGCAGGTTGTCTCCGTGAACCGGACGGCTGACCAAACGCGAAACCAGGGTGATGATGCCGCCCTGAGGCAGGGCGTCCACGGCATTGAAAATAAGGTTGATCATCGCCTCCCGCAAATCGCTGGGGTCACTGAGCAGGGGCGGCAGCCCAGGTTCCAATTCACGCTGGACTTGTATGGAAACCGCCTGCCGCTGGGACAGGTCGCGCCAGCGCGGACGGGTAAGTTCCACCACCTCATCAACGATATGATTGATATCCACCTCGACGAGTTCCTCCGTTTCGGTGCGGCGGCGATAGAACTCGCGCATGCGCGCAACGATATGGGAGATGTCCTCGCCGGAGCGGCGGATAATTTGCAAATACTGACGCGCGTTCTCGGGCAAATTGGTTTGGGTGGCAAGCAGCAATTCGGAATAAGCGACCACGGGCGACAAGGCGTTGTTGACGTCATGCGCCACCCCGCTGGCCATCTGGCCCAGGGCTCGCAAGCGTTCCTGCTGCACCACCACCTGCTGGGTGCGCCGAAGTTCATCGTAGGCCTTTTGCACCCCTTCGGTCAGGCGCACTTGATCATAAAGGTTGCGGTATTGTTCCTCGGTGGTAAGGATTTTGACTTGCAAGGCCTCCTTCTCGGACCGGACCTCGGCGATTTCCGCGCGCATCTGCTCGGCATTGTAGCGGACCTCTTCCATGACCAGCACCACCATGCTGACGGCGATGAAAAGCTGCAACACGGCGGCGATGAGAAAACCCGCGTTGTACAGTTCCTGATAGTTTTGGGTGAACGGATAGCTTCCCAGGTACAGTCCCCAGAGCAGGAAGCCCATGGACAACATTCCGGCTCCGACAAACGGCATTTTTTTCCTTACCCGAAAGAAGCAGACCCCGGCAAACACACTGCTCAAACCGATCAAGATGAACACCGGTAATTGGATTTGCAGTCTGCTGGACAGCACCTCCGGACTGACGAAGGTCCAGGCCAGCAGGAACAACATGAACAGACCAAAGGAGGACTGCCGGATCGGCAAACTTAAAAAGCGGGCGCTGCCCCACAAGAGAAACACCGCCGAAATGGCCACGCAACACTGCCGCAGCATGAAAATGGTGCTGTTGGATACCACATCGTGCATCGTCAAACCCAGGGTCAGCCACAGCGCGTAAAACAGCCACGCGGTCGTCCAGACGGTGAAGTACTCCCGTTTGGTATAACGATTTAAATAATAGAAGAGCCCGACCAGCAGCCATACACTCAACAAGGACACAAACAGCGTCGCCTGGAGGTACTGCTCTGAAAAGTTCAGGTGTTCGCTAGCGAACTTCATTGTTCCATTACTTAATGCTCCCATAATTCACTGATTTCGCGATTTACAGCAAACTACGGGCCATTTTTCTCAATAATCCCGCCACCCGGCAAATTATAGTGAAAAAACCACTTTGCCCCCCGTTCCGGAACAGCTGCAAACAACCATCCCTCCGGTCCGGCCAGGTTTCACTTTCTGTTTTGAACCCGTCCAGCTGGAGCTATAATCATGTCCATGGACAAAGCTCAGGTCGCTGAAATACTGCTGGAAATCGGAACGTTGCTGGAACTGAAGGGAGAAAACCCGTTTAAAACGCGCGCCTACAAAAACGCCGCGCGGACCATCGAAAATTTGAGTGAACCCCTGACCAAAATCGTCGCCGAAAAACAGCTGGGCCAGATCAAAGGCATCGGCGAAGCGCTCGAACAAAAAATCACCGAACTGGTGGAAACCGGCAAGCTCGCCTACTACCATGAGTTGAAAGCATCGCTCCCGCCGGGTTTGATTGAAATGCTGGAGATTCCCGGACTTGGCCCCAAAAAAATCCAGGCCCTCAACCAAAAACTGGGCGTGGATTCGGTCGAGAAGTTGGAGGCGGCGTGCCGGAAGGGCCAAATCGCACAGCTCGATGGGTTCGGTGAAAAGACGCAAACAAATTTGCTCGAAGGCATTGAACGCCGCCGCACCTATGCTTCAAAACATTTGCTGAGCGACGCGTTACGGGTGGCCGAGCCGTTGCTGGAAAACTTGCGCGAGCATCCCGGAGTCATCCGCTGTAGCGCCGCCGGCAGCCTGCGGCGTTTCCGGGAGGTCATCGGCGACATTGATTTACTCGCGTCGTCGAAAAAGCCGGCGGCGGTGATTGAATTCTTTGTCGCGCAACCGGACGTCATCAAAGTCACGGCCCAGGGCGAAACGAAGGCGAGCGTCATCCTCCAGGGCGGCATTCAATGCGACTTGCGGGTGGTCAGCGACCGGGAATTCCCTTTTGCCCTGGCCTATTTTACCGGGAGCAAAGAACACAATATCGTCATGCGCCAGCGCGCGATTCAGCGCGGCCTGCGGTTGAATGAATATGGCCTGTTCAAATCTAAAACCGAAACGCGCGATCCCCAATTGCTCGTATCGTGCCGGGACGAAGCGGAAATTTTCTCCAAACTGGACCTGCCGTTTGTGCCGCCGGAACTGCGCGAAGACCACGGTGAGTTCGCTGCCGCTGAAAAAAATGATCTGCCCAGGCTCATCGAATGGACAGATTTGAGGGGCGCCCTGCACAATCATTCGGTCTGGAGCGACGGACACGATCGCCTCGAGGAAATTGCCGATTACATGGAAGGACTCGGACTGGAATACTGGGCCATCACCGACCATTCCCAATCATCGTTCCAGGCCAACGGCCTCGATGCGAAACGCCTGCGAGAACAGATGAAAGATATCAAGACCATCAACGGGCGGCTTGCCGAACGGGGCAGCGAATTCCGGCTGCTCACGGGTTGTGAGGTGGACATTTTGCGTGACCGGCTGGATTTCGACGATGAGGTGCTGTCGGAGTTGGAAGTGGTCGTTGCGAGCCTGCATGTGCCATCGAACAGTGAAGCGGAAAACACAAAACGCCTGATTCGCGCGGCACAAAATCCATTCGTTCACATGCTGGGCCATCCGACGGGGAGGCTCCTGCTTGAGCGCGAACCGTATCCGGTAAATATGCAGGCCGTGATCGATGCCTGCGCTGAAACCGGCACGTGGATTGAGTTGAATTGCAACCCGCATCGGCTCGATTTGGACTGGCGTCTTTGGCCCTATGCGAAACAAAAGGGGGTAAAATGCGCCATCAATCCTGATGCCCACCGAAACGAACACAGCGGATTTCTTCGGTTTGGCACTGGAATTGCGGGCAAAGGCTGGCTCGAAAAACGGGATGTCATAAATACATCGCCGCTAAAGGTGCTGTTGGAGAAGCTGAATCGCAAACATTTGAGCAGTAAGAGTTTTTAATTGAAACGCGGGAAAATCGAGATTTTTATTATGCGTAACTTTTTGGCATAAAAAAACGTAAATGGTGTTTGACAGGGTTCTTGATTTCCGGATAATGCAAATTTAGCTGATTGCTTTTCCTTGAACATCAAGAAGATGTCAGGTATTGTGTACAAAATATAGCCCTATGAGAAAATTCATTGTCTGTGCAGGATTAGCGGTGGCTGGGACAACCAGTCTTCACGCCGCTTACGCACCGGATTTAAATCCGATGGAGACCGCCAAGCTCTGGACAGTGTCAGGCACCTTGCGCGGTTTTTACGATGACAACTACAACACGGCGGCGCCGGGGCCAGGCAAACGCAGCAGTTTCGGATTTGAAGTCAGCCCCTCCGTCGGCCTGAATGTTCCGTTGCAACAAACGGAATTGGGCCTGCGTTACACTTACGGTTTGTATTACTATCAAGATCGGGACCACCTCGGCCAAAATGCGATCGACCAGACCCATCAACTCGATTTGTGGGTGGATCATGCGTTTACCGAACGCTGGTCGGCGAAGGTGCAGGATTCACTCGCCGTGGGACAGGAGCCTCAGTTACTTAATGGTGGCACCCTGTTGCGGGCACAAGGCGACAACTTTCACAATGACGGAACAATTATATTGGATACTCAATGGACCCGGCTCTTGGGCACGGAAATCAGCTACGAAAACAATTTGTACGACTACCAAAATAGTGGCGGTACCGCAGCCAGCCCTAGTCTTGCCGGGTTGTTGAACCGGCTTCAGCACGATATCGTATTAAGTGTAAACTGGCGATTGCAGCCGGAGCTATTGGCGTTTGTCGGTTACCAATTTGAACAAGTCAACTATAACGGAGGTGAGACTATTGCCAATAACCCGATAATGCCGGCATCACCGATCCAGAGTGACAACCGCGACAGCCGGTCCCACATTGTATACCTCGGGGCACAATACACGCCTCTTGACAACCTGACCTTGGCGGCAAACGCGGGCATTCAATACGCAGACTATTACAACCCCGCTCCCGGAACCCCCTCAACCAGCCAGATTTCTCCCTATGCGAAATTGTCGGGAACCTATACCTATCTGCCGGGGAGCTATGTGCAGTTGGGCTTTACCCAGTCGCGAAATGCGACGGACATCGTTGCGCCGACGGCGAGCGGTAAAATTGCTGAGGATGAGGAGAGCTCGGTGATATATGGCAGCCTGAACCACCAGATTACCGCGCGACTGGCCGCCAGCCTCACGGGCCAGATTCAATATTCAACTTTTAACGGTGGTACATTCGACGGCACGTCAGAAACCTGGTACAGCATGGGGCTTAACCTCGCCTATACCATTAACCCGCATCTTTCCACGGAAATCGGCTACAATTTCGACGATCTCACCTCACAAGTGCCTGGTCAGAAGTATGACCGTAACCGCGTTTATCTGGGCGTCACGGGCACTTATTAAGCTGAAAGCACTGCGTGAGTCGTTTTTGAACGTTTGAACAGGAGCAGGAGTCTTTACTCTGGCTCCTATTTTTTTGAATTATGGATTCTGTAAAACCCGATTCGGTGCAGGAAGCCAAACTGCATTTTTTGGATTATTTACGCATTCTGCGCATTCGCAAGGCGATCATCATCACGGTCTTTTTGATCACCTTCACCATCGCCACGGTGGTGACGTTCATTTTGCCGGAATCCTATTCCAGCATAGCCCGAATCAAGATTGAACCGGACATGATTTCGGACATTCAGGGAGTCACTGGTAACGGGGGTGATGTCACCTACGCGCCCTACGACCCTTATTTTATTCAAACCGCCTTTGAAATCCTCCAGGACCAGGTGGTGCTCAGCAAGGTCATTGACAAGCTGAATTTGAACAGCGAGTGGGGCAAACGCTACAACAGTGGTGTACCGCTGGATACCCCCATCACCATGAAGATGCTCAAGGGGCGATTGTCCCTTGACCCCGTTCGAAACACCAAATTGATCGAAATCACGGTCTATGATGAGGACAAAAACATGGCGGCGAATATCGCCAATGCCATCGTGGACGCCTATCGCGATTACCGGCTCAGCATGCGGGATGAACAAACCAAACGCGGCATCAAGGCGTTGGAAGACGAGTATCAGGATGACGAACAACAAATTGACGTCGTTCAGACGAATGTGGACCAGTTGCGCGATGAACTGCATATCCACGACTACGACCCCAACGCCACCAGCCCCAGCCCCACGCTCACTTCAAGCCAGTTGCAATATTTCAACAACCTGATGATCGATCACGAGGCTCTCTACATGAAGCTGGACAAGCAGTTGACCGAGCTGCAACCGTTAAGCCCCGACAAACTAAGGGAGGTTCTGCCCACGGTGGTACCCGATATGACCTTGTCCGACTTGTTGAGCAAACTGAACGACGCCCAGCAGAAATTTGTCACCTTGACCAATGATTATTCGCTCGCCAACCCTGACGTCATCCGCGTGCAAGCTTTGATTGACGAGTTGAACAACCAAGTCAATGACCGGGTGAGCGGTATCATGGCCGGTGTAAGTAGCGAGGCGAAATCCGAAAAGGCCGCGCTGGACGCGCTGACGGAGGCAGTCAATGACGCCAAGCAAAAAGACACGGACGAAGCCTCGAGGGGCCAACCGTACTGGGAAGCAAAACTCAAACTTGAAAACATGCGGGAATTCCACAACCTGCTGGGCACCAAGATTGCAGCCGAAAAGAGTGATTGGGAAATCCCCAAAACCGGGATGGTGGAGGTAATTCGCCGGGCCGAACCGGGTAAATATCCTGTCCGCCCGAATAAGACGTTGAACATAGTCCTAGGTGTTGTCGTGGGTTTGGTGGTCGGCATTGGCCTGGCCTTCTTCATCGAATACCTGGATACCAGCGTTAAAACGATCGACGAAGTTGAACGCGCGTTCCAGGCGCCAGTGCTCGGGGTCATTCCCCAAAATGTCGGTTACTTGTTGGATGAAGGCCCGGACAGTCAGCACGCCGAAGCCTATCGTGTCTTGCGGACGCATTTCCTGTTTTCCCGCAAGGATGACAAGCTCAACAGCATTGTCATCATCAGCGCCGGCATGGGAGAAGGCAAGTCCACCACCGCCCTGAATCTGGCCACAGTCTTTGCACAGGCCGGCCAGCGCGTTGTGATCGTGGATTCGGACCTGCGCCGGCCAACCCTTCATAAAATACTCAACGTCAGCAACAACCTTGGCCTGACCAATTATCTGCTGAAACAGAACACCCTTGAAGAAGTCATCCAAACCACTGGGGTGCCGATGCTTGATTTCATGGCCAGCGGCAAACTGCCCAGCAGTTCCATGAGCATCCTCAATTCACCGCAGATGAAAGACCTGATCGCAGAATTAAAACAGCGTTACGATTTTGTATTTTTCGACTCGCCCCCCATCCTGGGCGTGAGCGATGCCGCGGTGCTTGCCAGCGAGGTGGACATGGCCATCCAGGTCATCCAATACCGCCGTTATCCACAACCCATGAACATTCGTGCCAAACAGTTGATCGAAAAAGCCGGCGGCAACCTGGTCGGCATTGTCCTTAATAACATTACCATGTCGCAGGACGAGGGCTATTATTACTACTATTCGCGCAACGAAGACGAACCGGAAACCCCGGCCGGGGGCACGCCCGACGAGCCCGGCAAGGTCGGGATCAAACAAAAGTATTGATTGCGCGGCCAATTTCGCGAGCATTACCGTTAATGAAACTGTTTTGGATACTGTCACGCCTGAAATGGCAGGCTTTGGGGTTGTTACTGGCCGGCTTTATTTTCAATGGATGCGCTTCGCGATCCAACGACATTCTCTTTTCAGATAACCCTCAGGCGCCCTCAGCGCTCACGGGAACTGGAACCCCGGCAACCGACACCATGTCAACCGATTTGACGGCCGCCCGCTTTCATGTGGGAGACACGGTAACCGTGGATTTCTCGGGCACCGCCGATCCAATCCTGGAACACGTCGAGCCCATCAAGGAAGATGGAACCATTACCCTCCCCTACATCGGCCCCGTGCGGGCGCTGAGCAAGACGGCGGGCGAATTGCAAAACGACATTCATGATCTGTATGTACCCAAGTATTATGTCCGGCTAACCATCACCGTGAGTTCTCCCCAACGCGTTTTTTACATTGGTGGCGAAGTGAAACAACCCGGACGCCAACTCTATATCGGTGAAACCACCGTCACCAAGGCCATTCAAGCCGCTGGCGACTTCACCGATTTTGCCAACCGGAACAAGGTCTGGCTCATTCGCAGCACCGGAGACCGCATCAAGGTAAATTGTACCAAAGCCCTGCAGGATCCTTCTTTGGACCCGCCGGTCTATCCGGGCGATCAGATTCAGGTGCCGCGCCGGATTTTCTGATGATTGAACTCCATATCTTGGCGGGAAAAAAGGCGGGCAGCCAATCGGCGGTCCGCCGTTTTCCTTTCCGTATCGGCCGTGACCGTGGAAACGATCTGCAGTTGAATGACGACGGCACCTGGGGTCAACACTTGACGCTTGAATTTAGGCGGCAGGAGGGTTTTACGCTGGCGGCGGCACCGGAGGCCCTGGTCATGGTCAACCATCAACCAGTCCAAACCGCACTGCTCCGCAACGGCGATGTCATTACGCTCGGTTCCGTCAAACTTCGGTTCTGGCTGGCGGCCGCCCAACAACGCGGCCTGCGACTCCGCGAAGGATTCGTTTGGGTGCTGCTGGCTGCCGTCGTGCTCTGCCAGTTTGTGCTGATTTACCAGTTGATTCGTTAATGCCGGAAATGCCGTGTGCCGGTAAACGCCATGGCCATATTCCGCTCATCCGCCGCCGCAATCACTTCCGCGTCACGCACCGAACCGCCCGGCTGGATCGCCGCGGTGGCGCCCGCCTCCGCCGCCGCCATCAATCCGTCCGGAAACGGGAAAAAGGCGTCGCTGCACACCACGCTGCCTTTGAGGGAAAGCTTCGCTTCGCCCGCCTTCCAGACCGCGATCCGGCTCGCGTCTACGCGGCTCATTTGGCCCGCGCCGATGCCCAACGTTCGATCGGCTCCCGCATAGACAATCGCATTCGATTTCACATGCTTGGCGACCCGCCAGCCGAACCGCATCGCGCTTGATTCCAGTTCGTCCGGCTGGCGGCGGGTGACAATTTTCAAGTCCCCGGCCGCCGCGATCCGGATATCCCGTTCCTGCCATAAAAATGAATCCGCCCCGACGCTGCGGACATCCCAAGCCGGCGCCGTTAACGGTGATTTCAATGATTTGAGCAGTCGTAAATTTTTCTTCTTTTGCAGGATGGCCAGCGCTTCCGCCGAAAAATCCGGCGCAATGATGACTTCACTGAAAATTTCCGCGATTGCGTCCGCACACGCACCGTCCAGCGCGCGGTTCACGGCAATGATGCCGCCAAACGGCGCTTGTTGGTCCGTCGCCAATGCCTTGTCCCAGGCGGCGCGCAGGTCCGTGCCTTGACCGACACCACACGGATTCATGTGTTTGAGAATTGCCAGGGTCGGTGGATCTCCCGCAAATTCAGCGATAAGATTCGCCGCGGCTGTCAAATCCAGAATGTTGTTGTAAGACAGTTCCTTGCCGTGAAGCTGCTGGAAAAAATCGCGGAATTTCCCGTAAAGCGCCGCCTTTTGGTGCGGATTTTCGCCGTAACGCAACGGCTGCACCAAGGGTGCGGAAATCGAAAGCGAAGCAGG
>Ga0187887_10004134_pt1 | contig 10985 bp, 10 predicted proteins | sample June2016WEW_7_10_FD_132977 | JGI IMG/M metagenome (GOLD analysis project Ga0187887, IMG submission 132977) | Peatland microbial communities from SPRUCE experiment site at the Marcell Experimental Forest, Minnesota, USA - June2016WEW_7_10 | ecosystem: Environmental > Terrestrial > Soil >... | reverse complement strand
CGTGGGCGAAGAACGCGTCCTGTTGGCGCACGATTTCATTGGAAACCTTAAGGATGGTCCGGGCGCGCTGGTCGAGGGCGCGAACCAGCCAGGTGGCGCTTTGCAAGCACTCGGCGAGATAGGATTTATCGGTGTCGCGCCGCGCCGTCGCCGAGACCTCGGCGTAATAGGATTGGTTGACCAGAACCTTCGGCAGGGTGTCGGAATTAAGTTCGACCAGCCAGGCGCCGTGCGGCGCCGGACGCACGAAAACGTCCGGTACGATCGGCTGCACCAGCGCCGAACCGAAAGCGAGGCCGGGCTTGGGATTGAGCCGGCGGACTTCGGCGATCATGTCGGCGAGATCTTCGTCGCCGACGCCGCAGATCTTCTTCAGCTGAGCGAAATCTCGCCGTGCCAGCAGATCAAGCCGTGTGACCAGCGCCTGCATGGCGGGATCGTAGCGGTCGCGCTCCTTGAGTTGGATCGCCAGGCATTCGGCGAGATCGCGCGCGCAAATGCCGGCCGGATCGAAGGTTTGCAGGATGGCAAGAACGGCTTCGATCTCGGCGACGCTGGTGCCGAGCTTGTCCGCCACGTCGGCGAGGTCGCCCGTTAAATATCCGGCCTCGTCGACGAGATCGATCAGGTACTGGCCGATCATGCGGCGCACCGGATCGACGATAGCGAGCGTCAACTGCTCGCGCAGCCAGTCGGCCAGCGTGGTTTCCGCGGAAACGAAGGCTTCGAGATTATACTCGCCGTCGTCGCGGCCGCCGGACCCGGTGCCGGCCCATTCCGAATAGGCGGCCGGACCATCCGCGGCGCGTGGCCGGGGTGGCTCGGCATCGTCGGGGGAGGTGTCGTCGATGCGATTGTCCGCCCGTTCGTCGTTATCGCCGTTCAGTTCACGCTCGGTGCCGTTATAGGCTTCGCCGTTTACGCCTTGCATCTCCGGCGCCGAGGCAGCGTCTGGCGTGCCCGGCGCCGGCTCGGTTTCCGCGCTGTTGTCGAGCAGCGGATTGCGCTCTAGCTCGGCTTCGACATAGGCGACCAGATCGAGATTGGAGAGTTGCAGCAGCTTGATGGCCTGCATCAGCTGGGGCGTCATCACCAACGCTTGGCTCTGCCGGAGCTGAAGTCTTTGTGAAAGGGCCATAGAGGGACTGAATACTGGTGTGTTTAGGCCAAGTTGGTCCGATTCTTGCTTCCTCCCTTACAGCAATTTTTCTGCCGTGTCGCTACCCGTTTTGGGTTGGCGACTAAAGTTTGAACTCTTCGCCGAGATAGAGCCGCCGCACCTCAGGGTTGTTGACGATGTCGTCGGTGCGGCCCTCCATCAGCACTTCACCCGAATAGATGATGTAGGCGCGGTCGGTCAGGCCGAGCGTCTCGCGCACATTATGGTCGGTAATGAGCACGCCGATGCCGCGGTTGGTGAGATGGCGCACCAGCGATTGGATGTCGCCGACGGCGATGGGGTCGATGCCGGCAAATGGTTCGTCGAGCAGCATGTAATTCGGTCGCGTGGCAAGCGCCCGGGCGATTTCGACGCGGCGGCGTTCACCGCCGGAAAGCGCGATCGCCGGCGTTTTTCGCAAGCGCGCGACGTTGAATTCCTCCAGCAGCGAGTCAAGATCGCGGGCGCGCCGCTTGGCGTCGGGCTCCACCACCTCAAGCACGGCGCGGATGTTGTCCTCGACGGTGAGCCCGCGGAAAATCGAGGCTTCCTGCGGCAGATAGCCGATGCCGAGCCGGGCGCGCTGATACATAGGCAGGCGGGTCACGTCGCGGCCGTCGAGATCGATACGTCCCTGGTCGGCCTTGATGAGGCCGGTGATCATATAAAACACGGTGGTCTTACCGGCGCCGTTGGGACCGAGCAGGCCGACCGCTTCGCCCTTACGCACATAGAGGCTGACGCCCTTCACTACTTTGCGGCCGACGAAGCTCTTCTCCACGCCGTGGACGGCCAGAAGGCCCTTGCGATCGACCGGCAACGCGCCGTTGCCCTCGGTGCGACGGCGCGGCCGGGCTGCCGGCCGAGGCCCATTGGCCGGCGCCGGTTGGCGCGGCGGCCGCGATTGTGCCGGTGGCACGAAGGGGGGCGGGACGGTTGGCGGCTCCAACGGCGGTACGAACGAAGGCGCGGGCGACGCCGATGTCGGCACGAAGGGCGGTGGGACGAAGGGGAGTGGCACGTCGGGCTGCTGCGGCGGAGGCGCTTTGCTGCGCGCTTTTTCCGCCGGCGCCGGCAGGCTCGCGATGTCGAGATAGATGGTGCTGATCGTTCCGCCCATCGAGGCAAGATCGATCGCCTCAGAGTCGGCGCGCGGCTTGCGGCGCGCGGGTGCCGCCTGGCGGCGAAAATATGAAAGAAGGTCCAGCACGCCGGTCTCAGAAAGCTCGCCTGTGAATCGCGGGGGATTCGCGTTTAGACTAGCGACTTTAGCCCATCTTCTGCAGGGATGCGCATGGCCCGTCCGTTTATTCGGTGGGTCAATTTGTCTTGCCTGGGCCGATCGTGGTCATGAAATTGCCCGGCTCGCCGTTTTGGCCCTTACTCGGCTGAATAAGCGCTCGGACGCGGCCGGGCGGTGCCGTCTTGCCGCCGCCAGTGGTATTGCTGCTCGCGGATTCAACCCGCGCATATCCGGTTGTGGTGTCGACCACGACCCGCTCGCCGTGAATGACATTCTGGCCCTGGCTGACCACAACATTGCCACTCAAGGTGATGGTCTTGGTCTTGAGGTCATAGACGCCGAGATCGCCACTGGCGTTCTGGTCCTTGGTGATGACAGTCACGCCGCCGCGCGCTTCGATTCGGCGGATGTTCTGGGCGCCCTGGGGCGTGCCGGGCATCGATTTTGTCGCGGTCGCGGCCGCCGCAGGCGAGCCGTCGGCGCCGCCGATGCCGACTTCCTGTCCATAAAAGACGACGAGGCTCTGGCACTTCATCGTGGTATCGCCCTGCACCACCTGGACGTTGCCCGAAAACGTCGCCTGCTTATTTTTGTCGCGGACTTCAAGCGTTGCCGCCTCGATCTGGACCGGCTGATCCGTGTTCTGGCTCATGCCCTGAAATGGGCTCGGTGCAGCCGGATGCGGCGCTTGCGCGCCGGCGGGCGCAGCCGCCAGCAGCGCCGAGGTCGTCAGGGCCATGAGCACGGCGCAAAGTTTAAGGCGATACATCATTGGTCGTTCGCCTTTGCGCTGTCTTTGTTTTGCTGCAGCGTCATGGTGACACCGCCGAAGCGGACCACGCTGCCGTTCTCGGTGATGTCGAGCCGCTTGGCGTTGAGGAAACCGTTGAGCAATTTCACCGCGACCGGCTCATCGGAAACGACGTTGCCCTTGCGGACATCGACCACCGCTTGGCTCAAGCGGCCCTCATACCCCGTCGACGACACCAGCATGATATTATCGTGCAGTGTCAGCATTTCCGTCTTGGAGTCGTAGACGCCTGAATCGGCCACCATGTCCACGCTGCTCTTGTCCTGCATTTCCATCTTGGCGTGGAGCTTATTGAGTTCAACGCGATTGGGCTTGGTGATGTCCTGTGCGGCGGCGTCGGCGGAAAACTCATAGGCGCGGGAATCGATCGTGAAGCCGGTCAGCCGCGGCTGCTCCATCGTGATCTTGGTGCCGTGGATGACGAGGTTGCCGAGTTCGCCCGGCAACCGGAAACCGCCTATTGGCGGCATGTAATTGAGCCCAACGACTGTCAGCAATACCGCGGCGATACCGATCGGCACGCCGACGCGGAGCCAGCGCACATGCCGGCTATGCCGAAGCGCGGATCGATAGACGCGATCGAAAGCGCCCTGGGAACCTGCCGAATATCCCTTCGCGCCGTTCTCGGGGTAGGCAATGGCCAAGCGTTTTTCCTTTAGGCGTCGCCCCGATTCGGAACCTTAGACCACGCTTTTAGCGGGTTTGTCTCGCGAAATTCCTTGCAAAAATCCCCCGCGAATGTGGCCCGGCGAAGGCCGACATTGCGGGAGCACAAGCCGCCCTGGCTCAGGAATGAGCGAAAATATCTTCGGCGGCGAATCCGGCGAGGTCGAGCCGCACCCGCTCCGGCAGGAAGCGGAAGCAGGCGGCGGCAAGGGTTTCGCGGCCCTCGCGCGCCAGCATCACGTCGAGCTTGTTCTTAAGCGCGTGCAGATGGGTAACGTCGGCCGCGGCATAGGCCAGCTGCGGATCGCTCAAGTCCGCCGCGCCCCAATCGGACGACTGCTGCTGCTTGGAAATCTCCTGCCCCAGCAATTCGCGCACCAAATCCTTCAGGCCATGCTTGTCGGTATAAGTCCGCACCAGCCGCGATGCGATCTTGGTGCAATAGGCCGGCTCCGGCATCACGCCAAACGCCTTGCACAACATGCCGAGATCAAAGCGGGCGAAATGAAAGATCTTGAGCAGGCTCTTGTCGGCGAGGAGACGCTTCAGGTTCGGCGTATCGGCCGTATGCGCGGGAATCTGCACCACATCGGCGGAACCGTCGCCCGGCGAGAGCTGCACCACGCACAACCGGTCGCGCTGCAGATCGAGCCCCATGGTCTCGGTATCGATCGCGACCGCTCGCGAGGGTGCGTTCGTGTAGCGCGACAGGTCCGGCAGATCGCCGCGATGAAGACGGATGGTCATGCGACGACGTCCGCTGCGGTAGGGCTCGATCTGGTGCCCAGGAGAGGACTCGAACCTCCACGCCTCGCGGCGCTAGTACCTGAAACTAGTGCGTCTACCAATTCCGCCACCTGGGCCCAGTCGGGCAATGCCCGGATAGGTACGGAGCGGTCATCCCCTTGTCAATCGAACGGCTTACACCCCGATCCGGACGAAGGTACGGTTATTCTAGACCACCATCCTGCACCACAATACCAGTGCGATCGCATAACGTTGCGGATCGCACGATAGTCACTATACAGCGCCCCGGCGATCATGTATTTCGCGACAAATGGCCTCGAAGAATAAGCTTGATACGCTCGTCACCGTGTTCGGCGGCTCGGGGTTTCTTGGCCGCCATGTGGTGCGCGCACTCGCCAGCCGGCAATACCGGGTCCGCGTTGCGGTGCGCCGCCCGGATCTCGCTTTCCATTTGCAGCCGTTGGGCCGGGTCGGTCAGATCCACGCGGTGCAGGCCAATCTGCGCTATCCGGATTCGGTTGCCGCGGCAGTCGGTGATGCCGACATTGTGGTCAATCTGGTCGGCATCCTGTTCGAACACGGCCGTCAGCGTTTCGATGCCGTAATGACAGCCGGGGCGGGAACCGTGGCGCGCGCGGCCAGTGCCGCCGGCGCGCCGCTGGTCCATGTCTCCGCCATCGGCGCCGACGCCGGCGCGACATCGCATTACGCCCGGGCGAAGGCTGAGGGCGAACGGCTTGTTCTGGCGGCGCACAGCGCGGCGACTATCTTTCGGCCGTCGGTCGTGTTCGGTCCCGAGGACGATTTCTTCAACCGCTTCGCGGCGATGGCGCGGATGTCGCCGGTGCTGCCGCTACTGGGCGGCGGTCAGACGCGCATGCAGCCGGTCTTCGCCGGCGACGTCGCCGAGGCGATCGCCAAGGCGGTCGATGGTGAAACCAAGCCGGGCGCGATCTACGAGCTCGGCGGGCCTGACGTGCGGACGTTCAAGGAATTGATGGAATTGGTGCTCGCCACGATCGAACGCCGCCGCTTGCTCGTCCCGGTGCCGTTCGGCTTGATGAAGCTGCAGGCGACATTGCTGCAATACTTGCCGAAGCCGCCGATCACGCCCGACCAGGTCGAGCTGCTCAAGCGCGACAATGTCGTCGGCGAGGACGCCCGCCGCGATGGCCGCACCCTGGAAGGGCTAGGCATCACGCCGGAGTCGGTGGCCGCCATCGTGCCGTCTTACCTGTGGCGTTTCCGCAAGAACGGCCAGTTTCGTCCGCGCACGGCCTAAGCCGCGCCGGGCTTCAATGCCCCAGCGTAAGCGCGAGCAGTCCGAGCACGCCGACGACGATCCGCCACCAGGCGAATAAAGCAAAGCCGTGGCGCGCGACGTAGCCGAGCAGCGTCTTGACCACGAACCAACCGCAGACGAAGGAGACGGCAAAGCCGATGGCGATGATCATCGTGTTGCCGCCGCCGAACTGGGCTTTGCTTTTGTAGGCTTCGAACGCAAATGCGCCGACCATTGTCGGCATCGCCAGCCAAAAGGAGAATTCCGTGGCCGCGCGCTTTTCGGCGCCGAACAGCATGGCGCCGACGATGGTGGCGCCGGAGCGCGACACGCCCGGCACCATGGACAGGCACTGGATCACGCCGATGCCGAGATACATCGGCAGCGAGAATTTGGTCGCGTCATGGTAGCGCGGCTTGAGGTCAAGACGATCGATCCACAACAGCACGAAACCGCCGACGATGAGCATCGAGCAGACGATCCAGACATTGAACAGCACGCTCTTGATGACGCCGTAGGCCAGCGCACCGATGATCATGGCGGGGAGAAAAGCCACCAACACGCCGATGACGAAGCGCCGGTCGTCGCCATTGCTGAACATGCCGAGAAAGAGGCGCCACAACCGCACGAAGTAAATCGACAACAGCGCCAGGATTGCGCCGAGCTGGATCAGCACGGCAAAGGCCTTGCCGAAGTCCTCATCGGCGAAGCCGAAGAAGTGCTCGACCAGGAGCAGATGTCCGGTCGAGGATACCGGAATGAATTCGGTCAAGCCCTCGACGATGCCGAGGAAGATCGCCTTGATTACGTCCAATGTCATGCTGGGCTCCGCGGCGAGGGGTAGGCGCGAGACGCGCCGGTGTGGCATAGACCTGGGTAAAATGGGCCTGTGTAAAACCGTTGCGGCAGACTTTTGACGCAAGCCCAAGATTCGGGCAAGGCTCGCGGCCGCATGCTGACGCTGTTCCATCATCCGATCTGCCCGCAGTCCCGCTTCGTGCGGCTCGTGCTCGAAGAGTACGGCTCGCCACCGCGATTGGTGGAGGAGCGGGTTTGGGAACGACGCGAGGAATTCCTGGTGCTCAATCCGGCGGGGACGACGCCGGTGCTGGTGGAAGAGGGCGGGCCGCCGGTTCCCGGCGCCGCCATTATCGCCGAATATATCGATGAGACCCGTGGTGAAAGTTTCGCTCTGGCCCGGCTGCTGCCGCAGGACTCAAGGTCGCGGGTCGAGGTGCGGCGCCTGATGAGCTGGTTCAATGACAAGTTCTTCGCGGAGGTCTCGGGCGCATTGGTCACGGAGCGGGTCTACAAGCGCTTTATGCCGGCCGGCAGCGGCGGCGGATCGCCCGACACCGAAACGCTGCGTGCTGCGAAAAGCAACATCAGGTACCATTTGGCCTATATCGGCTGGCTCGTACGCACCCGCGACTGGCTTGCCGGCGATAGCCTGACCTATGCTGATCTGACCGCGGCGGCGCATTTGTCGGCCGCCGATTATCTGGGCGATGTGCCGTGGGACGAAGACGAGACCGCCAAGAATTGGTACGCGAGAATAAAGTCGCGACCCTCTTTCCGCACGCTGCTCAACGAAACGCTGCGCGGCCTACCGCCGGCGCCGAGCTACGCCGACCTCGATTTCTGACCGCGGGCGCGCTCAAAACGGCGCTGGGCGAGGCCGCGCGGGATTGTGGCTTCGATGCGGTCGGCGTGGCGCGGCCGGATGCAATCCCGTTCGCGGCGGATCGGCTGCGTGAATTTCTTTCCGCCGGCGGCCATGGCGATATGGCCTGGATGGCGACCAATGCCGATCGGCGCGCCGACCCGCGAGTATTGTGGGCGCAAGCGCGCTCGATCGTCATGCTCGGCGTCAATTACGGCCCGGATGACGACCCGTTGGCGATCCTCAAGGCGCGCTCGCGCGGCGGCATTTCGGTCTATGCGCGCGGCGACGATTATCACGAACTGATCAAGCCGCGTTTGAAACAGCTCGGCCGGTGGCTCATCGCCAATGGCGGCGGCGACATCAAGGTTTTCGTCGACACCGCGGCCGTGATGGAAAAACCGCTCGCTGCGGCGGCAGGCCTCGGCTGGCAGGGCAAGCACACCAATCTGGTGTCGCGGCAACTCGGCTCGTGGCTGTTCCTCGGCGCCATTTTCACCACGCTCGATCTGCGGCCGGATGCGCCGGAAGCCGATCATTGCGGCAACTGCCATGCCTGTCTCGACGTCTGCCCGACCGCCGCGTTCCCGACCCCGTACCGCCTCGATGCGCGACGCTGCATCTCCTACCTGACCATAGAGCACAAAGGCCCAATCCCGCGCGACCTGCGCCCGCTGATGGGCAATCGCATCTATGGCTGCGACGATTGCCTTGCGGTCTGTCCGTGGAACAAATTCGCCGAAACGGGTCGCGAGATGAAGCTCGCCGCGCGCGCCTCATTGCGCGCGCCGCATCTTTCGGAACTGGCACGGCTCGACGACGCCGCGTTCCGCAGTCTCTTTACGAGAAGCGCAGTCAAGCGCATCGGCCGTGCGCGCTTCATCCGTAATGTGCTGATCGCGATCGGCAATTCGGGGGACGCAGCGCTTGCGGAAGCGGCGGCGCGGCTGCTTGACGATGCCGCGCCGCTGGTACGCGGCGCGGCGGTCTGGGCACTCGGCCGGCTCGATCGCGGCCGGCTGCAGCGCAACGCGTCGCGGTGCGCCGATGAGGCCGTTCCGGAAGTCGCCGCCGAGTGGGCGGCGGCGCTCGCCCCGTGAGTATCTGATGTCCACACTCGTGTGTTTCGGCTTCGGCTATTGCGCAGAGCATTTCGTCGCGGCGTTCGGGCGGAAATTCGAGCATATTGTTGGCACCGTGCGCGGTGCGGAACGCGCCGCGATCCTCAATGCCTATGATGATGGACCGCTGCATGCGCTGGTCTTCGATGGTACCCACGCGACAGCGGAATTAGACGGCGCGATCGCCGCGGCGGATTTTGCATTAGTTTCGGTGCCGCCGGGCGCCGACGGTGATCCGATCCTCGCCACATGCGGCGACGCCTTCGCCGGGGCAATTCATCTTCGATCGATCGTCTATCTGTCGACGGTCGGTGTTTACGGCGACCATGCCGGCGCCTGGGTTGACGAAGAGACGCCGGCCAAGCCTGACACAGGTCGCAGCCGCGAACGGCTTGCAGCCGAACAGGCCTGGCAGGAGCTTGGCAGGCGTCACGGCATCGCGGTTGCGATTCTCCGCCTCGCCGGCATTTACGGACCCGGACAGAATGCGCTCGAGCAGATCGCGCGCGGTACGGCGCGTCGTCTCGTCAAGCCGGGGCAATTTTTTAATCGCATCCATGTCGGCGATATCGCCCAAGCCATCGATGCTTGCATTGCGCGCAACGCGTCCGGATTATTCAACCTGGCCGACGACGAGCCGACGTCACCCGGCGACCCGATCGTCTTCGCCGCGGAACTCATGGGCCGCGCACCGCCGCCGGAAATCGCCTTCTCTGATGCGGCGCCGTCAATGTCGCCGATGGCACTGAGTTTTTGGCAGGACTGCCGGCGGGTGCGTAACGACAAGCTCAAGCGCGATCTCGGCGTGGAATTGCGTTATCCGACTTATCGCGAGGGTTTGCGGGCCTTGTTCGAAGAGCGCTGAATGCTCAGTGCAGGCTCGGGCCTTTAAGGAAGCGATTGCGTTCGCTCGACTTGACGTGCAGCTCCATGGTCTCGCCGTCGCGATAGATGGTGATCGGCACGTCGACGCCGGCTTGGCCCTGAGCCCAAATGCGGCGGAAGAAGCCGGCGAGATCGCGGACGTCCTTGCCGGCGACCGAGAGGATGATATCGCCGGTGCGCAAATCCGCTTTCTTGGCCGGCCCACGCTCGGCGAGGCCGACGATGACAAGCCGGTTCTCCACTTCGGTGGCATAGAGGCCGAGCCATGGCCGCGGCGGCATATTGCGCCGGCCGAATTTCATCAGGTCGTCGATAATCGGCTTCAACAGATCGATCGGGACGATCATGTTGATATTCTGCGTCTGTCCCTTTTCGGCGGCGTGCTGCAATTGCAAGGAGCCGATCCCGAGAAGATCGCCGGCGGGTCCGATCAGCGCGGTGCCGCCCCAGTTCGGGTGGGCGGGCGCGGTGAAGATCGCTTCGTCGAGCACGTATTCCCAATAGCCGGCGAACTCCTGTTTGGCGACGATGCGGGCGGCGACCGAGCGATGGCGACCGCCGAAGCCGCCGACCACGACGCGCTCGCCGATCGACGCCGCCGCGGATTGTCCGATCTCGAGCGATGGCACGTCGAGCTTGGCCAGCGCCTGCACCAGTCCAAAGCCCGTCTCCTGGTCATAGCCGAGCACATGGCCCGGCACCGAGCGGCCGTCGTTCAGCGTGATCCAGAGCGTTTCGGCTTCGGTGATCAGGTAGCCGATGGTGAGGATGAGGCCGTTGCCGCGGATGAAAACCCCGTTGCCGGCGCGTTCGGTGCCGAGCGTCTCCGCCGTGAAGGCGTCCGCCGGCACGATGGTGCGAAGGCCGACGACGGAGGACAAAGTGTGCTCCAGATCGTAGGCATAGTCCTCCTGCTTCGGTTGTGCTGAGGACGGCACCTTCCAGTCGCTCACGGATGGCATTGCGTCTTCCCTTGCTCGCGGCGGCCGATTCTCACCACAAGTTTGTAGCCGAGTTGGGGCGACCGCGAAATCGGGGGCCCGCCGCCCGGCGCGTCGCTACGGGCTATTTGTTGACGATCGGCCCGGCGATCAAGCCCACCGGCAACTGGCCTGCGGTCAGCCGCCGGACAGACCGGCGTTGAGGAAATCCCTCGACCATTTCGCATAGTCGGCCTGGCGGGTGACCCGTTTCATCAAATCCGGCGAGGCGACGCTCTTGATACTGGCCGGCGGGGTGCCGCTGCGGAGCGCCTTGAGCGTCTCATGAACGGCGTTGACCGCCGCCATGAACGGCAAGTGGCCTTGCAGGCAGATGCGGACGTTGCGCGCGCTGAGGTAGTCGAGATCGTAGAGCTCGGGTCCAGGACCGCCGAGAAACAGCGGCAGCTTTACCGCCGCAGCGACGG
>Ga0187887_10004133_pt1 | contig 10986 bp, 11 predicted proteins | sample June2016WEW_7_10_FD_132977 | JGI IMG/M metagenome (GOLD analysis project Ga0187887, IMG submission 132977) | Peatland microbial communities from SPRUCE experiment site at the Marcell Experimental Forest, Minnesota, USA - June2016WEW_7_10 | ecosystem: Environmental > Terrestrial > Soil >... | reverse complement strand
GGGCCTGCCGTGGCGGCGGAAGATCGCTTCGTTGAACTACTTGCTGGCCTCGCATGTCTGGCGCCAGGATCACAATGGATTCACGCATCAGGATCCCGGTTTCATTGATCACGTCGTGAACAAAAAGGCGTCTGTCGTGCGGGTTTATTTTCCGCCGGATGCCAACTGCCTGCTGTCGGTAATGGACCATTGCCTGCGCAGCCGCCATTACGTCAACGTCGTGGTCGCCGGCAAACACCCGGCGCCGCAGTGGCTGACGATGGACGCCGCGGTTAAGCACTGCACCGAGGGCATCGGCATCTGGCAGTGGGCCAGCAACGACCAGGGCGCCGCGCCCGATGTGGTCATGGCCTGCTGTGGTGATGTGCCCACGCTGGAGACGCTTGCCGCCGTGTCCATTCTGCGCGAGCATCTGCCCGACTTGAAAATCCGGGTGGTCAACGTCGTTGACCTCATGCGGCTGCAACCGCAAACCGAGCATCCACACGGATTGAGCGATACGGATTTCGACGAGCTGTTTACCCGGGAAAAGCCGGTCATTTTCGCCTTCCACGCCTACCCGTGGTTGATTCACCGGTTGACCTACCGCCGCACCAACCACGACAACATCCATGTCCGCGGCTACAAGGAAGAGGGTACCATCACCACACCCTTTGACATGACCGTGCTGAACGAGTTGGACCGCTTCCACCTCGTGATGGATACCATCGACCGCCTGCCGCAGACGGGCGGCAAGGGCAACTACCTGAAGCAGCAACTCAAGGACAAGCTCATCGAGCACAAGCAATACATTGATAAATACGGCCAGGACCTTCCGGAAATCCGCAATTGGAAATGGTGAGCAACTCTGCCGCTCAGCATGAAAGCCGTGCTGTCAATTTACGCGTTGAGCCTGGCGGTGTTTATCCCCATCAGCGGTTGGATGGCCGATCGCTTCGGCACGCGCCGGGTCTTCCCGTCCGCGATTGGACTTTTCACCTTGGGGTCGTTGCTCTGCGGCATTTCGAGCAACATCCACGTCCTGGTCGCGTGCCGTATCATGCAAGGTTGTGGCGGCGCCATGATGGTGCCCGTGGGCCGACTCACCCTGGTGCGAACCTTCCCCAGTTCATGCCCGCGATTTTTCACACCTTGCATCGGTCGCCTACCGCGCCAGGACGCGCCGGGTGACTTAGAGTAACGCGGCAGAGTTTGGCCTGCGTCGGAATGTCACCTGCCTCGAAGCTCTTTTTCGATGTTGCGGAACCGGACTTGCGTGTCGGGTGTCCCTTGTGGAAATTGGGAAAGAACGCATTGTTGGCCTTGATAGCCTTGGCGATCCGCTTTAAATTGTGTTGGTGTTCTTTTTCGGTCACGGTCTTTCTCCCCTAACCCGTCGGGCTCCACGAGCATATACGCATTATCAGCATTTTGCAAGCCACGGTATTGACAGTTAGCGGTACGTCTTGAGTACCATAGGGGAAACACCCCATTGTGGTTCGCGCTTGAAAAGGCATAGTCTCAGCTTGTGAATGAAAATGGCCAAAATCAGACAATGGAACAATCCCCAGAAATAGGGAAATCGTATGTAGTTCAATGTGATGGTTACAGGTGTGTGGCAGTTATTGAAAAAGATGGCAGGTGGAAATCTGTCTTTACCGGAAACGAATTGCGGGACGTCATTAGTGTGGTCGAGCGTTGCTGAACCGCAAGTGCGCCAATTTCTTCCAGGCTCCAAATCCTGTAAACTAATTTCATGGCTCAATCCAACACTGAAGGGTGGCGCCGTTGGCTCCTGCTTCAAACATAAGGCGTATTGGGTGATGCCCTCCATATTCACGCTCGTTATCCCTTCTGATTTTGTTGAAGGTTTTTGACCGGGTGGGAACCATTCGCCGACGAATCATCCCTTTGCTTTTCGGTAACCGACATCATCGGATGATTGCCTGGGATGGTGGGGAAACACCTAATGGCGCCACGCACCCGTCGGCTGTACTTTCCGTCATGAGAACCTTGGCATCTACACTTCCATGAAGGAGGCGCTATGGTTTCTCAAAATTTCAGACCTCTGGGGATATTGATGTTAACCGCATTCTGGGGAATCTCCACCATGCAATCCCAAGCACAACAATATGCCTCCCTGCTAAGATTCACAGCCGATCCCAACACTCCAGTCCGCCCAAATCTGGATCTGGAGCTATATAACCACACCAATTCACTTCATGCAGTCTTGATATGGATCAAACCCCCGTGGGACGGTACAAACTTGGATCTAAAACTGGAACTTAGGCAGAAAGACGAGAAAAGCCTTTCCTTTTTTCTTGAAAAAGTGGGAACCGAAAGAGTGGAATCAACCCTGACGTCGGCCAGGGTGCTCACCGAGGATTCCCTGCTATACCTGAATCGCGACTCTACGGCCCTGAGAAGCCCCGACGACCTGGCCATCCGTCGGGGCATATCTCTCTATAGAAAGACAGCCGTACAATCCCTCGGAGATTACCTGGATGTAAACTATCATCCGAGCGGCATCATTGGATTCTTTCGGGAAACGTTTCTGGATAATACCTATGACAAGAGAATTATCTCTCCGCTGTCCCCGGTTGTTGCGGGGAATCCAGGAGTGGCCTATGCCAAAAATGACGGCATCCACATTGGATTGCGAGATTTGATGAGCCCCAACCCCAGAGGTTTTATCACTTTCAGTGATAAGGCCGAACTGGACGTGACGCCCCGTAATCTGTCATTCATCCTGCGAAATCCCATCTATATTGATGGAAAGGTTTTGACCACCGCGCTGGGGGTGGAATATCCCGACTGGAATGTGAATAGCTGGTCCATCCCAAAAGTCGGCGCAACCCTCGCCTATGTTCATGGCGAACACAGCGTCTATCTCACGGCCAGCGCCGGCAGGAACAGTTTCGAATCAAGCCAGGATGGCATCGAAAGCCGGTATGAGGAACAAATCATGTTGTACACACAGTATAAATTCTGAAAAACAATTTCCCGGCATGGCTGGGAAAGAAAAACATTTGCAATGAAAAGCCTTCATAAAGCAGTTCTTCCGCTCACCTCGTGGCTCATTGTGTGGCTTGCCCCGATCGTCGCTTTGCCGATTTATCTTTTTGCTTTTATGGGTGCGGGCTGGAGCGCATCCGGCCCTCATTTTTCCATCAGGGTTTTGATCCTGCTGGGCATCGCTCCGTTTGTGGCGGGAATGACAATGCTGGGCATCCTTCGTTTTGGAAGAGTCACACTTTGGGGAATTGTGGCGTTGCTCATACCTGCATTGTTGAGTTTTGCCGAGTTGGGCGTCGTCTTCCTTTTATGGAAAATTGGATAGTAAATTGACGAACCACGATGGTCGCATCCAAACGGATACGCCGACGAGGGCGAACACAAAAGTCAGCTCGCACGTGCGGCGATGGGGTGAATGTCTGAAACACCACTTTAGCGTCGGCTGCGGGATGCGCCAAATTTCAGGTCGGGAAACACCCTATAGCGCTCGGAAGGTTTCCAGTCGTATTCTCACGGAATGATGATCAATCACCGGAATAAGCCACCCACGTTTGGCGGGTTCTTCGCAGTTCTTCGCGAGCGGTTGCGACGCCAGCGGCAGCAAAAAGCAGAAACGATGATGCGGTCGGCTGTCAATGCACGCGTGGTTGAGGTTCGAGGACAGGATCGCCCGGCGACTCTGGATCTGAATCCCGACAATTTTTTTCATTCCAATGAATCAACTTCTTGAAACTGCCTGCGACGAGGCCGCCAGACCCGTCAGGAACCTATCGAACCAGCCCCTCCGCATTCTGGTGGCGGAGGATGATCACGAACTCCGCCTGATCAACACCATGGTGTTGACTTGCGCCGGCTACGCGGTGGACAACGCCGAGGATGGTGCCGCCGCCTGGGAAGCGCTTTGCGCCAAACGCTACCATCTTCTTATAACTGACAATCATATGCCCAGGCTGCCCGGCATTGAACTCCTCAAGAAGCTGCGTTCTGCCCGCATGGAGTTACCGATCATCATGGCCACCGGAACGGTGCCTGCGCAGGAACTGGCCCAGAATTTGTGGCTTCAACCCGTCACCACGGTGGAAAAACCTTATACCATCGAACAATTGTTGGATGCGGTGAGATTGGTCCTGCGCGCCGCCGACCGTGCCCCGGGCAACTCGAACCGTGTCCGGACGGACGAAGCCGGTCATCGGTCCGGCGTCCGGTTGACGTTTCCCCGGCCCGAACACATGTGCCGGGGTTGAACCCACGTAAAACCCACATGGGGTGAACACCCTATGGTGGATACGCTGTTCCCCGCATATAAGTAAGAAAAAAATGCCGAACCATTTTTCTTTGCATGAGCGATAAGAAGACACACACACCTCAACCGAGAATGACGCTGGAAGACGTTTATTTCGTTCTCTTCCGGAGGAAGTGGATGATTCTCGGTCTTTCCCTGGCTGGAATTCTAGGCGCACTGGCGGTTTGCTTGATGAATCCCCCGCAATACAAGTCCGAGGCCGAGCTTTCGCTCAGCGTGTTGGAGGCGAAACCGATCAGTGTGCCAGGGGAAGAAACCCAGCCGATGAATGCGCCCAGCGAGAACATCATCGACACCGAGATCGATATCCTGAAAAGTCTGGATCTGGCCCAGCAGGTGGTTCAAGCCCTGACGCCCTCGAAAATTCTGGGCGGCCGCGGCGGTGGTGCGGAAACCAATGAAGCCATGGAGGCGGCTTATTTCATTCAAAATGGACTGACGGTGGAGTCGACGCCGGGAACCAGCGTGATCCACATCACCTTGCAGCACCCCGACGAGGAAATTGTCCAGCCCGCCTTGAGTGAAATTATTGATGGTTATTTTGTCAAACACTTCAAGATGCGGGGGGGTGGTGTATTTGGTGATTTTTTGACGAATGAAACCACCCGGTTGCGCGGCGAGTTGATCGAAACGGAAAAGCAGATTCAGCAGGCGCAAAGCGAAGCGGGCGTGATCTCCACTGAGGACTCAAAAGCCGCTTATTCCAGCCAAATAACGAAACTTCGTGATCAAATTTCCGGTGCCGAGGAAGAGCTGGCGGAACGTCAGGCCGCGCGGAAGGCCCTGACGGCAACTTCTGGCGAACCGCTGGTAAAAATTTCTTCCGAACAATATGATGCCTATCGGCGGATTTGCGCGCGTCTCGTCTTTCTCAACAATGAGGAGGACGATTTCTTGACACGACAGGGGTTCACCGAGGAAAACGTGCTGGTCAAGGAGGTCCGCGGCCAGATTGCCGATGCCCAAAAAATCAAAACCCGGTTGGAGGAAAAATATCCCCCGCTGGCAAGCGTAGTCATGCTATTGCCGGATCCGGCCCGGGGGACAACGGGCATGCCCGACGATTTGCCGGACGACTCCGTGCAGATCTCTGCGTTGAAAGCAAAAATTGAATTCCTGCATTCACAGTTGAACCAGGTCTGGACGGATGCAACCAATTTTAAACAGGTGGAAGCCACCCTTTCCGGATTGGAACAAAAGAGGGAATCAGCCGAAGCCAACCTGAGATACTTCACCGACCACCTGGAGCGATCCCGCATCGACGATGAGTTAAACGATGGCAAGGTCTCGAACATCAGCATCATTCAATCGCCGACGCCGCCGCTGAAAGGTCGGTCGAAAAAATTCGAGAAAGTAGTGGGCGCGTTGGCAGTGAGCGGCATTCTGGCCGGACTGGCGCTGGCCTTTTTGATGGAACTGGTTCTGGATCGCTCGGTAAAGCAACCCTCGGAAATCGAAACCAAGCTCGGATTACCGTTGTTCATTTCCATTCCGGATGTGGAAAAAAACGGTTTCGGAAAACACGCCCGGCGGCTTGGTGCTGGACGATTGCTGTTGGACAACACACCTGGTGCTACCAGGGGTGGAGGAACGCCTCCCGGCACGAGTATTGCCCCGTGGGATCGTGAACACCCACTGCGCCGGTTTTACGAAGGACTGCGCGACCGGCTGATCGTTCATTTCGAAGTGAGAAATCTGGTTCACAAGCCGAAGTTGGTGGCCGTGACGAGTTGCGGCCATGGTGGGGGCGTGAGCAGTATTGCCGCCGGGCTGGCTGCTACACTTTCCGAAACCGGCGACGGCAACGTGCTCCTTGTCAACATCAGTGGAGACAGGGGAGCAGCCCGACAATTTTATCGGGGCGAGCCGGGCTACAGCCTGGATCAAGTCCTGGAGACCGAAAAAAATTGCACCCTCGTCAAAGCCAACCTGTACACCATCACCGAACAGACCAATGGCGACGTACTGCCGGCCAACCTGCCCAAGAAACTTTCGGCGCTGATGCCCAAACTCAAGGCCAGCGAATACGACTACATCATTTTCGACATGCCGCCGGTCAACCAAACCACCGCCACAGCCCGGCTTTCCGGCCTCATGGATATGGTGCTGCTCGTCATCGAAGCGGAAAAGACCAACCAGGACGTTGTCCGTCGCGTCATCAAGCTGCTGGCCGAATCCAAGGCCAACGTCAGTACCGTGCTCAACAAGTCCCGGAATTACATCCCCGCCAAACTAAGCCAGGAATTTCTGAACTACGTGTGAAACGGCCAGGGGATTGTATGGGATTCGCGGGACCACGCTTCCCTATACCTCTCACGGCAAGCGTGTGCTAAGGGTTACACCCCATAGCCCCGGCAAGTTTCTCCGGTTACTCTCGTCCCATGAACAACAAGAAACATTTCTTTAAGACCAACAAGGTTGGATTCGTGTTAGGTGCTGTGCTGCTGGTGGCGCTGACCAAAGGCGTCGGTTACGCCAATGGACAGAACGTCGGGATAACCGTGACCCCTCCCGTAGTAGCGGCACCAGGCGTCGTGTTCCAGGACGACTACGTTTATTACCCCAACTACGGTATCTATTACAACAGCAGCCGGCACCAGTACGCTTTTTTGAAAAACGGCGCATGGGTTTCGCAGCCGACACCACAGGGTGTCTCGCTTGGCGTGCTTCAGGCTTCATCGTCAGTGAGTATGGATTTCCATGACTCCCCGGCAAACCATCACGCGGAGATGCTTCGGAAGTATCCCAAAAATTGGAAGCCTTCCGATGTGCATCACGACCGGAAGTAAGATCTGAGGGTGGCTGCGCCGGTGAACCCACGCGACCAGTATGGAATTGGCATAAATCGCTTTTCTATGTGAAAGGACCATCAAAAGTATGACAAACGCAAAAATCAAAGTGGCTCTCGTTATCAGCGCGGCGATCATGTTAGCAAGCGGATCAACAACGGTGGTTCTTTCGAGCGACAAGGCTGGTGACGATCTTTCGTCGAGCCAAATCTTCCAAAAGGCGCAGGCGAATTATGCCTCGTTGAAAAGCTACAGCGATGAGGGGCAAATCGTTGCGACCATGAACGACACCACCGTCACCACAAGATTCACAATCCGGCTCGCCCGGCCGGGTTATTACCTGATCGAATGGGGACAGACCATTGAATCATCCTACTCCACCACCAAGACCCAAGCGCAGGCAGTTTGGTCATTAGGTGAAGGCAGTTTTTTGGAAATGGGCAATGGACCGCAGGACGAAGAGACGCGGAATAGTGCTCTGGCCAAAGCCGCTGAAATCTCCGGCGGCGCGGCGGGAACTATTCCACGGACATTTTTTAACATGCAATGGGGAGACCCGCTTGGCGGTTCTGTGTTTAGCGAAAATCGGCAACCCGATGAGAAAGTGGGAATTGTGAACTGTTACGTTTTTTCCAGACAATTGCAAGGTCGGACGAGGACCCTTTGGATTGGCAAGCGGGATTTTCTGATTCACCAAGTTCGAATAGTAACAACGGCTGAAGCCATGCGGGCCCTGTTGGCCAGGGCCGTAACAGGGAGTCACGAAATAATTTCAGACCTTCATGGCTTCACGACGACTGAAACCCATACCAGCATCGTTGTGAACAAACAGTTTTTGCGGTCGGATTTCGTACCTGTAAACGGTGAATAATTTAAAACCGAATCGGAGTCAGTCTGACGTCACGCAAGGCCAAGATTGATCTGCGCCATCGCCCAATTGACTGGAAAATCGTTCTCGGTGTAAACCCCCTCTTTCGTTTTGAAGGGATCTACCCGTGGTTATCAGCTTGGGGTGATGTCAGCGAACAGGATCGCAGGGAGAACGAGCTGTCCTTGCAACAGGGCTTACGACTCCTCTCAGTCTATCGCGCCGGCAACGGCGCCAAATTCTGGATCATCACAGAAGCCGGCCGTTCGGTGACGACGGTCTTGCTCCCGGAAGATTATTAACACACACGGCCTCTTTCTTGCGAAGGAGGCTTTTGATTGCTCGTAACCGTGTAACGAGAAGAACTGTTTCCTCGCGTCGGGTTTATCGTGACCAATTTAAGTCGGCCCGCCAAACGGGTGGTTCGGTTCTACAACCAGCGTGGCACGGCGGAGCAGTGGATCAAAGAAGGCAAGAACGCGGTCAAATGGACCCGCTTGTCCTGTCACGACTTCGTGGACAACCAGGTGCGGCTGCAACTGTTCGTGCTGGCTTACAACCTGGGCAACTTCCTGCCGCAGGCGGTATTGCCCAGAGCCGTTCGACACTGGACGTTGACGACGCTGCGGGAGAAACTGATCAAGATCGGGGCGAAGGTCGTGCGCCATTCCCGGAAGATCGTCTTCCAGATGGCAGAGGTGGTAGTCCCGCGAGAGTTGTTCCGATCCATTCTACAGGCTATTGAGTGGCTGCGATTGCCCGCAGCGGCATCTGGATAAAGGAAACAGTGAAGGGAACTGCATGAAAACAATGGAAACTACGGAGGTGGTGTCTTCGCGTGGGATGGAAAAGTGTGCGGCAAGGCGCAAATGCCAACGAAGCACTCCCTTTGCCACAAAAAACCGTGTGCGAACTGGAAAAACGAACTTGAAATAATGTGGAGTAGGAATAGAATTGCAAAAACACCCACGCCGGTTCATGGGCAAGAAACCAAAAGAGAAATCCCAGATTAAATAGCATGGAGAAGACATTCTTTTTGCTATTCGTTCTTTTCGCCGTGGGGACGGCACAGGCCGGGAAAATGGCGGGCACCCACACCCCGGGCGCCATTCCGTGGAGGCAAATCGGCGCGGCCGTGGGCGGGGAGCAGGTCGAACGCGGTTTGACGGTGACCCCGGCCGGGACGGGTGCGCGGTTGCATTGCGTGTTTCAGCGGCTGGATGGCGAGGCGACCCCGCAAGGCTTATGGTTGACCTCGACGGTCACCAATGCGCCGGGTGATCGCTTCCAGGTCACTGCCACCGAGATCGGCCGGGGGACGCCCGCCAACCTTGTGCCTCCGGGCTCCAATACCCGCCTGGCTGGCGCGGGCAAGGTATCCGTGAGCGGCAAAACGGCGCGTTTCAGCCGTCCGGGTTTGACGGAAGAATACTCCGTGAGCGTGGATGGCGTGCGGCAGGATTTCGTGGTGGAACAATCACCCGCCGGCCCGGCGCAAGGCGGGTTGGTGGTGACGCTGGCCGTGACGGGAGTCTCAGCGGAACCGGCGCCGTATGGAGCGCAACTGCGGCTGGCGGAGTCCGGCCGAAAGCTGGCCTATGGCGGAGTGCGCGCCTGTGATGCCAGGGGCAGGGATTTGCCGGCGCACCTCGAGGTGCGGCCCGGCGCCGGGTCCACCGTGGCGATAGTGGTCGATGATGCGCAGGCGACATATCCGGTGCGGATTGACCCAACGTTCAGTGATGCAAATTGGGTCAGCATGGGAGGCCTGGCGGGCGCAAACGCGGGCATTTACGCGATGGCGGTGGACAGCTCGGGCAACCTCTACGTCGGCGGCGGTTTCACCATCATCGGCAACGTGATGGCCAACGGGGTTGCACGCTGGAACGGCAGCCAATGGTCGGCGCTCGGATCGGGGCTGGACGGCACAGTCTGGGCGATGGTTTTGCAGGGCGGAACGTTGTATGTAAGCGGCGAGTTTACAACGGCCGGCGGGAACCCGGCCAGCAACATTGCGCAATGGGACGGCAGTCAGTGGTCGGCGCTCGGATTGGGTATGAACGGGCCGGTCTGGGCGCTGGCGGAGGGTCAGGATTTGTATGCTGGCGGCTCTTTCTCCACAGCGGGCGGCAACGCGGCTGTGTGTATCGCCCGATGGGATGGCGCCAATTGGTTGCCCATGGGCAGCGCCGCGAACGGACAGGTGTATGCGCTGGCCGTTTCCGGACAGACTTTGTATGCGGCCGGTGAGGACATTTTCATTGGCACCAATTTTCTTGACGCGGTCCCCGTTGCCCAATGGGACGGCACCAATTGGTCCGGGGTTGGCCGTTTCGGCGGCGTGGCGGCTGGGACGCCCTACGCGCTGGCGGTATCCGGCCAAACGTTGTATGTGGGCGGTGATTTCACGAGCATCCTGACGGTGGAAACCAATAACCTCACGGCCAATTACATCGCAGAATGGGACGGGAGCGATTGGACGGCGGTGGGCTTGGGGATGAACGATGCGGTGCAGACGTTGGCGGTGTTTGGCGGCACGCTGTATGCCGGCGGCCAGTTTACCACGGCGGATGGCAATGCGGCCAATCACCTCGCGCAATGGAACGGCAGCCAGTGGTCGCCGGTCGGTTCCGGGATGAACGGCAACGTGCAGTCGCTGGCGATGTCAGGCGGCACACTCTATGCCGGCGGCGGCTTCACCACGGCGGGTGCCAATGCGGCGATTTGCGTGGCACAATGGAATGGCAGCGACTGGTTGCCACTGGGGTTGGGGTTGAACGGCTACCCGCAGGCGCTGGCGGTATCAGGCAGCACCCTGTACGCGGGCGGCACTTTCACCATGATGGGGACGAACGCGCTCAATTAAATCGCGCAATGGAACGGCGACGGCTAGTCGGCGCTGGGGTCGGGAATGAACAGCAACGTGGACGCGCTGGCGGTGTCGGGCAGCTCGCTCTATGCGGGCGGCGGCTTTACGACGGCCGGCACTAATGCAGCCAATTACATCGCGCAATGGAACGGGACTAACTGGT
>Ga0187887_10004131_pt1 | contig 10988 bp, 7 predicted proteins | sample June2016WEW_7_10_FD_132977 | JGI IMG/M metagenome (GOLD analysis project Ga0187887, IMG submission 132977) | Peatland microbial communities from SPRUCE experiment site at the Marcell Experimental Forest, Minnesota, USA - June2016WEW_7_10 | ecosystem: Environmental > Terrestrial > Soil > Wetlands... | reverse complement strand
CGCAGACATAACCAACGTCAACATAGACGGCGGGGTCTCCGGAATTGAGGACATCGAGTGCGATTTTTATTGCCCGGACTCGCCAGCTACCTTTTCCAACTCGCAGTCGCAACTGGGCTATGGGCCGTACACATTTAGCGGATCGGGAAGCCAGACGGTAGACCTACCGATGGGGGGCTCTCTGCAAGCCACGGGAACTGCTCAGCAAACAGCAGACACAACGGCCAGCGGTTTCAGCATCGATCTAATGAGCTACGTGTCTTATGATGGCAGCCCTCCCGGCGGCTTTGGCAGCTCTTATGTGTCTAATTCATTCACCTTGGCGTTCCACCTCACCCAAACATCCATCTTGGACCTTAACGGCTCACTAAACGGGACGTGCTTTGATGCTTTTGGTCCAACTTCGTGTTCCAATTTTGGACAACAGTCGGCAGAATCGATAGACTTGAGCGGTTCCGGGTTCGATTTCAACCAGCAAGCCGATTTGTTCATGAGTGACCCCGTGAATTTCTCAGCTATCCTGAACCCTGGTGACTATGCGCTTGAAGCGTCTTCCACCGCTGCCGTAGCTAAAGTTGCCAGTTATGCCCCCTTCGAAATCTCGCTAGATGCGAACTTCACTGCAGCCATTCCCGAACCATCTGAGACCATGATGGTTCCAGTATTATTATTCGTGGCGTGGGGCTGTCGCGCTCGGCGCAGGCAACGCGAGGATTTGTCGAAAGCGGCTTGAAGCCTCATGGCCCGACCATAACACCAAGAGGCTTTCAGTTCCGGCGCGCTACCCCACTCCCACCTGCCGCCACCCAGCCCCTATAATTCGAACAGGGCCATGCGTAAGCGCCTCATGATCGGGTCCGGCTTGCTGCTGCTCGCCATTCTGGTGACGCTGGTGGTGTGGCAAGGCTCATTTACATTCGGTCCATTCGCTCCGTCCAGTGTGCAGCAGACCGTTTTGTTCTGGGCGGTCTCCACATTCATTTTCATTCTCACCATTACGCTGGGCTTCATTTTATTCCGCACCGGACTCAAGCTGTATATGGAACGGCAGAGCAACCGGCCCGGCTCGCATATCAAATCCAAACTGATCGGCGGCGCCATAGCGCTGAGTGCGCTGCCGGTATTCTTCCTGGTGGTCTGGAGCGTTTCAGTTCTGAATCGAAATCTGGAGAGCTGGTTCAGCCGGCCCGCGCGCAATATGAACATCGATCTTACGCAGGTGGCGGATGCGCTAGATCAGGAGGTCCGAAATAAGCTGACCGCGCAGGCCCACCTGCTGGCATCGTTATCGCCGACCGAAAGCGCCGACTATTACGAGCGGTTCTGCGCCGCCAATGAGATTGAGCGCGCCGAGGTGGAAAGCCCGGCTCAAGTGAAACGGGTACTGTGCGTCGTGCCAAAGTTACGAAGTACCGATCTCTATACCGTCGACACCCAGACCGCTCGCGGCGTTATCACTCTCGCTGCGCGCCTGCCGTTGAATCTTGCTGCCAAACAGGCTGAGATCTCGGGCTACGTGGCTGAATACAACCGGCTGGCGGTGGATCGAAAAGCATTCCGCAGCATGTACCTTTTGTTGCTGAGCTTAATAACGCTCTTTATATTGTTCTTCGCCACTTGGATCGCGCGCTACATGGCGGGACAGATCTCGACGCCCATTACGGCGCTGCTCAAAGCAGCCGAGCAGATCAGAAAAGGAAACCTGGGATACCGCGTGCACGTGGCCGCCATTGATGAAATGGCCACGCTAGTAAAAGCGTTTAACGAAATGACCGAGGCGCTGGAGGCCAACAGCAAGGAGTTGGAATCGCGCCGCCGTTTCACCGAAGCCATTCTCGAAAGCATCCCCACCGGCGTTATTTCACTCACGGCGGACGGCCGCATCCAGCGCGTCAATCGCGCTCTGATGGGAATTTTTCCCGAGGAGCAAGTGGCGCGGGCGACGCGGCTGAGCGATCTGTTCTCGCGCGACGATACGGCCGAGATCCGCTATCTGATGAATCGCGCGCGGCGCACAGGCGTAGCCGGTACTCAGATTGAATACAAAGCCGAGCGGCACGTCCTCCACCTGGCCCTCACCGTAGCGGCGCTCGATGCCCAAAGAAGCTCCGGCTTCGTACTGGTAGTGGAAGACACCAGCGACTTGTTGCGCGCACAAAAAGCCGCTGCCTGGCATGAAGTGGCGCGCCGCGTGGCGCATGAGATCAAGAATCCGCTGACGCCCATCGCGCTGTGCGCGGATCGTATCGGACGCCAATTGGAGCGCGCAGAGTCAGCTTCCCAAACAAGCGCTTCCGACACGCGGCGCATTTTGCAGGAATGCTCCACCACCATCGCCCGCGAGGTGGAAAGCGTTCGCACTTTGGTGGATGAATTTTCCCAGTTTTCCCGTTTCCCGGCCGCGCAGCCGGTAGCGTCCGATCTGAACGAGGTGGTGGAAAATGCTCTGGCCGTCTTCGACGGGCGCCTGGACGGCATCCAGGTCCGCACTGACCTCGCCGACTGTCTGCCGGCCGTCAATATCGATCGGGAACAGTTCAAACGCGTAGTGGTGAATCTGGTGGACAATGCGGCCGAAGCGATGCAAGACTCGCCCTCGAAGCGCCTCTACATCGCCACGCGTCACACGGAAGTGGATTCAGTGGAACTGATTGTGGCCGATACCGGATGCGGCGTGTCGCGCGATGACAAGGAGAAACTTTTCCTGCCTTATTTTTCGACCAAAGGCCGCGGCACGGGTCTGGGCCTGGCGATTGTGAATCGCATCCTGGTGGACCACGACGCGACTATCCGCATTGAAGATAACGTCCCGGTGGGTGCGCGATTCATTGTGGATCTTCCCACGCCCGCCTCGGCTGATCACGAAATCAAAACCACCGAAGTTATTGCGGAGAGCCGCTTGTGAAGATCGCGCGGATATTGATTGTGGATGATGAGCCGGGCATCCGCCAATCGCTCGCGGGCGTGTTGGATGACGAAGGTTACCAAACCCACGCCGTGGCGTCCGGAGAAGAATGCCTGGAGGAGATCACGCATTCCAGCTACGATCTGGTGCTGCTGGATGTCTGGCTGCCTGGCATGGACGGTCTGGAAACGTTGACGCGTCTGCAGGAGATTCCGTTCGCCAGCCGGCCCGTGGTGGTGATCATATCCGGTCACGGAACAATTGAAACCGCGGTGAAAGCCACTAAGCTCGGTGCGTTCGATTTCTTGGAAAAACCGCTGACCATTGAGAAGGTGTCCGTGGTTGTGAAAAACGCGCTGCAGCAGCGCAAGCTGGAACTAGAACTGGAACGCTTCAAGGAAGACGGCAAATCGCGGCTGCAAATCATCGGCGACAGCATCCCAATGAAGGCGCTGCGGCAGCAGCTGGCTTTGATGGCCGCCACCAACGGCCGCGTGCTGATTTATGGCGAAAGCGGAACGGGCAAGGAGCTGGTGGCGCACGCCATCCATAGCAGCAGCGCGCGAGCTTCCGAACCGTTTGTGGAAGTAAACTGTGCAGCCATCCCCGAAGATTTGATCGAGAGCGAGTTGTTTGGCCATCGCAAGGGCAGTTTTCCCGGCGCGCTGGAGGACAAAACCGGCAAGCTGCAAAAGGCCGATGGTGGGACGCTCTTTTTGGATGAAGTGGGCGACATGAGTCTGAAGACGCAAGCCAAGGTCCTGCGGTCGTTGGATGAACAGCGCTTCGAACCGGTGGGCGCGGAGACGTCCATTCAGGTGGATGTCCGGGTGGTGGCAGCCACCAACAAGAATCTGGAGGATGAGATCGAGCGTGGGAATTTCCGCGAAGATTTGTTTTACCGGCTGAACGTGATTCCGTTTCATGTACCGCCGCTGCGCGAGCGCATTGAGGACGTGCCGCTGTTGGCCAACCATTTCCTGCGGGAATTCACCATGGCGTACGGACGGCGTCCCAAGGAGCTGACGCCGGAAGCTTACGAGGCGTTGAAGGACCATCGCTGGCCGGGCAACGTGCGCGAGCTGCGTAATTTGATGGAGCGCATCGTCATCATGAACCCGCAGGTGCGCGTGGATGCGCGCCATCTCCCGCTGACCAACGGCAAGCGCAACCTGATTGAGCGCCCTGTGGAGCGCTTCGGAAGTTTGCACGATGTCCGCGCCGCCGCCGAGCGCGAATACATCCTTAAGACACTGGATGAGACTAAAGGCAATGTCACGAAAACCGCGGAATTGCTGGGCCTGGAGCGCAGTAATCTGTATCGGAAGATGAAGACGTTGGGTATCGCGCCGAAGGAGTAAGTCGACCCGGAGACCTCGTTGGTGCGTAATAATCGGAATGGAGGTTGGCATGAGTGTTTCAGCCGATCCGGATCTGACGAGGATCACCATCGACGCGGGGCAGCGGTCAGGGCAGCCGTGCATCCGCGGCTTCGGCATCACGGTTTGGGACATTCTCGACATGCTCGCGTCCGCCGTGACCGAGGGCGAGATCCTGGCTGATTAAATCTCGAAAGCGCTGACTTCAAGGCCGTTTAAGCATACGCTTCCCACTTTGGCCGCGAGCGAATGTCCCGTTGACGTTAATCTTGGATGCCAATCTTTCGCCAAAGCTAGTGCGGCGGCTGGTTGATCTTTTTCCTGACCTCACACACGTCTTTGACACTCGCCTAGCGGAGTTCACGCCGGATATCGTCGCTTGTCCTGCACAAGCCGACCGAGCAGCTAGCCTGGTTGGCGACCGATCACGCCCAGCGTGCCACAAATTAGCTGGCCCAAAGTGCAGCTTTCGGATCCAAGCCCGCTGCCGACCACGCCGGCCAGAAAGCGGACCACAAGGAAACGAGAAACAGGAAGACCGAAACCGAGCCGAGGACCAACGGATCTCGCTCCGAAATTCCATTGAGGAGCTCGGAGCCGAGTCTTCCGAGCGCGCATACGATACATGCGCCGAGCAGTTCGCCGAGCAAGACCAGCACCAGCGTGCGGGATATCATGTCCCGAACCAGGCGTGATCTTTGTGCGCCCAACGCGTTTTTGATAGCGATCTCGCGCTTGCGTGCCGCCATCGCCTCGGCGATCACACTGTAGACTCCGGTTGCCGCGAGCACCGCCGCACACATGCCAAACCATAACAGGAGGATCATGTTGAATCGATGCCGGGCGGCGTTTCGATCGACCAGCTCGCCTATTGTGGCTACTCCGGCCACAGCTTGGGTGGAATCGATCTCCGCAAGCTTTCGGCGGACCAAGGCTGTGAGATCCTTCGCGGATTGGGTCCCCCGGATGACCAAGTAATTGGTTGGTTGCGCCGCCTGCGAGTACGGCACGAAAATATCAGCGCCTCTTTGGGTGATGCTCCGGTACCGGGCGTCGGAGGAAATGCCCACCACCTTGCTCCAACGATCGGAGTTGTGTCCATGGCGGAGGCGATATCCCAGCGGAGAGAAGCCGGCGGCGCGAATTCTTTGCGCGAGCGTTTGGCTGATAATCACCACTGGTTCTCCGTCCTCGGAATCGTGTTCGTCGAAGTCGCGCCCTTCGAGCAACGGAGTGCCGACGGTTTTAAAGTAGTCCGGAGTAATGACCTCGTAGTTCGTTTTCGGCAGAACCGGGCTGTTCCTGCCCTGGGCTTCATACTCGAACTCATAAGAAACGTCCCACCCGATCGTTCCCTCTAATGGCCGCACCAGGATGGCCGCCGCCGAGGTGACCCCCGGCGCTTCCCGCAACTGGGTAAGCTGACGAGTGTAGAATTCACGCGGCGAATTCCACGCGCCTGGACCGCGCAGGTGAAGATTCATGGTCAAGGCATCGCGATTCCGAAAGCCTGTGTCCACGGACATCATGGACTGGTAGCTCAGCACCAGCAGGGCGGCCATCGCGAGCAGCGTTACCGTCACCGCCGCCTGCACCAGAATGAAAGCGCCCCTGGTTCTTGCACCCTGACGGGACAAGGACAACCGTGTGCCGCCTTCCCGCAGGCCCGACTCTAAATGCATCCGCGTCGCGGACCAAGCGGGTACGACCGTACACGCGAGCGCGGCCAACGCCGCGGCGCCGGCTGCAAAGCAAAAGCTGTTGAGATCCAAAGCCGCGTCCGTTAAACGAGGAATGTCCGGCGGAGCCCACCGGACCAGAAATCGAACTGCCGATTGCGCAACGCCCAGCCCTGCCGCCGCCGCGAGGATCCCTACCACAGCGCCCTCGGACCCGAGTTGCGCAAGAATATCAGCGTCTCGCGCACCCAACGCCAAACGCGTCGCAATCTCGGGCCGGCGCGACAATGTGCGCGACAACAGAAAATTGCTTGCGCTAATGATCGAGGCAGCCAATAACAGCAGCGAGGCGCCCAGCATTATCCAAAGGTGCAGGCGAGCCGATCCGGTCCAATACTCGACCAGCGGCGTCACCACTCCATGCTGCGAGCGCGTGTACGCCTCAGGATGATCCACTGCCAGTCTCTGGAACAATGCATTCACTTCGCCCGAAATCCTCTCGCGGACAATACCGGGCTTCACGCGCGCAATGGCTTGCAGGAACGTAGCGCCACGGCGCTCCACGATTTCAGCGTCGACTCCGAGAGGAACCCATAATCCCGCTCCCCGCGGAAACTCCACTCCCGGCGCCATCACACCAATCACGGTACGCCCTTGCCCGTTGAGGCGGATCATGCGTCCGATGATGCCCGGGTCAGCACCAAGCTCGTCCCGCCACACTCGATCGGACAGCACAACTACGGGTGGCGCATCTACACGTTCATCGGAACTCGCAAAGTCGCGGCCCAATGCGGGAGTTACGCCCAGGACTCGAAAAAAGTCGTGAGACACCGGGGCGCTCTCAATTTGTACCGGCTCCGCTTTGCCGCTCTGGAGCACTTTGCCGTAGCCATAAAGTGATGTCGGCATCACGGCCACGTATTCGAAATCCTGGATGTTCTGCTGAAGGTCGCCCAGCTCCGGATAAGCCAGCTCCTCGACATGGCTGCCGGCAAGAGGATCCACTTTCCAGATCACTTGAATCGATTCCTGCCTGGGAAACGGCAGCGGCCGCAGCAGGACGGCGTCCACCAGCGAGAACATCGCGACGCTCATTCCGATTCCCAGCGCCAGAATCCCGGTTGCCGGGAGATAGGGACCTCTATTCCGCAGAATTGACCGAAAGGCAACCAGGAGCAATCGGGCTCGCATGTCTAAAGAATACTCCGAAGCTGGCTCACCTCCGACCAGGAGCGGGTTGGGGCGAACGGCATGCTGATCCCGCGAAAGGCCCCGGCTTTCATTCAGGTAGTTTGCGCAAGAGCGATCTTTTCCACAATTGCTCTCGCCCAGGCGCCGGGCACGGCGTGGTTTCGGGAAGGGTTGTGGAAGTTGGAAGACTTGGGGACCGCGCCGAAGGAGTAGTTCGATCACCACGGGGTTCATCGCAACCATCTAATTCAGGCCATAGACGTCCTCGGCCAGGCGCGATATTTCGGGCGCTACATCGCCATCCAACTGTTCGATAAAGTCGATCAGATCATCCATGTTCGCCTTAGAGAAGATGCGCGTGTCGAAGACCAATCGCCGGGTGGAACGCAGTTCGTTGAGGTATGCCCTGCACGTGTCGTCCACGACGATCGCATGGCAGTACGGCAAGAGACACGCGATTGTTTCCACATCCCTTAGAAACCCGCGGTTTGGAGGTTCCCGCTGATTCTTCGCCTTGCGAGCTGCCGTCGCGAAAAGCCAAGAAGAAACACTGATGAACGCAACTTCAACGAATGTCGCCGACTGGATGAACTCCACGGCTGCCTCACAAAGCGCTTGCGGATCGTGATGGCGAAGAGTCACCAGATTGGGCAAGCTGTTCAGCAGCAGTTGGCCGTCGGAGAGGCGTCCTGAGCGTACCTCTTCTTCCTTCCATTCCGCGATCTGCCTATTAGGCATGGATTTCCAATGCTGGAATACCGCAGTCATTTCGTCGTAGCCTTGCTGACGCACACTTCGTAGGTGGGCCTTCTGTTCTGGCGACATTTGCCATTGGACGCTTAGGTTGGGTATCGGCAACCAGCGGTGAGGATTCTGATGCATAACGTCCTCTGCCGGCAAGCGAAACGGGTCGAACCGCGCGTTGCCCTGCTGTGCCAGGAATGCAGCAGTAAGTTGATGGCCTCTGATGCTCTGGAAGTCGCTGAAGGCGCAGCCTCCAGCGAAATACTCGGCAGCCGCCATGAAGGCCTCAAGGTCTTGAGCGACAGAGGACTCCACCTGATGGGAGAAGGAGACCGGGCACACGACCACTTGCTTCCGCACGGCACGGCTCAACTGCAGCTAAAGTTGTCGCCAGGCTTCGTCGGGCTTCTTTCCGGTCGATTGGCGACAATGAGCCAGATTGGATATTGCGCTTTGATCGAGATACAAAATCGTCTTCTTCAAAGAGGGAAGAGTAATCGCGCCCTGCAAGCAGGCGCAGAATCGGCGAAGACTTTGCGGGGATTCAGGAGTAACGACTAAGAAACCCACCTTGCCGCATCGCGTACACCGATACCGGCTTCCCGAAGAACTCCGACCCGACACAATTACTCGTGAGCCCACACAACAATTGGACCATGCGAGGTGGCTTCCCGTGGCCGCGCGAAATCCGTTCGAAGTCTGGCAAGTCTATTCGTTGGACTCGAATAGCGACCTGGGCAACCCTGACTTGCGGAGGATACTCATGAGAGTGCCTCGTCGAACCGCGTCATGGAGGGGAACGGGAACGGTTATCGCGTTCCCTTCCCGTCGCTTCTGCATGATCCTATGACTACCGCGCTGGCGTACTGCCACGAATCCATGCGGTTCGAGAATTCCGCACATCTCTGAGCCGAAAGAACTCGAAGCCTACCCAACCGGTACCTCGATTTGCGTTACGAAGACTTCATTGTGAAATCGGCGGTCGACTTCGGAAGAGCTGGCGCTCTCGAAGAACAGAGTAAGCGCTTCCACCAGATTCGCCCGAGCATCTTCGATTGATGAACCTTGGCTCGCGATGTCGAGTTCAGGACACAGAGCCACAAAGCCGTCGTCTTCTCGTTCGATAATCGCAGTCACGCGCTGATGTCGCTGCATGATCCGAGTCTACACCAGGTGGACGGTGCGCCAGAAACGAATGGTAGTGCGCTAAATCTGTGTCCCCGGCCTGGATCGGGTAAGCTTTGATTCTATGGCTGCCAAGCCAGCGGCTTCACGAATCTGGCGCATCATTCGCTGGTCCGCTGTCGGTTGCTTCCTCGTTCTGGTTATCGGATTCTCACTCATGGTGAGAGAAACGCCAGATGAGCGGATTGTGCTTCCGATTAAACGGACCGCGCCGCGTCCTCCCATCGAAGAGACCGCGCCAGTTCAGGCCGCGCCGCCCGTTCCGAAGTCGGGATGTTCCATCTCTTGTCCGCCCGGTATGGAGTGCGTGTCCGGCTACACGAAGAAAAACGGGCGGCACGTCAAAGCGTATTGCCGCCATTCCCGACGGTAGTCTCAGTGAATCGACACGCTATCTATGGTGCGGCGCTGGTTCTAGTTCCTGGCCTTGATACAGTCTGGATGGGTACTTAAACAATCGTCCCGTTTGCATCTCGGCATCTGATGTTCCGAGCGCGAATCTGCGGTTATGCTCCTCAACAACCAGTACTCTGTTTTCAAATTGGAAAACGCCACGAAGAAGAACTGTATGGGGGTCGTGATAGATAAGCTGAAATCTGGGCTTGCCTAGCTCATCCACAACTTCAATCGCTGAAGCATCGAAATTACTGTCCCATTGCGGTGGCATCGGCATCAGTTGGTTGCGAACCAATTTTAGCGATGGTTTATTGGGAGCGGAATATAATTGCGCATCCACGAACAACTTACCGTTGTTAACGTACGCATGAATTGACGGAGTAGACTCGCCGAATACTGCTATCGTGCCCGGTTTGTATTCTTGGCCACCGGCGATCACTGCGAAGTCGCCAAGGACTCGCGTGAATGTCGGCCCCAAACGTTTCACCGGCAGAACGTAATCAGTATAAGGCGGGTGCAGAGCATATGCTGGTACCTTGACCGGAAATGTTCTTGCGCCGACGTATCCAGATGATTTTTCAAGCACAATGCTAAAGGCGGACCACGGTTTGGTGCCTCTCTTCAGAGAGGTCCAGGTGACCAATAAGGCAAATAGGCAGATAGCTAAACCAACACCCAGAAGACGAAAACACAGGCCAACGGCCCCCTGCTTAATCCAGTAGATTGATTTGCACGCCAGAATGATGGTGGCGACTAGCCAGCCCAGATTGGCGAAAAAATATTCGTCAACTTGGATCAGGGTAAATCCAAAGCTGAGAGACACAATCACGCTGAGCGCAGACCAACCACGTGTGAGTGACCCAATCCTGGCTGGCAGCTTGGTGATCGCCGAATACCGCATCCTGATGCGACTAACTCCCTCACTTCCGAAATGAACTGGCCGATTTGCATCCGAGCGCACCTCTCCATGTGAACGTCAAGGTGTCGGGCCTGAATTCGTCGGTTCAGTTTCATTGTTTCACGCTTCGAGCAGTTCTCTAACAGTCCACATATGATCGGTGATTCCAGCGGTCATCGCAGGTGTCATGCGCAAGCTCTGATGACGGCGGCAAAAGTTGTAAAAGGCAAACCAGCAAGCGACGGCTGCCCAGTGGTTCTCCCACTTCTTGCTGAAGCCGTTGGTAAGCCGCGTGAAGCGCCGGAGACCCATTCTGACGCTGAGGTTTTTGGCGCTCCACTATCGATGTGCAGATGCGCTCGGGATCGGGTTGTCCCATGACTGGGACTACCTCCACGGATTGAACTTCAGCGGGCGAGTACCGGCCTTCACCTTCACTGGAAGCTTTGTACACCTTGATGAGTTGCGCGAAACCAGTTAGCCGATCATGTAGCGTCGTGGTGATCGCGGAGCGGTAGGGAGCGAATCCGTCCGTCGTGATTTGAAACTTAGGGCTGGTTATCGTCGCGTGGCGGATGCCTTCAACGAAAATATCCGTTGTGGCTTGGTCG
>Ga0187887_10004129_pt1 | contig 10992 bp, 10 predicted proteins | sample June2016WEW_7_10_FD_132977 | JGI IMG/M metagenome (GOLD analysis project Ga0187887, IMG submission 132977) | Peatland microbial communities from SPRUCE experiment site at the Marcell Experimental Forest, Minnesota, USA - June2016WEW_7_10 | ecosystem: Environmental > Terrestrial > Soil >... | reverse complement strand
CGGACCGCAAATTTGAAGAGTTCGGTGCGATTTCGTAAACCTAGTTTTTCCATTATCTTAGTCCGGTGCCCCGTGACTGTCTTCAAGCTGATAAAAAGTTTATCCGCAATCTCCCTACTGGTATGGCCCTCAGCAATTAACTTTAGTATTTCCCTTTCCCTTGGCGTCAGCTGTTCGTAAGGATCGGCAGTGCTTGCTTGCCGCCGGTAGTCATCGATTAGCGCCGCAGCCGCAGAAGGGTATAAAAAAGATTCTCCGCGGTTTACGGCGCGGACCGCTGACACCAATTCTGAACCAAGGGCTCGCTTGGGAACATACCCGGCGGCTCCCGCCTTGATCGCTGATAATACGTACTCCTTATTATCATACTGTGTGAGCATAATAATCTTCACATTAGGCGATTCTTTTCTTATTCGCCTCGTCGCTTCTATCCCGTCCATGTCCGGCATCGCTACATCCATAATAACCACATCCGGAGACAACTCCCGCGTTTTCTCAATCGCTTCTTGACCTTCCGATGCTTCACCAACCAGGTCAATATCATCGTGAAGGCTGAGAATTGCCCGAATGCCGTCACGCATTATCGCATGGTCGTCTACCAGTAAAACCTTTATTTTATTCATCACGTACCCCCTCCGTTTAAGGGGACTTGTACGATTATATCGGTACCCTTGCCGGGTCCGGATTTGATGGCTAATGATCCGTTTAAAAGTTCCGCTCTTTCCTTCATACTCAATAAACCCAGGCCATGAGGCCGATTTTTTAAACTCATTGCTTGCTGAACATTAAAACCGATGCCGTCGTCTTTAATATTAACTTTGATACTATCCTTCTTAAAATGAAATTTGAGATTTGCTTCATTTGCGTTAGAATAATTAGTAATATTATTTACTGCTTCCTGAATAATTCTAAAAAGCTCTGTTTCAGATGAAGATGGAAGTCTTCTTTCTTTTCCCGTAATCGTAATACTTAATTTAATACCTGCAGCTTTCAAACGGCTGTCCCCGAGTGAGCTTACAGCTGCCACCAATCCTAAACCATCGAGGACGGTGGGTCGAAGTTCATATATCAACTGATGAATCTCATCAAGAATGACAGTAGAAAGTTTTTGGGCCGTTTTTAGAAGAGCTGCTGACTTCTTTGCGTCTTCAGGCAGAGTAGTGATTGCAGCTTCAAGATGGGCGTGCAGGCTGGACAAAAGCTGACTGGTTTCATCATGAAGGTCTCGGGCAATCTTCCTCTTTTCTTCTTCTCTCACCGATTCAAGGTGGGCTGAAACCGTGCGCAGTTGTGCATGAGACGATTTTAATGCTTCTTGAGCTTGTTTGCGTTCAGTAATGTCAGTTACTATATGGAGAAAGACTCTTTTGTTATCGCGAGCAGCACCCTTGATAGGATAAACTGCGGACGTGACCCATCGTCCCGACTCCTCATCAAATAATTCTCGTTCCACTGCCTGATTTATTTTTGCGGCTTCTTCTAAAGGACAACCCGGAAAAGGATGGTTAAGACCGTGAATCACCTCAGGGCAATAAGCTCCCAGAATATCTTTTCGTTTGAGCCCAAACTGTTTGTATACTGCGCTGTTGGCTTCTAGGATGCGGTGGCCCTCATCTACCAGCAAAATGTAAAAGGGAAGAGCATCAAAGATATCCCGGATATCCAGGTCAGACTTATTACCCAGAGCGTAAGTCAATTCTAACTCAGCACTCTTTCCGAATAGTGGGCTTCCTTTTTTCATCATTATGACCCAATCATACGACTTTATAGATTGATAAACAAGCGTAAAGGCGGGTATTCTGAAGCTAATATAAAAAGGCAGGACCGTGATAATCTAACCAGAAAGTAACTTTTTTGCAAGATAGGGCTACAGTCCTCTTTCTTTGGCATTTTGCCCCCCTAATTATTTTTTAGTCTAACATTTATTGTGGACTATTTTTTGGGGGGGTCAGGTCACAGCCAATAAATAAATCAGTAATCCTACGATTACGACAGCTAATGCTAATCCTTTTATGACGATGGGCCGCATAAGGCTATACCTTAATGTTGGAGATGAATTCGAAGTTAACCATCTTACCAGCAGGATGGAACTATGATGATAAAGTGCGGCTAGGCATTGTTGCCCAAAGTTAAGTGACAATGGGACAAATCGGAAGTGAATACTTGTTGCGAAAACTTGAGGCTGACGACATTAATACCAACTTTCTTGAACTTAGAGAAGCGATTGGGCAAAGAATACAAAGCCTGAAAAATACTGGTTTAAATTTCGATGAGAGACTACTGACCTGTAACGGTTTTTAAAAAAGATTGACCGATTTCATCGCCTATTGCGTTCAGCATAGAATTCTTCTTACTTACAACAACAATTTTATTATCAATCGCATTGTGGAAACCGCGAAAACGATTTTCGTCTTAATCCTGTCAGATATAGCTATAATGAACTTTAATACGTTTCTCAATTATTGTCCTGTCCTTGTAGAGCAAGTAATATAATCTTGGATGGACAAAACTCAGCTTTGAATCTATATCTGGCATCACCAAACACCAATTACCAATCCCTGAATTTCCGTTGGAATGATCAGTCAAGGAGAACCGTACCGCAATCGTGATACAAGTCAAAATAGGGGAAAATGCCATAATTCCGTAATGTCATGCTATTATATTTTATGATTTTTTGATGTTGCTTTGTCTAGAATTAGTATTAAGAGTTTTTAGGGAGTATACCATAATGTCAATAACAATAATTGCAAAATCAAAAAGTGCGCTACAAATTCAGTTGCGGACAATAGAAGCCGAATCTGAAAAAGAGTCCGATGAGATCATGACACTTTGCCCTGCATGCAAGACTTTCGAAACAGTCGGTTCAATAAAGGCCAATTAATTCAGAATCGAAAACTTACGCGATTCGGAAGTCATATTTACCATGATTGCGAGCAAATATGCCGCATAGATTGTATACGTAAAGAAAAACTCGATGTAGGATGTCAACGTAAAACTAGTTTATCCTATTTCAGAATACAGGGAAAATTTATTTTGAAATGATTTTATTAATTCTATGGCGCCTTTGATTCAGTTAGTGGCAAGAATCGTTTGAGATCGGTTGCTATTTTTTTCCAACTGCATCTTCAACGATTCAAAATTGTGCTAAAAGTACATGCATTTTCCCTCAGAGTTGACGATATGAAGGCAAAAGACACAAGTAAATATCCAAAAGAACAATATATTCCTGTTCTTTTAGATTCTCTCCAAGAACTATTCCAAGAACATGGAGACAGAGTTACTCCGACTGCGCTTGCAGAGCGGATGGAACAGAAACTCCACAGGCACATCTCCCCATTTGTTGCCGCTTATCTGTACACGACACTGGGGTTTGTCTCCACTCCTAGGAGCAATCACATGGGCAGAGGGTATTACATCGTTCCCAATCCAGAACTACTCGCAGAAAGACGAGCCCAATTCTGCAAAGTTAATATTGACAAATCAGAAAAAAGTTAGTGGCAACTATTGAATGACATTAGAGGAAGCGTATCAATAAAATACGCGAAACACTGACTGCCCAAAAAAATATTGGGAAACACATCATCAGAATGATTGCCGTCTCTTAAACCGAGAGGTGAACCAGGAACATTGGGCATTGCAGCTGGCATAATGGGTTGGGCGATATTTCGAGGCGGGGAGACGGGATTCCGAAAAATCGGTCAGCATAATATTTGACATATTTATTAGCAAAATCGGCTTTATAGAGCCTTGCGGCGGAGTGTCCTAAAATATACTATAAAGTCCGATTTTTATCGCAAAGCTCAGCTATTGTCAGATTGCACTCTTGGCAACTCGGTTATGGATGGAGTTCATAAAGCTGGAGACACGATGGATTTTAAGAAGCGGAATAAAATAAATATCGCAAATACCCACAATATGATTCCTGCAAGACTAATAATGAACCCCGCTATGGCCATGCCTCTTCCAGAAAGTTGATGCATTTTACCTGTCTGCCCTAAGGCTACAGCCCCGAAGACTAATCCAAATATTAGGCATGGACTAACAATTAACCCTATAATTCCTAGAATAAATGAAGCGACGGCAAATCCGCTCTTTCGTTTCGTTACTTCTTCAATTTGCCTCGGTTGATTTGTGGTTGCAGTAACTGGGGGCGGCGTTGTGGTTACACCACTAAATTTAGAGCCACACTTCCTGCAAAAACGGTCACCCTCAGAACTTTGCGCTCCGCAATTTGAACAATACATTTATGTTTTTCCTCACTCGCAATAATAAAAGTTTACCAGTTTCCAAGTAACTCCAAGTTGTAGATCCAATTAACCGGCAAGTTACATTTAGAACGGAATTGAGATACTTGAGTAACGGAACCTTAATTAATGCTGTTCATTGGTATCACGAAACATGTTTCTTGCGGGTGTTGAATGATCGCCGTGTTGATTCCAATTACCCGGCCCTTTGAATCGACTAATGGCCCGCCGCTATTTCCCGGATTAAGCGCTGCATCAGTTTGAATAATATTTTCAATGAGGCGCCCTATGCGGATGCGCAAAGATCTACCCAAGGCACTGATCACTCCAGTGGCGACCGTGTTTTCAAAGCCGTAGGGGTTGCCAATAACTATGGCAACTTGCCCTACCTGGAGTCGATCAGAATCACCGAGTGTGGCAGTGGGAAGATTGGTTTCAGATAATATTCTCAATAAAGCAATATCCATGGCCTTATCCTGACCTATTATATCAGCGCGCACAGAAGAGCTATGTGAAAGAGAGACATCAATACTGGCAGCATTTTCAACAACGTGACTATTAGTAACCAAATAACCGTCTGACGCAATAATTAACCCTGAACCGCTGGCTTCGCCTTTATCTTGTGGATGTTGAGAGGCGATATTTTGCTTCACGTGCACATGAACCACCGAAGGTCCAACTCCTTTGACTGCGCCCACGACTGCCTGGGAATACGAATCAAGAGCCTGTTCGCCTGAGGTAAAACCTGAACGGATAGAACTTTCTCTCCGGGAGTCTTGATCTCCAGAAAGCGCTATTTCAAAATCTCGATTATCCATAATATTTCCTCGCTATCGCGGTGTTTAACAACATACTGGCCACCCAACCATATTATATTCTTTTAAAAATGCCCAACGTCTCTTTTAAGGCGATGTATCTTGACTTCTGAGCAAAATCGGGTGATATATGGCAGTAACACCATAAAAATGAGATGCTTCCATAACTACTATTATTGCTATTTTACCAACGTTGGGACTGTTTGATAAATGGAATCGTTGTATAATAAAGGTAATTTTCTTTGTCAAATGGGAGTCTGAACTTGAATGATGTTAGAGTTAACAATCACAAAATTCAAGATGATGATGAGTACGAAGACATAATCAAGGCGGACCCACAGATTATTATCCTTGATGATTACCAGTAAGGGGTAACAGTGCAAAGTGTAGAGCAGCGGCCGGATTGGTCTACAATCACCGCAGTTAAGAATGGAGCCATCTATCCGATAACTGATTCGGATCTGACAGACCGGCGGATCCGCGTGTTATCGATGGTCTTCAAATACTTGCCCAGGATATTCATCCTGAACTATTCAAATAGACTGTAGGACACGTAACAAAGTAATTGCCAATGCAGCGGTCTATTTTGGCTGCTTTTTGACTTCATGTAAACTACCCTTTCTCGCGCAGGCATTGCATTGTCCCCGGAGCAGGATATCATGTTCCTCAAGGGTAAAGCCTTTGGGAAGAAGGTTCTTGATATCCTCAGGACATGCATTTATTTCGTACAATTTATCACAGGTATTGCAAAGAAAATGATGGTGATGTTGGTCACCAGCCAGTTCCCAACGTGGCGCTTGCCCCGGCAATTCGACTGAATTAATCACCCCATCTTGTTGAAGAGATTTTAGGTTACGGTAGACAGTGGCAATGCCTAAGCCGGATACTTCTCGCTGCGCGGCATCAAAAATTTCCTGAGGTGCTAACGGCCTCCCGGCTTTTTTTAAGACCCGGCGAATTGCATCCCCCTGGTGAGTAGTCCTTATCATATAGCTCTTCCCCAATGCGATAATTTATTATCATTATTGTAACATCGCTATCTTCCTTTTGTCAGCAAAAAAATTAATTTACCCTATTGACTTATTATCGATGATGCATTATCATTATCAATACCACGACCATCAATGAATGCGGTCGATGAGGGAGACCTGCAATGAAAAAATTTTTGTTGCCATTAATCATGAGCGCAATCCTATTCTGTGTCGCCGCCTGCGGTACGACTACAAGTAAATCAGGTTCAACTCAGACTAGCCAAGTTACCGGGGGTGTGATTCAGGTGGTAGCTGCCGAGAATTTCTGGGGCAGCATCGCTTCTCAACTGGGCGGTACCCATGTGCATGTTATAAGCATCGTCACTGATCCCAATGCGGACCCGCATGAATATGAGACTAATTCCGGCGATGCACTGGACTTTGCTCATGCAAACTATGTAATATTAAATGGCGTCGGATATGATGATTGGGGACAACAACTTCTGGATGCAAATCCGGTGAATGGACGGGTAGTTTTGAATGTTGGTAACCTGTTGGGGAAAGTGGATGGCGACAATCCTCATTTTTGGTATGATCCAGACTACGTGCAGCAAGTAATAACGCAGATCACCAGTGATTATCAGTCGTTAGACCCCACAGATGCGTCTTATTTCACGCAACAGCAGGCGACTTTCGAAACTGCCCTAGTCCCCTACCAGCAACGGATGGCATCGATCAAACAAAGTTTTAGCGGTACCAAGGTTGGGGGAACCGAAAGCATCGTAGTCTACTTAGCCAATGCATGTGGGCTCGATCTTATTTCACCGCCGGAATTCATGAATGCAGTGGCTGAAGGCAATGATCCGCCTACAGATACCGTCGCAGAATTTGAACAACAAATCAGCCAAAAACAAATATCGGTACTCATCTATAATGTGCAAACGGCCACGGCAGTAACGACTAATCTGAAAGAAATGGCGGACCAGGAGAATATTCCAGTTGTTGGCATTTCAGAAACGATGCAGCCTCCCGATGCCACTTTTCAGGAATGGATGGATGCCGAACTGGTGACGTTACAAAATGCGCTTAATGCCAATTCTTTGACACAATAACAGAAAAGGTGAGAAGGATCCCCAATCGCTCTGTTGGGTTGATTAATAACGATATGCAGAAAAAAAACACAACTGACTTAACGGTGAGCCTACAGGATGCTGCTGTTCAACTGGACAGTCGTATAATCTGGGACGATGCCAATGTCAATGTGGAACAAGGTGAATTTGTTGCGGTCGTCGGCCCTAACGGATCAGGCAAAAGTACACTACTACGCGTACTTTTGGGATTACAATATTTAAGCAAAGGGCACGTAAAAGTCCTGGGCGAAACACCGCATAGAGGCAACAAGTTAATTGGTTATGTTCCCCAAAGAAGGACATTTGAACCGGACATGCCGATTCGCGGCAGGGACCTGGTGATGATGGGGCTTGAGGGGTTACGCTGGGGCTTTGCCTTACCCGGACCTGCCCAACATCGGCAACAAAAGTTAGTAGACGAAATCTTGCAATCAGTTGAGGCTTTAAAATATGCTGATCGTCCCATTGGACAACTCTCTGGAGGTGAGCAGCAACGATTTATCCTGGCACAAGCATTAATAGGCAAGCCTCGGTTGCTTCTTCTTGATGAACCGCTGGCTAACCTGGACTTAAGAAATCAGATAGCCATCCCGCAATTAGTAGCGAAATTGGCCAGCGCCGACAGTACCACAGTTCTCCTCGTGACCCATGATATTAATCCACTGCTGCCGGTTGTAGATAAAGTGATATATATTGCTAAGGGGAATATGGTTATTGGAAAACCGGAAGAGGTAATTACGACTGAGACCCTTAGCCGTCTTTACGAGGCTCCGGTAGAAGTAGTGCGCGACAGCAACGGGCGTCTTTTTGTTGTAGGGTTGGAGCAGGAGGTGGCGCACCCTCACGAACATTAAATTCATTTCAAATTTGGAAATGCAGAAAAAAGTAATCTTTAAGCTTTTAATTTTATGTTTTAGGGAGATTTGTGTAAGTCATGGGCGTTTATCATTTAATGGCTACAATAAATCCGTTAAGTAGCCTGAAAAATCTAATTCCAAACTTGACGATAAGGGGAACGGGATTTTCATGGAATCTGGTAGCTGATGTGCTGGCACAATTCCAATATGCTTTCATGCAGCATGCCTATATGGCGGGTATTATCGTGGCCGTAGTTGCCGGAATAGTAGGTTATTTTGTAGTTCTACGCAGTCTTTCTTTTGCCGGTCATGCGCTGTCCCATATCGGGTTTGCCGGAGCCACCGGCGCAGTAGCGCTCGGAGTTAACCCCATTTATGGACTACTCGTTTTCACAGTAGGCGCCGCAATGGGAATGGGCTTTATGGGTAAGCGTATTTACGGAAGGGATGTCGTAATTGGTATTGTGTTGGCATGGACTTTGGGTTTGGGCGTATTATTTCTATCGCTTTACACTGGATATGCTACTGAAGCCTACGCCCTTCTCTTCGGGGAGATTTTGGGGATCAGTCAGGCTGATGTAATCGTCACTTTAATTGCGGGCGTCGTTACCTTGATCGCAATGGCAATTATGTTTCGCCCGTTGTTATTTGCCTCTGTTGACGGGGATGTAGCCGAAGCAAGAGGGGTACCGGTAAGGCTTCTCTCAATCCTTTTTATGGTGGTGCTGGCAATTTCGGTTTCTGAAGCTGTGCAAGTTGTGGGCGTATTACTTATTTTTGCCCTCCTGGTAACACCTCCGGCCATTGCCGAGCGCCTCACCGCACATCCAATCAAGGCTATTGGTCTTTCTGTATTACTGGCTATCCTCTTTACCTGTATTGGACTTTTTATATCCTTCTATTTACCCTATCCGGTCAGTTTTTTCATTACCACCTTGGCTTTCATAACCTATCTTGTGGTCCGGCTTTGGGCATATGTGCGTCAGCGTTTCACAAAACTGACTTCCGAAGCTGTATGATATGCAAGCATTTTGCTTTGAAAATTACATGTGAAGTCTTGCAAAAATGGATAAGCGAAAATCCAGCTGGTTTGTAACTGTCCTGCTCGTCATCGCGGTAATAATCCTGTTTGTGCTGTTTGTACTCTGGTTTAAAGATGATTAAAAAGCACGGAGTACGGGTATGACTGGCGCTCTTGTGAAATTGTGATCCATCTTTGTTAATGTGGTAATCTTTATTGCCTCGATACATCGATCAGTTTGTCAATTTTAGCGAGTCAAATTCCTATAGTGGTAGACTTATCTGTCCATAATGGGAATTCATTGTTTCATCTATATTACCCGCATTCCTGGACAGTATCGGTGGGTCTGGGTTATGTTCTAAGAATTCTCGCTCTGCGGTGATGGAACTGGTCGTCGCGTAGCAATATGCACACGCAATCCAGTGCCGTGGCAACGATTTTATCTGCTTCTGTTTGGCCGACCGACCCGATTTGCAACAATTGCTTGCAGTGAGTCCCAGTCATACAGCTCAGACAGAACCATATAATCGACGTGATCAAAGCGGTCCTGAGAGATTCGAACTCCGATGAACTGTTGAGGAAAGTGTATCTCATCGTTAAATTCAGTATTTTTACGTGTGAAAGAGTGATGTCCCACCTCGTAAAAAAACCCAGTTGTGGCATCGCGTGCGTCTGATTATAACGTGTTTGGTTTGGTTTAGTCGCAATTTATTAATTTTATTTCGGACATATTTCAGTTAAATTCAAGACTCGATGAGTCGGCGAAGTGGGGTTTTCTTTCGACACGAAACAGTTTTAGTGAGAACGTTCCTTTCTACACCTATTCGTCAGCCGATAAAGAAAAATTAACTGTCGAGCGGATACCAAAATCGATGTTTCAGAAGTACTTGGCTCGAATTAAAACGGCACGTAGAGGTTAGTGCAAGCTTTGTTGCCAGCCGGATAAACCTTATTATCCATTCTGGCACCCTAGACCGGTGATTGTTATCCCCAACTGTTCAACCGGTCCAAGTTGTGGTTAAACGTCCATGGTCTGCTTAATATGCGGCATTGCAGTTTTAGAATTCATCGCCGGCTCTTTGAAATTGATGCTTCTTCCCCAATGCTCTCCCATCCACGTAGGCGTCCAGATGTTAATACGTCAAATTTCCGTTCTTTTTTGCTCAAGTTTGGTAAAAGACCGGGCGAGATTGGCGACGGCAAAATCTTCATCATTCCCATTGAAAATGCAATTCGCGTACGCATCGGCGGTTCCGGTAACGGCGCTACGCAGAATCGGGCTATTTACTTTCTTGTATTATCTCCACGGCTCTTTTCTCTGATAATTCCCAAACAGCCAGAATACGTGGAAGAATATTACTTACCAGTCAAAAGGTTGTGCAGTATTTCCTGCACCTGGCTAAGTTTGTATGGTTTGGTAACCATTCCGTTAAACCCATATTTCTTGTATTCAGCCATTATCGGGTCGGTGGAATAACCACTAGAAACAATCGCTACATGTCAATACCGTAGTGGTCCAGAAGACATAAACCCCTACGGTATTGTTCATATTTAACACGGGAAAATACGTCTTTTAACAAACATTTTATTACGATCGCCCAGAATAACTTTGCCTGTTGGGAAATTGGCTAATACGTCATGTTTTCCTAATAAATCATTGATAACACCATCCATTTTAGTCTTACTCTCGACAAGTGTCGCCAAGCACTCGCGGATCTGTTCGTCGCAACAATATTCTTTTTATAATCCAACAGTCTAATTAATTTGTAGGGGTTTTCGAAACCTCATAAACTTTAACATCGCAATGTATTGATCCAGTAAACCAAATTCCTAAATTTTTATGCGCTTTTTCACTAGAATTAACTGGCTTACGCTCAACTGTAACATGATTGCAACAAAATTAACATGATTGTCACATGTTGATAATATGTTTGAAACATCTCCTATGTAGACT
>Ga0187887_10004127_pt1 | contig 10993 bp, 10 predicted proteins | sample June2016WEW_7_10_FD_132977 | JGI IMG/M metagenome (GOLD analysis project Ga0187887, IMG submission 132977) | Peatland microbial communities from SPRUCE experiment site at the Marcell Experimental Forest, Minnesota, USA - June2016WEW_7_10 | ecosystem: Environmental > Terrestrial > Soil >... | reverse complement strand
CTGCGCACGCGTCTTGAAGAACCGCGCCGCCCAAAGCCACTTGTCGATGCGTACAGACGTCATGGACTCATTCTCATACACGGGTCTCGGTCGTCGCGATATTCTCCTAACCTCCAAGCGAAGAGCCGGTCCAATAACATGTAGCCAACGATTCTGCGCGCATCCGCGGTAATCCGGCACACTTCGACAGGACAGGAGAAGACATCATGCACCTCACAATGCTGGTTCGGCTGGCCGCCCTGGCGTGCCTCTCCGCCCCGATCCTCGCCCAACAAGGTGCTCCGGCGGTCGAGCCTACGCCTCCCCCGCACCAGTCGCTGCTCTCCGCAGGGGTTGATACACCGGCGCCGGCATGTCCGCGCTTCGACAATCGCGAGCGCCCCGTGAACACAACCATTCAGGCGCGCGTTACGGAGCTGATGGATTCTTCGCATCTGAAGCCAGGCGACACCGTCTTCGCAAAAGTGCTTTATGAAATTACGTACGCGGGTTGCGAACTGGCGCCCGAAGCCATCGTTTATGGACACGTGACGGCTGCGCTTGCGTCGAAGAACCCCAAGTCTTCCGAACTGGGATTGGTCTTCGATCATGCCGACTGCACAGGGAGTCAGAAACAAGACCTGCACCTGCGCTTAGTTGGCCTGGTCGCGCCACCGGAATCGCAGGAGATGGAGCACGAAGTATTGCCGTCCGAAGTGCGTGGCGGACTTCATCAGCTGCCCTCGACCAGCCGCGCCGGTATCGACGATAACTTGGACCCATCGAAATACCCGCAGACAGTCCGTCCGGGACTCGTTGTCCGCCTGCCCAAAGTCAAGCTCGATCCCGAAGGCGCGCCCAGTTGCAGTGCCCGCATCAGCACTTCAGCGCACGATCTGAAGGTGGCCCCGGGTTCTGAGCTGATCCTGACCGTAGAAACCCTGACCCAGGCCAGCCCCGCAACTCCCTGAACCGATCGCTGCTCAGCTCAGTTGGCCAGCACAGCGCGATACCGCACCTTGTTCTTCTTCACCTTCTCGATGGCATCGTTCGCCTTCGACATGGGGAACGACTCAATCTGCGCCTTGACGCCGTGCCGCGCTGCCACGTCGAGCATCTCTTTGATCCGGTACGGGCTCCCCGTCGGGTTTCCGCTGATCGACCGCATGCCCGCTATCAGCGGGAACGCATGCACCGAGACCATTGAGGGTGGCACACCCACAAAGCAAAGCGTGCCGGTGGGCCGCAGCGCCTGAATGTACACGCCCCAATCCTGATCGGCGTTAATCGTGCTGATGATGAAGTCATGCGTGCCCGCCACTTCTTTCAGCGCCTTCGATTCGCGGCTGTTCACAAAGTGGTGCGCCCCCAGGGCTCGCGCTTCCTGCTCCTTGGCCGCCGACGTCGAGAAAGCGGTTACATGCGCGCCGAACGTCCGCGCAAACTGAATCGCCAGGTGCCCAAGCCCGCCAATCCCAATCACCCCTACGCGCGACGACGGATTCACTCCGTGCGTGCGCAGCGGGTTATAAACCGTGATGCCGCCGCACAGCAATGGCGCGGCATACTCGCTCTTCAGCTCTTCAGGAATCGGAATGACAAATCGCGCATTTGCCCGCACACGCTCCGCGTACCCGCCATTGCGATGAACACAGGTTCCTTCTGACGACGGGCAAAGATTCTCCATGCCCTGCGTGCACCACTCGCATTCGCCGCACGAATTCGATTGCCAACCCAGCCCCACGCGCTGGCCCACTTGCAGCGATCGCACATCCGCGCCCACCGCCGCCACCGTTCCCACAATTTCGTGGCCGGGAATAAATGGATAATGGCTGATACCCCAGTCGTTCGAAATCAAATGCAGATCGCTGTGGCAGATTCCGCAGTGCGTAATGGCAATCTCCACCTCCTGCGGTCCCAGTTTGCCGGGATCATAGCGAAAGGGAAGCAGTTCTGCTCCCGCTGCGTGTGCTGCCAGTCCTTGAATTTGAGCCATGGCCGTTCAGAATCCTCGTAAGCGGTGGGAGACAGACCGGGACATTCCTCAGGTAGAAACGCCGGCATTTGGCACTTCGCAATGCAACTTTGATTCCTAGTTTAAACTGCCGCCCGGCTCTATGTGGATGTTCAAAATTTGGAAGCCGTTCAAAGCCCCGCCCGCAGGTGCTTCTGCCGCCACTTGAGCCGATTCACCGTTCAAGTTTACGTCCTGCGCGGTTCGCAATGGTTCGAGCGCGTTGGCAACCGATAACGGCAGGCTGGTGAGCGCGTGTCCGTTCACCCCGGCCTGGGCCTCCGGAACCAGCAGGCTCACGTAAATGCGGTCACCGGCATGGCGCAGCCGCCCCTGCGCCAGCACTGTTTCAAGATTCGCTGCATGCCCGGTGAGCCGCGGCTGATCCAGTGTCCGGTCCAGCGTTCCGCCATCTGAAATCAGGATGCGCAGTGTGCCTTCCTGTAATCGCGCCGGAAGCTTGACCGGAATGCGCACGTTGCGGCGCTCCTGCTGCCACGGTCGAACCGTCGCTTCCACCATCACCGTATCTCCCGCATGCACCATGTCTCCCGACACCAGCCGCGCTCCCTCCAACTCCACCGCGACCCGCCGCGGAATGGCCTCGACATGCAGTTCAATGCCGCGCACTGAACCACGCCGTGTCCCATTCGAATAGATCTTGGCAAACCGCGATCCGGCCAGCAGGGCAAGTTCCAGCGGCGCAGACCCCGTATCGCTCGCCGAGGCCCACTCATTCAGCGGCGCCGGGGCGTCGCCCGCCAGGTCAATAGTGCCCGTCAGGTGATAGCTCGTCTCCGCGGTGCTTTCGTTTGTCTCCAGCAAAACCTGATACAGCCCCACCAGCATCGCCTGCGGAGTGAGCGAGGGAAGATCGAGAATTTCAATATTGAGCTTGCGCTCCTGCGTAGGCGAGTGCACCGTAATGTGTACCGGAATCATGTGCGGCTTCAACCCGAACACCCCGCGGATTGCGGAGTCGCGATCCTCTGTAAAGCTCCCGATCAACTCGCCGGTATTGATAATCTTGAAGGCATTCAGCGGCGAAGCCAGCGTCGCAATCACGTCGGTGGTGGTCATCGGAAGAGAAACCGTTCCGGCCTGCAAAATAGGATGACCGCAGGCCAGCAGCTGTTTCGGATCGACATAGGTCACCGTGCATGTGGCCGCGATCTCCACATCGCCGCGCACCAGTTGCGCGCTCACCGCCGATCCCGGCACAATCGACGCCCTGGCTGCCATCGAGGGCTCCGCGTCCAGCGTGGACGAGCCGCTGCTCCCTCCGGCCGCAACCGTGTCCAGGCCCGTGCCCGCCATCTGTTGCTGCCAAAGCTTGATTGCCTCGGGCCGAAACCCTCCCATCACCAGCGGTGTTTCCATGGCCTGGAAATTCATACCGTCCGCCGATGCGGCGGCTTTTGCGGCAGCAACTCCTGGTCCCGGATCAATGGCCCCTGAACCCTCGATGGGTAGATCGCGCACCTGCATCATCTGCTCAATCGGCGTAATTCCGGCAATGGGATCTTTGGTGAACTGGCCAATGCGGTACGAGAGCGACCCCAGCAGACGGTTGCCAACGTAGACCGGGCTTCCGCTCATGCCTGCCACTACACCGGTGTACTCCGGTTTGGCGCCGTGCAACTGGGCAAGAATCATGTCCTGCCCGGGTCCGCGCGCCCCGCGTAGCACGCCAAGAATCTCCACGTCCATGGCTTCCGGTTTGTCGCCCGTGAATACCGTCCACGCCGTGGCTTTCAACCCTTTGTGTACCTGGCTCAGTGGAAAGATGCCACCGCTCGAGGCCGGTGGAGACGATGCCGCCGCCGGCGTTTGCCCTGCACTTGAGGCCGCGGCCGAAAGTCCAATCAACGCCAGGCTCGCAACCAGGATGGCTCGATTTCGAGCGCCGCGGATTGACTTCAATCGGGTTCCCACGTCTATAAGAGTACAGTGCTGCAGCCGCAGCCTTCCAAATGCCGGCCCCCTGTGGTTGGCTGCCCGTTGCTGGCCTCGGGCCGCGCCGGCAGCGTGGCTTCGCCCTCCCCAAACCAGGCTGGAAGCTGTCGTCGCAGCGCTTGAATCCCGTATGCTGTTCTGCAAAGAGGTTGCCATGTCCACCCGGTGCCCATTCCTCCGCGTCCCCGTCCGTTTTCCGCGGATCGCCTTCTTGCTCCTTCTTCTTACCGTGGTCACCGCGACGTTTTCCTTCGCTCAAAACACGCCGGCTCCGACCGCACCCCCACCCCCTGCTCCCGATCAGACCGCCCCCGATGCCGGCGGACCTACGGGCGATACCGGTGCCATTGCGCTGCCCAAAAAGAAAGAGACCGCCCCGGCCGATGCGCCGCCTCCGGCTCCGGCCGCGCCCAAGGTCGTCAATCCCGCGGGAATGGCCAATTATTCGTTGCGGATTGAAGTGCCTGAAGTGACCGTGGACGTGGGTGTGCTGCTTGAAAAGACGCATCAGTTCGTCCCTGGGCTCAAGCCCGGCAACTTCAAAGTGTATGAAGATGGCGTCGAACAGAAAGTCTCCGGATTCAAACGCGTCGAAGCGCCCATCACCGCGCTCATGATCTGCGAGTTCGCGGCCAATAGTTACAGCTTCATCTACGACATGCGCAATGCCGCATTTTCGTTCGCCCAGCAGCTGCGGCCCCAGGATTTTGTGGCGCTCATGACCTACGACATGCGCACCCAGATCCAGCTTGACTTTACCCAGGACAAGCGCCAGTTTCTTGAAGCGATCAACTCGCTCAGAATTCCCGGCTTCAGTGAGACCAACCTCTTCGACGCCGTGTACGAGGGACTTGACCGCCTCGAACGCATCGAAGGGCGTAAGTACATCATCCTTATCTCTTCGGGCGTCGATACCTTCTCGAAGCTAACCCTCGACAAGATTCTGAAGAAGGTGAAGGCCGCGCAAAACATCACCATTTACACGGTCTCAACCGGCGGATTCGCGCGCGCCATGAGCCGCCGCGGCGACAGCCTGACCTATCTCCAGGGCGACAACCAGATGAAGACTTTTTCGAGCCTCACCGGCGGCGCCAGCTACTTCCCCCGCTTCAGCGGCGAGATGCCCGATATCTTCAAGGAGATTAACGAGAACATCCGCTCCAAATACGAGCTTGTCTATCGGCCCACCAACGCCAAGCAGGATGGTACTTACCGCAAGCTCCGCGTTGAACTGGTCGGCGACGAAGGGGAACCGTTGCGCATCCAGGACGAAAAACACAAGCCGCTCAAATACGACATCATCACCCGCGAAGGATACCGCGCCAAACAGGAAGTCGAATAGCCACCTGCCACCTGCGGTGGGGCGGACGCTCGCGGGTCGCTCGCAGCGGGTTTGTGCCGCTGTTGGAAGCCCTCCGAGCCGGGTGCCCCATCCATCGCGTTCTTTGCAATGGGTGGGAAGGCACGAACCGCGAAAGCACAAAACGGCTGTAGGCTTTTCTATCAAGCCTTCAGCCGTTCTGATTTTGCGAAGCTACAAGCCGCGAGCTACTTGAACTGGGTGTAGATGTCAAAAATGTAGTAGCCGATCACGAAGACCGTGGCGGCGCCAGCGAGATACAGGATCGCGGTCCGCACCGGCTTCAGCGAGTTGACCTTGGCCGCAATCGCAGCCTGCTCGTTCTTCATGTGCTCAAAGGCTTCATCGAGAAAGATCTGATCGTCTTCGTTCTGGCTGAGCCGGCCTGCGTACACCTTAAGGCTAAGCAACAGGACGATGAGCAATCCCCATACACCCCACATAACTGGTACAAATCCCATTTTCCACCTCCATGAATTGTTCAGGTCCCAGATACCGGCGCGTCCGTGGAGGAATCGCGGTCTCGTGAGTAGAGGGGCCGTACGATTGTCAATGATAGCCCCGAATTGGAACTGCATTCGTGATAAAGATCACAGGATTTTCGCACCAATGAATTCAGATTTGCGATCGCCGTAAACCTCTGATCGCGGGTCACTTCTTAGGCGCGGAGCTGCGCCTCATTTCCCGGTAAGTCCAGCATTCCGCTAAGTTCCTTCTTCAGGCCTGCGCGGTCTCTGCGGGTACTTAACTTTGCGACCGGCCGGGGATCCGTTGCATCCAAGACTGAGGTGTTGCATTGCGCACTTGTCTCCGCAGTGCCATTGCGGGTACATTGAAGATGAGTAACCCCGTGAATTGAGAGGAAACCATGGCCACAGCAACCGTAAGCCCCGCACAGGAAACCGATAAGAAGGCGCCCCTTTTTCTCACCCCTCAGGCCATCGCCAAAGTGCGTGAAATCATGGCCACACAGGACCCTCTCCCCGCTGGACTGCGCGTTGGCGTCGTCGGTGGTGGTTGTTCCGGCTTCCAGTACTCCATGGCCTTCGAAAACCAGAGCGGCATGATGGACAAGGTATTCAGTTTCGACGACTTAAAGGTGTTCGTCGACGCCACCTCGCTGATGTACCTCAACGGCTGCATTGTCGATTACGTTGAGACGCTTGAAGCTGCCGGCTTCAAGTTCGAAAATCCTCAGGTAAAAAGCACCTGCGGATGCGGCTCGTCGTTCAGCGTGTAAACTTCAGGCATTAGAGCTTAATCTCAGGCCCGTCCCCAGCGGACGGGCCTCTTTACGTGCGCGAAAGCCAGACGCGCAGTAACGGGGACAGAGCGGATCCGCACAAATGTGTTCACAGCCCGCTAGAGAGGCCACTTTTTTCGTCCCGCTTTGCAGGCAATTTCATTGTGCAGGTGCAGAATGAAGTCAAGATCGATGTCCAAATCCGATGTCGACCTCAAATTAGCCGGTAGAAGCTTGAAAATCGGGCTTGTAAGTCCTTATCTGTCTAGATTCTGCAAGCAACTCGTTTAGAATCTAGTTTTTACAACGAGCGCCTCCTTCTATCCCCCTGAAAACAGGGAATTTGTTTACAGAGATACCCTTTTTTTTTTTTTTAAATTCGACTGGAAACGAGATTGGGAAGCAGCGGCATTAGGCGCGAAAGATCTCGCACTAAGAAAAATGCCCAGGCGGAGCCATACTCAGGAGGGGGAATCCCTTCTATTGCTGCGGCGGGGTCGTCGTGGGAGCCGTGGGGTCAGTGGTCGATCCACCGCCGATTGTGGAACCGCCGCCGATGGTTGAACCTCCGCCAACCGTCGAACCTCCGCCAATCGTAGACCCGCCCCCGATAGTCGAACCTGAACCGCCAACCGGCGTTCCGATGGTCCCGATGTTGCTGCTGCCCATCCCCTGTTCGGTCAGCGGCTCATACAGAAACTCCCACTCGTTGTAGTGCTTCTTCTTGCGCCAAACCCGGATGGACTCCTTGGGACTGGCCGGCGTGAAGCCCATGATGCCCATGCCGCCGCCGCCGAAAGTCTGGCCAGGTTGCGAGCCGAATGCCGTGCTTCCCGGTGTCGAGCTTCCCGTCGATCCGGAATCGGTTCCAGAGCCGGCCGAGCCCGTACTGCTGCTGTCCCCGCCGCTTGCGGTACCGTTGCCGGTCGTATCGGTCGAGCCCACGCCGCCGACGGGTCCCGCACCGCCTGCTCCGGGCGATGATCCGCCGAGCGCCGCACCGCCTGAATAGAAACCGTTGGCAAGAGACGCTCCTGGCATCCCGGCTCCCAAGCCGCCCGCTCCACCCGCCCCGCCTGCGCCATTCATGCCCAGGCCAAAAGCTCCAGTAGCGCCCAGGGGTTGGCCAAAAAACCCCGTCGGCTGCGTCTTCTGCATCCCGAACTGAACCGGCTTCCAATCGTCCTTGCCTGTGGTGGGATCGATGTACCTCTTCCGCAAGTAACGAATTTCGTTGGTCTTGACCAGCGCGTCCACGTTGGGCGGGTACGACCCGAACTTCTTGTAGTACATCTTGATGCCGCGGGTATATTGCTTGCCGCGATGAATCGTCTCCAACTCGTGGTCGCGCTGGATTGACTTGGCGATCCGCGGCGCCGCAACCGTCATTGCAATCATCAGGATGGCAAGCATGAACATCACCGAAATGAGGATGTACCCCTCTTCAGAAGCCCCTCGGATTTGCCGGTTTGGTGTCGGAATGCTCATTCTTCGATTCAGCTCTTACCTTTATAACTAGACGTTTCAACGCCCCAATCTGCTTGAGGCGCAATGATTATTCACTTTCAGACGTTCACGCCCCGAAAGTAGCCATGGAACCTCGCACTCCAAAGCTCAAAGCCGAATGCTCTTTCTCAATTCGCAATCAGTGGCAGCGTCTGGGTGTTGTTGTAACTCAGATCCGTAATCTGCGCACTGCCGGGCTGTATGCTGACGACTTTGTAGCGGTGATCGACGATCTCGCCGCTTCTTGCCATGAAAACATCGTCGCCACGCGAAAAGAAGGCTTTAATCGACTTGTCGTGGTCCTGCGTATAACCAAAGTACTTCAAATCGATAGCCGGCGGCCGTGGAGCCTGGGGCACCACGACTTCCGGAGCTGCAACGCGCGCGGTCGCGATCGGCGTTTCAATCTCGGCTGGTCCGGATTCGGTCGAGAAGATATTGCGCCCGGTGCCGCGGTACTCCACCTGTTCGCTCTGCTCCAGCTTTTCAAAATGCAGCGTCGGGTCGAGGCCGGCGTTGCCCAGTTTTTGCGCCTCAGGTCCTTGCGCATTCGCTGTACCCGTGGCAGAGCGCGTCGCGGTGGGCTCATGGCCTTTGGTCAATGTGGTCGAAGCTGAAGGAATCGCGGTAGAGGGAGCCGAAGGTGAGCTGAAGTAGTCCCGTAGCTCGTAGCCACCCGCGAGTACGATCACGGCGAAGAGCGCAATCACCACATAAACCTGGCGCTTGTTTTCAAGTCCGAGGGCTAGAGCCATATCACTCTCCCTCCTTGCCGCTCGCGGCGGGTGCGGGCGCATTGGAAGTCGGTGCACTGGAGGGCTCGGCGCCATCCCCGTTGCTTAGGCCGGGTGTGGTTGAAGGCAGGCCGCTTGGCACGTCGGCCGGGCGCAGCCAGGTGGAGACGCGCAGGCGCAGGTTGACCTGCCCGCCCTGCTGGCCGGCAAGCTGCATGGCGCGGATCACAAAGAAGGTTTGGTCTCGCTCCAGACTGTTGATAAAGTGCATCACGTCTGGATACGAGCCGCTGATGCCGGCATCGAGTGAAATCTCGGTCAGGTCCGAACCCTGCTGCCCCTGGGAATAGATCAGGCGCGAAAGCCGGCCGCCTGACTTGACCTCAAGCTCCCCAATGCGCGAGGAGATGGACGAGTAGTTCGGTGGAATGCGCTTGGAGTAGAACGCTTCCATCTGCTGGCGCGACTTTGCAACGCGCTGGTCAAGGCCGCGCAGCGGGGCGGTCTGAAGATCCATGGCGCGAAGTTCCACCTGCTTGCCGGCCAATTCATCGGTGGAGTGGCCGTTGGTGGCTATCCAGTCGAACGTAAGACGAGTTGCCAGGCCAATGGCCAGGACCAGCAGAATCGCAAAAACAACAACGTGCCAGGTAAGCGGCGATTTCAGCCGCTCGCCCAACGTGACTGCCGGACGTTCGCTCATTGGTGACCTCCGGACCCGGGGTTGGGCTTGTATGCTTTGCGGCCGGGAGCTGCCGGCAGGTGGATGGCGCGCTGAGCATGGTTTCCGCTGTCGTCGCTGTTCGCCTTGGCGTTTGGCTTGCTGTTGTCTTTGCGTTCGTCCGGAGAGGCCGGGTTGTAGTCGGCAAGCAAATCGAAGTTCACGCGGTCTTGGGCGCTCACTGGCTCGAGCTGCTGGCCGGGGCCACCCGTGGCTTCGGCGTTTTCACTCACAATGCGTGGCAAAAGGAATCGCTTGGAGTGTTCCAAATTATGCACCAGGTCGACGGCTCGATTGCGTGGACCGAGAACGCGCAAACGTACCATGATGTGGCCATCCTTTTCGCGCGTCGGTTCGAGCGTTGTCACCTGCACTCCGCCGGGCAAAACAGTTTCCAGATCCTCCATAGCGAGGGTCCACGAAAATGCCTTCTCATCGAACAGATTGTTCAGAACACCCACCTGCTGAAGCAATTGCGCATTAGGCGGCTGGCGCATCATCGTCTGATAGCCTTCGCGCTCGTGGGTGATGTTCGCAATCTGGCCGTCGAGAGAGTGGTCGCGTGCGCGTGCCGCCTCTGCTTTGCGGTGAATGGCATGAAGCCCGATGCCGAAGGCGATGGAAACCAGAGCTAGGGCAGCCATGGCAATGCGCAGGCGCTTGATCGCCGGACCTTCGTCGGCAAAAGGGCGCGTGGCGAGGTTGAGCGTAATCCGCATGGCTAGCGCACCCCCGTCAAAGCGCCTGTGACGCCAGCAATACTAGCGTTCCCCAGTGACGACACCGAACCTGTTTGTGGCGCCGGGGCAAGGTCAACCACGCTCAGCTCGGGATCGTCGATCCACCACGCGAAAGCCTGTGTAGGGTTGTTGCCGGCCCGATCGGCGGCGCGAAAGCTTCCGGCAAAATGGAGGCGGATCGGCTTAGCACCGAGCTTGTCTTCGTAGTAGGCGGCGGCCACGGCAACGCCGCGCCGAACCTCGTCCTGCCGCAGCGCCGGATTCTCTGGCAGGTCGAGCGTGCGGTAAAGCAGCAGGTTCTGCCCGGTCGCTATCAGCGTGGTCAACGCCACGCCGCTCAGGTTGGCGATAAGCGTCGCTTCCAGAGAGTCCACCGATTCCAACGCGGCGAGGCTCGAAGCAAGAACCACCCCCGGCTCGTAGCCTGCGGCGCGAACCGCGCTCTCATATTCCGCCAGCACCGGTCCCGGCAATACAGCCGCCAGCACCTTGCACTCTTTCTTGTTTTCAACGAGAATCTGGTAGCTTACGGCCGCATGCTCCACGTCGAAAGGCACCATCTTGCGCAGACGGAAGCGCAGCACGGGATAGGCTTCAGCGGGCTTGGCAGGGAGGGAATCGAAATCGAGCACAAAGACGCGCACAACGGTGTCAGGTACGACCATAGTGATCGAGCGGCTGCGCGGGGAAACCTGGCTGAGCGCCTCGCGAATGGCGGCCGCCAAAACTTCAGGCGCGCG